>Ga0335076_10004595_pt1 | contig 13976 bp, 15 predicted proteins | sample Lox_Sample_25_FD_206717 | JGI IMG/M metagenome (GOLD analysis project Ga0335076, IMG submission 206717) | Soil microbial communities from Loxahatchee National Wildlife Refuge, Florida, United States - Lox_Sample_2.5 | ecosystem: Environmental > Terrestrial > Soil > Wetlands | place: USA... | reverse complement strand
GCGGGGGGCGGGGGGGCCCGGGGGCAAGCCGCCGGCGGCGCCCCGCGGCGGCCGCCGCCGAACCTCGGCCCGCCGCCGCCCCGCCTGGACTGGCGCACGGGATCCTCCTGAGCCGGCCGGCCCGGGCCGGGCCGCGACCGGATAGCATCGGGGCCGAGATGAGCACCAGCAGCCCGCCGTCCCGGCGGTCCAGTCTTCCCCTCCGCGCCCGCCTGGCCACCACGGTCGGCGGCGCGGCCGGCCGGGCGTCCCGGCTGGCCGGCCGCGGCGACGGATCAGTCATCGGCGGGGTCATCGGACTGCGGCTGAAACCCGACCTGCTTTCCCTGCTCGCGCGCGGGCGGCAGGTGGTCCTGGTCACCGGCACCAACGGAAAGACCACCACGACCAGGCTGGTCACGGCCGCGCTCGGCACGCTCGGGCAGCAGATCGCGTCCAACGCGTTCGGCGCGAACATGGAGGCGGGCCTGGTTGCCGCGCTCGCCAAGGCGCCGGACGCCACGCTGGCCGTGCTCGAGGTCGACGAGAAGTTCGTTCCGGCCATGCTGACGGCGACCAGCGCACGGGTGGTGGTGCTGCTGAACCTGAGCCGGGATCAGATGGACCGCGCGGCGGAGATCTGGATGCTCGCGCGCCGCTGGCGGGCCGCCCTGGCCGCCGCCCCGGGATGCGGGGTCATCGCGAACGCCGACGATCCGCTGGTGGCCTGGGCGGCCGGGCAGGCCCGCCAGGTCACCTGGGTGGCCGCGGGCCAGCGCTGGCACGACGACTCCTGGTGCTGCCCGAACTGCGGATCGCACCTGCGCCGCGACGGCGAGGACTGGTACTGCGGCGAGTGCCCCAACCGGCGGCCGCCGGTCCGCTGGGTGCTCGCGGGCGGCGAGGTGATCGACCCCGTCGGCCGGTCCCGGCCGCTCGGCTTGGCGCTGCCCGGCCGGGCCAACCAGTCCAACGCCGTGGTGGCGCTGGCCGTGGCGGAGGTGTTCGGCATCAGCGCCACACAGGCGATGGGCGCGATCAGCCAGGTGCGGTCGGTCGCGGGCCGGTACACGAAGGTGGAGCGGCACGGCTGCGCGCTCCGCCTGCTGCTGGCGAAGAACCCGGCAGGCTGGCTGGAGGCGCTCGACATCCTGGTGCCGCCGCCGGTGCCCGTCCTGCTGGCGGTGAACGCCCAGACCCCGGACGGCAAGGACACCTCCTGGCTCTGGGACGTGGACTACCGTCGGCTGCGCGGCCGCCCCGTGCTCGTGGCCGGGGAGCGCAAGCTCGACCTCGCGGTCCGCCTGGAAGCCGACGAGGTGGCCTTCCTGATGGCCGGGAGCATCGACGAGGCGATAGCGCTGGCCCGCAGCCAGACCCTGGAAGTGATCGCCAACTACACGGCGTTCCAGCAGATCCGCGCGGCCCTCGGGCGCGTCGGCTGAACCGGCGGGAGAGACGATGGACGCCGAGAATGAGCCGGGGAATGAGCAGCGCCCGGGCCGGTACCTGGCGGGGCGCCGGGGGCCGTCAGCCATCCGCCTGGTCTGGGTCTACCCGGACCTGCTCAGCACCTACGGCGACCGGGGCAACCTGCTCGTGCTCGCCCGCCGGGCCCGGCTGCGCGGCCTCCCGGTCGAGATCGTCGAGGTCAATTCCGACCAGCGGGTACCCACCGACGGTGACATCTACCTGCTGGGCGGCGGCGAGGACCTGCCGCAGATCCTGGCCGCCCGGCGGCTCGCCGCGGGCGGTCCCCGGGCCGGCCTGGCCGGGGCCGCGGGTCGCGGCGCGGTGGTCTTCGCGGTCTGCGCCGGCTACCAGATCGTCGGGACCGAGTTCGGCGGCGCGGAAGGCGAGCCGGTTCCCGGCCTCGGGCTGCTCGACATCCGCAGCGGCCGGGGCGAGCGGCGCGGCGTCGGTGAGGTAACCGCGGACGTCGACCCGGCGCTCGGCGTGGAACGGCTCACCGGCTTCGAGAATCACCAGGGCGTGACCCGGCGCGGCCCGGCCGCGAAGCCGCTGGCCACCGTGATCACCGGGGTCGGCAACGGGGACGGGACGGAAGGCGCGTACGCCGGCCGGGTGCTCGGCACCTACCTGCACGGGCCCGCCCTGGTCCGCAACCCGGGGCTGGCCGACCTGCTGCTCGGCTGGGTGACCGGCCCGCTGCCGCCGGCCGACCCGCGGCAGGAGGATCTCGTGCTCAGGCTGCGCGCCGACCGGCTGGCCGCGCAGGGGGCCTGGTGAAAACGGCTCAGTAGACCAGCGCCTGGGCGCCTTCGGTCATCACCTCGGCGACGAATGTGGCCGCCCCGGCGATCCTGATGCCGCTGATCAGGTCCTCGGCCTCGATGTTCCGGCGGGCCGCGCACTGGGTGCACACCGTCACCGAACCCGCGGCCAGGATCCCCGCCAGCAGGTCGGCCAGCGGCGCGGCGTGCGGGAGCGAGAAGTCCCCGGCCCGCCCGGGCAGGCCGAACCAGGCGGATTCGCCGGTGAGCCACAGCGAGACCCGGACCCCGCTGGCGGCCGCGGCCGCGGCCACGGTGAAGGCCTGGTTGCAGCGCTCCGGGTCGTCCTTGCCTGCGGTGACCTTGATGACGAGCCGGGGATAGGCAGAGCGGTCGGGCATGGCAGAACTCTAACCGTCCCGGGGTACGGACTCGAACCGTCCCGGGGTACGGACTCGAACCGTCCCGGGGTACGGCGCGGCGCAGGACGGCGCGGGCGGCGAGCCCGTACACTGCGGGCTATGCACGGCATGCTGAGCGCGGCGATCCTGATCGGAGTGCTCGCCGTGGTCGCCGCGGCGTGCCTGTACCTGGCCGTGCGGGTCTACGCCGGCGCCCGAGATAAGCAGGGCCGCCGTGGCGATGCATCCTGACCTCAGGCCGCTGAGCTTCCTGCTCGGGCGGTGGGAGGGCGCCGGAATCGGCGGGTACCCGACCATCGAGTCGTTCAGGTTCGGGCAGGAGATCAGCTTCAGCCACAACGGCAAGCCGTTCCTGATCTACACCAGCCGGACCTGGCGGCTGGACGATGAGGGACGGATCGGCTCGCCGCTGGGCACCGAGTCCGGCTACTGGCGGCCGCGGCCGGACAGCCAGATCGAGGTGATGCTCGCGCACCCCACCGGCATCGTCGAGATCTACCTGGGCGAGACATCCGGAGCCCGGATCGAGATGGCCACCGACGTGGTCGCCCGCACCGCCACCGCCAAGGACGTGACCGCCGGCCGCCGGCTCTACGGGCTGGTCGGACCCGGAGCCCCGGAGGGGCAGGACCTGGCCTACGCCTACGACATGGCCGCGATGGGCCAGCCGCTCAAGCCGCACCTGTCGGCCCAGCTCAAAAGGGTGAGCGCCCGGGGAGAACGGGACGACATGGGCCCCGGGCATGAGCATGAGTAGTCCCCGGGCGACTCCCGCGCGCTGCGCGGGGGACGACTGGACTAGGTCGGCCAGCCCGGGGACTCGGTAGTCTGCCAGGTTTAGCCGGCCGCCGTCTCGCTGGACGTCGTGCCGGCGGGAAGGCGGCTAGCTGACAGCCACCTCGCGAGTCCGTTGTCTATGCATGCTTTCGGACCACCTCCTTTCCCGCGTACCTCGCACGGTAGCCGGGCGGCAGGCGGGCGGGCAAGAGGATTTTTCCGTGCCGCCGATCACACCGGCTGAACCGAGCACGGGCCGAACTAATATGAGGCCATGGACCGGGAGGCACCGACCCCCAGCCCGGTGCGCGGGTGGGACGAGCAGCTGCGCGCCTGCGGCTACCGGGTCACGCCGCAGCGCCAGCTCGTGCTCGAGGCGGTGGCACGGCTCGACCACGGTACCCCGGAGGAGATCGGGGCCCAGGTCCGGAAGACCGCGCGCGGCGTCAACATCTCCACCATCTACCGCACGCTGGAACTGCTCGAGCAGATCGGCATGGTCACCCACACCCACCTCGAGCACGGGGCGCCGTCGTACCACCTGGCCGCCGACGCCCACCACGTGCACCTCAAATGCCGGGTCTGCGGCCGGGTCACCGAGGTCGGCCCGGACGCGATCCGGCCGCTGATCACCATGCTCGAGGAGCGGCACGGCTTCGAGACCGACGTGGGCCATCTCACCGTCTTCGGCCGCTGCGCCGACTGCCGGACTGCCCGTGAGCCAAAGCGGCGCGGCCCCGCCTGGACAGCGCCAGTCCCCCCGGACCCACCCCAGGGGCGAGGGACGAGCGACGAGGGCCCGCCGCCGCAGGCGGCCATGCCAGCAAGGCGGGGCCTAAGGGGCGCCGCGGAGGCGAGCGGGAAAGCAGGGACCGCCGATGCCTGATAAGAGTCCGCTCCTGGCCCGGGACGGGGCGGTGGAGGCCAGCTGGCCGGACGAGGGCGTCGCCGCGCACTACGGCGACCCGATGCGCGAGCAGCGCGCGGCCGGCCAGTCCGCGGCCGTGGTCGACCGGTCCAACCGCGGCGTGCTGCGGATCACCGGCCCGGACCGGCTGAGCTGGCTGCACGGCCTGACCACGCAGCAGCTGGAGGGGCTGACGCCCGGCGCCAGCGCCCAGGCCCTCATCCTCAGCCCCACCGGGCACGTGGAGCACCACCTGACGCTGACCGATGACGGCACCGCCACCTGGGTGCACGTAGAGCCCGGCACCGCCCCGGCGCTCGCGGAGTTCCTCGACTCCATGCGGTTCATGCTGCGGGTCGAGGTGGCCGACGTCAGCGGGGACTACGCGGTGCTGACGCTGCTCGGGCCCGGGGCCGCCGGTCTCGGTACCGAACGAGGCGGGGTGCACGCCCGGGTCGAGCCGGGTTCGTTCGGGAGCATAGACCTGGTCGTGGCGCGGGACCGGCTGCCCGAGGTGGCCGGGGGCCTGCTGCGGCGGGGGGCCGCGGCGGCCGGCATGTGGGCGTTCGAGGCGCTGCGGATCGCCGCCCGGGTGCCCAGGCTCGGCCTGGACACCGACCACCGGACCATCCCGCACGAGGTCGGCTGGATCGAGACCGCCGTGCAGCTGAACAAGGGCTGCTACCGGGGCCAGGAGACGGTGGCCCGGGTGCACAACCTGGGCCATCCGCCGCGGCGGCTGGTCTTCCTGCACCTGGACGGCAGCGCCGACCGGCTGCCCGGCCACGGTGACCCGGTCGAGCTGGCCGGCGCCCTTCCTATCACCGGGCCCGGCGCCGAGCCCGGTGATAACAAGGGCGCCGCGGTCGGCTTCACCGGTTCGGCGGCACGGCACTACGAGCTCGGCCCGATCGGGCTGGCCCTGGTCAAGCGCACCGTGCCGGTGGACGCCACGCTGCTGGCGGGCGGTGTCGCCGCCGCGCAGGAGGTGGTCGTGCCGCCGGACGCCGGGGCGAACGTGCAGGTGACGCTGCGGCGGCGGCAGATAGTCTAGGGTTTTCCGAACGGAGGAGGAGGTCAGGCCGCCGTGCTCCGCAGGGCCCTGCTCGCGGCGTCAGCCAGTAACCGGCTGCGCCAGCTCATCACGACCGCGCCGCAGGCGCGCGCCATCGTCGAGGACTACGTGGCGGGCGAGACCGCCGACGACGCGGTCCGGGTGACCCGGACGCTGCGCGCCGACGGCCTGCGCGTCACGCTGGACTACCTGGGCGAGGACACCACGGACCCCGCCCAGGCCGCGGCGGTCACCGACGAGTACATCCAGCTGCTCGGCAAGCTGGGCGCGGACGGGCTGACCGAGGACGGGGCCGCCGAGGTGTCGGTCAAGCCGACCGCGGCCGGGCTGTTCCTCGGCGCGCGGACGGCGAGCCAGAACATCCGCCGGATCTGCGCGGCCGCCCGCGAGGCCGGCACGTCGGTGACGCTGGACGCCGAGGAGTTCGCGGCGGTCGAGCCGACGCTGCAGATGGCCGCCCGGCTGCGGGCGGAGTACCACGACCTCGGCTGCGTGATCCAGGCGTGCCTGCGGCGCAGCGAGGCGGACTGCCGGGCGCTGGCCGCCTACGGAGTCCGGGTCAGGCTGTGCAAGGGCGCTTACCGCGAGCCGGCCAGCGTCGCCTTCACCGCCCGCCGTGACGTGGACCTGTCGTACGCGCGCTGCCTGCGGATCCTGATGAACGGGCCGGGCTACCCGATGCTGGCCACGCACGACCCGCGGCTGATCGAGATCGCCGGGTCGCTGGCGCTGCTGACCGGGCGCGCCCCGGACAGCTTCGAGTACCAGATGCTCTACGGCATCCGCCCGGCCGAGCAGCGGCGGCTGGCCGACACCGGCGCACGCGTCCGCGTCTACCTTCCCTACGGCGGCGACTGGTACGCCTACCTGGTGCGCAGGCTGGCCGAACGGCCTCGCAACCTGGGGTTCTTCCTCCGCTCGCTGGGGAGCAAGTCATGATCGCGATCCTGGGCACGGGCAAGATGGGCGAGGCGCTGCTGTCCGGCCTGCTGCGCGCGGGCCGGCCCCCGTCGGCGGTGGTGGCGGCGGTCCGGCGCGAGGACCGGGCGGCCGAGCTGCGCGAGCGCTACGGGGTGCAGGCCGTGGACGCCGCCTCGGCCGCGAAGATGGCGGACACCCTGGTCCTGGCGGTCAAGCCGCAGGACATGGGCAGGCTGCTGGAGGAGATAGCGCCGGCGGTGCCGCTTGGCAGCCTGGTGATCTCGGTCGCGGCCGGGATCACCACGGCGTTCATCTCCCGCCGGCTGCCCGGCGAGATGCCGGTGGTCCGGGTGATGTCGAACACGCCGGTGCTGGTCGACGAGGCCATGAGCGTGATCTCCGCCGGGGCCCACGCCGACCAGGAGCACCTGCGCCGGGCGGAGGAGCTGCTCCGCCCGGTCGGCACGGTGCTGCGGATACCCGAGTCGCAGCAGGACGCCGCCACCGCGCTGTCCGGCAGCGGCCCGGCGTACGTGTACTACCTGGTCGAGGCCATGGTGGACGCCGGCATCCTGCTCGGCATGGCGCGCGGTACCGCGCTGGAGATGGTCACCCAGGCGGTCTACGGCGCGGCCACCATGCTGCGTGACTCGGGCGAGCACCCGGTGATCCTGCGCGAGGCCGTCACCTCGCCCGGGGGGACCACCATCTCGGCCATCAGGGAGCTGGAGCGGCACGGGGTGCGGGCCGCGTTCCTGGCGGCCATCGAGGCGGCCCGCGACCGCGGCCGCGAACTCGGGGCCGAATAGTGAGCGGCTCGCTCACCCTGGTCTGGGATGAGCGCCTGACCGAGTACGATTTCGGCCCCGGTCACCCGCTCGCCCCGGTGCGGGTAGAGCTGACGATCGCGCTGGCCCGCGAGCTCGGCGTGCTGGCCCGCAAGGACGTGACCATGCTCACCCCGCAGGCCGCGGCGGTGACCGAGCTCGAGCTGGTGCACGACGCGGACTACATCGACGCGGTGCGGCGGGCCGGCCTGGACGGCCGGCCCAGCGGACGGTACGGGCTCGGCACCCCGGACAACCCCGTCTTCGCGGGCATGCACGAGGCGTCCGCACTGGTGGCCGGGGCCACGCTCGCGGCGGCCCGGGCGGTCTGGCGCGGCGAGAGCGACCACGCGGCCAACATCGCGGGCGGCCTGCACCACGCGATGCGCCGGTCGGCCAGCGGCTTCTGCGTCTACAACGACCCGGCCATCGCGATCAGGTGGATGCTGGCGCAGGGCGCGCAGCGGATCGCCTACGTGGACCTCGACGTGCACCACGGGGACGGGGTGCAGGCGGCCTTCTACGACGACCCCCGGGTGCTGACCATCAGCCTGCACGAGCACCCGGCCACCCTGTTTCCCGGCACCGGGCTGGCCTCGGAGACCGGTTCGGGTGACGGCCTGGGTTACGCGGTCAACGTGGCGCTGCCCGCGGGCACCGGCGACGCGGGCTGGCTGCGCGCGTTCGACGCGGTGGTGCCGCCGCTGCTGCGCGCCTTCGCGCCCGAGGTGCTGGTGAGCCAGCACGGCTGCGACAGCCACCGGCTCGACCCGCTGGCCAACCTGCAGCTCAGCATCGACGCGCAGCGGCGCGCCCAGCTGATGGTGCACGACCTGGCGCACCAGGTCGCCGCCGGAAGGTGGCTGCTCACCGGCGGCGGCGGGTACGAGCTTGTCCAGGTCGTGCCGAGATCGTGGACGCACCTGCTCGCGGTGGCCTCGGGTGATCCGGTCGATCCCGGTCAGCCGGTCCCGGCCGCCTGGCGGGCGCTGGCCGCCGAGCGAACCGGCGAAAGGGCGCCTACCCGGATGACCGACGGCGCGGCCGCCGAGTACATTCCGATCACCGGGGGACTCGATCCCGGCGACCGCGTCGACGCCGCGATCGTGAACACATGCCGCGCCGTATTTGCCCACCACGGGCTGCATGCACCCATCTGACGACGTGCAAATGAACGTGCAAGCGGGTCGGCCGACTGGTTTTCACGCAATGCTGTTCCCGGGTGACGGATGCCGACTGATAACGGCTGAAAGACATGCTCGAAAGACGCAGCTCAGCACGGTGAACGGAGATTTCAGCGGGGGCGGCCCGATGATTGCGGCCAAAAGTAACAACAATGAGGCTATGGACGGGGTTGCTCTTTTCTGTGCGGGACTTACCCTGGAGACGTACGTGACTGGTGCGCCGAATCCCGTCAAGTGCTCGGCTTCGTACGGAAGAGGCAAAGCGATGGCAAGCGAAACCCCCCTTAGCGACGTCAGGTTTCTCACCGTCGCCGAAGTGGCCTTGATCATGCGCGTGTCGAAGATGACCGTGTATCGCCTGGTGCACTCCGGCGAACTGGAAGCGATCCGCGTCGGACGCTCCTTCCGGGTACCGGAAGCGGCCGTCAACCAGTATCTGAAGGCTGCCTTCGTCGGTACCGGTTGAGGCAGCCCGGTTCCGGGCTGCGCCAGCCAGGCCCCAGCCGGGGCCGGGCTGGCGCGGCTGCGTAGTGGCGGCGACGGCCGCCCGGCCCGGCCGCCCGCGGGGCGTTCCGGCAGGGGCCGGCGGTCACCCGGCCCGTTCGGCCGTCCCGGCACCCCGCCTCGGGGGTAGCCTCTACGTTGGGTGTGTGTCCAGCCGCCCTCGCCGGGCGAGCGTGTTGGCGTACCCGTCATCCGCAGTGCCTGAGGGAAAAGGGTGGTCTCGTGGGGTCTGTCATCAAGAAGCGCCGTAAGCGCATGGCCAAGAAGAAGCACCGCAAGCTGCTCAAGAAGACCCGCATCCAGCGCAGGAACAAGAAGTAACCACTCCCCGGTCCCGGTCCCCGGCGTGGCCGGATGCCGGGCACCATAGGGGCTGATGTCTGTTCCTGTCCTGATCGGGTTCGCGGGTGTGCTGGTCGCGGCGGCGGCGACCGGCATGCTCGCCGGGCGGTGCGTCCGCCGGCCGCGGATCGACTTCGCCGCGTGGACCGCCGCGACGCTCGCGCTGACCATCGCGCTCGCGGCGCAGAGCATGGGCTTCGCCACCGGGTTCGGGTCGGCCACGTTCCGGCCCGCATCGCTGTTCGCGCTGGTGCTGGCGCCGCTGTGGCTGGGCCTGGGGGCTACTAGCAGAGGAGACGGCGTGGGCGATGGCGGGGACGAGTACCGGGGCCGGCCGGAGGACGACGGCGGGCCCTACGGGTATCTCCCGGATGGCCAGTACGTGACCTATGGCCAGCGCGGCGGCATGCCCGGTGGCGGCGGCATGCCCGGTGGCGGCGGCATGCCCGGTGGCGGCGGCATGCCCGGTGGCGGCGGCATGCCAGGAGCTGGCGTGGGCCCCCACGGGCCGCCGGACCGGTACCGCGTCCCCGGCCCCGAAGCGCCCCGCGGTCCCGGGGCCGGTGCGGAGGCGGCCGAACCCGGCGCGCAGCCCGGCCCGGCGGCGGCCGGCCCGGCCAGGCCGTACGGCCGGATCCTGATCTTCACGCTGCTCGATGACCGGGTCGCCGATTTCGACCGGCTCGCCGAGCAGACGGCGGAAGAGGTCAGGACCGGTGAGCCGGGCACCCTGGTGTACGTCATCCACCTGGTGCCGAACGCTCCGCTGCAGCGGATCTTCTACGAGATCTACCGCGACCGCGCGGCGTTCGAGAGCCACCAGAACCAGCCCTACATGCAGCGCTTCGTGGCCGAGCGCAGGTCGTGCGTGCTCGCCACCAACGTCATCGAACTGCGGCTCAAGTACGCCAAGATCGCGCCGCTGCCCAGCCCGCAGCCGGCCGGGACCCCGCCGCCCCTGCCCAGCGGACCGCCGCCCGGCGGGCCGTCGGCGCGGCCGCAGCCTCCGGGGCGGCCGCAGCGTCCCTACCAGCCGCGTTACGAAAGGCCGGACCCGCGGCAGGTGCCGTCGGCGGGACGCCGTTACGAAGGCGGCTAGCGTGGCCAGGATCACGCTGCTCAGCCGGCCGGGATGCCACCTGTGCGACGACGCGCGGGCGGTGATCGAGCGGGTCGCCGCCGAGGTCGGCGTCGGCTGGCAGGAACGCGACATAACCGCGTCGCCCGATGACATGCGGGAGTACTGGGACAAGATCCCGGTGACCCTGGTCGACGGGGTGCAGATCGATTTCTGGCGGGTAAGCGAGGAGCGGCTCCGGGCCGCGCTCGCCCGGCCCGCCGGCCAGCGTCCCTGACCCGGGCGGCCGGGCCGCGGCTTCGCGCTAGCGTGCCATGCGGCGTCACATACGTCACTTTGTGAATTGATGCACAAAGGCGTACCGTGGAAAGGACGTCGGCTGACGCGGGCTCTTACCGCCGCCTTGATCCCAACCCCGAGAGCCCGACCTCCAGGAGCGCTGCCGCGATGCACAGTAACGCTATGCCGTCAGGAGCCAACGGTACGGCCGGGGTCAACGGTGAGCACACAGCCGAGGGCCCGGCCGAGGTGACCGCCGAGGCCGACGGGATACCCGAGGCGACGGTGGCGCGGCTGCCTGTGTACCTGCGCGCGCTCTACAGCCTGGCCGAACGCGGCATCAGCACCGTGGCCAGCGAGGAACTCGCCACCGCCGCGGGCGTCAACTCGGCCAAGCTGCGCAAGGACCTGTCCCACCTGGGCTCCTACGGCATCAGGGGGGTCGGCTACGACGTCGACTACCTCGTCTACCAGGTGTCCCGGACGCTGGGCCTGACGCAGGACTGGCCGGTGGTCATTGTGGGGGCCGGCAACCTCGGCCGGGCCCTGGCCAACTACGGCGGATTCGTCTCCCGCGGCTTCACGATCTCCGCCATGCTCGACTGCGACACGGCTATCGTGGGCACCACGATCGCGAGGCTGACCGTGCGGCACGTCGACGAACTCGAGGCCGTGGTGGCCGGGCACAAGGTCGCGATCGGCGTGATCGCCACCCCGGCCGGATCCGCGCAGGCCGTCTGCGACCGGCTGGTCGCGGCGGGCGTCACGAGCATCCTCAACTTCGCTCCGCTCGTGCTGAGCGTGCCGGAAGGGGTGGACGTGCGGAAGGTCGACCTCTCGATCGAGCTGCAGATCCTCGCGTTCCACGCCCAGCGCCGGTCGGCGGCCCGGCCGGATCCGGAACCCGCGGACGCGCCCGCCGGGAACGCCGGGGGCAGCGGCGGACGTTCAACACCTCGGGTAAGCCCGGAACTAGCGACCAAGGGCTAGGCGGTGAGCAGGTGAGCGTGCTGGTGGTCGGCCTCAGCCACAAGAGCGCCCCGGTGGCGACCTTGGAGCGGGCCGCGGTAAGCGGTGACACCCTCACCAAGCTGCTCCGCGACGTGGTCCAGGCTGAGCCGGTCGCCGAGGCCTTCGTGGTCTCGACGTGCAACCGGGTCGAGGTGTACGCCGACGTGGAGCGGTTCCACGCAGGCGTCACGGCGATCTGCGAACTGCTCGCCCGGCACTGCGACATGCCGCCGCACGAGCTCACCCAGCATCTGTACGTGCATTACGAGGACCAGGCGGTGAGCCACCTGCTCGCGGTCGCCGCCGGGCTCGACTCGATGGCGATGGGCGAGGACCAGATCCTCGGCCAGGTCCGCTCGGCCATCAGGCTGGCCACGGAGCATGGCACGGCCGGGCGGGTGCTCGGCGACCTCGGCCGGCTCGCGCTGCGCACCGGCAAGCGGGCCCGGGCCGAGACCGGGATCGGCCGGGCCGGCGCCAGCCTGCTGACCGCGGCGATCGACCTCGCCGGAGGCGACGGCGCGCTCGCCGGGCGGGACGTGCTCGTGGTGGGGGCCGGCGCGATGAGCGGGCTCGCCGCGGCGACGGCGGCCAGGAGCGGGGCGGCGAGCATCGTCGTCGCCAACCGGACCCGCTCCCGCGCCGAGCGGCTCGCCGCGAGCGTGCGCAAGACCAGGGCCGCCGGGCTGGCGGACCTGTCGGCCGCGATGGCCGCCGCGGACGTGGTCATCTCCTGCACCGGCGCGGACGCGCCGGTGATCACGCGCGACATGGTGTCCGCCGCGCTCGCCGTCGGCCGGGACGCGCTGGTGATCCTGGACCTGGCCATGCCGCGGGACGTCGAGCCTGCCGCGGCGGACCTGCCGGGCGTGGTGCTCATCGGCATGGATCGGCTCGGCGAGCACGCCACCGCGATCGCCGGCGACGACATCGCCACCGTGCGCGCGATCCTGGAGTCCGAACTCGCCGCGTACCAGTCGGCCATGGACGCCGCCCGGGTCGCCCCGACGGTGGTCGCGCTGCGGGCCAAGGCGGCCAAGGTGGTCGACGACGAGCTCGCCCGGCTGGCCGGCCGGCTGAGCGCCGATGGCCTGAGCGGGCATGCCCTCGATGAAATAGCCCAGACCGTGCGGCGAGTGGTAGACAAGATCTTGCACGCGCCGACGGTACGGGTCAAGGAACTCGCGGGCTCGCCGGGGGGCGAGGAGTACGCCGCGGCCCTGCGCGTCCTCTTCGATCTCGATCCACGCGCCGTCGAGGCGGTCACCCGCGCCGCCCCGGAGCAGGACGTGCGCGGGTGAACGGCGGTACGGCGGCGCGCGGCCCGGGCGGCGGGAAGGTGAACGGGTGAAAGAGCAGACGCTACGGCTCGGCAGCCGCAAGAGTCCGATGGCGCTCGCGCAGTCCGGCCAGGTGGCCGGCCTGATCACGGCGCGCACCGGCCGCGAGGTCGAGATCGTCGGGGTGACGACGCTGGGCGACGTCAGCCGGGCGCAGCTGACCCGGATCGGCGGGACCGGCATCTTCGTCGGCGCGCTGCGCGAGGCGCTGCTCAGCGGCCAGGTGGACCTGGCCGTGCACTCGCTTAAGGACCTGCCGACCGGCCCCGCGGCGGGCATCGTGCTGGCCGCGGTGCCGCCCCGGGATGACCCGAGGGACGCGCTGGTGGCGCGGGACGGCGCCAAGCTCGCCGACCTGCCGCCCGGCGCCCGGATCGGCACCGGCTCGCCGCGGCGGGCGGCGCAGCTGCTCGGGCTTCGCGGTGACCTGCGCTGCGTCCCGATCCGCGGCAACGCAGGGACCAGGCTGGGCAAGGTCGGCGACGGTGAGCTCGACGGGGTGGTGCTGGCCTGCGCCGGCCTGGCCCGGATCGGCTACGCCGGCGCCGTGACGCAGGTTTTCGAGCCGGAGGAGATGCTCCCGGCCCCGGGCCAGGGCGCCCTCGCGGTGGAGTGCCGGGACGCCGAGCCCGGGCTGGCGGCGCTGCTCGGCGCGGTCTGCGACCAGGCGAGCCTGGCCGCGGTGACCGCCGAGCGCAGCCTGCTCGAGGCGCTCGAGGCCGGCTGCAGCGCGCCCGTCGGCGCGTACGCCGCGTGGCCGGCCGGGGGGTCTGGGGCCAGCGGGGTCTGGGGCATCCCCAGGGGGCAGAGCGTCCCCCCGGGCCAGCACGGCGAACTGCGGATGCGGGCCGCCGTCATCAGCCCGGACGGGCGCCGCGTGCTGCGCGCGCACGGCGCGGCGGGTGCCGCTGACGCGCGCCAGCTCGGCCGGGACCTCGCCGCGGAGCTGCTCCGGGCCGGGGCTTCAGACCTCATCAGCGTGTCACGGGCCCGACGAACAGCAGGGACGAACAGCAGGAATGATGTGCAGTGAGCGGTAGTCAGGATCAGGGGTGGGTTGCGCTGGCCGGGGCGGGCCCGGGCGACGAGGGGCTGC
>Ga0335076_10004594_pt1 | contig 13977 bp, 9 predicted proteins | sample Lox_Sample_25_FD_206717 | JGI IMG/M metagenome (GOLD analysis project Ga0335076, IMG submission 206717) | Soil microbial communities from Loxahatchee National Wildlife Refuge, Florida, United States - Lox_Sample_2.5 | ecosystem: Environmental > Terrestrial > Soil > Wetlands | place: USA: Florida... | reverse complement strand
GAGGGGTAAAGCTCGCCCGCGGCGAAGCGCTGCTTCGGCAGGCAGCCGAGGTGCGTGCAGGTGCCGACCAGCACCAGGTACTCGGCGTTGCGCGAGCGCAGTGGGTTCTTGGCGTACGCCGGCTGGTCCGACTTGTCGGAGTTCGGATCCTTGAGATCCGCGTCGTGACCGGCGATGCGCGCCACCATGTCGGGCGTGCGCCGCACCACGTAGATCGGCGAGCGCCGCCACACCGTGGTGGTCATCTGCCCCGCCTCGAGCTTGGAGATATCGAGCTCGGTGGGCGCACCCGCGGCGCGCGCGCGCTCGGACGGAGCCCAGGACTCGATGAAGGGTATCGCCGCGAGCACGGTACCCACGGCACCGGTGGCGATCGTCGCTCGGGTGAGGAATTTACGCCGGCTGAGGTCGACTTCGTCGCCGCCGGCGACGCCTGCGTGATCCGCCATCTCGCCACTCTCCCGCTATATGACTCGCCCACCGCAGCTTCGTTGCGCATCGCGCACCAAGCGGACTACGCGTGGGTGCAGTTTCGTACCTTGCGGGGGGCGGCGCATTATACACAAACGCACCCGCCTCCCCGGACGTGCCCGCGGGCGGCGCGCGAGCGAAGCGGGCGCCGAACACAGCCGATTTATCCTGGAGTTGTATGCTCGAGCATCTGGGCCGCGGGCTGACCTTCGTGGCCGGATCGGTCGTCGGGGGACTGGCCCTGGCATTTCTCATAGTCGCGGTTCGCCCGGAGCTCATCCGCGGCCGCGCAGCGCCTCCGGCGGCACCGGCGGCTGCCCCCTCGACGTCCCCCGCCATGCCGACCGCCCCCGCGCCGACCGAGGCGTCGCACCCGGAGGCGGCACCCGCGCGCGTCACCTATGCCGATGCGGTGCAGCGTGCAGCCCCGGCGGTCGTCAACGTCTACACGGACCGGATCGTGACCGAGCGGGTGTCGCCCTCGCTCGGGGAGCTGTTCGGGGAGTTCCTGCCGCGCTACCGGCAGCGGGTCGAGCGCACCCTCGGCTCGGGGGTGATCGTCGATGGCGCCGGCCACATCGTCACCAACGACCACGTGATCGCCAATGCTCAGTCCATCCGCGTACAGCTCGCCGACGGCCGCATCGCCGAAGCGCACATCGTGGGTACCGACCCCGACACGGATCTGGCGGTGCTGAAGATCGGGCTCAAATCGCTGCCGGTGGCCCCCATGGGACGCTCCGATCAGCTGCGGGTCGGCGATGTGGTGCTCGCCATCGGCAATCCGCTCGGGCTGGCGCATTCGGTGACTCACGGGATCGTGAGCGCCACGAGCCGCGCGCAGCTCGGTATCGCCCCGGTCGAGGACTTCATCCAGACGGACGCGCCGATCAACCACGGCAACTCCGGCGGCGCGCTCGTCGACTCGAGCGGTGCGCTGGTCGGGATCAACACCGCCATGATCGCCAAGAGCCTCGGGGTCGAGGGCATCGGCTTCGCGATCCCGGTCAACATGGTGCGCGGGGTGCTGAGCGAGATCCTCGCCCACGGCCGGGTGATCCGCGGCTGGATCGGCGTTGTGCCGGAGGATCTCTCCGCGAGCCAGGCGCAGCAGCTCGGGCTGTCGCAGGGCGGGGTCGTGGTCGCCAATCTCTACCTCGGGAGCCCCGCGCAGCAGGCGGGACTTCAGCCAGGCGACCTGCTGCTCGCCGTCGACGGCGTAAGTCCACGCGGCGCGCAGGACCTGCTCGGCCGCATCGCTCTCATGAAGCCCGGCTCCACGGTCACTCTGCGCGGGGTGCGCAGCCGCGGCCCCTTCGAGGTCAGGGCGCACGTCATCGAGCGCCCCCGGACGCAGTAGCCGCGATGACCGAGCTGGTAACGCGCCGCTTCGCCTCCGCCGCCGAGCTCGAATCGGCGCTCGCCGCACGCCTCGCGCGCGCACTCACCGCTCCGGGCGCCGCTGTCCCGGCGGTCATGCTCTCGGGCGGACGCACGCCGCTCCCCGCCTACCGCGCGCTCGCCGCGCCGCCCCACCTCGCGCGCAACGCGGCAGTGCGCATCCTCTTCTCGGACGATCGCTATGTGCCGAGTGACTCGCCCGCGAGCAACTACCACCAGGCGCAGCCGCTCCTCGAAGCACTGCGGCTTGCGCCGCAGGCCGTGCTGCGGGTGCGCACCGAGCTCGCCTTCGAGGAGGCGGCCCGCGACTACGAGCGCCAGTTGCGCTCGCTACTCGATGCGGGGGGCGGCATCGGGCTCGGGCTCCTCGGGCTCGGGGCCGACGGGCACACCGCCTCGCTCTTCGGGCGTGCCGATCTCGAGCGGGCCCGCGGCCGCCTGGCGCTCGCGGTTCAGCGCCCTGACGGCATGTCGGCCGTGAGCGTGACGCCCGACCTGCTTGCGCACGTGGCGGAGCCCGTGTTCGTGGTCGCGGGCGCGGACAAGCGGGAAATCGTGGGCAGGCTCCTCGCGGCGGATCCGGAGCTGACCGCCTGGCGCGCCGTGGCGGGGTGCCCACGGGTGCAGCTATGGGTTGAGGCCACGGCCGCCGGCCCCGGTTAAGGGGGCGAAGCTCTGTTGCCTGGGTGCGACGCACAGCCCCGCCGCCCGACCCATACCATCAAAGGGTGCGGCCCAGGAGCACCGGAAACGGGGCATCAGGCGCCCCGGGGCCTCATTTCGGTTGTTGCGTATTTACAAAGGATCTTTCGCGCCGGTTTCCCCGCTGCTAGTATCCGCCCCCAAGCAATGCCTGGAGTCGTAAGCGCGAGCGGTTCTTGTTCGTGCTAGCGATTCTCTGGCTGCGGGGTGAGCACCAAATTATCGCCAAGTGTTCCGTTAGGGGAACCGCGGCCGTGAGTTAGGGGAGTTCCTAGAATGTCCGAGAACCGTAGCGTTTCTCTCGCCGTCCAACGCACGCTGGCAATCAGCGCTGCCGTTGCGGGTGGCGCAACTTGCCTTCCAGCCCACGCGCAACAGGCGCAGGCCGCAGCAACCGGCGGTGCCGAAGCGGCCCCGCTGCAGGAAGTCATCGTCACCGGCTCGCTGGTACGGCGCGTCGACTCCGAGACCGCGAGCCCGGTCATGGTCATCGACAAGTCGACCATCGAGCAGACCGGCGCCGCGACTGTCGGCGATCTGGTCGCGCGCATCCCGTCGGTGGGCGGTGAAGCGGTCAACCCGGCCCTCAACAACGGTGGTGGCTTCGGTGAGACCAACATCGAGCTGCGTGGCCTCGGTGCCCAGCGCACCCTGATCCTGATCGACGGCCAGCGCGTCAATCTGATCGGCGCGAGCGGCGCGGTGGACGTCAACCAGATCCCCCTGAACGCCATAGATCACGTCGAAGTCCTGAACGAGGGCGCCGGCGCCATCTACGGCTCGGACGCCGTCGCCGGCGTGGTGAACTTCATCACACGCAAGGACTACGACGGAGTCGAGCTGACGGGCGACTGGGGCGAGTCGTCGAAGCACGACGCCCAGCATCACGACATCGGCGTGATGTTCGGCAGCCACGGCGACAAGTTCCAGGTCGAGGTCGGCGGCTACTACAACCAGCAGGACGAGCTGTCGATGGGCAACCGCAAGTGGTCGCAGCTGGCGCTGTACCTCTATAGCGGCAGCCTCTTCTCGGCCGGCTCGAGCCGCACGCCGACGGGCCGCATCACGGTGCCCGCGGGCGGGTATCCGGTCGCCGGTGGCACCCAGTTCGATAACTGCGCGAGCGGCACCATCACCCGCATCGCCGGCACGAACGGCACCACGCTCGCCGACTACCGCTGCTTCAACTCCGGCGGGGCGGCTGACGACCACTTCAACTTCCAGCCCTACAACCTGAATGTCACGCCGCAGGAGCGTGGGGCGCTCTTCACCAAGGTGAACTACGACCTCAGCGACTGGGCAACCGCGTACACCGAGGTGATCTACAACCACACGCACTCCGGCTTCCAGATCGCGCCGCTCCCCTTCGATGCGAATGACGACGAGATCGTCATCTCGAAGAACGACGTCTACAATCCGTTCGGCACGGACTTCGGCGGCGGCGCGCTTGTGGGGGGCGCCAACCCGAACTTCCTGCTGCGCCTGCTCGGCATCGGCGACCGTGCCTCAGACTCGACGAGCGCCAGCCTCATCACCCGCACGGGCCTGAAGGGCAAGATCGGCGAGAGCGGCTGGAGCTACGATGCCTCGGTGCAGTACAACCGCCTCGATCAGGACGCCACCATCCACGGCTACTTCTTCTCGAGCCAGCTCCAGGCCTCGGTGGGACCGTCGTTCTATGCGGGGCCGGGTAACACCAACCCGACCTGCGGCACACCGGCCGCTCCGATCTCGGGCTGCGTGCCGCTCAATATCTTTGATCTGACCGACCTCGGGCCGTCGGCGACCTCGCAGTTCGCGGCCTATTACTCGACCAACAACGTCTTCGTCAGCAAGTCGGGCACGGTGAACGCCAACGGCCCGGTCTTCAAGCTCCCCGGGGGAGACGCGCTGCTGGGTGTCGGAATCGACTACATCGGCCTCTCCGGCGCCTTCAGCACCAGCGCGATCACTCAGGCGCAACCGCCGCTGTACCTGAACTGCCAGCTCTCGCAGGAGACCTGCGGTGGCAATTCGGCCGGCAGCTACAACGTGAAGGAAGGCTACCTCGAGCTGTACATGCCGCTGCTGGCGGATCTGCCCGCGGTGAAATCGCTGAACCTCGACGCCGGCGTGCGGTACTCGGACTACAACCTGTTCGGCAACACGACGCGCGGCTCGTTCAAGCTGGAGTACCGGCCGGTGAAGGACCTGCTGATCCGCGGCACCTACGCGCAGATCTTCCGCGCTCCGACCATCGCCGACATCTCGGCGGCTCCGGCATCAAATGCGCCGACGCTGAACGACATCTGCAACCACTACACGGGCGTCAACACCGCGCAGTACCCGTTCCTGACCACGGCCTGTGCGGGCGTGCCGACCAACGGCACCTTCGCCGAGCCGCAGAACCAGATCACGGGCGTGGTGAAGAGCAACCCGAGCCTCTCGCCTGAGACGGGCTTCGAGGATACGTTCGGCTTCGTGTTCGATCCGTCGTTCCTCTCAGGTTTCTCCGTGAACGCCGACTACTGGAGCTACACGGTCAACAACCTGATCACGACCCTGGATCCGAACTACTCGCTGCAGCAGTGCGCCAGTACGGGCGATGCGGCGTTCTGCGCGCTCTCGCACCGCTACACCTCCGGACCGAATGCCGGCCAGTTCATCTACATGGAACAGCCGACGTTCAACCTCGGGACGCTCAAGACCGACGGTGTAGACGTCGGGGTGCACTACCTGATCAAGGGCACGCCGGTCGGCAACTTCCAGGTCGGGGCGGATGAGACCCACCTGATGAGCTGGACGGACACTCCCTCGCCGGGAGCCGCGCCGCAGCAGATCGCCGGTGAGTACAGCAAGCAGTTCGGCAACTATGCCAAGGACCGCCTGACCTTCACCGTGGGCTGGGACGGCTGGGGTGCGCAGGCGATGCTGACCGCGCGTTACATCAGCGCCGTGGACATTCCGCTGACCAACTGCTGTGACGCCAACGGTAACTTCATCGGCTGGCACCTGGGCGGGGTCGCCTACTTCGACCTGACCGCCGGCTACACCCTGAAGTGGACCGGAACGCAGCTGCGCGCCGGTATCCTCAACCTCGCGGACAAGACCCCGCCGGTTGCGGGTATCAACAGCTTCGGTGCGGGATCCGCGGTGACCGACATCTTCACGTACGACACGATCGGCCGCCGGTTCTACGTGGGCTTCACCCAGAAGTTCTACTGATCCAAAGGCCAGGACGGCCGCCAGCAACTGGCCCGCGCGGCGTAAGCCGCGCGGGCCTTTGTTTTCCCGGGCGCGGGCGTTACATATATAGCGTATGACTGAACCGGCGCCTTCCCTCGACCAGGCTGCGGGGCTTTGCCGGGCTGGCGACTTTGCCGCAGCGGAGGCTGTCTGCCGCCGCGTGCTGTCGGGCAGCCCCGGCGATCCTGCGGCTCTCGCCCTCCTCGGTGCCGTGCAGCTTTCGGGGCAGCGCTATGGTGAGGCCAGCGAGACCTTCAGCCAGCTCGCCGCCAGCCAGCCCGAGGAGCCCTCGCACTGGATAAACCTGGGCACGGCGCGGCGTGGACTCGGGCAGTTCCAGGGGGCGCTGGGTGCCTATGGCAAGGCCCTGGCGCTCGGGACCAGGACCGCCGATCTCTACTTCAATCTCGGGGTGACGCATCTCGACCGGGGAGATTTCGAGTCGGCGCGCGCGGTGCTCGAGCAGGCGCACGCGCTGACCCCGCGCGATGCCGACGTGGCGCTGCGCTTTGCGCAGGCCTGCTACCGCTCGCTGCAGAGCGAGAGCGCCGTCAGAGTGCTCACCGACTGGCCCTCGTTCGAGGGTGCGAGCCCGGCGCTGCTCGCGCAGATCGGACAGCTGCTCGTCAACCTGGGCGAGCAGGCACCAGGCGAGCGCGCACTCGAGGCGGCGCTCGCGAGCGCGGCGCCCGATGCCGTGACGCTGCTCACGGCCCTCGAGACCTTCGAGCGCATCAACCGGCTGGACGAGGCGCGCGCGCTCTCGGCGCAGCTCGAGAGCATGCCGCATTCGGCCCGCATCGAGCAGGACCTGCTGGCGGTGCGTGCGCGACTGGCCGAGCGCAGCAGCGATCACGTGGCGGCGGAGCAGCTCTACCGCCGGGCGCTGCAGCACGCCAAAGAGCCCCGCCAGCGGTTCAGCCAGCTCTTTCACCTCGCGCACAGCCTCGATGCGCAGGGACGGTTCGAGGAAGCCTGGAGCAGCCTCCAGGAGGCGCACCAGGCGCAGCGCGAGGCGCTGCGCATCGAGAATCCGGGCCTGGTGCTGTCCGGTGCGCCGCGCATGGTCATCACCGAGCACAGCTGCGACAGCCAGGATGTCGCGCAGTGGGGCGGCGCGGCGCCGGCGATCGAGGACAGCCCGGTATTCGTCGTGGCGTATCCGCGCTCGGGGACGACGCTCCTCGAAGTCACGCTCGATGCACATCCGCAGCTTCAGGCCATGGACGAGCAGCCTTTCATCCAGAATGCGCTGAACGATATTCGCGAGCTGTGCGTCTACCCCGAGCAGCTCTCCCGCCTCAGCCACTCGCAGCTCGCCGAGCTGCGCGCCAGCTACTGGCGGCGGGTCGCGACCAAGGTGCAGCTGCGGCCGGGTGCACGGCTGGTCGACAAGAACCCGCTCAACATCCTGCGCCTGCCGGTCATTCGGCGCCTGTTTCCCAACGCGCCGATCCTGTGCCTCGTCCGCCATCCGTGCGATGTAGCCCTGAGCTGCTACATGCAGCTGTTCCGCGCGCCCGAATTTGCCTTGCTGTGCAATACGCTGCCCAGCACCTGCCGCGGGATCGAGCGGACGCTGAGCTTCTGGCTCGAGCAGGTGGCCATCCTCGAGCCACAGCTGCTCGAGATCCGCTACGAGGCGCTGGTCTCGGACTTCGCGGCCGGGATGCGGGCCGTCCTGGAATTCCTGCAGCTGCCCTGGGACGAGCGCGTGCTGCGGCCCGCCGACCATGCGCAGCGCAAGGGCTACATCAGCACTCCGAGCTATACGACGGTGGTACGCCCGGTGTCGACCCGCTCGGTCGGCCGCTGGCGCAACTACGAGCGCGAGTTCGCCCCGGTGCTACCGATCCTCGAGCCGCTGTTCGCGCACTGGGGCTACTCCGCCGTGGTGACGGTCGGCGGCGTCTCCCCGAACAGCAGGTAGGTCGAGAGGATGAATTTCTCGCCGGAGCGCGGCGGTGCGCCTTCGTGCTGATACATCCAGTAGGGGGGAAACATCAGCAGCCTGCCGGCCGCCGGTCTCACGGCGATGTCGAGCTGCGGGAAGCGCGTCTCCCCGCCTTCGCTCACATCGTTCAGGTACCAGAGCATCACCAGGTAGCGGTTGGCGACGGAGTAGATCGAGTCGAAATGCAGTTGGAAGTTCTCTTCATGGCCCGGCCGGTAGCGCTTCATGATGAGGTCGGCATGCTTGGGCGCCCATGGCACGGGTATCGTCAGCCCGATGTCGCGGTTATAGCGCTCGAGAGCGGCATCGATCCGCCGGCGGAAATCCGCCGCGAAGGCGCCATCGGCCAGCCGCGACACGTTGAGCTCGGTCCAGGCGGACTGCTCGAGGCCGCGCCGCTTGCCGCGCCCGTTCAATACCTGGAAGCGCGCCAGCGCGGCAAACGAGCCCAGCATGCGCTGGCAGGTCTCCGGCGCCAGGTCGTTGTCATACACCCGCACGTAATGCGACAGTTCAGCGTGGCCCATTGGGGTGATGATATCCGCGAGGACCGGGCGGCGCAGCACACAGCCCTCGCGCGTGAGACGAGCGCATGAGCACCGCGGAAGATCCCACGGCGCTGCTCGCCGAGGGCCGCGTGGCCGAGGCCGAGAGCGTCTGCGAGCGACGGCTCGCGACCGACCCCGACGACCCGGTGGCACTCGGCATCGCGGGCCTGGGTGCCCTGCGCCGCGCCGACGCGGCACGTGCGCGCGCCCTCCTCGAGCGGGCCGCGCAGCTCACCCCGGGTGACAGTCGCGCGCACTACCACCTTGCCCGGGCGCTCGAGGCCGGCGGCGATCTGCCGGGTGCCCTGGCCGCTGACCTGACCGCTGTGCGGCTCGAGCCCGGGTACGCGCTGGCGCGGCTGCACGTGGCGCTGGCGCTCGAGCGCCAGGGCGAGCCGCAGCAGGCGCTGGCGCACTTCACGCGCGCGCTCAAAGACGCGCAGGGAAGCGGCCACTGGCTCGACGCGCAGAGCACGCCCGCGGCGCTGCAGCCGCTGGTCGAGCACGCCGTGGAGGTGGTGCGTCGCGAACGGCGCGCCTACCTGCAGCAGCTGCTCGAGCCGCTCATCGCGAAGTACGGCCGCGGGTCGCTCGAGCGCGTTTCCGCGGCCATTCGCATCTACCTCGGCGAGCAGCCGGCGGCCTACCCCGATGCGCGTCAGCGTCCGACCTTCTTCTACATCCCCGGGCTTCCGACGAGCGCCTATTTCGACCGGCGGCTGTTCGCGTGGCTGCCGGAGTACGAGGCACTCTATCCCCGCATCCGCGCGGAGCTCGAGTCGGTGCTCGCAGCCGATGCGGCTGCGGTGCGCGAGCGGGTGTTCCACACGAGCGCGCTCGAGGCCGCCAACCTGCGCGGCGGCGCGGTGGCTCCGAGCTGGGACGGCTACTATTTCTATCGCTACGGCGAGCGGCGCGCCGACAATTGTCGGGCCTGTCCGGGCACCGCCGCCGCGCTGGACGCGCTGCCGCTGATCCGCATACGCGCGCACGGGCCCGAGGTGCTGTTCTCGGTTTTCACCGCCGGCACCCACCTGCTGCCGCACCGCGGCGTGACCAACGCGCGCGCCGTGAGCCACCTGCCGCTGATCGTGCCACCCGACTGTGCGCTGCGCGTCGGCAACGAGACGCACGAGTGGCGCGAAGGCCGCGTGGTGGTGTTCGATGACACCTACGAGCACGAGGCGTGGAACCGCTCCGACCGCGTGCGCGTGGTGCTGATCGCGGATATCTGGAATCCGCACCTCGGCGAGGCGGAGCGCGCGGCGATCGCCGACTGTATCTGCGCCATCGGCGACCTGCGCAGCCTCGAGGAGCAGCACTGACCGATGCGCCTGCCGAAGCCGTTCTACCGCCTGCCGCGTCGCTTCGACGCCGCGCGCCTCGTGACCGAGATCGGCGCGCTGCCCGAGTCGGCATGGGCGCCGCATCCCAACGGCATCGCGGGCAACAGCTCGGTGCGCCTGATCAGCGCCGAGGGCGGTGAGAACGACCGCGTCGAGGGCGAGATGCGCGCCACACCCCACCTGGCGCAGACGCCGTACATCCGTCAGGTGCTGGCGAGCTTCGGCGTGCCCTGGAGCCGCACCCGGCTGCTGAAGCTCGCGCCCGGCGCGGCCGTGCCCCAGCATGCCGACATCAACTATCACTGGTTCTACCGCGTGCGCCTGCATATCCCCGTAGTGACGCGCCCGGAAGTGCGCTTCAGCTGCGATGACACCGAGGTGCACATGGCGGCCGGCGAGGCGTGGGTGTTCGACAACTGGCGCCTGCACGAGGTCGTCAACCCGACGCCGGACGCGCGTATTCATCTGGTGGCCGACACCGCGGGAAACGCGGCCTTCTGGCAGCTGGTGGGCTCGAGCGACGATCCGTCGACGCCCATCGTCAGCGTACCCTTCGAGCCGGGCGCCGAGCCGCGGGTGCTGACCGAGCGCAGCCAGCTGCGTCCGGTCATGAACCCCGCCGAGCTGGATCTGCTGGTGGGCAACATGCGCGCCGAGCTCATCGCGACCAGCGATGCCGCGCGCGCCGAGCTGCCGCGCTACCACGCGCTGCTCGATGCATTCGTGCGTGACTGGCGACACTACTACTCCCTGCACGCCGAAGACCCCTCGGGTTGGCCCGACTTTGCGCGCCTGCGCGAGAGCGTCCGCGACACCTCGCGCGCGCTGGGTAACGGTATCGCCCTGCGCACCAACCGGGTGCCGGCCCACTCGGTGCTCGAGGGGCGGGTGCTGCGCGCCGCGCTCCCGGCGGTTGTCGAAGCGGCGCCCGCTGCGGCGGGCGCGCCGCGCGCTGCTGCGCCACGCCAGGTCGCGGCCGCCGCGCCGGTGGAGCGCCCGCGGCGGCCGATCTTCATCGTCGCCGCTCCCCGCTCCGGGAGCACGCTGCTGTTCGAGACGCTCGCCGTGAGCCACGAGCTCCACACCCTCGGGGGAGAAGCGCACTGGCTGATCGAGGACCTGGCGGAGCTGCGCCCCGGTGCGCCCGGGATCGAGTCCAATCGCCTCACGGCGGCGCACGTCACGGCGGAGCGCGCGGCGCGCATCTACGCATCGCTCGCCGCCAACATCCGTGATGCCGGCCAGAGCCTCGTGCCCTACAGCCCGGAGCTGCGGCTGCTCGAGAAGACGCCCAAGAACTCGCTCCGTATCCCCTTTCTCGACCGGCTGTTCCCCGATGCCTCGTTCATCTACCTGTGGCGCGATCCGCGCGAGAACATCGCGAGCATCATCAGGGCCTGGAAGTCCGGCAAGTGGAAGACCTATAACGGACTCGAGGGATTTCCGGGACCGTGGTCGCTGCTGCTGCCGCCCGGCTGGCGGGAGCTGCGCGGCAGGCCGCTGGAAGAGATCGCCGCCTCCCAGTGGTCGAGCACCAACCGCATTGTGCTCGAGGATCTGGCGACGCTCGCGGCCGGGCGCTGGACGATGCTGAGCTACGGCGATCTGATCGCCGACCCCCGCGCCGAGGTCGCGAGGCTGTGCGCGTTTCTGGGCATCGGTCTGGACGCCTCACTCACGGCACGCCTGAGTGCACCGCTGCCCCCTTCCGGCTTCACACTCACGGCACCGCGGGCGGGGAAGTGGCGCGAGGACGAGGCCGAGGTGAGCCGCGTGCTGCCGCTGGTCGAGCCCATCTGGCGGCGCCTGCAGCAAGCGACCGCGGGGCAGCAGGCGCTTCAGGCGCCGGCCTTGCGTGCCTCGACGAACAGCGAGTAGTTGCGCTCGCCGTACCGGGCGCTGGCGACGGCGCTGTAGGTGTCGACCCGCAGCGCCTCGTGCGCGCTGCCCATGTGCGTCGATCTCTCGATGCCGACGAAGCCCGCCCCGTGCAGCACCTTGCTCAGCGTCTCGAAGTCGTAGCCGTACTTGTGGGCCTCGAACAGGTAGGCCGGCTCCGCGCCGGCGCCGGAATAGGCCAGGAAATCCTCGAGTCGGGTGGCGTTCTCCGGCCACCAGCTCCAGGTCTCGCGCCGGCTCGCGAAGAACGTGCGATCGTTGCTGGCATAGGCCTCGATGCATTGCTCGATGTCCGGCACGACGATGCGCACCACGCCACCGGGGGCGAGCAGGCGCAGCACCTCACCGAGGAATGCAGTCACGTCGCGCGGATAAAAAAGGTGCTCCAGAGCGTGCGAGACGAACACGTAGCGCGCCGCGCCCGGCCCGAACGGAGCCTGCCATAACAGGTTCATGGCGAGCGGCGCCGGATAGACGTCGATGTTGATCCAGCCGGGGATGTGGCTGCGGCCGCAGCCGAGGTGCAGCTTCACCTCGCGCGCATCGTTGCCGACACCCAGAGCCTGCAGCTGCCCATGCAGATAGGCATCGCGCAGCGCCGCCAGCTCACTTCTCAGGCCGTCGACGCCGGCGAGCAAGGCCATCAGACGTCGCTCGACGCCGATGCCGCTGCGGCGGCTGAGCTCGCGCTCCGCGTAGGGCCCGAGGCCATGCAGATCGCAGGCCGCGTCATAAACGCTGCGCGCAAGCAGCCGCAGGTGATTGCGCGTGCGCTGCAGGATCTGCTTCTCGTCGGCCCCCTCCGCGGCAGCGGCAGGCGCGCCGTCGACGAGCGCGCCGCTGCGGCAGAGATAATCGATGATCCGCTCGCCGGTCCCTCGCTCGGCGACCGGCAGCTGGCCGAGCGCCGCAGCCAGGCGCGTCGGCCGGACGAATTGTCCGAGCCAGCCGAGCAGCATGGGGTCGGCGGTCTCGAATGCCGCCAGGCGGCTGGCAGTGGTGTGGATGAGAATCCTGCCGCCGCGGAATCGCACCAGCGTGTCGGGCGCGAAGATGAGCGCCTCTGGGGTCGAGCCGGAATTCACGCTCCGACCCTCACTCGCCGAACCTGAAGCCGTAATTGCTGATGACCTCCGCGTCGCGCTCGGCGATGAGATCGCGCAGCGCACTGCCGTAGTGCTCCTCGTAGGGGAGCTCGCGGGAGCGGTGCGCGCGCACCGCCTCCTCGAGATGGCGGCTCATCGCGGCCGTCACCGGCTGGCCGACGGCGCCGAGCATCGACAGCCATTCCTCCGCCAGACGATCCAGGCGGCGGATGTGCATGATCCCCGGCGCGTCGTACATGTAGCGGTAGAGGTAGCTGTAGAAGCCGCGACCCGAGGCACGGATCGGCTCGAGCGCAAACCCGGGCAGATTCAGCCCGGTGTTGGTATAGGTCGCAGGCAGTGCGGCAATGATCGCGTCGAGCCGCGTCCCCGTCGTACCGAGCTCCAGCATGTTGACCACCGTGTGCTCGAAATCGAGCCGGCCGCCGTCGCTCAGAATGTTGAACAGCACGTTCGACTGATAGCGCCGCGACTGGAAGCGGTACCAGGCCACGTAATAGCTCCACGGGCTGCGCACGAAGCCGAGCGCGGGCAGGTGTGCGTGGCTCGGGGGCGCCATGCGGCGCGGCAGGTGGTTGCCGATCTGGCGTGCATCCGGCAGAAAACGCAGCAGAAACTCGTTGATGAACGAGCCGGCCGTCTTGTGCAGGTTTAGGTAGATAAAGCGATCGGTGAGCGTCATCCGCGGGTCTGGGGCGCAAAGCGCGAGTGTGCCAGAGGACACCGATCGCCGACAGCTCTGCGGGGAGCGGCTGCGCCTGCGGGTCAGTAGCCGAGGGGCTGCTCGTGGTTCAGCCGGATCTGCATCTCGTGCATGCGGTAATCGATGATGAGCACATCCAGAGTGCCGAGCACGTCCATACCGATCAGCAGCACCGGTGTGTCGGTGAGCTTCCAGTGCTGGAACAGGTACATGTCGCCGAAGGTGATGTGGGCGCCGGTGATCGTGACGCTGCCGATATCCATGTTGGGCGCCTGCACGTAGTCGCCGGTCTGCACATCGAGAGTCACGCCGACGATATCCGCATGTGCCTGACGCTTGGAGCTGCGGCGTATGAGCGCATTGCGCAGCGCCAGATTGCCGACGCTCCCCTGAGAGCCGGTGTCGATGATGGCCTTGCAGCGGATGCCGCCGACACGCGCGTCGGCAATCAGCAGCAGGCCCTCGATCTCCTTCAGGGGAATGACGCTGAATCCGACCCCGGCCTGCTGTTTGTGTGAGTGAGCGATGGTCAGCTGGTCGTGGGCAAAATCAACGAAGATCCGCTTGCCGGCGAAGCCCTCATTCCCCAGCACGCCCTGAGCGCCGCCGAAAACGTCCGCCA
>Ga0335076_10004593_pt1 | contig 13977 bp, 6 predicted proteins | sample Lox_Sample_25_FD_206717 | JGI IMG/M metagenome (GOLD analysis project Ga0335076, IMG submission 206717) | Soil microbial communities from Loxahatchee National Wildlife Refuge, Florida, United States - Lox_Sample_2.5 | ecosystem: Environmental > Terrestrial > Soil > Wetlands | place: USA: Florida... | reverse complement strand
CACCGGCGCGACCTTGTCTTCCATGAACTTGCGCACGCGCTTCAATGTCGCAAGTTCCCCGGCATTCAGAGTTTCGTAGAGCTCGTAGAAGTCGCTGTTCGGCGCGGGGAGCGGCTTCGGTTGCTTGGGTGCCTTGATTGCCGTTGCCATTTCGGATCTCCTTGCGAGAAAGACGCGTATGCCCGACTGCGTGACTGCAGGCTAGTCCGCGACGCGGTGGGATTGCTACTGGGCTTTGGTCGTGAAGCGCTGCCGCGAAGTCAGGCAGCGCGCCACCTAGGTCCGGGACCCGACTACTTTGGTTTCGGGCCACCTAGACTTTGGTTTAGGAAATTATTGTTCCTGTACCGGCAGAGAGAACTGGAAGGCGGCGCCGTATGGCGTGTTGGGTTCCACCCACAGCCGCCCGCCATGGGCCTCGACGATGGAATGGCTGATCGACAGTCCCATGCCGATGCCTTCGGCCTTGGTGGTGTGGAACGCTTCGAAGATCTGCTGCGCGCGCTCTGGAGCCACGCCGGGACCAGAATCGCGTACCTCTACCCGCAACGCGTTCTGCCCGTCCATCGCGGAACTCACGGCAAGCTCGCGAGGGCGATCGCCCACCGCGCTCATCGCCTCGATGGCGTTCACCATGAGGTTGATGATCACCTGTTGCAGCTGAACGCGGTCGCCGTTTACCGGCGGCAGGCCCTGCGCAAGCGACGTCCGGAGCGACACATCATTCCTGCCCATCAGGTCGCGCGTGAGCGCGATCACCTCACCGATGGCGTCGTTGACCTCGACACGGTCCTTGCGCGGCGGCAGCCGCTGCACCAGCGTGCGGATCCGCTCAATGACCTGGCTCGCCCTGCGGCCGTCATGGCCAATGCGTTCGAGCGCGCGCTGCGCCTTGTCGAAGTCCGGCGGCTGGGCCGCCAGCCAGCGCGAGCAGGAGGCGGCGCTCGTAACCATGGCGCCCAGTGGCTGGTTGACCTCGTGCGCAATCGAGGCGGCAAGCACCCCCAACGTCGTGACGCGGTTCACGCGCGCAAGCGCCGCCTGCGCCTCTCGCAGCGCTTCCTCTGCGCGCCTGATTTCGGTGATGTCCTGCACCATGCCGAAAATGCGCCGGACCCGCCCCGCCTCGTCCCGTGTGACCTGGGCCCGGCTGTGGACCATCCTCACCTCGCCATGCGCCTGTACCACCCGGTACTCCACGTCGAAGCGCAGGCCACTCTGCAAGGCGGCCTCATGCGCCTGTTCCACCCTCTCCCGGTCCTCGGGGTGCACAAACTCCAACCGGGCGCGCCAATGCGGCAGCGCCTGGGTCTGCAATCCGTAGATCCGGCGCGCCTCATCCGAGAGCGTCACGCCACCGCGGTCGAAATCCGCCTCCCAGTAACCGACATGCGCGATACGCTGGGCCTCGTCGAGCTTGCGCTCGCTCTCGCGCAGGCTGCGGAACGCGAGCAGGCTGGTCAGCACGTCGGCCAGCCGCCGCCCGATCTCCTCGAACAGGCGCTTCTCCTGCGCGGTCCACTGGCGCGGGCGGAAACATTGGTGCACGCCGAAGAGGTACGGGCGATCGACCTTGGGGTAGACGGCCATCACCATCGTCGATCGTATGCTGAAACGCTCCGCGACTTGTACCGGCACCGGACGCTCGTAGCCCGGCCCGAACAGCACCGCACCTGTGGCAGTCCGCGCGCATCGGAAGACAGTCGCGACTTCCGTATCGACGGGTAGATCGGTTCCCATGGCGAAGGCTCCGGGGAACTCCGGCCGCGCACGCTCCATCACAGGTCGCCACGACGGAGCCTCGGGGTCACACGGATAGACGAGCCACGCACGATCGCAGGCGAAGATCTCGAGCACGCCCTCAAGCACGTCGCTCATCACCTTCTCGATGTCGCCGGTACCTTGCATGGCGCGATTGATCCGGTCCGTGCTTTGCAGGAACCAGAGGTGCGCCGCACGCTCGGTAATATCGCGAATGGTGCTGGATATCAGCACGCCTTCCTCTGTCTCAAGCGTGTTGAGGCTGATTTCCACCGGAAACTCGTGCCCGTCCGCACGCAAACCGTAGAGTTCCAGCCCAGAACCCATTGGCCGCGCACGAGGGTCGGCCACGAAAGCCGCGCGGTGCGCCGGATGTTTGCCCCGGAACCGCTCCGGCACCAGCATTTCGATCTGCTTCCCCAACACCTCGCGTCGTTGATAGCCGAACAGCTTCTCCAACTGCGCGTTGACCAGAACAATTTCGCCGTCTCGATTGACCACCGCCACCGCATCGGGCGCCGATTCCAGCAACCCGCGGAACTTCTGTTCAGCCTTCTCGCGGTCGGTTACATCGGCGGCCGTGCCAATGTATTCGACGAGTTCTCCCGCGCTATTGAGGACCGGATGCCAAACCGCGTGAAGGTGCCTGACAGCCCCGTCATGCAATAGCAGCCTGTAAGTCTGCGCAAATTCTGCTTTCTCACGGAATCCCTTCAGACATTCTGCTGAAACCCTGTCGAGGTCGTCGGGATGGACAAGTCTGCGCGTCTCCTCAAAATCGGGGATCCCACGCTGAGGATCCCTTCTGAAAATTCGGAACAATTCCTCGGACCAGAAGAGCGTTTGCCGGCGCCCCGGGCTGTAGGCAAAACTGCCAGTGTGGCTCAGCCGCTGCGCTTCGGCGAGATAAGTCTCGCTTCGCCTCTGGGCCAGCTCCGCCTGTTTGCGGTCTTCGATATCTGTCAGGAGCTGATACCACTTCAGGATATTCCCGGCCTCGTCTCGATGCGGCACGGCTCGGGCAAGGAACCAGCGATATTCCCCGTCCGCACGGCGAACGCGCGTCTCAAACTCTACCGGATCGCCGCTCTCCAAGGAGGCACGCCACTTACGCAGGTATAGATCAAGATCGTCCGGATGAACGGTGACCTTCCAACCCAGGCCTCGCGCGTTCTCCTCGGACAAACCGGAGTATTCGGAAAACCGCTTGCCAACAAATACATCCCTTCCATCGGGTGCAATCGTGTTGATCATTGCTGGAATGGTCCCGACAGTCTCGCGAAGTTCCTTTTCGCGCTGACGAAGTGCTTCCTCGGCCCGCTTGCGCTCGGTCAAATCGAGCACGAAAGCGACGCCTTGGCTGTCACCGTCGCCGAAGGTCGCGGCGCCGACCAGAACAGGCACGCGGCGGCCGTCCTTGCGGACATATTCCTTCTCATAAGGCTGCGCCGTACCCGTCGCGCTAAGCTCTCCCACGGTGCGGGCGTCGCGATCGCGCCATTCCGGTGGCGTCAGCTCCGTCCGGTGCAAGCGTCCAGAAGTCACGTCGGATTTGTCATACCCCAGCATGCGGAGAAACGATTCGTTGGCCTCGATGATCCGGCCGTCGAGGTCAAAGATGATGATCCCGATGACGTTGGCATCGACCAGACGCCTGATCCTGGCCTCGCGTTCCGCAAGTCCGCGATACAGGCGCGTATTCTCAAGTGAAATCGCCGCTTGCGATGCGAGCAGCTTCAGCACCGACCTGCGAGCCGGTGCAAACACCCGTGGCGCCAAGTTGTTTTCGAGGTACAGCACGCCGATGAGCCTGGCTCGATTGAGGAGCGGAAGGCACAGAACCGAACGAACTTGGCGCTTGCGTACATACGGATCGGCGGCATACTCCGGTTGGGCCGCGGCATCGTCTAGCTGGACCGCCTCCCCGGTGCGCAGAACAAGATGGAGCACCGATTCCGGCAGCGCGGGCTCCGTCGCAGGCTCGTCGCGCAACTGCACGCTCACCATATCGCCGCTTGTCGTGGCTTCAGCAACGATCCGTTGTTCGACACCTTGCGGAAGAATCAACAGGCCTCGCTCCGCACCCGCCTGCTCGATCGCGGCGCGCATGAGCATGTCGATGAGCTTCTCGAGGACCATCTCGCCGGAAACGGCCTGCGATACCTTGATCACGGTCGCAAGGTCGAGGTGTTCGATTGGAGCTGCGATCTCGGCCTTCGGACCGGGCGCGGCCGGTGCGTGTCCGAGGCGCGGGTGGAGATCATCGAGCTGCCGCACCTTGCCGGTGGCGCCCCAGCGTTCGTAACAGTGCCTCGACTCCAGCAGGTAGGCCCGAGCGATCCTCTCGAAGCCTCTGCCGGCGTGGAAGCGTGCTGCGAGTTCGTTCGCAATCGCCTCGTCGTGGACGAATCTGTTCGCGGCAGCGGCCTGGATCGCATGCTCGTAGCAGCGCTCGGCATCCAGCTCCCGGCCCTCCATACGAGCGATTTCGCCGGCGACAAGGGCGGTGCGGCCTTCGAAATTCTCGGGGCAATGCTCTTCCCAGATCTTGAGCTGCTCGTGATGTGCCCGCACCGATTCGAGCAGCACGCGACGGTCCTCTGCAATAGACTCGTCGTGCACCGACGCACGCGCCAATGCCGCATAGAAATGGAATTCGGCCACCTCCAGATGCGAGGGCATTGTCCCAAGACACGGTTCGACCCTGGCCGCTGCTTCCACTGCCCCGCGGGAGTCGCCTCCGAGAACGCGTCCCTGCAGCGCGCGGACCCAGTACCAGCCGATGGCCACGCGCATGCCCGCATCCTCATCCAGCCGGCGCTCGAATTGCTGCCTGTCGAACCCCGGCCCGTCGAACGAGGCCACGTTCGCGGTATTTCCTCGCAACGCGAGAATGAGGCGAAGCTGGCCGGTAATGATGTCGACGATTAGTCCGAAGCGCAGCCTGCGGGCGAACTCGAGCTGCGTTTCAGCCTCCGTCTGCACGATATCGAGCGATTCGCCAGCGGCTAGAAGGGCCGAGACCAGGTTGCAACTGCTGTAAGCAGCAAAAGTAAGGTCGCCGATCGAATTCGCTGCGTCTTGGGCTTCCCGGACCAGGCTGGGCCCGTAGCGCGCGTGCTGCATCCACGGATTGACTACGTGGGTGTAGTCCAGGTACACGCGGGGGCGAAAGCGATCGAGACCGCCCTGATTGACGAGATCGAAGCCAATCTTGCCAAACTCGAAACCCGCTGGGTAGCTGCCGAACTGCGGCCCGAGCAGCAAGCCGAGCCACACGTAAGCTAGGCACGATCCGTCGCTGTTGCCGTGTTCCAGGCTGATGTTGGCCATTCGGCCTACCACCAGACCAAGCAGGTTTTCGTCGGTGAATAGTGCCGGCGGCAACAAAGTCGTGAGAACGTTCATCGTTGCCTGCCAGTCCCGGTCGGTCATCCGCTGCAGTTCCATCAGATCCCGGATCGGCCGGCTGCCCAGCCGTTGCCACATCTGGTCAATTTCCCGCTGCATCTCGTCTCTCGTCGGCTGAGACGACCAGACGACTCCCACCGACTGCAGGTACTCGAGCCCGATGCGTACGCTTCGCTCGCTGCCATCTAGCGTTGTCTGCAGATTGATGCGCAAGCATGCAACCGCCGCTCGGTCCGTCGCATCTGCCGCGCGGTGCGACAGCATGAGCAGCCGTTGATCCGCGCCCGCCGGGTTGCCAGTGAGGAATTCGCACTCCGCGCGATTGAATTCCAGTTGAAACGCGACGGGATATTGCCGCTGCCAGCAGTCTTCGGACAGCAGTGACGTACCCGTCGCCAAGTACATGAGGGCCGACGCGTAGGCGCTCGAGGCGCGCGCGCGCCGGCCTGCAATCAGGTTGAGTCCGGCCAGGTATTCGCGTTCTTCGCGGCTCTCCATCAGTCCGATGCCGCGATTCAACTGGTTCACAACCTCGAAGATGCGCTCCTCGCGCTGCTGAGGAGTGATTTGCGCCAGAAGCAGCCTGCCCAGCCAAAGATGGATTGCGGCGCGCGCTTTCTCGGGTTTCTGTGAATACGCAACCTCCTGGACGCGATCGTGAGCAAAGGCGTACGACTCGTCGACGCGCGCCAGAAGTCCCTGGCGCACGGCCGGCAGCAAACGCGCATGGAATTGCGGCTCGGAGATTTCACAGGCGGCGCACAATGTCGCCGGATCCGAATTGCTCCCGAGGCAGGCCAGTAGTTGCAGCAAGTACTTGGTCTCGTCAGAGAGGCGATCCAGCCTTCCCACCATCAGGTCGATGACATTGTCGGTGTAACGCCGGGTGCGGATGCGAGCGACATCCCAGAACCACCGCGCGTTGTCCTGATCGAAACGCAGAAGGCGATCTTCCAGAAGCGAGTGCAGGAACTGGATGGCGAAAAACGGATTGCCGCCCGTTTTCTCGCACACCAGATCCGCGAGCGGCGCGGCCTGTTCCGGTTCGCAATGAAGCGAATCGGCGAGCAGGCGCTCGACGTGTTCGGCGCGAAGGGGCGCCAGATTGATCTCGCGCACCTCCGCGCCGGACCGACGCATGGCTTTCAGCTCGCGCATCAGCGGATGCGCCGAATCCACTTCGTTGTCCCGATAGGCGCCGATGAGCAGCAGATGCCCGACATCGCGCTGCGCAACGACGTCGACCAGGAGTCCGAGCGTGGCGGCATCGATCCACTGCAGATCGTCGAGGAACAACACGAGCGGGTGCTCCGGCCGCGCGAACGCGCCGATGAAGCGGCGCAGAACCAGGTGGACCCGCGCTTGCGCGTCCTGCGGGGAGAGCGGTGGGACAAGTGGCGGATCCCCGACGATGTGCCGCAGCTCGGGCACCAGGTCGCAAACGAGGGCGGCGTTCGGGCCCAATGCCTGGCCTATCGCTTCGCGCCAGGCGGCGAGCTCGACGTCGCTTCTGCCCAGTAGCATTCGAATCAGGCTTTGGAAGGACTGAGCGAGCGTCACGTACGGAATGTCGCGCTTGTACTGATCGAATTTCCCGGACGCGAACAGGCCGTTCATTGGAACGAGCGACTTGTGCAGCTCGTTGACTATGGTGGATTTCCCGATACCGGAGTATCCGGAGACGAGCACGAGTTCCGCACTGCCGGACATTGCGACGCGTTGGAACGACTCGAGCAGCGTAGAGAGCTCGCCCTCGCGGCCGTAAAGCGTTTCCGGCACCAGCAACCGGTCGGGCACGTCGTGCTCGCCGAGTGGAAAAGCGTCGACGTGGCGGTGCGCTTCCCATTGACTCAGGCAGCGTCGCAGGTCGTGCTCGAGCCCCGCAGCGGTCTGATAGCGCTCCTCAGCCGTCTTGGCGAGAAGCTTCATGACGATCGCCGAGACCACGGACGGCAGATTGGGTACCCGTTCACAGGGTGCCGGAGCATTCCTCGCGATGTGGCAGTGGACCCACTCCATCGGATCGGAGGCGCTGAACGGAAGCGACCCCGTGAGAGCCTGGTAGAGCGTCACGCCGAGCGAATAAAGGTCGCTGCGCGAATCGATGGAGCGATTCATGCGGCCAGTCTGCTCGGGCGCCATGTATGCGAGCGACCCGGCAATCAAGTCGGGCGGTTCCAGCGACTGACGTTCGCGCGGCAGGCGTGAGGCAATGCCGAAACCGGTGAGGCGGACCTCCTCGCCTCCCCCTTTCACGAGGATGTTGGCCGGCTTGATTTCGCGGTGGATCAGGCCGTGCAGATGAACCTTGCCCAACGCCGCAGCGGCACCCATGGCCATGCGCAGAAAGGTTTCAAGCTCCAGCGGTGCGCCGAGAAGAGCCTCAAGCGGCTCGCCACCGGAGTCCTCTAGCAACAGGACGGTGCGCCCGCCCTCGCGGACCAGCGCACGCGGTCGCAGCGCCCACGCACTGTCCAACTCATCCGCGAACCCGTATTCGTGCTCAAGCCGATCAAGAAGCGCGCGCCCTGGCTGCTCCGCCCTGGGCATCACGGCAAGCAGCGGCTGGGGAATCCCGGGCTCGCGCCAGCCCCGGTACGTCGTGCGCTCGCCGTCCTCGATCAAGACCGTCAGATTGCGGTCCCGGATCGTGCTGGATGGGTGGTTGTCCGATTTCATCTCTACTTCACGATACCAATGGAACTCCGATCGACCGTGAACGCCACGGCGATGATGACCAACGCCCCATACGCGATCGGCTCGTATGCTGGAGCGATGCCGGCGACGGCCACTGCGACGCGCATCACGGCGACAATGCACACGCCAAGCAGAGTCCGGGCGAGACTGCCGTGTCCGCCGGTAATCGCGGTCCCGCCGACCAGCACCGCCGCGATGCTGGGCAGAAGCAGGCTGTCGGCGATCGTCGGGTTGCCGCTGCTGGTCCGGGCGACCATGCAGACACCGGCGAGACCCGAACACAGGCCGCTCGCGCCGAACGCGAGCGTCTTGACACGCCAGACCCGAATGCCCGAGAGCAAGGCCACTCGCTCCGCCATGCCGATCGCGTAGAGATAGCGCCCGAATCGCAGGCAGCCAAGAGCAACCTGGAACAGGGCGAGCAACGTCACGCCAAAAGCGAATGCGTGCGGCACGCCCCAGCTGCGCGCGTCCAGCCAGCCGACGACTTCGTAGTGTTCCGCCACCGGCACCGTCGTTTTCGCAATTGCGAGCGCGATTCCAGAACAAATGCCGAGTCCTGCCAGGGTCACGACGAACGACGGAATCTGGGCCCTGGCGTGAACGAGGCCTTGCAGCGCACCGATCAGCGCAGCGACGCAGAGCGCTCCGAGCACAGCTCCGGCACCGAGCTCAGGCAGCAGAAGCGCGACGATCACGGAGGTAAGCGAGGCAAGAGCAGCCATTGACAAATCGATGCCGCCCATGACGACGATAAGCGTCTGCCCGATGGCCAACAGCAGGATGACGCTCGCCGCGTCGGCGAGGACGCCCAGGCTGTAGGCGGACAGAAAAGATGGCACAACCGCTCCGATGCCAAGTACGAGCGCAATCAGCACAGTAAATGGCGCCATACCTCAGACCATCCCTTCGAGGATCAGCTGCTGCGTCGGCCGATCTCCCGCCACAGAATAGCGGGCGGAAATGCGACCGTCTCGCATCACGATGACGGTATCGCTGACCGCAAGCAGATCATCGAGCGTGTCCGCGAGGATCACGATGCAAACGCCGTCGCGCGCGAGTTCGCGGACAGCTGCCAGGATATCGCGTCTCGCGAGCACATCCAGGCCGCGCGCCGGATGGTCGAGGATCAACATGCGCGGACGCTCGCCGACCAGCCACTTCGCGAGCGCGACCTTCTGCTGGTTGCCACCGCTCAGATCGGAAACGCGCGCCGTCGCGGACGGAGTTGCAATTCGCAATTGCCTGATCCAGAGCTCCGCAACGTCCCACTCGCGCCGCGTGTCGATGGCCCAGCGCCCGCAGAACTGCGCGAGGTACGCAAGGGTCATGTTTGCGGCCACGCTCATCTCACCGATGACACCCTCGCTTGCGCGCTCTGCAGGAACATAGACGATGGCCCGCCCCACGGCATCGGACGGGTCGCGCAGCGTTACCACTTGACCGTCAAGCAGCATCGTACCGCTCTGGGGAGCATCGATTCCAAATAGCGTTCGGCACAGTTCTTCACAACCGGAACCGGCCGCGCCCGCGAGGCCCAGTACTTCGCCGTAGCGAAACGCGAGAGTAACGTCGGCATACTCGTCGCGACGACCCAGCTGGCGCACTTCCAGGCACACGGTTCCCTCCACATGCGAAGCCGCCACTTCTCGCGTGACGTCCGTGCCCATCGCGTGTCCGACCATGAGCCGCTGCAATGCGTCTACCGTGGACGTACGCGCATCGCATTCAGCCACGCACTGTCCGTCCTTCATCACGTAAATGCGATCGCAAACCCGCAGGACTTCCTCCAGTCGGTGCGAGACAAACACTACCGACGCGCGCATGCGCAGCTCCTCGACTGCCCGCAGGACGGCCGCGATGTCACGGTCATCGAGCGCGGACGTCGGCTCGTCAAGGAGGATGATGGGCGCTTCGCGCGTTCTCGCCTCGACCGCGAGGGCCCTAGCAAAGGCAACCAGCTGACGTTCGGAGAACGAGAGCGAATGCGTAACCGCAGCAGGCGAGATCTTTATGCCAAGCTTTGCGAGCGAAACCTTCGCCAGCGCGAAGAGCTTCCGCCAGCGAATTATGCCGAAACGCACCGCCGGACCCTCGTGCCCCAGCAGGATGTTTTCGGCAACGGAGACTCCGGGGACCAGCGACGGTTCCTGAAACATTACGCCGATGCCGGCGTCGGCTGCGTCACGAATCTCGCGCCACCGCACCGCCGCGCCGCGCACGCTGATCTGCCCCGCATCCGGCGCAATAGCACCCGCCAGCAGTTTGAGCAGCGTGGATTTTCCCGCGCCATTCTCTCCGACCACCCCGACGACCTCGCGCTGCCGCACCTCGAGCGTGACTTCGCGCAGCGCTAGCGTTTCGCCAAAGCGCCTGCTCAACCCTTCCGCGCGCAGCGCTACGGCGGTCACTTCACGATCCTTAGCCGGTCGCGCAAATGCCAGTTCGCCACGACAACGGCAACAAGGACGATGGCGCCCTGTATCGCCTTTTCTAGGTCGGGCGTGGCGCCGATGAAGACCATGCCGTTAGCTAGGACAGCCAGGGTCAGCACGCCGACCGCTGATCCGCGCACGCTGCCCGAGCCTCCGCTCAGAGGCGTGCCGCCGATCACCACGGCGGTGATCGTTCCGAGCATCTTGCCCTCGCCAATGCCGACATGCCCGAGGCCGAGCCGCGCGGACTCCATCGCGGCGGCTAGCCCGATAAGTAGGCCCGCGAACGCAAACCCGAGCACCTTGTAGAAATCTACGTCGAGGCCAGACGCGCGCGCGACGCCTTCGGCACCTCCAATGACATAACCGTAGCGACCCAATCTGGTGTATTGCTCGACGAAAAGCCCTACAACCAGGCACGAGGCAGCGGCCAGCGCGAGGTTCGGCAGCCCGAACGTTTGCCCGAGCCCCCACTGCCGAAGCACAGGATCTTGAATGAGCGGAGGCTGGTCGCCGGACATCAGCATTGCCGCCCCCAGGGCAATCGCGCCCATGCCCAGCGTCGCCATGAACGAAGGCACGCGCAGGCGCGTCACAACAAGGCCGTTGGCCAGACCGAACACGCCTCCTAGCGCGGCGGCGGCGGGCAGGCCGAACCAGCCGAGATTGACCTGCATGCGGTCGTTAGCGACCACGCAGGCGAAGAGGAGGGAACACGCCGCCATCATGCCCTCGACTGAAAGGTCGATCGAGCCCTGCCGGATCACGAAGGTCATGCCGACCGCGAGCACAAGCGGAACCGCAGCACTGTCCAGAATGACGCGCAGGTTGGCAATCGTGGCAAAGTCTGAATCGGCGAGTGCGAATCCAATCGTCAGCGCCAGCAACGCCAGCAAAGGCCCCGATGCGCGCAGCGCCCCACGAACCGCGGTCGGAGCCACACTCAGAATGCCGGGCCGGTGGCGCGACTCCATAGATTGTCGCAGCGCCATTCAGGTGCGTAGGCGTCGGCCTCTGGCTCCTTCGCATATTGAGCGGCGTTGTCCTTCGTGATCACGACCACTCGAAGGAAAAACTCGCGCCGTTGCTTGCTCCACGTTTGTGGCGCAGGCGCCTGCCCGGTGAGGACGCAAACACCCATCGCCAGTCCGATGCTGCCCTGGTAGAACGCGTCGCTCGATACGGTCGCCGTCATTTCGCCGCGAGCAACCGCGGCGATCGCTTCAGGTATGCCGTCGACACCCACGACCGGGACGCGGCCGGCGAGCCCAGCGGCGCGCAATGCCTCGAGCGCGCCGAGAGCCATGTCGTCGTTGGCGGCCCAGACGCCCCGGATGCGATCGCCGTATTTGGCGAGCCATGCCTGCATGATCGGGAATGCGGCCGTTCGATCCCAGTTTGCGGGCTGCTGCGCGAGCAGTGTGACGCCCGAATGCTTGGCCAGGACCGCCTTGAGGCCAGCGAAGCGCTTTTGCGCCGGATCGGTATCGAGCCGCCCATGCAGAACGACGATTCCGCCTTTTCCATCCATCGCGGCGACGAGCCGATCGGAAACGGCGACGCCGACATCCTGGCTGTTCACGGCGACATGCGCGATCCAGCGATCGTAGCCATCGAACGGATGCAGTCCCCTGTTGTAAACCCAGTGCGTGACGATCCAGGCGCCGGTTGCTTTCGCCGTATCGACCATCGGCTTCATGACGACATCGGCATTGGGCTCGACATTGAAAATCGTGCATTTCGCATTCGTCGCCAGGATCGAGCGCATGAGCGCGACCTGCTTGTCCGAATCGCCCTGGTTGAGCTGCAGCACGTACTGGTCTTCGAGCCCGGCCCAGCGAGCGAACATGCGCCCGCCCTTATTGAGGTTGACGTGATAGGGCTGCGCGATCTCGCGCATCGAATTGACCAGCCGGATCTGCGATTTTTCGCACGGCGCGTCGGCATGCGCCACGGGCAGCGCACTTGTAAGAGCCAGAGCGAGTGCCAGCCTTACGGCCGCTGCAGCAGTCCCTACGATCTCATGCCTCATGGCACCCCCTGCCCGGCGGTGGGGCCCGCCGAGGCAGCTAGGATAACCAAGAAATGGCTAGTTTGACGTTATTCGCTGCGGTGTCACCTCCACGGCTAGAGCCGGCGGTTGTCTGACAAGGCGGCGCAATGGCTTGGCGAAGTCGGCCGGGGGAGCCGCCGACGCCCAGTACTACGGTTTCGCCCCATACGGGGAACCCCCTTTGAAATGCAGTTCAGTCGCCGCGCTTGACGCGCTTCCACTCCGCCTTGAGAACCTTCCGGCCAGCAAGCAGTGCAGTGGATGCGGCGACGAGAGTGATTGTCAGAACGTCCATCCTGCCTGGCCGCTGCGCGAAGATTGTTCAATGAAGTTTATGTGCCCGCCGGAACCGCGTCTTTCAAAATCCTGCGCGCAATTGAAGGCGATTGTCAGGAGCGTCTTGCAGTCTTGTTAAAACCTGCCGCATTGTTAAAGACGTAGTGCGTCGCGGCTTGTAGGGTTCGGGAATGAGCTTCATCGTTCCCGATACCATCGAAATGGCGCCCGGCACCGATTTCGTGCTGCGTAGCCACGGGGCGATCTGCCTGCTGCAGCCGCTCTCGAAAGGCGGCAAGGCGTGGTTCGACAAGCACATCCCGGCCGAAGCGACGCGCTGGGACACGAGCGCCGTGGCCATTGAGCCACGCAATGTGGAACACGTACTCATCGTAATTGCGGCCGACGGGCTGGCTGTAGCCGGCCACTACGATGTAATCAACTAGAAATCCATCCCGCTACCGGTTGCGTATCGCGGCCCGCACGAATCTTAAAGACAGGCACATGCAGGGTGCATAGCCTCTCCCCTCGTTGGCCCTCATCCAGGAGGCGCTGTGGCGTTGCTCGAGTCGTTGAACAAGCAGACCATGATTGCTGCCGCCATCGCGCTTGGCGGATGCGCGGCCAATCACGACGCCCTGGTTGCGCCCGCCGCCGATCGCCCCTGGACCGTGCCGAACACCGTGACCTATTCCGAGTTCGCGGCCAGGCACCGTGAGGCCGCGCCGCCGTCCGCCGGCGGCGCAGATCCGCCGGCGGTCGATGCAGGCAGGGAGTACGAACTTGCCGAGCTGATCGACATCGCCCAGCGGACCAATCCCGAGACGCGGGTGGCGTGGGAACGTGCGCGCGAGGCGGCGCTCGGGGTCGGGATTGCGGAAAGCGTCTACGCACCAATGCTCTCGGCCCAGGCAGCAGCGGCGGCTCAACGCCTGCCGCTGCCGCTCCCCAAGACAGTCCTCAATCCCCAGGGATATTTCACCGCCGACACGCAGTTCTTTCTGCCCGCGCTCACGCTGAAGTGGCTGGTCTTCGACTCCGGCGGCAAACAAGCCGCCGTGGACGCGACGAAGGAAGCTGTGGCCGTCGCAAACTTCGGCTTCAATGCGACGCACCAGAAGATCGTGTTCGACGTGACGCGGGCCTACTACGCCCTTAACGCCGTGAAGGGGCGCGTCGAAGTGGCGCACGCCTCCCTCAAGCAGGCGCAGACCCTGCAGGACGCGGCCGAGTCGCGGCGCGCGCGCGGACTTGCCACGTTGCCGGAGGTGCTGCAGGCGCGCGAGAAGACCGCACGGGCAGCTTACGAGCTGCAGGAATCGATCGCCCGCGAGACCGACGCAC
>Ga0335076_10004592_pt1 | contig 13980 bp, 13 predicted proteins | sample Lox_Sample_25_FD_206717 | JGI IMG/M metagenome (GOLD analysis project Ga0335076, IMG submission 206717) | Soil microbial communities from Loxahatchee National Wildlife Refuge, Florida, United States - Lox_Sample_2.5 | ecosystem: Environmental > Terrestrial > Soil > Wetlands | place: USA... | reverse complement strand
AAGTTCCTCCTTCGGAAACTCTCAGGCATGTAGGCCTCGAATCGTGGAACTAGGGCTTTATCAAAATTACCTTGCCTCCGCCGTTCCTACCCACTCCTGCGCGTCCGCCGGAACTGCCTCAACTCCGTCCCCATTGGTTATCAATAAGTTAAGGCTGTCTCAGTGCCTCCAACTTTGGCAATTCACCTGATTACTGAAATGGCAGAGCGCTGAACTGCCTGCCCGCCTGAGCTGCTGGCGGCTCGCCCCCGACCCACGTTTTCAGACGTGAGAAGCAGTTATATCAGGGACGAAGTTTTAGCTGTAGCGCTGTCCGGGGTCGAACCCGAGGCCACGTTTTCGGAGGAACTACCAATGAAGAGCCGCATCTGGATCGCTCTGCCGCTTGCCGCCGCGCTTGCCTTGCCGGCCGCCGCGCGGCAGAACTCCCCCACGTCCAGTGACAACCAGAACCAGCCTGCCACAACACAGAGTCAGCCGGCGCAGGCACAAACCCCCGATCAGCAAGCGGCTGATCAGAACCTGAGCGCGCATCAGCCGCTCCAGCAGGAAACTCACGAGGGCTTTTGGGGCAAGATCAATCCCTTCGCCCGCAAGAAGTACGTGCAGCGCCAGCTTACCCCGGTGCGTGACCGCCTGAACGAACTCGACGAGCTGACTGCCTCAAACTCGAAGGCGATCAAGGACGTCGATTCGCGCGCGCAGCAGGGCATCCAGTTGGCCTCCAATAAGGCCGATCAGGCTGACCAGCATGCGGTTGATGCGGGCAATCGCGCCCAGCAGGCGAATCAGACCGCTCTCCAAGCCAGCAGTCGTGTCCAGACAGTTCAGCAGGTGGTCACCAATATGGACCAGTACAAGCCGGTTACCGAGGCTGAGATCCGCTTCCGTCCTGGACAGGTCCAGCTGAGCCAGCAAGCCAAGGCTGCGCTCGACGATATGGCCAACACACTGAAGAGCCAGAAGGGATACATCGTCGAGGTGCAGGGCTTTTCGGCCGGCCGCGGTCAGACCGCAATCGACACGTCTCAGAAGATGGCGGAAAACGTCGTCCGTTACCTCGTAATTAGCCACGACGTGCCCGTGTACCGCATTCATATGCTGGCGATGGGCAACGCGCCCGTGCAGCCGCAGGTCAGCAGCAGCAGCGCAAACAGCGCCGACCAGCAGCCGGCTGCCAAGCCGCAGCGCCTGCGCGGCGGCAGGGTTGAGGTCAACCTGCTCAAGAACGACCTCGATCAGTTGTCACAACTGGATTCCAGCAACGCTTCCGCCGTCAGCAGTTCGACGGAAGGCGGCGTGAGCGGGACCGCAACCACGACCTCTCCCCTGCCTCAGGCAGCGCAGCCGATGTCGAATCAGCCGGCTTCGAACCTGAACGCTCCCAACGGTGCGACTCCGTCGGCCCAGCCCTCCCCCAAGAGCAAGCAGCCGCCGGCGACCCCGCACTCCTAGCCGCGGGGAGAGACAGCAACGGCCCGGACACAGGTCCGGGCCGTTTTGCGTTCGCAGGCGTCGCGCATGGCCTAACTGGCCTTTGCTTTAGCCTTCAGACGTACCTGGCCGTTTTGCATTTCCACGGAGTATTCGACAGCACTGCAGCCGTACTGGCTCTTGATCTGATCGGTCTTCTTGCGCAGGAAACTCTGGAAGGACTCGAAGCTGCTGTTGCCATTGGTCTTCTCGCCCGCCTTTTGTTTCGCCTCCATCATGGCCCGGAAGAGCTGCTGGGCGAGAGCAACGTCGGTATCCGGATTGGAAACCGCGATCCGCAGTGGCTGGTCGCCATTGGCAGACGAAGATGCCTCGGCCGGCGTCTCGACCGGCCGCAAGCCCTGGATTCCCAAGACGGCGTCTTGCGGCCGCCGGTAGCCTTCTTCCTTGATTTTGAGCTTCTGGCGCCACAGATCGCTGAATTTGGCATAGCGTTGGGCCAGGCCGTTGTACTTGAAGCGCTGGGCATAGGTCAGCTTTTGGGAATCGGAGAACTTCTTGAGCGTCGTGCTTACCCGCCAGTCTGTGTCGGTGGGCGGGCGCTTAGAGCCTCCCCCGAAGAACACGTCATACTCAATTTTGAGCCGGCGGATGGATTCCTCGAGGTGAATCAGCTCTTCGTCAACTGTCACGGTTACCCCTGGCAGGCCTGACTGTGCTGCGACCGAAGGACATTTTCCCATAGCTTCGAGGGCTTGAAACCGCACCCTCGCGCACCAAGGTAACTGGCCTTCCGCGTTGTAGATAGCTCGGGCGCCGGCGTACGGCGCAAGCAATCCTCTTCAGCTACAAACACATCCAAGGTGTTAATGTTTGAGTAAATATCCCGCGGCGACTAGAATTTCAAGGATGGCAAATATGCGAATTGTAATTGCCGATGATCACGCGGTCCTGCGGGAGTCGCTGGACGCCCTGCTGAAGAGCCAGCAAGACATCGAGGTGGTCGGAAAAGCCGGCAGCGGCACGGAGGCGCTCGAACTAGTGCAGAACCAGCACCCCGACGTGCTCCTGCTCGACCTGTTCATGCCGGGGGGCGATGGCTTCGACGTCCTGCGTACCCTGGATCGCGCCGGCAACCGGGTAGCCTCGGTCGTTCTCACCGGATCAGAGAACCAGTCCGACTATGTCCAGGTGGTCCGCTTAGGCGCTCGCGGTTTGGTTTTAAAAGGCGACTCGCCGGAGAAGCTGTTCGCTGCCATCCGTGCCGTAGCCAACGGAGAGCTCGCCTTCTCCGAAGAAATCGCCCAGCAGGTGCTCACCTCCATGGCGGGTGAACCCCGCGAGCAGGCGACGACGCTACGCCGTCTTTCCGAGCGGGAGAGGCAGATCGCAGCCTTGGTAGCCCGCGGCTTCAAGAACCGCGATATCGCCGGCGAACTTGGAATCAGCGAGAACACCGTGAAGCGCCATCTGCAGAGCATCTTCAACAAGACCGGCGCACGCGATCGGCTAGAGTTGGCGGTATTGGCGCTCACTGAGTTGAGTAAAGCGGCGTAGAACCGCTCTCGGCTATCAGCTGTCAGGTAGCAGCTTTCAGCTAGAGCCCGTCCACCACACATCGCTTATTTGAGTACACCCCATCGATGTCGGCAGTGATTTGCGACAGCCTCTCCAATCGACCCGCAGCTGTCAATCGAGCAAGGCCATGCCCTGGAAGAAACTCTATTCCGTTTTTTGCTGAAAGCTTATAGCTGAGAGCCGACAGCTACTTTGCAGTGGTCGCGGCCATCTTCTTCACCATCGCCAGCACCAGTTTGCGGTCACTGTCGTTCAAGCTGGAAGAATAGCGGCGGATCTGGGTAAGGAAGCGAACTTCATCTTCGCTCAACTGCGGCAGGTTGCGCGCCCCGTTGTCGTGCTGGTTATCGGCGAAAAATTGGGCCAGAGGCACTTCCATAGCTCCCGCTATTTTGGCCAGGGTGTCGAGCGAGGGAATCGTATGCCCGTTCTCTACGCGGGACAGGTAGCAGCGCAGCAGGCCAGTGCGCTTCTCGATATCGCCCTGCGACATCCCCTTCTGGAGCCGGAAGTTGCGAATCGTCTCACCGATGTTCATGTGGGAAGCACTGCGTTCTTATTAACCAGGGGCTAATTGGGGGTGCGTGCATAGTAATCAGAGTAGAACCTCGGCGCAAGCACATTTTTTGACACTTGCGCACTTTTGCCCGTAGCGGGAGAAAAAACGGAAGCCCACCCTGCGCGAGGGCTCCGAGTCAGTCAGATTGTGGGCGATCCAGGTCCAGTTCCATATACATGGCGGAGGGCTCGGGATTGGTCCGATAGGCAGCGATTTCACGGAACCCCAGGGCGCGGTATAGACGCACTGCCGACTGCATCTTGGCGGCAATCGTGTCGAGCCGCATGCGGCGATAACCGAGGCGGCGCGCCTCGTCGATGAGCCATTCCACCATCTGCCGACCCAGCCCGCGTCCCTGAAACTCAGGCCGGAGATATAGGCGCTTCATCTCGCACAGCCCTTCGCCGAGTCGATGCAGCGCCACACACCCCGCGACCTTGTCATCCAGCAGAACCAATAGCAGCCGGCCGCCGGGCGGGGCGTAGTCGCCTGGCAATTCTGCCAGTTCGCGCTCGAAGCTCTGAAAGCAGAGGTCGACCCCCAACCAACGCTGATACTCGAGAAAGAGCTCGCGTGCTTGTTGAATCTGCTCCGGAGTCGAAGCCTGGAGATACCGGATCATGGCCGCGCGATCATGGCAGGGCGCATCAGGGCGGATGCTGCGGGCGGCGTTCCGGTCGCTATGTTTCCGGTGTCAGCGACACCACCAGGTCGCCGGGCGCCGTCGGACGCACCGTGACCTTGAGCATTACTGGACGGTAGCCGTGTTTTGACACGCGCAGGTAATAGGTTCCGCTGCTGCCAGAACCGAGTGAGAAAGCGCCGCTCTTGTTGGTCGAGGTGGCCTGCAGGCAGTTGCCCCAGCTCTTGCTCATGCGCTCAATGATCGCGTGCTCGACCGGCTCATCGGCATGCGTGGCGATGACCTTCCCGGACAGCGAAACCGAATATACCTGGTTGTCGTAACGGCCTGGATTGGCCGCCATATCGACGTTCTGCGCAGCTTGCGCGCAGAGCCCGGTCGGCTTGGGGGGAGTCTTGGTCTGAGCCGAGGCGAGGCACGCCGTCGCCAAGGCCGACACCAGCAGAAATTTAGAAGGGATCACGGCGAGAGTCTACCCCATCAGCATGCCGCCGTTAACATTCAATACGTGACCAGTTATGTACGCCGCCCGCTCGGAGGCCAGGAAGGTCACGGCGTGCGCCACGTCCTCCGGACTGCCAACGCGGCCCAGGGGAATCACTTTCAGCGCAGCCTCGCGTAGTTCGGGAGCCAGCACCTCGGTCATCGCGGTTTCTATGTAGCCGGGGGCGACGGCATTCACCGTGATGTTGCGCGACGCCACTTCGCGCGCCATCGCCATGGTCAGTCCGATCAGACCCGCCTTGGAGGCGGCATAGTTTGCCTGCCCCGCCTGCCCCATCTGGCCGAAGATACTGGTGATATTGATGATGCGCCCCCAGCGCTGTTTCAGCATGGAGCTCAGCACCTGCTGAATACAAAGATGGGCGCCGGTAAGGTTGGTGGCGATGACGTCATCCCAATCGGGCCGCTTCATCCGCAACACCAGGGTGTCGCGCGTTATGCCGGCATTATTGACCAGGATGTCGATCTTCCCCAGTTGGGCGATGGCACCCTTTACGACGGACTTGATGTCATCTTCCCGCTCGACATCCATCCTGAAAGTAACGGCCTTGCCGCCTGCGGTGTTGATGTCCTGCGCCACTACCGCCAGCTTCTCCTGGTTGCGCGCGGCCAGGGCCACAGCAGCGCCCGCCTGCGACAGCGCCACCGCGCATGCTTGCCCGATTCCCTGTGAGGCGCCCGTCACCAGCGCCACGCGGCCACTCAAGTCCTGCACTGACGCCCTCCTGAGCAAAGCGGATTATACAAAGATGAGACAGAACACCGCCGATCCGAATCGGGAAGACGGCCCCTCAGGCCAGCGGTCCGCGGGCGACGACCTCTTCTTCCATGCGCGCAGCTGAGCCGGCGGGGCGGGCGGGCCGGAACAACAGCCGCAACAACGGCGGCGCCAGCAGCGTGGTCACTGCACTCATGAAGATGACTACCGCATACGCCGCCGAAGAGATGGTCCGCATCTGTAACCCGATGAGCGCCACGATCAGTGCAACCTCCCCGCGTGGCATCATACCGATACCGACCCGCGAAGCGGTCCTCAAGCCTTGACGAATCAGCGGCAGCCCACAGCCCAGAGCTTTGGAAACGATGGCCAGAAGCGATATGACGATTGCCACCAACCAGATCTGTCCATTGAAGATATGGATATCCAGGCGGGCTCCCATAATGAAGAAAAAGTACGGGGCCAGAAATTCGTTGATTGCGTGCGCGCGCGGCTGCAGGTTCCACTCCGGGGAGTAGTCCGCGAACACCAGGCCGGCAAAGAACGCTCCGATGATGGCCGCCATGCCGATCTTGGTGGCGGCAACAGAGAGTCCCAGGCAAATGGCCAGCGCAAGCACCAGCGGCGCATTGTGCGTCGACATTCGCCGCAGCCCGGGCCGCATTCGCCGCACGACTCGCGGACCGAAGAAGATCATGAACAGCGCGAAGCCCACCGCCTCGGCTACCAGTACGCCGAGGTGCAGCCAGCGGATGGCGCCGGCGGCTGCCAGCCCGGTGACCACCGTGAGCACGATCATGCCGAGGATGTCGTCAAACACCGCGGCGCCTAGGATGATGCGGGCCTCGCGTGTGTGCAGGGCGTGCATGTCACTCAGCACGCGCGCCGTGATGCCTACACTGGTTGCCACCATGGCGGCCGCCACAAACAAGGTCTCGTGCAGCGGCTCACCGCGCATCTTGAGGTAGCCAAACCCCAGCAGGAACGGCACCAGCACCCCGGCAATCGCCACCCGCAGCGAGGTGCGTCCCACGCGTATGAGCTCTTGCGGTCGTGTCTCCAGGCCAACTGTGAAGAGCAAAAAGATGGCGCCGATTTCAGCGATCGAACCCACCGTTTCGCTGGGCACCACCAGCGCTGTCGCGTGCGGCCCCAGAACCACACCTGCCAGGATCTCGCCCAGCACGGCGGGCAGCCGTAGCTGCTCGAACAGCTCGGCGAAAACTTTCGCCCACACGAAGATGGCGAATAACTCCAGCAGGAAAGTGTCGGCGCCGTTAGACATGTTGACCGTGGTACGAGCTAGATTGCGCCGGCAATCGCGCCGGCGCGGGTGGGAACCGCCGCCAATTGGCCCTTAAGATTCTCTATCCAACCGCGCTTCCATGACCAGCGGAATCGAGAGCAGCTGCCGGGTACATGTGGCAGCTAGCGGCGGCAGGTGCGCAGGCTTCTAATTTCTGGAATGAGAAGAATCGTGGGCCGGCTGTTTGGCTGCTGCGGCTCTAGAACTCGTCCAGCGGCGCGGCAACATAGGTGGCCGTTTCTGCATCGTTCTGCTGGCGCTGCCGCAACTCCGCCACACTGTGGGCTTCGTAGTCGGAGTGCACGATATCCACAATTGCGCGACCGACGATCCGGGTATTCGAGACGGAATGCAGACGAGTCGGCAGGCTGAAAGCCCCGACGTCCCGATAATCCTGAGCGAACTCGATCTTCTTCACCCACCAGGAAGGTGACTTCACCAACTGACCCTCAACCCGGCGGAGATGGCCGGTGCGCGCGTCGAGCACGACCGTGCCTTTAAAGAGGCCGACCCGCCGTTGTGCGGGCTTCACCTCGTACACGTACACGATGTCGTTGCCGATGAGATCGGCTTTCTTGAAGCTGAACTTGTAGTTCCGGTCGTTGATGGCGGTAAGAGCAGCGTCGCCTTTTTGCACGTGCTCAACCTCGGACTGCAGCAGGCGGGTGATGACGTTGTTCTTCACGAAGCCGTCGCCGACGAAATGAACCGCTTTGTAGGCCAAGGTTCGGGGAGCAGCATAGGTGCGGCGCAACTCGAAGCGGCCGTGCTTGGCGGCATCGGGCAGGTCAGCCTCGATGACAGTTTCGTCGGAGTAGGTCCCAAGGTCCACAGCCTGCTGCCGGGCGCCCTCGGCATAGACCTTGAGTGCCAGCTCGGGCGATATCAGCGGCAGCGTCGTGCGGAGGTTAAGGGCTTCATTGACCGCCGCTGGCAAGGTCGAGGGGGCCAGAACCGGGATGACATAACCGTCGGAGTCTTCCGCCAAAGAGGACTGAGGCGAGCCCACGATCATCAGTAACAGAGCCGCTATTACTCCAGATAAGAGCCTTTTCAACTATGTCTCCCGACCCCTGGATAACGAGCCTCTAGACTACCCGACACTTTCGAACCACGAAACGTTACTTCGGTGTACGTTCTTGAGGCGTAAACAGTTCCTTCCTCCGAGGTTTAGCGCGACAACCGGTGCGCCCCCCGACAGGCTCAGGACGGCACCTGTGGCAGCATGAGTGAGATTTGCAGGCTCACAACCGCCGCAGTAGGATGCCCTTACTCTCATGCCGGACACCAAGCTCTCTCCTCCTCCATTAAGCGACGCCTCGGCCGCCAACCAGGCCACGGATGTTTACGCCATCTACGGCGCTGAACCTGAGGTGCAAGCCTACGCGATGGCGAAATATTCGCGTTCGGCTCTATCGATGCGCGAGTCTCTAGCCGAATTGAATGAGCAGAAGGCGGAGAAGTTTCTAAATACTTTCTACTTCCAGTACGGACATCGTTCGATCGCTGATCTCGCCCACGTCGCGCTGGCGGTGGAGAAACTCTCGATTCTTGCAGCGGTCGCGCTGGTGGATGAGCAGCGCTGGGACGGCCAGGAGCGCTCGACTCGCTACCAGGATTACAAGCACGCGACCTGGTACACACCGGCATTCGGCGGGAACGCAGCGGCTGCGAAGACGTATCGGGAAGCGATCGAGTTTTTGCTCGCCGAGTACCAGGAACTCTCCGAAAAGATGTTCGGCTTCCTTGCGGCGAAGACTCCCAAGCCAAGCGAGATGAAGCAGGAGGCCTACGAGCGCACCCTGCGCGCCCGCGCATTCGACATCTCGCGCTATCTGCTGCCCCTGGCGACCAACACCTCGCTTGGCCAGATCGTGAATGCGCGCACCCTGGAGAATCAGGTCTCGCGCCTGTTGTCGTCAGAGTATCCGGAGATTCGGAAACTCGGCGAGTTGCTGAAAGACGCGGCACGCAACCCTGCCTATAACGTGAACGACGCCAAACTGCGCGCGATCGTCGACGAGTTGAAGCTGGAAAATCCGGAACTGGCGCAGGAGGCCGGTGATCTGCTGTTGAAGCCTGTACGCGTGTCGCCAACGCTGGTCAAGTACGCGGACGCCAGCCGGTGCGAAATCGACACCCGTTCCGAGCTGCGCCAAGCAGCTGCGGAGTTGATGAAAAACGCCGCCATAGAAGCTGCGCCGCTGGTGGATCTGCTCGATCCCGAGCCGCTCGAGATTGAACTGGCGACGACTTTGCTCTACGGCGCGTGCCATTATCCGTACCGTCAGATCCGGCACGCCGTGGAGGCTTTGAGCGCGATGAGGCGGCAGGAGATCATTGAGCTAGGCTGGAAGAATCGCGGCGCGCACGACGAGATGGCGCGTGCCTACTGCGCTGGACAGCAATTCCGCTTCGACATCCTCGAAGACATCGGCGGTTTCCGCGATATGCACCGGCACCGGCGCTGCATCCAGATCGGGCAGGACTTCACCTTGGACCACGGTTACGACACTCCCGCGGAGGTCGAGCAGGCTGGATTGCTGACGCAGTACGAGGCGGCCATGGCTCGTCCGCGCCAGGCGGCGGAGGAAATCCGCAGCCGGGTTGCGGATGATGCCGCGCTGGAAACCGCGTATCTGCTCCCCCTGGCCTATCGCAAGCGGACGCTCTTCAAGATGGACTTCGCCGAGGCGGTGTACATATCGGAGCTGCGCAGCGGCGCGGCAGGCCATATCTCGTATCGACGGGTTGCGTATGAGATATACAAGGCGGTGGCGGAGCGCTATCCGTCGCTCGCCGGATGCTTCCGCGTCACTGATGTCAACGAGCCGGTGGACCTGCTGAAGCGGTAGTCAGTCGGTGCTGGTTGGCTTCTCGCCGCCAGCAGGCCTGGCAATACCTTGCTGTGCGCCTGTACCAAATCAGGAAATCCACAGCTTTCGCTTTTATTTCGCCTTTAGCGAAAAACGATATATAATCCGCTCCACCTTTACAATCGAGCCATAGCCAGCCGACCAGCCGGCGAAAAAGCGGATTCATTCAGGAGACAGCAATCATGGCAGACGAGCGCAGCAAGGCGATAGAACTGGCACTTTCACAGATCGAAAAGCAGTTCGGCAAGGGCTCCATCATGCGGTTGGGAAGCAAGGAAGCCATCGTTCCCATCTCGGTGATCTCGACGGGGGCGATCTCCTTCGACGCCGCCCTGGGCGTGGGCGGCTTCCCGCGCGGGCGAGTGATCGAGATCTTCGGGCCGGAATCGTCAGGCAAGACCACTATCGCCCTGCAGGTCGTAGCCGAGGCCCAGAAGACCGGCGGCATGGCCGCCTTCGTGGACGCCGAGCACGCGCTCGATCCCACCTACGCCAAGAAGCTGGGCGTGGATGTGGATAACCTGCTGGTCTCGCAGCCCGACTACGGCGAGCAGGCGCTGGAGATCACCGAAGCGCTGGTGCGCTCGGGCGCGATCGACGTGCTGGTAGTGGACTCGGTGGCCGCCCTGGTGCCCAAGGCCGAACTCGACGGCGAGATGGGCGACAGCCACGTCGGCCTACAGGCACGGCTGATGTCGCAGGCGCTGCGCAAGCTGACCGGCACGGTTTCCAAGTCGCGCACCTGCCTGATCTTCATCAACCAGATCCGCGAGAAGATCGGCGTGATGTTCGGCAATCCCGAAACCACCACCGGCGGGCGCGCGCTGAAGTTCTATTCGTCGGTGCGCATCGATATCCGCCGCATCGCCGCCATCAAAGAGGGCGACGTGGTGATGGGCTCGCGCACCAAGGTCAAGATCGTGAAGAACAAGGTGGCCGCGCCCTTCCGCGAGGCGGAATTCGACATCATGTACGGTGAGGGTATCTCGCGCGAGGGCGACATGCTCGATCTGGCGGTGAATAACAACCTCGTGGAGAAGTCCGGCGCATGGTTCAGCTACAAGGGCGAACGCATCGGCCAGGGCCGCGAGAACGCCAAGCAGTTCCTGAAAGAGAACAAGGACATCGCCAACAAGATCGAAGGCGAAGTGCGCAAGACGCTGGGAATCGTGTCGCCGGCTGACAAGGCGCAGGCTGCCGCCGCACCCACCCCAGTGCCGCCGCCAAACTCGCACGCACATGCAGAGAGCAAGGCCGTGCCGGCGAGAAGGTAGCCGTCAACAACGTTGCAAGCGACTTTACTCCCGTCCATTCGCAGTGGATGCTTAACTAAAGCCGGCCGAATCAAGCCGGCTTTTTCGTTTCCGCAAAACGGGCGACGCACTCTAACCAGGGAGACAGAGATACGGAGCACACATGCGCCTACGTAGACACCCCTTGAGCCTCTTTTCCGCGATTTTGTTTGCGACCGCCTTTGCCCTCGCCCAGCCCGCCTCGCGCGACGCCTGGCAGCGCCCCAACGAAGTCATGGACGCTCTGCACCTCGGCCCTGGCAGCAAAGTCGCTGATGTCGGCGCGGGCGATGGCTACTTCACCTTTCACCTGGCAGAGCGGGTCGGACCGACCGGCCGTGTCTATGCCGAGGACATTGATTCCGGCGTTCTGGGTCAGGTGCGCTCCCGCGCCGAGAGCCAAGGGCTGAAGCAGGTCGAGACCATTCTCGGCACCGAAAGCGATCCCAAGCTCCCCGGGAATGCCCTGGATGCGGTGCTGATCGTGAACGCCTACCATGAGATGGACGAGCACACCGCCATGCTCAAGGGCGTGCTGCACTCGTTGAAGCCGGGAGGGCTGCTGGCAATCATCGATAAGGAAGCTGAGCCCGGCCACGATCATGCCTGGTATCACAGCCACCACCGCATCAACCACGAAGTTGTCCAGTACGAGGCAGTCAGAGACGGCCTCGAGTTCGTCGGCACGCGTCCTGGATTCGAGCGCCCCGACGACCACAGCAAGTGGTACTTCCTGATCTTTCGGAAGCCGTGAAATCCCCCCGCTCGCGCCTTCGCAAAACGGGGGATCCCCTAAAGGGCTCGCGCGGAAAATCCTGCTGTGTCACGAACGCCTCGGTTCTTGTCGTGTTGAGCGGGGCTGCGGCGAGCGATGCGAGCAAGGCGTAGTCGAAACACCTTGTGCGATCATTATCAAACACAAGGCCCTTTCGACTCGGCGCAAGGCGCCTCGCTCAGGGCGACAAAGATTGAAGAGTTGTTCCAGGTACGACGGAATTCCGTCGAGCGTTGCTCCTAAAACCGAGGCCGCCAGCAGCTGACATTCTGCTTAGGAAGGAGTGGCGCGCACGAGGTCGTGCGTGCTCCATTGACGAAGGCTGACGGCTGAAGCGAGTTCTGATTTCCTGACTACTGATTGCTGACCGCTGATTGCTGAATGCTTGCTCACAACTCCGCCACTGTCAACTTCACCGTCGCCAGCTTCCACGCGTTCTCGAACTGAGTTTGGACATAACCGGCGTCTTCCTTGCGCCCCTCCGCCGTCAGAGCCTCCATTAATCCAAACAGGGAACGCGGATTGCGAGGGTTGGCGTCGAGGTCTTCGCGGAAAACCTTCTCCGCCTCCTGCGGCCGTCCCGCCTGCAGCAGAGCGCCGCCCAGCGACTCGCGCACCGGGTAGAACCAGTCGGGAGGCTCGTTGTAGTCCATCTCGTCCTGCAGCGCGACAGCCCAGCGAAGGTGCTCGACTGCGCCGTCGTTGTCGCCCTGCGCAGCCGCGATGCGCGCCTCAATAATGTGGGCTGCGATCTGCGGAATCCGCTCGGCGTTACCGGGTCCGACAGAGTTGGTGGGAATCTTCGCCATCTCTGGCGCGACTTGATTCAGCGCCGCCAGCTCTCTCTTCGCGTCATCGGTCTTGTTTTGGCTGGCGAAGGCGAGCCCGCGAGCGTAGCGCCACATCCCGGTCGACACAATCTGGCTCGGGGGCGGCTGCGGCAGCTTCAGGATGTCGTCCCAGCGGCGGAAGCGAACCATGACGAGCATCGGCATGACATCGAAGGCCTGCAGCATGTCCATTTGCTTCACAAAGGGGCCGACATGGGCATGAATCTTCTGCGCAGCCGCGATGGCTGGCTCATAGCGTCCCAGCATCGAATTTTCGATCGCCAAAAAATGCAGGTTGTGGGTGTAGTACATCATCGGATAAATGCCCTGCGGTTTGTTGGCGCGAATGAAGGCCTCATCGGCCACGGCGGCATTTTCGTTCGTCTTCTCCGAAGCTTCGTGATCGCCGGTGCGAATGTAGATGTGCCCCGGCATGTGCACCAAATGCCCGGAAGCCGGAGCCAGCGCGGCGAGACGCTCGGCCGAGGGCAGCGCGCGCTCCGGATGATTGGAAGCCTCGACCGCGTGAATGTAGAAGTGATTCGCGCCGAGGTGATTCGGGTCGCGCTTGAGAACCGACTCGAGCGTAGCAACAATCTCTTCGGTACCCGCTGCCGGCGTGCCGGCGTGGTTCCACAGCTGCCAGGGATGAAGATTCATCGCGCTTTCGGCGAACAGCGTGGCCGCATCCAGATCGTCGGGATATTTGCGCGATAGCTCGCGCATGGCGCCACAAGAATCCTGCGCCAGTTGCTGGAAGTCGGGCGTGGTGTCGTTGCTGTAGCGCTGGCCCAGCGCCTCGATGTAATCGCGCTCGACTTGCGGGCCGCCTTCGGAGAGACCCATCGCCTTCTGGATGGCGCTGAAAGCCTCTTTCTCGCGCTCGTTGTCGATCGGCAGGTTGTAGTTGGGCCCGACGACATAGGCGACGCCCCACCAGCCCATCGCCATCTTGGGGTCGAGCTTGAGCGCGTACTCGAAATCGCGCTTGGCTTCGTCGTGATTGAAACCGTAGGCCAGTGCCAGGCCCTGGTTGAAATACCTCTGCGCCAGCGGGCTCGAGGTCTTGACCCGATGATTCACGTGCCCGAAGCCGGCTACCAGCGGCGGCGCTCCGGGTGGCGCTGCGGCGGCGTGGGCCGCATGTTCGGAGGGCTGGGCTGAAGGCGCAGGTTTAGACCTGGATGACTTGGCGGTGTCTTTCGGCGGCGTAGCAGTCTGAGCTGTAGCAAGAGAAGCAGACAACAGGCTGGCCAGAAGAAGCCGGTTGAGCATGTGCATGGTGACCTCACGCGTGGGGAGCCGAGAATTTAGCACACCGACAGTACGAGTGAGCAAGCGCTTTGGATGTGCTGGGCCAGTGAGTAATATGTCCTTTCCATGATTGCTCACCTCCGCGGACGCGTCATCGCCAAGCACCCCAACCAGGCCATCATCGAGGCCGGGGGCGTCGGCTACGACGTGG
>Ga0335076_10004591_pt1 | contig 13981 bp, 10 predicted proteins | sample Lox_Sample_25_FD_206717 | JGI IMG/M metagenome (GOLD analysis project Ga0335076, IMG submission 206717) | Soil microbial communities from Loxahatchee National Wildlife Refuge, Florida, United States - Lox_Sample_2.5 | ecosystem: Environmental > Terrestrial > Soil > Wetlands | place: USA... | reverse complement strand
CACCGGGATCACGGATATGCCGAGCCGGCCGAAGATCCGCAGGTAAGCCGCGCGGTGCCGGTCGAAGGACATGTCCAGCCCGGCCGCGTCAAGGTCGAAGCTGTAGGAGTCCTTCATGGTGAACTCCCGGACCCGCAGCAGGCCGGCCCTGGGCCGTGGCTCGTCCCGGAACTTGGTCTGGAACTGGTACCAGGCCAGCGGAAGCTGCTTGTGGGAGTTCAGCTCCTGCGCGAGGACGGTGAAGGCCTCCTCGTGGGTCACCGCCAGGACATTGACCGTGCCCTTGTGGTCGGTGACCCGGAACACCACGTCGGCCATGGTGTCCCAGCGGCCGCTGCGCTGCCAGATCTCCGCCGGATGCATGACGGGCAGCAGCATTTCCTGCGCCCCGATCCGGTCCATCTCCTGCCGGATGATCCCGATGACCTTGGCCCGCACGCGCACCGCGAGCGGCAGCAGACTGTAGTGCCCCGCCGTCAGCTGCCGGATGTAACCCGCACGGAGCAGCAGCCGATGGCTCGGCGCCCCGGCGTCCGCCGGGTCCTCCCGCAGGGTCGGGATGTGCATCTGTGACCAGCGCATGGGTACGGGCTTTCTCCTCGTCGGCAGTTGCCGCCTCGCTGCGGGCGGCGGGTTGGAGACACCGAGCTTAGCTGCGGTTACCCGGTGCGCGCCCGGCTGCCCGGTTCGAGCGGCGGCGCACCGACCGGGCAGCAGGTCAGGCACTCCGGCTCCGCCACCGGCTGCTCGCCCACCGGGCGCAGCACCGCATTGTCGATCGTCGCGGCGGAGAGCGCGGCCGCGGCCACCAGCAGGCCCGCGCACACCACCATGGCCGCCCGGAAGCCGTGCTCCAGCGAGACGGGCTCACGGAATCCGGCGGTGGTCAGCCCCACCGCGAGCGGCAGCCCGGCGACGGCCAGCAGGCTCGCCGCCCGCGCCACCGCGTTGTTGACGCCGCTGGCCACCCCGGCGTGGCGGACGTCCGCGCTCGCGAGGACGGTGGCGGTCAGCGGCGCGACCGTCACCGACATGCCCAGCCCGAACAGCACCACGGCCGGGAGCACGTCGGCGAGGTAGGAGGCACCCGGCCCGATCCGGGTCGCCAGCAGCAGGCCGGTGGCGGTGACGAGCGGGCCGGCGGACATCATCGGCCGCGGGCCGATCCGCTGTGCGAGCGCACCGGCCCGCGAGGACAGCGCCAGCATCAGCAGCGTGGAGGGCAGCAGCGACACGCCCGCCTCCAGCGGGGTGAACCCCACCACCACCTGGAGGTTGAGGACGAGCAGGAAGAGGAAGCCGCCGAGCGCGCCGTAGACGCAGAACGTCACCACGTTGACGGCGGTGAACTGGCGGGAGGCGAAGACGTCCAGCGGCAGCATGGGCGCGGTCCGTGACCCCGGGCGGCCACGGTAGCGCTCCAGGAGCACGAAGGCGGCCCCCGCGGCAACGCCCGCCGTCCCGGTCACGGCGGCGCGGGCCGCACCGTGGGCGGGGGCCTCGATGAGCGCGTCGGTGACGCCGGCCAGGGCGAGCGCCGCGAGCGCCGCGCCGGCCACGTCGAACCGGCCGCTGGCCGTGGGATCCCTGGTCTCCGGCACGTGCCGGGCCGTGACCGCCACCACGGCCGCCGCCAGCGGGAGGTTCAGCAGGAAGATCCACCGCCAGCCGATGGCGCCGACGATCCAGCCGCCCAGGAACGGGCCGGCGGCGGCGGCGACCCCGCCCAGGCCCGACCACGCGCCGATGGCCCGCGGCCGGTCCTCCGCCAGGAAGGTGGCCTGGATGATGGCGAGCGACCCGGGCGTGAGCAGCGCGCCGCCGATCCCCTGCAGCGCGCGGGCGGCGATGAGCACCCCGATGTCCGGGGACAGCCCGCACAGGGCGGAGGCGAGCGCGAACCAGACCACCCCGATGAGGAAGACCCGCCGCCGCCCGAGCCGGTCCCCGAGCGAGCCGCCGAGCAGGATCAGCCCGGCCAGCGTCAGGGTGTAGGCGGTGACGGTCCACTGCAGGCCCGCCAGTGAGGTGCCCAGTTCCCTGCCGATGGTCGGCAGGGCCACGTTGACGACCGTGCCGTCGAGCATCGCCATGCTCGACCCGAGCACCGCGGCGGCCAGCACCCAGCGACCTCTCGGCTCGGCCAGCCGGATGCTGCCTGCCGCCTCTGAGGTCCCCGCCGCCATCGTCTGATCTTCTCACCGGCACCGCGTACGCGGCGAGCCCGGACGTTCCGCGTGCCGGCAGGCGGTCACCCGCACGGGTCGGCGGCCCCAGCTGGCCGGGAGAAGTGCCGGGGCCGCCCCCCTTGCGGCGCCGCTGGCCGGGCTAGGTGCTGGGCCCGCTGGCGGGCTGGATGTTCTGGTTGACGTGGAAGATGTTGTCCGGGTCATAGCGCCGCTTGACCTGGGCGAGCCGGTCGTAGTTTCCGCGGTACGAGGCCTTCACCAGCTCCTGGCCCTCGGGCATCAGGAAGTTGACGTAGCCGCCGCCGGCCGAGGTCGGGTGCAGCTCCTGGTAGTAGTCCCTGGCCCATTGCGTGATGAGGCCGGCGTTGGCGGGATCCGGGTCGACGCCCACGATGACCCCGGCCCAGCCGCCGTCGCGGTAGGCGAAGGCCGTCGCATCCCCTGGCACCCGGCTCACGGCACCGTCGATCGGGTACATGTGCATGGTGGAGTGGCCGGTCGGCAGCTGTGCACCGTACTTGACGTGCACATCGATCGCCGTGTCGGAGATCTCGTTGAAGAAGTCCGCCTTCCAGTACCACTGCAGCCCGGCCGGGTAGAGGGCGTCGAACGCGCTCTGGAACACGGTGAACGGCATGGGCTGCAGGCCGACCACCAGCGGCGAGCCGTACGCCTTGACCGGCGCGAGTATCTCGTCGGCCTTGTCATGCGGCCCGGTGTAGCACCAGACGATGGCGCAGGACTTGTGGCCCCACAGCTCCTCGGGGAAGGGTGGCGCGGGCGGGATGGTGATCAGCCCGATCCAGCCGCTCAGCTCCTCCGGCAGCGACGGGTGCAGCTCCCGGTACCAGCGCATCACGTCGGCGGTGTCGGCGAAGTCGTACAGCACCGGGCCGGCGATGACCGTCCCGTGCTCGCCGATGTCATGGCAGCGGAACGTGAACGAGGTGACGATGCCGAAGTTCCCGCCGCCGCCGCGCAGCGCCCAGAACAGGTCGCTGTGGGAGTTCTCGCTGGCCGTCACGAACGTGCCGTCCGCGAGTACCACGTCCGCGGACAGCAGGTTGTCGACGGTCAGGCCGAAGCGGCGGGCCAGATACCCGATACCGCCGCCGAGGGTCAGGCCGGCCACCCCGGTGGATGCGATGAACCCGGAGGGGGTGGCCATGCCGAACGCCACGGTCGCGTGGTCGATGTCCCCCCAGGTGCACCCGGGGTCGGCGCGGACGGTGTGACCTTCGGGGTCGACGGTGGTGCTGCGCATCTGCGAGAGGTCGATGACCAGGGCGTCGTCCGACACCCCGAGGCCGCCCGCGTTGTGGCCGCCGCCCCGGACGGCGATCTCGACGCCGTGCTCGCGGGCGAACCGTACGCAGGCGATGACATCGGCGGTGTCGCGGCAGCGCACGATGGCCGCCGGGTGCTTGTCGATCATGGCGTTGTAGACGGCGCGGGCCTGGTCGTACCCGGGATCTCCCGGCATGATCAGGCTGCCGCGTACGGCGGCGGCCAGCTCCTCGAACGGGGCGGTCGCAACGGCCGCTGACGTAGTCATGGTGCCCCCTTGGGTGCGTTGTCTGGTATTGCGTGCACACCGAAGGTAGGAGCAGCTGCGTTCGCGGAGCGTTCGGGCGCCCGCGCCGCGTCAGGGGGCCGGGAGAACGCCTGGAGCGGAAAGGCGAACGCCCCGCCCCCGGAGGTCACGCTCGCAGCGCCGGAGCAGCGCGGCACTGCCGTGCGCCGACGCCAGCTTGGCCGCGGAGCGCAGGCGCGCGACAGCGGCCTGCCCGTCGTCATGCCCGGCACGCATCCGCATCACCTCGGGCAGCCACCACACGTCGTCGTGAGCGTGTGCGGCCGCGATGGCCGCGTCGAGGGTCGCCCGGGCGGTGCCGGGGCTCTCGTTCCGCACCGCCACGTCGGCGAGCAGGGACAGCCAGTACGGCATGCGCGCGAACGCGCCCTCCGACCTGAGGTTGTCGATGCCCTGCTGGGCGAGGCCGGCGCCCGGCCCGTCCGCGGCGGACCAGCCTGCCAGGATCAGCGCCCATTCCCGGTAGTAGGCGAAGTCGTACCGGTCGCACAACTCACGCAGCTCCTCCACCGTGGTCTTCAGCGCGGGCAGGTCGTGGCGCATCTGGTGGGTGATGCTGCCGTAGGCCAGGGCCACCGCGAGGCTGTACGGGTGACCTATCGCCCGGGCCAGCCCGATGGCCTCACGGCAGGAGGCCAGCGCGTCGCCGTCGTGGCCGAGGAGCCAGTGGGCATGCGCCGCCCACGCCGTGGCGTGCACGTCCGGCCGGGTGCCGATGCTCAGCGATGGGGCGCCGCTCGTCAGCCTGGCGGCACGTTCCAGGTGGTGCAGTCCCTTGGCCGGCATGCCGAGGCTGACGGACGAGCCGCCGACCGCGAAATGAGCCTGGCCACCCAGCTCGGATTCGGGGTCGGTGAGGCTCAGGGCGCGGGTGGCCGTGCGGTGGCTGTCGGCGGTGCGCCCCTGCACGAACTCGGTCCCCCACAGCGCAGCCATGCCAGCGACCATCGAGTCCTTGCGCCGCAGTGACTCGGCGAGGGTGATCGAGCGTTCCAGCGTCCGCTGCAGATCCCGGGACGAGTAGCCGTACCTGGCGTTCAGCGGTGCCGCCGTCGCCTCCAGCACCGCCAGCTCCCGGGAGTCCCGGTCCCGCCCCGCGGGCATGGCGGCGATGATGGACAGCGCCTTGCCGTGCAGCCGGATCGCCTCGGCATGGGCGAACATGCCCGCCGCGACGTCGGCTGCCCGCCGGTAGTAGGCCAGCGCCCGCTCCGGCCGCCCGGCCCGGGCGTACTGGTCGGCGAGCTGGGCCGCGACCGGGTCGGTGTCCCCGGCGTGCAGCAGCTCCAGGCCCTGGGCGATGCGCCGGTGCAGCAGCCAGCGTTTCGGCGGGCTGACCTCCGCGTATGCCGTCTCGCGCAACAGGTCGTGAGAGAAGTCGTAGCCGTCACCGAACTCCCGCATGATCCGCCGCCGCCACAGCTCGTCGACCGCCTCCACGACCACGTCGGCGTCAAGGTCGCTCGCCTCGGTGAGCAGGTCGAGGGTGAAGTTCGTGCCTGCCGCCGCCGCGAGGCCGGCCACCTCCCGGGCCGCCGGGGCCGCCTGCTCCAGGCGCTTGCGCAGCACGGCCGAGAGGTCACCGGCCGGTGGCGGCGTGCCGCCGGGGCCGGCGGTCCCGCGTACCGCCTCGATGACATACAGCGGGAAGCCTCCTGTGGCCGCGTGCAGCAGATCCGCGTCGGCCTGCGGCAGGGGCTGCCCGGAGATCGCCTCGGCGAGCTGTGCCGTGTCGGCCGCCTCCAGGGGGCTGAGGGAGAGCTCGGTCAGCAGCCCGGTGGCCCGCATGCGGGCGATCCAGTCCGCGAACTCATGCTCGTCGTCGGGGCCGTCACTGCGCAGTGTCGCGGCCACCAGCAGCTGGTCGTCGCCGGCCAGCCCCAGGCAGAAGGTGATGAAGGCCAGCGTCTCCTCGTCGCACCACTGCATGTTGTCCAGCACCAGCAGCAGCGGCGGCCGGACGGCGATCAGCGCCCGCGCGAGGCCCTCGAAGAAGCGGTGGCGCTGCCAGGCGTCCGCCATCGCCCTCGAGCTGGCCGCCCGCCCGCCTGTCGCCGCCGGTACCAGCCTGCTGACCTCGGCGCGCCAGGCGGGATCGAGAGCGTCCACCGCCGACTGGACCGCGGGATGCCGCAGCCACTCCGCCACCGGGGCCAGCGCCAGCCGCCCCGGTGTCCCGAAGCACTGGGCGCTCGCGACGACCGCGCCCTGCAGCCGCGCCAGCTCGGCGACCTCGGCCACCAGGCGGGTCTTCCCGACACCGGCGCCGCCACGGACCAGCGCGATGCCGCAGCGGCCGGCCACGGCCGCCCCCCATACGTCCTGCAGCAGGCCGAGCTCGGCAGCGCGACCGAAGAGCCGTGCCGCCGCCATCCCCGGGCGGGCGGCCGCGGGACCGGTGCCGGCCGGGGGCCCGGCGCCGGCCGGGGACCGCGCCGCCGGGCGTGCGTGCGCCATCAGCCGCTCGAACACCGTGCGCGTCGCGGCGTCCGGGGCGACGCCGAGCTCGCGCTCGAGCACCGAGGCGCAGTGGTGATAGGTGCTGATGGCGCCGGCCCGGTCGCCCAGGTCGGCCTGCAGCCCCATCAGGGTGCGGTAGCCGGCCTCCTCCAGCGGCCGCAGCTGGACCCGGCGCCGGGCGGCTTCCACCGCCCCGGCCAGGTCATCCGTGCGCGCCCGGGAGGCGGTGAGCAGATCGCACATCTCCACGCACTGGCGCTCGAGCTCTGACCTGGCATCGAGCAGCCAGTCGTCGTACACGCCGGGCAGCAGGTCACCCCGGTACTGGCCGATCGCCACGGTGGCGTGCGCCAGCACCCCGCCGTCATCGCCGGCCGCCGCCGCCGCCAGCGCGGCCTTGCGCTCGGTGTCGAAAACGCGCACGTCGACGCGGCAGGTCGGCGTGTCGCGCCAGCACAGATCCCGCGCCGTCACGACCAGCGACGGCTCGTCCCCCAGCACCTGGCGCAGCTGATGCAGCTCGCGGCGCAGGTTGGTCAGCGCCTGCGCGTCGGTGGACTCGGGCCAGAACATGCCGGCGATCCGCTGCCGGGGCTGGGGTGACCCGGCATGCACGGCCAGGAACGCGACCAGGGCAACAGAGCGCGACGAGCGCGTCCGGACACCGGCCCCGCCGGCCCCGCCGCCGCCGGTCCCCTCGCCCCCGTCCCCGGCGATCGCCTGCTCCCCCAGGAGCGACACATGCAGCATGTCCACACGTCCTCCTGGCCCAAGGTTAATCTTCCGGCCAGCTTTCCCCCAGAAGCGGCGAAACCCGCACCGGCCTCCCCGCGGTGGCGGGGCAGGAACCCGGGCGGCCGGCGCCGCCCCGGCTGGCCGGGCCGGGCGGGGGCGTGGGAGCCTGGACCGGACATGCCGGGCGACCGGCCAGTGAGGGGAGACTCGATGGAGCCGATGCCGGAAGACTGGGAGCGGGCCGTCGCCGTGGTCGCCCATCCGGACGATCTGGAGTACGGCGCCGCCGCCGCGGTCGCCCGGTGGACCGGGCAGGGCAAGCAGGTCGCCTACGTGCTCGCCACCAGGGGTGAGGCCGGCATCGAGGGGATGGCTCCCGAGGTGGTCGGCCCGCTGCGGGTGGAGGAGGAGCGGCGCAGCGCCGCCCTGGTCGGCGTGAGCGAGGTCGACTTCCTCGGTCACCCCGACGGGCTGGTGGAATACGGCATCCCGCTGCGCCGTGACCTGGCGGCCGCCCTGCGGCGCCACCGGCCCGACGTGGTCGTCACGATGAGCTTCGACCTCACCTGGGGCGAGGAGGGGCCGGTCAACCACTCCGACCACCGGGCGGTCGGCCTGGCCACGCTGGACGCCTGCCGGGACGCGGCCAACTCCTGGCTGTTCCCGGACGCGGGCCCGTCCTGGAACGGGATCAAGGCGATCTATGTGGCCGCCAGCGGCAGCCCCACCCATTTCGTGGACACCACCGCCACGATCGAGGCGGGTATCGCGTCGCTGCGCGAGCACAAGGCCTACCTCGACGGCCTCGGCCGTGACTTCGACCCCGACGAGTTCCTGCGCAACATGGGCGGGTTCGTCGGCCTCGCCGCCGGCTGCGAGTACGCGGTGGGGCTGCGGCGCTACCCCGTCTGACCGGGCGCCGCCGTATCCGCAGGCAGAACGCTAGCGGTAGGCGAGCACGATCCAGACCGGGCCGCGCGCGAAGGTCATCTGCTGGCCGGTGGCGGTGGTGAACACGGTGCCGCCGTCGGCGGTGGGCCGCGACCAGTGCCCGGACCAGGCCTTGCCGTCGCGCAGCACCAGCGCGGTGCCGGACCCGGTGCTTTCCGCGTAGGGCGGGGGGTGGCCGTACTCCAGGAACCGGGAGGTGCGCACCGTGGTGTGCTGGATCACCACGGTGGCGGCGGACAGCCGGGCGCCGTCCGAGCTGACCGCCGGGGTCCCGTCCATCGACACCAGCCAGCGCCCCCTGGCCGCCGACCAGGTGAAGCGGAACGAGGCCGCCGGGTAGGCCACGGAGGCTGACCGGGTGACCCGCCCGCCCGCCGGCGGCGGGCCGAACCGGAACCCGATACCGTGCGCCATGCTCGCGGCGTGTGCCTGCGCCAGCAGCTGCCGCGTGTGGGCGAACAGGTTGTAGGGGGCGGTCCGGCTGAGGTCGCGGTAGTACCCGCGGGCGGTGCCCGCGTACAGGTTCACGATCCGCGCGGTCCGGCGGATGTAGCGGATCAGCCTGGGCGTGGCGCCCGAGTAGGCGAACGCCGGCCGCCCGAACTGCCGCAGCAGCTCCAGGTCGTCCTCGCGCGCGCTGCGCACCGGCCCGATGACGGGCGGGTAGTCGGAGGAGAAGATCGCCAGGAACCGGCTCAGCCCGCCTTCGACCGGGAGCACGTAGACGATGTCGGCGTGGGTGAGCCCGGTCTGCGGCCGGGCATACACGATGTTGTCGATCTTCACGGCGAGCACCCGGCCGAGCGAGCTCACCGGCTCGCCGGTGAACGGCGACCGCAGCTGCTGGGGGGTGTGCGAGGGTGCCGCCGAGGCCTTTTCCGACGGCTGGCTGCCGCGCGGCGCGAGCAGGGCAACGGCCGCCAGGCCGGCCAGCACCACCACCGTCGCCACCGTGATGACGATCTTGCGCCGGCTCCACACCACGAGAACCACCCCACCCGCGCGGGCGTCCCGCGTCTGGGTAACGCCGGCCCGCCCTCTCACTCCAGTCTGCCTGGTGACACACGCGAACACCCGTGACAAAGAGCCAGCCGCGCCCGCTGCCGGTCACCGCCCCAGGGCCGGTGGCCGCGCGGGCCCGGGACTAGGGGTAGGCGAGCACGATCCAGACCGGGCCCGGGGCGAAGGCGGCGGGCCGGCCGGCCGCGGTGGTGAAGGTGGTCCCGCCGTCCGCGGACGGCCGTGACCAGTGCGCCGTCCACGCCCGGCCGGAGCGCAGCACCACGGCTCTGCCGGACCCGGTGCTCTCCGCGTAGGGCGGCCGGTGGCCGTACTCCAGGAACCGGGAGGTGCGCACCGTGGTGTGCTGGATCACCACGGTGGCGGCGGACAGCCGCCTCCCGCTGGCGGTGACCGCCGGGGTCCCGTCCATCGACACCAGCCAGCGCCCTGTGGCCGCCGACCAGGTGAAGCGGAACAAGGCCGCCGGGTAGGCCACCGCGAACGACCGGGTGGCCCGCCCGCCCGGCGGCGGCGGCCCGAACCGGAACCCGATATCGTGCGCCGTGCTCGCGGCGTGCGCCTGCGCCATCAGCTTCTTCACGTGCACGTACAGATTGTTGGGGGCAGCCCGGCCGCTGGCGCGGTAGTACCCGCTGGTGCGCCCGGCGTACAGGTTCACGATCCGCGCGGTCCCGCTGATGGAGCGCAGCAGCCTGGGCGTGGCGCCCGAGTAGGCGAACGCCGGCCGCCCGAACTGCCGCAGCAGCTCCAGGTCGTCCTCCCGCGCGCTGCGCACCGGCCCGGTCACCCGGGGAAGATGGGAGGAGAAGATCGCCAGCAGCCGGCTCAGCCCGCCCTCGACCGGCAGCACGTACACGATGTCGGCGCGGGCAAGCCCGGTCCACGGCCGCGACGCCGCGTTGCTGTCGATCTTCACGGCGAGCACCGGGCTCAGCGAGGGCACCGGCTCGCCGGTGAACGGCGACCGCAGCTGGGTCGGGGAAGAGGGCGACGGCGAGGGAGCGATGGTCGCCGCCACCTGCGCGGGCGCGCCGCCCCCGCGTACTAAGAGCGCGCCAACCACCAGGTCGGTGACGACGATGGCCACGGCCACCGTGTAGGTGATCCGCTGCCGGGTCCACGCCATGACCTCACCCCCCCCGTGCCCGGCAGCCGCCTGCCGCGCCGTCAGCCCACCGGCCAGGTGTGCACCGGATCGCCCGCGTGCATGAGGGCCAGGTAGCGCTGGGTCATCTCCTGCAGCGCGCCGGCCCGGTCCAGCCCGTAGTGGCCCTGCAGCCGGTGCACCGTCTCGGTCTGCCAGGTGGCTCCGGTCCGGCCCGTCAGGCAGCGCCCCTCGATCACCGCCAGCATGCGCTCGGCATGGGCGTCGTCGACCTGCCATCGCCGCAGGCCCTCCCTGGCCAGCGGCAGCAGGCGGCGCAGCGTCAGCTCGGCCACCGGCACCTCACCCAGCCCGGGCCAGTAGATGCTGGCGTCGATCCCGCGCCGGGCGGCCTCCATCAGGTTGTCGCGCGCGGCGGCGAACGACATCTGGGTCCAGATCGGCCGCTCCGCCTCGGCGATCATGTGGACGAGGCCGTAGTAGAACGCGACGTTGGCGATGATGTCGATGACCGTCGGGCCCGCCGGGAGCACCCGGTTCTCCACCCGCAGGTGGGGCTCGCCGTCGTCCACCGCGTAGACGGGCCGGTTCCAGCGGTAGACGGTCCCGTTGTGCAGGGAAAGCTCGGCCAGCTCGGGGGTGGAGCCGTTCGCCAGGTCCGCCACCGGGTCGTCGCCGGACATCAGCGGCAGCAGCGCGGGGAAGTAGCGCAGGTTCTCCTCGAACAGGTCGAACACCGAGGTGATCCACCGTTCACCGAACCAGACCCTCGGCCGCACTCCCTGCACCTGGAGTTCCTCCGGCCTGGTGTCGATGGCCTGCTGGAACAGCGGGATCCGGGTCTCGCGCCACAGTTCCTTGCCGAACAGGAACGGCGAGTTGGCCCCGAGGGCCACCTGGATCCCGGCCAGGGCCTGGGCGGCGTTCCAGTAGTTGCCGAACGACTCCGGGCTGACCTGCAGGTGCAGCTGGACGCTGGTGCAGGCGGCCTCGGCCATGATGGTGTCGAGGTAGGTGATCAGGCGCTCGGGCCCCTCGATCGCGATCTCCATCTCATCGCCGCGTGCCGCGCACATCTGCTCGTTGAGCAGCTGGAAGCGCGGGTTGGGCGCCATCGCCGCCGCGGTGGTGTCGCTCTCGCGCAGCGTGGGCAGGATGCCGATCATCGCCAGCTGGACGCCGGCGTCCCGTGCCCGCGCGTCGCCGTAGGCCAGGGTGTCCGCGAGCGTGCGTTCCAGGCCGGCCAGCGCGTCGTCGGCCAGCGGGCGGGGCGCCAGGCTGACCTCCAGGTTGAACCCCCCCAGCTCGGGCGCCCAGTCCGGGTGGCCGATCGCGGCGAGCACCTGGCCGGCCCGCACACACGCGTGGCCCGCCGCATCCACCAGGTAGAACTCGACCTCGATCCCGACCTGCTGCGGTGCTTCCTTGAACCGCGCGTCCTGCAGCATCCTGGCGAAGACATCCAGGCACCGGCGGACCTTGTCCCGGTAGCGTCGCCGGTCGTACTGGCTGACGATGATCGCGGGAACATCCCTGCCCATGCGGCCCTCCGCCTCGTGACCATGGGAGATGGCCTCACCCAACAGCGTTGCATGCCGCCCGCGTCATGAACAGACAGGACATTCGTTGCATAACGAATAATCCGCGCAAACCTCGTGCGCTGCTGCCGGCTCGTGCCGAGCGGGCCGGGACCGGCCGGGTCGTGCGGGGCGGGGCCCGCCATCAGGCAGGCTTGCGCCGGGCCGGTGCCGTTCGGGCTACATGTTCTTCATCCGCCGGAATCGCGCGATGTCGTCCCGGCCCGCGAGCAGCAGGATCACCGCGCCCACGACCGTCACCCCGAGCGCTAGCTTCCACAGCTTCATGAGTGGATCGCCTTCTTTCGCTTCCCGAACGCGCAGTTCATTCCCGCATCCCCGGCGGGTCACTCCCCCCGGGCTCATTCCGCCTCCCCGGCGGGTCACTCCCGGCGGGCGGGCGCGAAGATGTCGGTATGGGAATTCAGCCGGACGCGGTGGCCAGCTACGTCGACCGGGCGGTCGAGGCCATGGCGGACATCGTCGGCGACCTGGGCGACGATCTGGCCAACGCCCGGCCCGGCCTGCCCGGCGCGAACTCGCCGTATGCGATCTTGCGGCACTGCCTGGGCGTGATGGACTTCTGGGCCGGGCAGGTGGTGGCGGGACGCGAGGTGGAGCGGGACCGGGACGCGGAGTTCCGCGCCTCCGGGCCGGTCGCCAGCCTGATCACCGCGGCGCAGATGGCCCAGCGCCGGTTCCGGGTGGACATCATGTTCGCCGACCCGGAGGCCAAGCCGCCGGGCACCCACCCGACCACCCAGCCGGACGAGCTCGAGCTCACCACCCAGGGCCACGCTCTGCTGCACGTCATGGAGGAGGTCTGCCAGCATCTCGGGCAGATGGAGATCACCCGCGACCTACTGCGGCAGCGCTAGGCCCTCACCGGACGCTGCCCATCCTGCGGACCGCCTCGGCGATCAGCGCGGGCGAGGTGCCGATGTTCAGCCGCACGAAACCGCTGCCCTGGCGGCCGAAATCGGGGCCGTGGCCGACCGCGACCCGCCCCTGGTCCAGGAACACCGCCGCCGGGTCGTCGCCCAGGCCCAGCGCCCGGCAGTCCAGCCAGGCCAGGAAGCTGGCCTGGGGCCGGGAGTACCCGACCGCCGGCAGGTGCTCGCGCAGCAGGCCGGCCAGCAGCCCGCGGTTCTCGTCCAGCTGGCGCAGGGCCGCGTCCAGCCACGGCAGCCCCTCGGTGAAGGCGGCCACCGACGCCAGCACGCCGAGGTGGGCGGCGAGCAGGGCCCTCCGGCGCTGCTCAAGCAGGGCCGCCCCCGCCTCCGAGCCGGCCACCACCACCCCGCACTTGAGGCCGGGGATGTTCCATCCCTTGGACGCGGACGTGAACACGAACGCGCGCCCGGCCATCTCGTGGTCGAGCGAACCGAACGGCACGAAGCGGGCGCCGGGCAGCACGAGCGGAGCATGGATCTCATCCACCAGCAGGGCTGCGCCGTGGCGCTGGCACAGGTCGGCGGCCATCGCCAGCTGCGCCGCCGACCACACGCTGCCGGTCGGGTTGTGCGGGCTGCACAGCACGTAGGCGGCCGCGCCCGGCTGGCTCAGCGCGGCCTCGATCGCCGCCGGGTCCAGGGCGTAAGCGCCCGTCTCGTCCCGGGCCAGCGGCGCATCGATGATCCGCCGCCCGTAAAAGCCAAACCGGAACCGGAACGGCGGATAGACCGGCGGGTTGATGACGATGCCGGAGCCCGGCGGGGTGATGGCCTCGATCACCTCAGCGAGCCCGGTCATCACGTCCGGGACGGGATACACCCAGCGCGGATCGGGGGCCCAGCCAAGCCGGCCGGCCGCGAATTCCGCGTACGCCTCGCCCAGCTCCCCTTTGTGCGCGTAACCGCAGTCGCCGATGGCGAGGGCATCGGTGACCGCGCGCACGATCGGCGGGGCGAGGTCGAAATCCATCTCGGCTACGAAGGCCGGCAGCACGTCGGGGGGGTATGTGCGCCACTTGGCGCTCCTGCGCCGCCTGAGCTGCGGCAGCGAGCACGTGCCGAGCAGGGCGTCCACCGGACGGATGGTAGCCCACCGCGGTGGCGCGCGGCCGGGCCCGGCGCCGCGGGGCCGCCCGGCACGTGATTCAGCACATTGCGCTCGCCCCGTTATGCTGCGTAGTGAACAGCAGCACCGGCGGCGGTCCAGGGAGGGCGGGCGGATGACGGAAAGGCCGCCGCGCGGCACCAACCCGGGCAAGCCGTCGCGGATCGACACCGGCACGGCGCATTCCGCCCGGATCTACAACTACTGGCTGGGCGGCAAGGACAATTTCCCGGCCGACCGGGAGGCGGCGGAAGCCGCCATCGCGGCCAATCCCGGGATTGTCGCCGAC
>Ga0335076_10004590_pt1 | contig 13983 bp, 12 predicted proteins | sample Lox_Sample_25_FD_206717 | JGI IMG/M metagenome (GOLD analysis project Ga0335076, IMG submission 206717) | Soil microbial communities from Loxahatchee National Wildlife Refuge, Florida, United States - Lox_Sample_2.5 | ecosystem: Environmental > Terrestrial > Soil > Wetlands | place: USA... | reverse complement strand
AAAATTCCAAAATGCGTAGATCTGCTTGACCCTGGGGACTGAGATGCAAAAACAGGCAACTTCCGTGCTTTACGTATTGCTTTGGGTAGCCGTGATAGTGGCTGTAGACGTCCTGTTTTTCAGAAACCGGTTCTGGGAACGGCTGATGGTAAATATAGGAATTGTCCTGGTATTTATCGCTTTCTACTTAAGATTCTTCAAGCGTCCCTGAAGTAACATAACGCGTCGTATCCCTTCTTGAATGAAAGTCTGGTTAATCCGCTCTACCAAGACAGATAATTGGTCGACATCGCTGCTGAGTACTAACCACTAGCCAACAGCCATTTGCATGTCCATCGCAGACAATCTCTCGCGGATTCGGGAACGGATCGAGGCCGCCGCTCACCGCGCGGGCAGGCGCTCGAAAGAAATTATTCTCATGGGCGTAACGAAAACCATCGCTCCGCAACAGATTCGCGAGGCCTACGAAGCAGGACTGCGCGTTTTCGGCGAGAATCGTGTGCAGGAGTTTGCGGAAAAGGTCGAAAGCCTCCGCGATTTACGCGATGCCGAGTGGCACATGATCGGGCACCTGCAAACCAATAAGGCAACCAAAGCGGCAGAATTGTTCGCTCACATAGATTCCGTCGATTCACTTCGTTTGGCCCAAAAGCTGAATTCAGCCGCCTCCGCAAACAGCAAGAGAACCTCCGTTCTCATCGAAGTAAATATCGGGGGTGAAGCCGCAAAGAGCGGCTTGGCCCCGGATTCCGGTGAACTACGGGAATTGCTGAACTCTGCGCCCACGCTTTCGTCGCTTGAGTTTCGCGGGCTCATGACCGTGCCGCCATACAATGATGATCCGGAAGCTTCGCGCCCTTACTTTCGAGAGATGCGCGACCTTTTCGACGGAATCGCGGCGAAAAAGCTCGGTAGAGTGGAGATGAGAATTCTTTCCATGGGCATGTCGCACGATTTTGAAATTGCGATCGAAGAAGGCGCGAACTGCGTCCGCATTGGCGCGGCGATCTTCGGCGCGCGGCCAAACGCGAGAGGAAAGATTTGAGAATGATCTCTATCCTCGTTCTCGTGCTGCTGTCATTTGGAATTGCGAGCCACTCGCAGTCTACTGCGCCCGGACTGCAGGTTTCGCCGCGCAGCATCGACTTCGGAGAAAACGCGGTAGAGTCCGATAGTCCGCCTCACGACATCACCGTGAGTAATCCGACCAAGTCGCCGATCGCCATCGAACAGATCATCGCGTCGGGAATCGATTTTTCGGAGAAAAACAATTGTGGGAAAGCACTTGCGCCATCGGCGCAATGCACGATTCAGGTTTCCTTCACTCCGGCAATTTCTGGCCCGCGCCTGGGGAACCTTGAAGTGATGGAATCAAGCGGCATTCCACAGTTCGTGGCGCTCACAGGAATTGGCAAATAATTCAATACGCCCAGTAAGGCCCGGTTCCTCCCGGCGTGGATGCGCCAGCGATGGCGACATAGACGTTCCGTCCGTAGAAGAATGGCAGTCCCCAATCAAACAGGCCTGAGAGCGGGCCACCCAGCGTGGGGAATACAGCGGCGTTGACGTTCGAAAACAACGTCTCGGCGTTGTCGACGGTGAATGGGATTGACGCGCTTGCGTTATTTGCCCCGGTGTTGGTTGCGGTAAGATTTGCCGGCGATGACGGGCAGTAGAATCCATTGGCCGGACTGGGGCACGTGGGCAATCCGGCTTCAGCGCTATCGAGAAAGAAGTAAGCATTCGAACCGGTGTCGAGGAAACTCGAGTCGGAGTAAGTATGGCTGTTGAATGTGGTGCTGAAATTTCCTGTACTGGGGTTGATCGTATAAACCTTTGCACTGCCGAGTGCGTTGTTGCTCTGAGTTCCAATTCCAAAGATCATCGATCCGCTCAGAGATGTAGTGCTGGAAGTTGCTGCCGGCAGCTCAAGCACGACGCCATTATTGTCAGTGCTGAAAGCGGCGACCGGGTTTTGCACCTGATCCGCAAGACTAACCGTGGTCACACTGCAGGACGAAGGTCCAGAGCAGGCGTAATAAAAGTTGCCGTTTTTCGTGGTTCCCGGAGCACAGGCCGGGCAATCCTGAACAAAATTTCCGATGCCCAAAATTCCGTTTGTCCCCAGACTGCTCTGATTGTCCTCCGGCGAACCAGCGCTGCTGCAGCCGCTCGGAACCGATGAAAACGAAGGCGATCCAATTACCTGTACCGGAATCGCGCTGGCCGCTTCACCACCGATTTTTACGTCTGCAATGGCGACCGGTCCCCAGGTGATGCCGTCGGAAAACTGAGCGCATTCAACAATCGTATTTCCGTTGGCTGTCTCGTTGCTAAGAGCGCTGCTCAACGAATTTAGGGCAGAGGAAAGAATACGCAACCCAAATGAACCCGTATCGACCAGAACATCATTGATCGCCTGGCAATTCGAGGTGCCGGAGGCGCAGACGGTCACAGTAGCGAACAAGCCATTCGCATAATTGCCCGTCGGACCGGCGTTAACACTGATGGCCACCGTATTCGTGGGCGAACCGCCCGAGCCACCAGAGCCACTGCCGGATTTGTTCGAGCCACTGCTTGCACCGCCGCAGCCGCTAAAGCAGATGAGAGCTGCGCAAACCATCGCAGTGAACTGAAGTCTAACGAATCGCATCGGCAGTGACTCCATCCGGTAACTTGCTGCGAAGATACGCGCGTCCGACAATGAACCTCATATGCCCGCCGGATTCAAACACCAGATCGCCCGTCTCAATATGGACTACATGTCGCGCGATTCGCCGGAAGGTTTGTGCCGCGCGCAGGTATTGGTCGAAGTAGTCCCCCATCAATTGCCGTAGGTCCGGCGTATACGGGCCTTGCCAGGAAACCGCAAACACCTCACCAGCAGGCGAGACGAATTCCTTGATCGTTGTGCCGGTGGGCGCGATCATTTCATGAACCGAATAACTCTGGCCGGGAAGGACGGCGACGGCGGCTTTGATTCGCGCGCTGTCCGTCCGCACCGAGGTGACATCCTGGCCCAAAACCCCAAAGGCGAATGAGCAGGCCAGCAACATACAGACCGAAAGAACGGTGCGTACTGAACGGTATAGGTTCATCGATTTAGGCGGATGTCGGAGGGGTTGGATTGACTTTCAGGTTCTCGGGTTGCTTGCCGCAGGTGTGAAAGTGAGGCTACGCTTTGCCCGCGCGGACTGCCAGGGCGCCCGACGAAAGCTGCTCCCGAGGATACTTGACCGAGGCCGGGAAAAATCTTGGCGTGGACGAATAATCGCCCCAATCCGGGGGCGCCGGAGCAATGCACCACAAGTTTCCCGGAGATTCGAGCGCGATTCCGATAATCCAGTACCTGCTGCCCTCGCTCAGCGGCCGGGCGGAGGCGACCTTGGCGAGCGCAGTCCCTCTTCCGGGTAAATCATCGACGCGAAGTTGCACTCCGGTGGCTAACGGGCGCGAACAACGGATCCCGCATCCCTGCGGATTTACCAGCAGCGTATGGCAGTGCTCAGAAAAATTAATTTCCGGGTCCAGACTGGTGACGCGCACGGGGATCTGCGCACGCACTCGCGTCCCGAGGCGCCGCGGAGGCTGGTTGGCGCAAGAGGCCATATGGGTATGCAGGATTTTAGCCGTGCGCCTTCGAGGCCGGTCCCCCTTTGAGCCGCGACTTAAAACTAAAGTAATGAACTACTGTGCGTAGCGCTCTGTTCTCGTGGAGCTTAGGAAGGAAATCTGCTCTAATCATTTCGAGTGATCGATATTCACTGCCACATCTTGCCTGAAGTGGATGACGGCCCCAAGTCGTGGGAGATGGCCGAAGCGATGTGCCGCATGGCGGCAGAAGATGGCATCGAGCACATGGTGGCCACGCCGCATTCGAACGACCGCTATTTTTATGAGCGTGAATATCTCTCGGGCGTGCTCGCGAGCCTGCAGCAACGCATCGGCGCGAGGCCGAAATTAAGCCTGGGCTGCGATTTCCATCTTTCCTACGACAACATGCAGAGCGCGCTGCGAACTCCAGAAAAATATTGCATTGGAGACAGCCGCTATTTGCTGGTCGAATTCAGTAATTTCAGCATCTCGGCCCAGGTCGATGACTGGTTTACGCAGATGCACGAGCGCGGCATTACGCCCATCATCACTCATCCCGAGCGCAACCCGATTCTGCAGCAAAAACCGGAGCGCGTGTTGCGGTGGATCGAACTCGGATGCACTGTGCAGGTTACGGCCTCCGTTTTCACGGGGCTTTGGCCGGTTCGCGCCCGCCAGACCGCGAACTGGCTGATGAAGAAAAATGCCGTGCATTTTCTCGCGAGCGATGCGCACGAGACCGAACGGCGAGTGCCCATCCTTTCTGCCGCAAGAAAAGTGGTGGCCGGAGAATTTGGGGAAGACCGCGCACAAGCGCTCGTCGAGCATAATCCATCAGCGGTGGTGAATAACCAGCCGCTTGCCAGACACGTTACCGATTCTTCTCAATGAGCAAACCGCATCCAATCGAATGTCCCGGTGAAGCACGGTCTTTTACACTTCTCGTACGTCTGCACTTCTGAGGTATTCACCTTGAACGGCTCAGGTCGCGCATTTATGAGGAACCTCGCCGTCTTCTTGTTCTCTTGTTCCTCACTTCTTTCTGCCCAGAGCAACAGCGGAGAGCTACGCCTCAAGGTGACCGATCCATCCGGCTTGGCGGTAAAAATCACGGTTCAGGTCATCAGCGAGGCGAACCAATACCGTCGTCTCCTCCACACCGATGACCAGGGTGATTTAACTCTGCAACGCTTACCCTTCGGGGTGTATCAGATCCAGATTAGCCAGCCGGGGTTTGGGGAAATATCCCAGTCCGTCGATGTCCGCTCGTCCATTCCCACGTATGACGTAATTCATTTGAAGGTGACTGCAGCCAAGGAATCCGTGACGGTGAGCGCCGCCAAAACCTTGATTGATCCCGATCAGGCGGGTTCTGTGAACCAGATCGGCTCAGATTCCATCGAATGCCGGCTTGGTTCTATACCCGGACGTTCCATTCAAGACCTTGTAAACTCGCAGCCCGGATGGCTCTATGAGGGGAACGCCGTCCTGCATCCTCGAGACTCGGAATATCAGACGCAGTTTGTTATCGATGGCATTCCTTTGACCGACAATCGATCCCCGAGCTTTGGGCCGGAAATCGAAGCCGATGACGTGCAGTCGATAACGATTTACACCGCTGGTATTCCGGCCGAGTATGGGCGAAAGATGGGTGGAGTTGTTGAAGTCAACACGTTGCAGGACCCGCAACCCGGTTTTCACGGACAGGTTGTGCTTTCAGGTGGCAGCTTCGATTCGGCAGGGACATTTGCCGAAGGTGAGTATTCATGGGGCAGGAATGTATTTGGAGCGAGCGCCAGCGGCGCGATGACGAGCCATTACCTGAATCCCGTGGTAATCCAAAGCTATACGAACCGGGGTACGCTGGGGGATTTTTCAGCGAACTACCAGGGCGATTTGACTTCGAAAGACCGCTTGAACCTGGACATCCGTCACGAAATTTCCCGGTATGAGCTTCCCAACGAACAACTGCAGCAAGCCGCAGGCCAACTCCAGACGGCTGACAATGTCGAGACTATGGGTATCGTCTCGTATGAGCACACTTTTACCTCCAACATGCTGGCCGACCTGAGAGGGATGGTCCGCGACAACGCCAATGATTTCTACTCCAACTCCAACTCAACCCCCATTGAAATCCTCCAGCACAATAGGTTCCGCGAAGGATATTTCAACGGCGACATCATCGTCAGCCACGGACGACATGAGATCAAGGCGGGAGTGGAATCCGACAATCTGTTCCTTCACGAGAATCTCAACTACAACATTACTGATCCTACTCAATACGATCCCGATACACCGCTAACCTTCAGTTTTGCAGGTCAGCGTCCCGATCTGGAGCAAGCCATCTATGTTCAGGATCTGATTCGCCTGGGTAATTGGACGGCGAACGCCGGGCTGCGCTGGGACCATTACCAACTGATGGTCAATCGTCAGGCACTGCAGCCACGGATGGCCATCTCGCGCTTTTTTCCCTCTGAAAACGTCATCGTCCATTTCTCCTACGATCGGGTGTTCCAGACGCCCTCGTTCGAAAACCTGCTACTTTCGAGTTCAACGGCAGCGACCACGCTGAATCCCGTCTCGGTTCAATTACCCGTTCAGCCTTCGGAAGGGAACTATTACGAGCTCGGGCTGACGAAAGTATTCTTCGATAATTTCAAACTCGACGCCAACTATTTTCGACGTGCGGTGAACAACTTTGCCGACGACGACCAGATCGACAACACGACCATCAGCTTCCCGATCGCGTTTCGCAAGGCGATCGTCTATGGAGCGGAAGCCAAACTCGATCTTCCCCAGTGGAAGAAATTTTCGGGTTTCCTGAGTTATTCCTATGAGCTTGGCAATGCCTGGAACCCGGTGACCGGAGGACTATTCCTTGGCAACAATGCTGATATACCGACCACTGGGTATTTCCCAATCTCTCAGGACCAGCGCAACACGGTGCGAGGACGGCTCTGGTACCAGGTAGTGCCGCGCCTGTGGATTGCGGGTGGAGTGCAATTCGATAGCGGATTACCATTCGAGTTTCAATGTGATCCCAGCCTGACTCTTGACCAATGCATCGCCGGTGAAGTTCAAACTTACGGACAGCAGGTGGTCGACCGCGTCAATTTCGCGCAAGGCCGTATTTATCCAACTTTTCAGGTGAGTGCATCGGCGGGCGTGGATGTGTACAAGTCGGAGCGGCTGAATACGCGCTTTCAGGTCGATGCAGAGAATCTTACCAACGTGGTTGATGTCATCGATTTTGGCGGACTGTTTTCCGGCAATGCCATCGGTCCCTCGCGCAACATCATGATGCGCCTCACCACGAGTTTCTAGCGTCGGCTTAGCAGAGCTCCGCAACTATTGAGTTGAAGTTAATGTGCGGGATCGCTGGGCAGGGTCGCGGCCGGCGTCGAGACCTGCGCCGCACTTGGCGACATACTCGTCCCAGCCGGAACTGACGCGCGCGCCGAGGACTTTGCTGCTGCGCTGGCATGCTCAGCTACGGGCGTCGTAGTCATTGCGCTTTCAGGATTCAACAGGTGCTGCTCATCCGGCCCGAGTCCCAGCCGAATCAGAGCACGAGAGTCGGGCACCGTCTTCGTTTGCCAACCCTGCGCCGCCTGGAAGCGACGCATGGCATCCTGCGTGGAGGCGTCCCATTTGCCCGAAGGAGTTCCCTTCAGGAAATGCTCGCGCGCCAGCGCCTGCTGAATCTGGCGCACGCGTTCGCCGTCGATCGCTTTCTGCCCACGGACCTTCGTTTTGCGTGATCTTTTGTGGTGAATTACGTGGTGTGATGATTTCGTTGCCGGATGTGACGATTGCTGATCGGTGGTGGTGGTCGAAGCGAAAGACACCGACGCCGCCAGCAATGTAAGCCCCGCCAGCATCGGCAATTTTCTTCGCTTTCCAGTCATCGGAACCTTTCGCCTTGAATCAGCGTGAAAATCAGCAGCCTGGCGCGTTCCTATAATCTCGCGAGACTCCAGGAAGCGCCAGTTCCCATGGTGCAAGTAACAGTTACGGAAGTGTTCCGGCAAGGAAGATGGTGCCGTCATTCCGGCCTGCGCCGCGCTGCCGGACCAGGAAAACCACATCCTGACCGCTCTTCAGAGTTGTTTGAATGCGGTCGAAATCGTCCTGGCTGTTCACTTTTTGCTTGTTGATTTCGAGAATCACGTCGCCGCGCGTAAGGCCGACATCATCGGCAAACGATCCCGACTTAACATCCTGCACGACCACGCCCTGGCCAGACGGGACATTGAGCCGGTCGGCCATGTCGGGCGTCAGATCGCGAACCGTAATGCCGAGCTTGCTCTGTTTCGGCGCGGCTTCTTCTCCGCCCTCCTCATCCTCACCCAGCCGGGTAGCGAAAAGCTTGGCGCGGTCCGCCACAATCACGTCGGCATCATCTTTTTTGCCGTTGCGATAAAAGCCGAGCGTCACCTTCGAACCGGGCTTGCGATTGGCGATATCGTTCACCAGCTCGTCGCCCGTCTTCACCGGTTTACCATCAACCGACGTGATCGTATCGCCCACTTTCAAGCCCGCCCGCTCCGCCGGACTGCCGGGAACAACGCTCGAAATCGTAATTCCACCCTGCACGCCATAAACGCGGGCAATGGCCGGGTTCTCCTGCGCATTGAACTCAATTCCAATCGATCCACGCTCAACGCGGTGCTCGGGGCCGGTGAGCTGGTTATAAACCTGCGCCACCGTATTCGACGGCAGCGCGAAACCTACGCCCGCATAGGCGTTCGTATCAGTGAGAATGGCGGTGTTGATTCCGATGACTTCGCCTTCCATGTTGACCAGCGGCCCGCCCGAATTTCCTGGGTTGATCGCGGCATCGGTCTGGATAAACGACTGGAACTGCCGGTTCGGCACAATATTGCGCCCTTTAGCCGAGACGATTCCCGCCGTCACCGTCGCCTGCAATCCGAACGGGCTTCCCACGGCAAGCACCCAGTCGCCAACTTGCATTCCATCCGAGTTGCCGAGCTTAGCAGTCGGCAAAGAATGATCGACATCAATCTTGATTACTGCAAGGTCCGTCTCCTGGTCGCTGCCGATGACGCGCGCGTCATGTTGAACTCCCGGCGCATCGTCCTGCAGGTGCACGCGAATGCGGTCAGCCTTTTCAACCACGTGACGGTTGGTGATGATGTAGCCCTTCGCGTCAACCAGCACGCCGGAGCCTAAGGAACGCTCGTGGATCGGACCCTGATCGCCACCCTGACCGAAGAATTTGTCAAAGAAGTCGCCGAACGGGCTCTCCTCGCCGCCGCCGCCTTGGTCGTCGTCATCCCCACCGCGCCGGTGCAACGGCTTGATAGTCGACTCGGTATTGATGTTAACCACCGCGGGCTCGAGCGACTTCGCGATCTGGGCGAATTGATTTGAAAGCACACGGGGAGAAGGGATGGTCAACGGGGTCACGTCAGCGGACTTCTTGTCTTTCTCTTGTCCCCGCACTCCGTAGGTAACAACCGTACCAATCAAAATTCCAACGGTCAGAGTGAGCAGGATTACCGCCGCAAAACCCAGGCGATTATCTTTGAAACGCCCCCACAAATTGGCGTGACCTTGCATGTAGATTGCCTCCGAAAGTCGAAACCCCGATTATACAGCCGGAAAACAGTTGGTCGAAGGAGCTCTGGATCGGCCCAATTCATTAGACGCGGAGGTGGTAAAAAGTGTTGTTGAATCGCATAGCCAGGTTGTAAAGAAATGTGATGCCGAACCCAGGAAGGCGATCAAACCAGTCGCTCGGTCACCCAGTTCAGCGATGTCGAACCTGTCAAAAACGCAGATTCGCGCCGCCGGCTCATTGATCGGTCAGCACCAGGTAGGAAACGCCTCCGCCGATTTGATCGAGTGCTATGACCGTCTGATATTGGCTTTGCGTCAACGCCAGCGGGCCGGAGTTCAAATACACGCTGGTGGTACCCGGCGCGGTGAGGAACACCTGATAATTGCCGATGGATACAGATTCATAGCCAAAAACTTGCGCGAAAGCCAGACTCTTTGCAACCGGCGTTGCTCCTCCAAGACCAGCTCCGGCGTTCACGATGTAAACATCCGCTGCGCCCATATTCGACGAGGCATTTACCACTCGCACGTTTCCGGCTCCGGTCGTAACCGTCGTGCTGGTCGTCGAGCCATCGGTGAGCAGAATACCTTGGAGATGCGCGGCCGGACCCGTGACAATAAGAGTTTGATCAGCGCTTGGGGGAACAGTTACTGTCTGCTGAAAGATCGTGTTCGAATTGCTCACGGTTTGTATTTGGACATTTTGCGCTTTGGTATCGACCGGTATGTAGGTAGTCGTATTTCTATAAGTCAAAGAGGTTGCGACCGCCGCACCGTTAATCAGCACGTCGACGCGCGGGGCGTTTGCTGAAGCCACAACCACGCGAAGTTCTTGCGTGGTGCTGCTGGAGCTTCCGCTGCCGCCGCACCCAACCACAAAAATCAGCCCCAAACACAATGCGGCAACTAAGGCCGGTCTACCCACAGGTCTCCTCCAGATGCAATCTCTCTGTTTATCAGAAATCTGGTTTATCAGAAATCTGGTTTATCAGAAATCCGGGAATTCTGGAAATTAGGATGCGGCGAGTGGCGATAAACGATGTGCCTACCGCTACAGCGCCCTGCCTCAATTGGCGGTGGCCCACTCAAGCCCAGTGGTGGCTTGAGTGGGGATGTTCATACGTCAAAGACGTAACCGGGTCACTATTGCGGCAGCGTGAAATTGATCGTCGCCTGAGTATCGACCTCCACCGGACTCCCGTTCAACAAATAAGGCCTGTATTTCCATTGTTTCACGGCGTCGATCGCGGCCGGTGCGAGCTGTGGATGCCCCGAGACGGGGCGCACACTCTCGACATTCCCGTCTTTATCAATGAGTACGGACAGGACCACCCGACCCTGGACATGCGCCGCTCCAGCGTCCGCAGGGTAATTTGGCTGTACTTTGCGGACGACCATAGCCTGAGAGACTCTCTCAGAAACTCGCACGCGGTTTGCCGGAACTGTTGCCGAATAAAAAGTCACCCCTGGCGAACCCGACGCTCCCGCTCGTGCCGCTTGAATCTGCCCCGAGGGACCACTCGCCCCCGCAGTCCCACCAACAGCGACGGCCGCAAGACCAGTCGCAGTCTGTTGCACTGGCTCCCCGCTGCTCAGGCAGGTTGTCGCTTTGCCGTCCGATGACGACTTCATCGACCCGCTTTCGTCGGAGCAAAACGCCTTTTCACCGGAATCTGGCGTATCGGGTTCAGCCACAACCTTGTACTGCGTGCCATCGCACCCGGAAATTGCAAAAACATATTCCCCGCTTTTTCCAGTGGACAATTCGCCGCGGAGAAGCGGGAAGCTCATCGATTTCCCGCCGACATCCGTTTCAGTCTTGGCCTTCGCCAATTCCGCCACGCTGCAGGCATACGAACCGTGAGTCGACTGGTAGGTTTTCTCGGCGCTGGTGATGATTTGCACATTCATTCGCGCCATCTGCTCGGACTGTTTCGCGTGTTCCTGCTCAATAGTCTTTAGAAAGCTTGGGTCCTCCAGCGGCACCCGCAGCGTCACGCTGATTTCACTCAGCCGCCACACGTCCGCTTCCGTCTTCATCACGAACGTAAAACGCGGCACGAAGGGCAACACTTGCTCTTTCTCGTCTTTGGTGACGTGCAGCGCGACTTCAATCTGGTCCTCGTCGCCAGAAAGGTTGTCACTCTCGACCGTGATATCAACCGTCTGGTTTTCCCTCGGGTCTTCCACATGCAACAGCACTGGCCCGGTGTCAAACGTCTCGAACTTCCCTCCGCCGGCCTTGGCCATGGTGGCAAACATCGACATCTCGTCGAGCGCGCTCACCCCGTTCGGCCCGCTCATCTTCTTAAAAGCATTCCGCGTCGTATCCGGCAAATGCTTCTCGAGATGATTCGGAGCGGTGCCGAAGAACATCTCGATCAGCGCCTGGCGGGCAGTTTGCGGCATGGTTCCGGTTTGCGCAAGCAATAAGGTGGAAGTGAACAGCAGGGGAAGGAACCATGCAAAAAGGCGGCGCATTGGGCCTCCGTGGGTGAGTAGTAGCAAGGATAGCAGAGTTGCCACAGTGCGATGGACACCGTGGAAGGAACACCTGGCCAAGTCCGTGCAGCCAATGTGCAGATTTGTGCAGCCACGTGAGCCCCAATGCCGGGGCTCTGGGCTGAAGCAGAAGCAGCCCTAAGTCATTGCCGGGCAGGGGCTTCCAGATTCGCCTCGACGATGGCGCGGGGAGCTCCGCTTTGGCTTGGGAAGTGCACTTTTCAGCGGTAAGAAAAAGAGGCGCATTCCATGAGTCCGAACCTCTTCTTTACGTGTTTTCGACCCGACCTTTGCCGTCCGCTCAGCGGCCTGGGCGCGTACGCACTCTGCGCGTCAAGGCAAAACCGGAACGGTGCCTCCGTTTGCCATTCCTGATTTCCCGCCATTTGCCTCTTTTTAGAATGCGGCCCCCGAAACGGGGCCGCACTTTTGTTTGCGGCGTAGACTGCGTATGGCGGCTTTCATCGGTGCCGGATGAACGAACCATCCTGCAACTCGTGAAATGCTTGTTGCAGTTCCTGCTGTGTGTTCATCACGATTGGCCCATACCACGCGACCGGCTCTTCGATCGGCTTGCCCGAAACCAGCAGGAAGCGAATTCCTTCCGGGCCGGCCTGCACCACGATTTCATCTCCGCGATCGAAGAGCACGAGCGAATGATTGGCCGCGTCATATTCCGGAGTCGCGTTCGGGTCGACAGCTGATTCGGTCAGCACCGCTTGCGGATCAGACGCATCGCGGAACGTTCCGCTTCCTGCAAAAACGTAAGCGAACGCATTGCGCGTAGTTTCGACCTTCAGCCGTTTCTTCAGCCCCGGCGGCACAGAAATGTCGACATAATTCGGATCGGCAGCAACGCCTTCCACCGGCCCTCGCTTGCCCCAGAACTCCCCGCAGACGATGCGCACACGCGTCCCGTCACCGTCCGTAACTTCCGGAATCGCGCTCGACGGAATGTCCTGATAGCGGGGATCGGTCATCTTCAAATGCGCCGGCAGGTTCGCCCAAAGCTGAAATCCGTGCATTCGGCCGCGCTGGTCCCCCTTCGGCATTTCCTGATGCAGAATGCCGCTTCCCGCGGTCATCCATTGCACATCGCCGGCGGTCATTTTGCCTTTGTTGCCGAGACTATCGCCGTGCTCAACCGAACCAGCGAGCACATAAGTGATCGTCTCGATCCCGCGATGCGGATGCCAGGGAAATCCGCGCAAATAATCCTCGGGATTTTCGTTGCGAAAATCGTCCAGCAGCAGGAACGGATCGAACTCCTTCGTCTTGCCGAACCCGAATGCACGCTGCAGTTTTACCCCTGCGCCTTCGAGAGTCGGCTTGGATTGAATAATCTGTTGAACTGGTCGAAGCGACATAGCTTCCTCCCTCAAGAGCCGCGGGCGACACCGATTTCGATGTTCTCCGGCGGCATACGATTCAGGCCCATGAAATTCAGGCCTATGCATTAGGCCTTTACAAACTGAACGTCGAGCGTGATGGTGACTTCATCGCCGACGAGAATGCCGCCGGTTTCAAGTGCCGCGTTCCAGGTCAGCCCGAAGTCTTTGCGATTGATCTTGGTGGTCGCCGATACTGCCACGCGGGTGTTTCCCCACGGATCTTTCGCCGGAGCAGTGGGTCCTTCAACTGCGAAGGTAACGCTCCGGGTAACGCCGCGGATCGTCAGGTCGCCCGTGACCGTCAGTTCGCCGTCGCCCTTCTGGGTAATCCTGGTCGATTTAAACGTCAGAGTCGGGTGTTGCTCGACGTGAAAGAAATCTGCGCTCTTCAGGTGAGCGTCGCGCTGCTCCTCGCGGGTGTTGATTGAAGCCGCGTCAATTGAGGCTTCAATCTGAGACTTGGTGACGTCAGTCTCGTCAAGGTTCAGGAGGCCGCTGACCTTCGGGAAATGACCTTTAACGTTCGAAATCATCATGTGCTTAACTTTGAACTCGGCCACGGAATGAGCCGGGTCGATGTTCCAGGTGCTGACGGCGGTTTGCGGTGTTGCCAGTGCGCTCATAAAGTTTCTCCTTGGTTTGCGGTCGATTGGGTTAGATGCGTTAGAACGATATTCGTTGCAACAATTATATTTCCCAAAAAAATCAAGGCACCCTGCGGCATGACTCATCCAGAAGTTCGCTTAATCGCCGCATCCGCTCCTGGCCCAAATGCCCAAGTTGTTCGCGGTGCGCGGCCTGTATTGGCGCATCCAGCCGGGCAAGCAGTTTGAGTCCTTCGGGAGTGATTTTCGTCAGGACCGTCCGCCGGTCTTTGCTGTCGCGAGAGCGTGAGATCAGGTCCCGTTTCTCA
>Ga0335076_10004589_pt1 | contig 13983 bp, 15 predicted proteins | sample Lox_Sample_25_FD_206717 | JGI IMG/M metagenome (GOLD analysis project Ga0335076, IMG submission 206717) | Soil microbial communities from Loxahatchee National Wildlife Refuge, Florida, United States - Lox_Sample_2.5 | ecosystem: Environmental > Terrestrial > Soil > Wetlands | place: USA... | reverse complement strand
GGAGTGCGGCCCGAAGGCCGCCCTTTCTCGCCCAAGCGAGGTAAGCCTCAGTAGGAATAGTACATGTCGAATTCGACCGGGTGCGGCGTCATCTCGAAGCGCTGGACCTCGCCCATCTTGAGCTCGATATAGCTGTCGATGAAGTCGTCCGAGAACACGTCGCCGGCCTTGAGGAAGGCGCGGTCCTTGTCGAGGTTCATGAGCGCCTCGCGCAGCGACCCGCAGACGGTCGGGATCTTCTTGAGTTCCTTCGGCGGCAGGTCGTACAGGTCCTTGTCGATCGCCGAGCCCGGGTCGACCTTGTTGGCGATGCCGTCGAGCCCCGCCATCAGCATCGCCGAGAAGGCGAGATAGGGATTGGCGCCCGGGTCGGGGAACCGGACTTCGACCCGCTTCGCCTTCGGGTTCGAGGTCCACGGGATTCGGCACGAGGCCGAGCGGTTGCGCGCGGAATAGGCGAGCAGGACCGGGGCCTCGAAGCCCGGCACCAGACGCTTGTAGCTGTTGGTGGTAGGGTTGGTGAAGCCGTTCAGCGCCTTCGCGTGCTTGATGATGCCGCCGATGTAGTAGAGGCACTCCTGGCTCAGGTCGGCATATTTGTTGCCGGCCATCACCGGCTTGCCGCCCTTCCAGATCGACTGGTGGACGTGCATGCCCGAGCCGTTGTCGCCATAGACGGGCTTCGGCATGAAAGTCGCGGTCTTGCCGTAGCTCTGCGCGACCATGTGGATGCAATATTTATAAACCTGCATGTGGTCGGCCATGGTCACGAGCGGGCCGAACTTGAGGCCGAGCTCGTGCTGCGCCGAGGCAACCTCGTGGTGATGCTTCTCGACGACGGCGCCCATCTGCGCCATCGCCGCCAGCATCTCGCCGCGCATGTCCTGGGCCGAATCCTGCGGCGGCACCGGGAAATAGCCGGCCTTCGTGCGTACGCGATGGCCGAGGTTGCCGCCTTCGTAAGCCGTGTCCGCATTGATCGGCAGCTCGATCGAATCGATCTGGAAGCCAGTGTTGTAGGGATCTGAGCTGAACCGAACGTCATCGAAGACGAAGAACTCGGCCTCGGGGCCGAAGAACGCGGTGTCGCCGATGCCGGTCGACTTGAGGTAGGCCTCGGCCTTTTTGGCGATGCCGCGCGGATCGCGGTTGTAGGGCTGGCCGCTCGCGGGATCGAGAATGTCGCAGTTGATGACCATGGTCGATGCGGCGAAGAACGGGTCCATGCACGCCGAGGTCGGGTCGGGCATCAGGGTCATGTCGGATTCGTTGATCGCCCGCCAGCCGGCGATCGAAGAGCCGTCGAACATAAGCCCGTCGGCCATGGCGTCCTCGTCGATCAGCCCCACGTCGAAAGTCACGTGCTGCCACTTGCCGCGCGGATCGGTAAAGCGCAGATCGACATATTTGACGTCGTTGTCCTTGATCGCCTTCAGGACATCCTTGGCGGTCTTCATGGCTAGCCTTTCCTCAAGATTAAGGTTGGTACGTTCCCGGCCGCCGCGGGGAGCGGCGGGCCGCCCGTTGGTGAGCCCCCAAAATGGCGCTAGACCGCGTCCGCGCCGGTTTCGCCGGTGCGGATCCGGATGGCCTCGTCGATCTGCGATACAAATATCTTGCCATCGCCGATGCGGCCGGTTTGGGCCGCCGCCCGGATCGCCTCCACCGCCGGACCGAGGTTCTCGTCCGAGACCACGACCTCGATTTTGACCTTCGGCAGAAAGTCGACGACGTATTCGGCCCCCCGATAGAGCTCGGTATGGCCCTTCTGACGTCCGAAGCCCTTGGCCTCCAGAACTGTTATGCCTTGGATTCCGGCCTCCTGCAGCGCCTCCTTCACCTCATCGAGCTTGAACGGCTTGATGATCGCCTCGATCTTTTTCATTTTTTTTCGAAACTCCTCGTCCCCCGCGCCGGCTATTCGGATTGCCCATTCTCCGCCCGGCAGCCGGGCTCAGGCGCGCGAGGCTCAATAACATCGGATCACGGATCGCGCCACCGGGCGCCGTGAAGCGGTCAGGAATGCGGCGACGCTCAGTCAGGCGCCTCGCCAATAGGCAATCTGGCCAATTATCGGGCGGCGATCAGACCGTCGGACCCCATTCCCCTGAGCCGAAGATGCGCCACGACGTAAGCCCAGCCTTTGCCACCACCGTCCGGCCGGACTTGGCGACCGCGACCAGATGGGCGAAGACGCGCGGATGTCGCCAGGCCATCGGCCTCCCAGGCGCGCAAACGGCGCGGTATTCGTCGCTGTCTCCGTCCTCCATGAGGATCGTGCCGACAAGGTCGGGGCGCAATTGGCGTGCGAGGTCGCGGCGGGTCAGCCATTCGCATTCGAAGTCGCGGCACACCTGCGGACGCGCGGCGTAGATCGCGCAGCCGCCTCCGGCGCGGCAGTTATGGCAGAGCGGACCCGCCGGTTTGCTGAAATGCGCGATCTCCAGCGCAGAGCAGCACATCGTGCAGGCTCCGCAGGATTTTCCCGGCGCCGCTGCCATCGTTCCCTCTCGCGCGAAAGCCCCGCCTAAAGAATCGGAGCATGCTCGAAGCGATGTCCCTATCATTGTTCGAGCGCCGGCGAGAGATGGATTTTCGAATCCGCGACGGGAGGGACACTCTTCCCGCCATCGGGCGCGCAAGCGAGCGCGCGTCGCGCCGCCAGGGCAAAGACCGCGGCGATGGTTAAAGGCGCAAGCGGCAGGCCGACCGCGCCAGCGACAACCCGCGAGATGAGCGGTAGAACAAACGCCAGCGCCATGATCGTCTTTTCATACGCAAGGAAGCCGCCGCGACGGGCCTCGCTCATCAGCCAGGCGAGCGGAATGGCGAGAAGCGTGAGATCGTAGTCGAGCAGGAACGGGCTCGCGAGCAAGCCGGCGCAGACGATGGCGGCGGCCTCGGCCGGCGTCCGAAAGGCGCGCTGCTGCAGGAGCCAGAGCGAGGCGACCGCGCAGAGCGCGGTTAGGGTCTGCGCCCCCCATGCGAGCGGGAGCGACCCATGCAGCAGCCGGACGGCGGCGAAAACGCTCTGCATCTTCTCGTCGCCGATGAGATCGTTCTCCAGCGCCGAGCGGGCGAACGGGGCGTGGGCGAAAAAGCCTTCCCACGTCGAAGCGCCAAATGCGGCGAGCGACGCCGCCGCGAACGCCGCCGCAGTCGCCGCAGCGACAATCAGCGTCGTCCAGCGGCGGGAGAAAACGAGCGCGAGGGGCATGACCAAAACCAGGTGCGGCTTGAACGCCAGCGCGCCGAGAAGAACGCCGGCGAGCACGGGCCTTGCGTCCATAGCCAAAAGACCGCCGCCGACGAGCGCGGCGCTCAGGAAGCCGTTCTGGCCGTGCGCGGCGTTCACGAACACCGCGGGAAAGGCGAAGAAGGCAACGGGGTCGAGAGAGGGCAGATAGAGGCGCAGGACGCGGTAATAAGCATAGCCGGTCGCCGCGAGCCACGCAGCAAGCGACCAGAAATAGGGCGCAAGCGCGAGCGGCAGGGACATCAGGAGCGTGGGCGGCGGATAGAAGAACGCCGTATAGCTGAGCTTGGGGCCGAACAGCGCCTTCTGCGCCGCCCAGTGCGACCCGACGTCGTAGGCGAGCTCCGGCCGTCCGGCGAGCGCGAGGCGCGAAGCTGCATAGAAGCCGACGAAGTCAGTTCCGATCGGCTTGCCCTCGCGATCGAGGCCGCCAGGGCTCAGCGCAATCCAGCCAATAGCGCCGACAAGCGTGACTGCGAACAGGATTCGCGCGTAGGCGCGCGCCCGCTCGGCGTCGAGCCAGGAGCAGTCGCCGAGCGCCGTCGCGGCCGGGCCGATGGAGGGGACCATGTCGTGTCGTCTCGCGGACCCATGCGTGAACCCTGCGAGCTAACGCCGGCGGGGTTAATGGGCGCATAAAGCCGTCCGCTCGCCTGGGACAACGGGGCCGCTTTCTGATGCGTCATTTCAGCGAATTGCCGTTTGCCCATTTCGCGCGTAGACTACCGATATATTCAGCAACGCATAACGTCCCGAAGTGGGTCCGGCGCGCAGCCTGTACGGGGCCGACAGGAAAACCATGGAGCGACCCGCGCTCGCGGACCACGCGGACCGCGTTCTCAAAGCCATTTCCGGCGCCGACGCCGCGCGCTCGGCGCTCGCCATCCCCAAGGCGAGTTCCTGATCGGCGACTATGATGTGAAAATGGGCGAGATCGGCGGCGCGCCTTTCTATATCAGCGGCTCGCAATACGAGGCCTGGAAGCACGCCGACATCCTGATCGACGTGGTGACGGGCCGCGGCGGCATGTTCTCGCTCGACAACGGGCGCGAGCGGCGCTTTCTTGTTCGTTAGGACACGTGCGCGCTGCCGGCGGCCCAGGGTCAAGGCTGACGCCGGACCGACGCTCGCTTGTGTCCTCGCGCCGTCGCAAGCCGATAGGCGCCGGGCGTCAGGCCGACCGACTTACGGAACTGCCGCGTGAACGCCGCCTGATCGGCGTAGCCGCATTCGAGCGCGAGTTCGCTCAACGGCGGGTCGCCGTGCCGGAGCCGGTCGCACGCCCGGCCAATGCGCAGCCGGGCCAGATATTGGCCGGCCGAGAGGCCGAACAGAGCCCGCAGCCGCTGGTTGAATCGGAACCGCGAGAGCCCTGCCCGCTCCGCGAGATCAGGAACCCGCAGCGGCTCGTCCAGATGGTCGTCGATATAGGCCAGCACGGCGGACAGCGCCGCCGGAAGCGAACCCGGCCGCGACAAAGCCGGCGCGTCGCGCGAAATGCCCGCGAGGCCGCGGATAGCGCCGTCGACGTCGACCAGCGGCTCCTTCCAGGTCAGGCACCAACCCTCGCTGCCGTCCGGATAGAGATGAAGCTCCATCCGCCCGTGGATCGAGAGCCCCTCGGCGATGACCTTGAGATCCTGCGCCTCGAACCGCTCGCCGAGCGGCGGCGCAAACACCTCACTCGCCTTGCGGCCGATGAGCGCCCGCTTGTCGGCGAACTTGCAGCGATCGGCGAGCGTCTGGTTGACCGCAACGTAACGGGCCTCGCGATCTTTGATGAAGAAGACAATGTCGGCGATGTGATCGAAAAGCTCGACCGCAGGAAACGGCCGCCCGAGGACTCCTGCTAGCGCAGCCGCCGCACCGTCCTCCGCGCTAGCCAACTCGATTTTGCGCATTTTCAAGCGGCGGCCTGTCTTTTCATCAAGAACGGAGGGCGAGGACATGCGAATGTGCCGGGAATGACGGCCCGACACTAGGAAGCGCCAACATGTCCTCGCAAGTTTTTTCCGGAACCATGCCGGCCCTGATGACGCCCTGCGGCGCCGATCGGCGGCCGGATTTCGACACTCTCGTGCGCACTGGCCGTCAGCTCGTCGATGCGGGAATGTCAGCGCTCGTCTATTGCGGATCGATGGGCGACTGGCCGCTTCTGACGCTTGAGCAGCGGATGGAGGGCGTCGAGCGCCTCACGGACGCCGGCCTGCCGGTCATTGTCGGCACGGGGGCGCAGAACACGGCGCAGGCCGCCGCGCTCGCCCGGCACGCCAAGGAAAAAGGCGCGCGCGGCCTGATGATCATCCCGCGCGTGCTGTCGCGCGGCTCCTCCGCGGCGGCCCAGCGCGGCCATTTCGCCAGCGTTCTCGGGGCGGCGGTCGACCTGCCTTCGGTCATCTACAACAGCCCCTATTACGGCTTCCAGACCCGGGCTGAACTGTTCTTCGAGCTACGCCGGGAATTCCCGCATCTGGTTGGGTTCAAGGAGTTCGGCGGCGCAGAATCCCTGAGCTACGCCGCCGAGCATATCGCTGGGCGTGAGGCGGGGGTTGCGCTGATGGTCGGCGTCGACACCCAGGTGTTCCACGGCATCGTCAATTGCGGAGCCTCTGGCGCGATCACCGGCATCGGCAACGTTCTGCCGCATGAGGTGCTGCGGCTGGTCAAGCTTTGTGAGCGCGCGGCCAAGGGCGATCCCGAGGCGCGACGCCTCGCGCTCGAACTCGAGGACGCGCTCGAGCCGCTCTCGGTTTTCGACGAGGGCGTCGACCTCGTCCTCTATTTCAAGCGCCTGATGACGCTTCAGGGGCATGAGGAATACGCTTTGCAGCTTAACGCCTTCGATGTCCTGAGCCCGTCCCAGGAGACCTTGGCGACGCGGCGGTTCAAGACATTCCGCTCCTGGTATGCGTCATGGCGCGGGGCGAAGGACTGAGCGCGATGCGGGTCATCGATTCGCATACCGAGGGCGAGCCCACACGGGTGATCGTCGATGGCGGCCCCCCGCTCGGCGCCGGCCCGATGGCCGCAAGGCGGGAGCGCTTCGCTCGCGAGTTCGACCATATCCGCCGCTTCGCGGTGACCGAGCCGCATGGCCACGAGGCGATGGTCGGCGCGCTGCTCTGCCAGCCTCATGATCCGACCTGCGCCGCCGGCGTGATCTACTTCGACAATTCCGGTTATCTGGGCATGTGCGGGCACGGGACGATTGGGCTCGCTGTGACGCTCGCGCATATGGGCCGGCTCAGGCCGGGGCGCCATGTGTTCGAAACCTCGGTCGGGATCGTCGGCGTCGAGTTGGCCGATGAAAACACGGCGACGATCGAAAATGTCGAGAGCTATCGTCATTTGAAAGATGTCTCGGTCGAGGCGGCCGGCCTCGGAACTGTGTACGGAGACGTCGCCTGGGGCGGGAACTGGTTTTTCCTGACCTCCTTTGTCCCGTGCGACCTCACGCTCGCGAACGCCGGGAAGCTGACACAAGCCGCAATCGCCATTCGCGATGCCCTCAAAGCTGCGCGTGTCAGCGGGAAGGACGGCGCGCCGATCGAGCACGTCGAGATCTTCGGCCCTCCGGAGTCGAGCGGGGCGGACAGCCGTAATTTCGTACTCTGCCCCGGCGGGGCCTACGACCGTTCGCCCTGCGGGACCGGGACCAGCGCCAAGCTCGCCTGCCTGGCGGCCGATGGGAAGCTGCGACCCGGCGAGGTCTGGGTGCAGGAAAGCATCATCGGCAGCCGCTTTCGTGCGAATTTCGAACCGGGTCCGGACGGCGGCGTTTTGCCGCGCATCGGAGGACGCGCTTTCGTCTGCGCCGAAAGCAAGCTGATCGGGAACCCGGCCGATCCCTTCCGCTTCGGTTTCGGCGCTTAAGCCGCCCGATCCCGAACCACCCTCACAAATCAGGCGCTTGACAGCGCGGCCCGGGCCGTGTCTGTGCACCGCCGCTGCGACAAGGAGCGGGCAATAGGCGTCGCGTTTTCGCGTTCAGGCGGGGAAGCCGGTCATGAAGACGGCCTTGGTGTTTCCGGGTCAGGGGTCCCAGGCGGTCGGCATGGGCAAGGCGCTCGCCGATCAGTTTCCCGCTGCCCGCGACGTATTCCAGCGCGTGGACGCGGCGCTCGGCCAAAAGCTCTCCCAATTGATGTTCGAAGGACCGGAGGCCGAGCTCACTCTGACCGCCAACGCCCAGCCGGCCCTGATGGCGGCAAGCATGGCTGCCCTCAGGGCGCTCGAGACTGAAACCGGCTTCAAGGTCGCCAAGCAGGCCGCATTCGTCGCCGGCCATTCACTCGGCGAATATTCGGCTCTCTGCGCCGCGGGATCGCTGACGCTCGAGGACGCCGCGCGTCTGCTTCGCCTGCGCGGCGAGGCGATGCAGAAGGCCGTCCCGGTCGGTGAAGGCGCCATGGCGGCGATCCTGGGCCTCGAGTTCGGACAAGTGGTGAAAGTCGCCACTCAGGCGGCGAGCGACCTTTATCTCACCGGTGCGATCTGCCAGGCGGCCAACGACAACGGCGCCGGCCAAGTCGTCATCTCGGGCACGACCGAGGCGGTCGAGCGCGCTATGGAGCTCGCCAAGCTCGCCGGCGCGAAGCGAGCGCTGCTTCTGCCGGTATCCGCGCCGTTCCACTGCGCGCTGATGCAGCCCGCGGCGATCGCGATGGCGGCGGCGCTCAAAGACGCCAAGATTCGTCCGCCCAAGCCGCCTCTCGTCGCCAACGTCGAAGCCGTCGCCGTCGCCGAGCCGGAAGCGATCCGTTCCGGCCTCGTCGCGCAGGTGACCGGAACCGTGCGCTGGCGTGAGAGCGTTGCTTACATGAGCGCACATGGCGTCACGCGGTTCATCGAGCTGGGCGCGGGCAAAGTGCTCTCCGGCCTCATCAAGCGGATCGCGGAGGGCGCGACTGCGATCAGCATCGGCGCGCCCGCCGACCTCGCCGCCTTCAGCGCCCCGGCGCAGCCCTGACATAACTGGCGAGAAGGACGACGCGGTTGTTCGATCTGACAGGAAGGACCGCGCTCGTCACCGGGGCCTCGGGGGGTCTCGGCGGGGCGATCGCGCGCGCGCTCCACGCACAAGGGGCTTCGGTCGCTCTCTCGGGCACGCGGCGCGAAGCGCTCGAGGCCCTAGCGGCGGAGCTCAAGGACCGTGCTCATCCGGCGCCGTGCGACCTCGCGGACGCTGCCGCCGCCGATGCGCTTGTTCCGGCCGTCGAGGCCGCGCTCGGATCGGTCGATATCCTGGTGAACAACGCTGGTGTGACGCGCGATACTCTCGTCATGCGTATGAAGGACGCTGATTGGGACTCGGTGCTCGCGATCAATCTGACGGCGGCTTTCCGCTTGTCGCGCGCGGCGCTCAAAGGGATGTTGAGGCGGCGCTACGGACGCATCATCAATATCACATCGGTCGTCGGCGTCTCCGGCAACGCGGGCCAGGCCAATTATGCGGCCGCCAAGGCCGGCCTGATTGGAATGTCGAAGTCGCTCGCCGCCGAAGTCGCGACACGGGACATCACCGTCAATTGCATCGCCCCCGGCTTCATCACCAGCCCGATGACCGATGTGCTCGACCAAAAGCAACGCGAGGCGATCCTCGCCTCCGTCCCGATGAAAAGGCTGGGCTCGGGCGCGGAGATCGGCGCCGCGGCGGTGTATTTGGCGAGTCCCGAAGCGGCTTACGTGACCGGTCAGACCCTGCATGTGAACGGTGGAATGGCAATGATTTGACGGCTTTGAGCCTATCCGTGGGCCGCATTGCGGCAAGCCTGCGGCCCTCTCGCGTTGATGGGAAAGATATGCTATCGACCCGGTTCGTCGCATGGCGCGGGAGGGTCGCACGATTGGAGCGTCGGCGTCGGCGATGCCCGAACGGGAGATCTTTTGCTCAAAAATGGGGCGCAGAGCGGACGGCCGGGTTGCGGACGTCCTCGGCGGGGTCGATCCGGGACTTGAACAGGAAGTTGGGCAGGAGGCCCGACGTATTAGGGAAAAGATGACATGAGCGATGTCGCAGAGCGGGTAAAAAAGATCGTCGTCGAGCATTTGGGCGTGGAGGCGGACAAGGTCGTCGACAGCGCCAATTTTATCGACGATCTGGGCGCCGACTCGCTCGACACCGTGGAGTTGGTGATGGCTTTCGAAGAGGAGTTCGGCGTCGAGATTCCGGACGACCAGGCCGAGACGATCGTCACTGTTGGCGACGCCATCAAATATCTCGAGAAGGCGTCGGCCAAGAAGTAGCGGCGCAGCCGGCGAGCAAGGGCCGCCTTTCGCCAAGACGATTTTGCCTCTAAGGCAAGGGCCGGCATCAGTCCGGCCCTTGTCGCGTTTGAGCGCCGTCGCCGCAGTGCGGCGGAATCGGAAACGGCGCACGAGCAGGACAGGAAAAGGATATGGAACTCATGAGGCGGGTCGTCGTCACCGGTCTTGGCATGGTGAGCCCGATGGCTTGCGGCGTCGAACCGACGTGGCGCCGGCTTCTGGCCAGCGAGTCAGGAGCCAGCCGGGTCGAGAACTTCGACGTTTCGGACCTCCCTTGTCAGATAGCGGCGCAGGTGCCGCGCGGAAGCGCTCCCGACGCCTTTAACCCCGACGACTGGATGGAGCCCAAGGAGCAGCGCCGAGTCGACGACTTCATCATTTACGGCATGAGCGCCGCCGCGCAGGCGCTCCGCGACGCCGGCTGGGAACCCAAGACCTACGAGGAGGAGATCGAGACCGGCGTCCTGATCGGTTCGGGAATCGGGGGACTTGGCGGCATCTACGACGCCTCCGTGACCTTGCATGAAAAAGGACCGCGCCGCATCTCGCCGTTTTTCATTCCCGGCCGGCTCATCAATCTGGTGAGTGGGCAGGTCTCGATCGCACACAATCTCAAGGGTCCCAACCATGCCGTCGTCACCGCCTGCTCGACCGGCGCCCACGCGATCGGCGACGCTGGGCGGCTGATCGCTCTCGGCGACGCCAATGTCATGGTCGCCGGTGGCGCCGAGTCGGCGGTCAACCGCCTTTCGCTCGCGGGGTTTTGCGCCTGCCGCGCCCTCTCGACCGGCTTCAACGACCGGCCCAATCAGGCTTCGCGCCCTTACGACCGCGATCGCGACGGCTTCGTGATGGGCGAAGGCGCCGGATGCGTCGTGCTCGAGGAACTCGAGCACGCCAAGGCGCGGGGGGCCCGCATCTACGCCGAGTTGACCGGCTACGGCCTCTCCGGCGACGCCTATCATGTGACTGCGCCCGCCCCCGACGGAGACGGCGCCTATCGCGCCATGAACATGGCGCTGAAGCGCGCGACGATCTCCCCTTCCGAGATCGACTACGTCAACGCGCATGGAACGTCGACCCCGGTCGGCGACGAAATCGAATTGCACGCGGTCGAGCGCCTGCTTGGCAACTCGGCCGGCAAGACGACAATGTCCTCGACGAAGTCTTCAATCGGTCATCTCCTCGGCGCCGCCGGAGCGGTCGAGGCGATTTTCGCGATCCTTTCGATCCGTGACCAGATCGCCCCGCCGACCCTCAACCTCGACAATCCCGCAGTCGAGACCGCGATCGATCTTGCTCCGCATGTGGCGCGCAAGCGACCGATCCACGCGGCGCTGTCCAACTCGTTTGGATTCGGCGGCACCAACGCTTCTCTCGTTTTCCGCGGAATGAACTGACCGCAGCCCAGGGGCGATTCGTTGTTTCCCCATGCCGCGCCGTGGGCTAAGCTTGGCCGAGGCCCGCGAGATGGCGCATCCAGCCCCGCGCGGGATTCAGACTTGAGAGTCTACAGCGTCAGCGCGGTAGCGACAGGCGAGATGAGCGGAGAATCGAATTCTGGCGATAAAGAGACGCCAAAGCCGCGCGTGAGCCTGTTCGGCCGCGCGGCCAAGCCGGCGCTGAGCGGCGCAACCCCGCCCGCGCCGCAGCCGCCGCGCAGGCCGAGACGGATCGGCATTTCGAGCATCAGCGGACTCTTGACCTTCGTGCTGATCGGGGCGCTCGCAACAGTTGGAGCGCTCGCCTGGCTGCTCAAGGAATCGCGCAGCGCCGGACCGCTCGAAGCCGACAAGGTGGTCATGATCGTGCGCGACGACGACGGCGGCAGCATCGCCGATCAGCTCGAGCGGGCCGGCGTCATCGACAGCGCTCTGTGGTTCAACATCCTCACTTTGCTCGACGGCAATCGCGGCGCGCTGAAGCGCGGCGAATACGCGTTCAAGGCGGGCATGAGCATGAACGACATCGAGAATGAGCTGCTCGCCCACCGTGTGGTTATGTACAAGCTGACGATTCCCGAAGGCCTGACGAGCCAGCAGATCGTTGAGCGGCTACGCGAAGACGACGTCTTGAGCGGCGACGTCAAAGACGTGCCGCGAGAGGGGTCTCTGATGCCGGATACCTATTCGTTTGAGCGCGGCTACGCCCGGCAGGCGCTGCTGACCGCCATGGGCCGGGCCCAGACGAAGACTATCGAGGACGTGTGGAAAAAGCGGGCGCCGGATTTGCCGATCAGGTCGCCGGGCGAAATGGTCACCCTCGCTTCGATCGTCGAGAAGGAGACAGGAAAGGCCGACGAGCGGCCGCGGGTCGCCGGCGTGTTCGTCAACCGGCTCGAAAAGCACATGCGGCTCGAGTCCGACCCGACCATCGTCTACGGCCTAGCGCTGGGCAGGGGCACGCTCGGCCGCAGCATCACCCGGGCCGACCTCAATCAATCGACGCCCTACAACACCTATATCATCGATGGCCTGCCGCCCGGGCCGATCTGCAACCCCGGCAAGGCGGCGCTCGAGGCGGTCGCCAACCCTGCGCACAGCAAGGACCTCTATTTTGTCGCCGATGGAACCGGCGGGCACGTGTTCGCAGAAACGTTCGACCAGCATCAGAAGAACGTCGCGCACTGGCGACAGATCGAGAAAGACGTCAAGGACAAGCTCGCGCCGGACGTGACGCCCCAGCCGGCCCCGGCGATCCGCGGTTCGATCGACCCTGTCGATCCGTCGCAATTCGGCGCGCTCGTCGCGCCCGCACAGACGCCGGCGCCGCCGGCCGCGATTGTCGCCCGTCTCAGCAAGATTGGCGCGAGCCGGAAAGCCCAGGACGCGGCGCTGGCCTCGCTTGTCGCCCCCGGCGTCAAGTCGATCGACGAGATTGGCGGGGTTGTCGCTGGAGTGAACGACGCGCCGCCGGAAGGGATGGCGTTCGACGACCAAGCCGGCGTCACAGGAACCGCAGGGTCCGTCTCCTCTGTTCCCCTCTCGCCCGCGATGCTCGCGGATCAGCGCGCGCGCGAAGCCAAATATGGAACTGCGCCCCTGGCGTCAGCGTCGAGCAGCGTCCTGACGGTCGCCGAAACCCCCGCCGCGCCGCCTTCGCCCCAGCCGCCGACGGCTTCCGGCCGCCCCCGCATCTACGATGCGTCCGAAGGCACCCGGCTCGATCCCCTGCTCAACAAGACCTACGACCTGAGCTACGCCAAGGTCGTGCCGCCGATGCAATCAGCAGATGCCGCCGCCAAAGCCGGCGCGTCAGGGGCTTCGGGCGCATCAGGCCCCAACGGCCAATCGCTCGCTCACTAAGGCAAGCGCGACGGCACAGGCGTTCGAGACATTGAGGCTCTTTATCGCCCCCGGGAGATCGAGACGCGCTAGACGATCGCATCGCTCGCGCGTCAGCCGTCTCAGGCCCCTGCCCTCGGCGCCGAGGACCATCGCCAGCGGGCGCGCGAACGTCTCGTCAACGAGCCGAACCGCCGCGTCCGAATCAAGCCCGATCCGCCAATAGCCCATGTCCCCCAGTTCGGCGAGAGCGCGGGCCAAATTCGCCACGCTGCAGATCGGGACGTGCTCGAGCCCGCCGGAGGCGGATTTCGCCAGCGCTCCGGCGAATTCGGGCGAATGGCGCTCGGTGGTGACCAGAGCGTCGACTGCGAACGCAGCCGCGGTGCGCAGGATCGCGCCGACATTGTGCGGGTCGGTGATCTGGTCGAGGACGAGGACGAGGCCGTTCGCGGGCAGCTTGGCGACGTCGATGGGGGCGAGCGGCCGCGCCTCGAGCAACAACCCCTGGTGAATCGCCTCGCGCGGCGCGCGGGCGGAGATTTCCTCAAGGCTCATGATCCGCGTCTCGAGCCCACGCGCGGCAATGTCGGCGCTGAGCCGCTCCGCCGCCGCGGGCGTTGCATAAAGGCGGATCAATTCGCGCCTCGGCGCCTTGAGCGCGGCGGCGACGCTGTGAAAGCCGTAGATGCGCGACACTTTTGCTTCCCGCCTCTCGTCGGCGCGGTCGAGCCGCGGCGGTGGGCGCGCGGGCGGCGGCTCGGCGGCGGGCCGCCTCGACCGGGCGCCGGCGCCCGAAGGCGGCGAACGAGGGCCGCCGGACGGGGGATTCGAGCTGCGGTCGCGATTACGGGTCATTGGCTCGAATGCCTGCTCGTTCTTACCTGGGCGGGGTCCACCGTTAAGCCCACTCGGCGCCTGAGGATAGAGCGAGCGTCGCCGCGCCGACCGCGCGTCCTGCGGCATCTTTCCAGTTGACAGGCCGCGGCTTGAGACAACATAAGCCTGCCCGCATCCTGCCTCGGCCCGCCCGGGGCGTATTCGTCTGGGGCCACGGGCCGACGGACGCGGGGGAGTGTCCCGAGCGGCAAAGGGGGCGGACTGTAAATCCGCTGGCTAAGCCTTCGTAGGTTCGAGTCCTACCTCCCCCACCACTATTTCGGCTATTTTGCTGTT
>Ga0335076_10004588_pt1 | contig 13983 bp, 12 predicted proteins | sample Lox_Sample_25_FD_206717 | JGI IMG/M metagenome (GOLD analysis project Ga0335076, IMG submission 206717) | Soil microbial communities from Loxahatchee National Wildlife Refuge, Florida, United States - Lox_Sample_2.5 | ecosystem: Environmental > Terrestrial > Soil > Wetlands | place: USA... | reverse complement strand
CCGCCACGGGTCGCACGCGGAAATGACGATCCGCGGCGCGACCCACCTTCGCTTCGACGCGACCGGGCGCATCACCATGCATCGCGACTACTGGGACGCCGCCGAAGAACTGTATGAGAAACTTCCGCTGCTCGGCAGCCTGATGCGCTTCCTCAGGCGCCGGGCGGCGAACTGAACCGCAACGGTGACCAACCATGCTGTATCCGGAACTCTTCAAGTCGCTCGAATCGGTCCGCTGGAACATGGAACGCGATGTGCCGTGGGGCACGTTCGACGCCGCGCGCCTCTCGGAAGAGCAGGCCCAGACGATCAAGATGAACGCCATCACCGAGTGGTCCGCGCTGCCCGCCACCGAGATGTTCCTGCGCGACAACCGGCACGACTCCGATTTTTCGGCGTTCATGAGCGTCTGGTTCTTCGAGGAGCAGAAGCATTCGCTGGTGCTCATCGAGTACCTGCGGCGCTTCCGCCCCGACCTCGTGCCGAGCGAACATGAACTGCACAACGTCCGCTTCGAATTCGACCCCGCGCCCGCCCTGGAAACGCTCACGCTGCATTTCTGCGGCGAGATCCGCCTTAATCACTGGTACCGGCGCGCGTCCGAGTGGCACACCGAGCCGGTGATCAAGCACATCTACAAGCTGCTTTCGCAGGACGAGGCGCGCCACGGCGGCGCCTACCTGCGCTACATGAAGAAGTACATGGTCGACCTGGGCGACAACGCGCGGGCGGCGTTCGCCAAGATCGGCGTGCTGATGGCCTCGGCAAAGCGCACCGCCAAGGCACTGCATCCGACCAACCTGCACGTGAACCAGGCGATGTTCCCGCGCGACACGGTACAGTCGCGCCTTCCCGATCCCGAGTGGCTCGAGCGTTGGCTCGACGAGCAGATCAAGTTCGACGCCGTGTGGGAAAACAAGGTCGTCGAGCGCATCCTGCACAACATGAGCCTGCTGTTCGAACGCACGTTCAGCTCGGTGCAGGAACTGAACCGGTATCGCAAGGAAGTGACCGCGCGGCTGGCAACCGCTCCGGGCCAGCCGTCGATGCAACCTGGCTGAGGCGCCGCAAGAGCGCAATCGTCTTTCCAGGAAGCCAAGAAACCACAACGATGAATGCTCCTGCTCATGTCCCACTGGTCGTCACGACGCGTGGCGGGCTGGTCGAATGCGTGCACTACGGCTCGATCGCCGTGGTGGACACGAACGGCGCCCTGATCGCCGGCGTCGGCGATCCGACCTCGGTGAATTTCACGCGCTCGGCGCTGAAGCCGCTGCAGGCGTTGCCGTTCGTCGAGGCGGGCGGCATGAGCCGCTTCGGGTTCACGTCGCAGGAGCTGGCGCTGATGTGCGCGAGCCACGGCGGCGAACAGGTGCACGTCGACATCGTCACGCGCATGCTGCAAAAGATCGGCGCCCGTGAAGCCGACCTGCAATGCGGCTGCCAGACGCCCAGCTACTACCTGGCCACCGATACGCCGCCGCCGGTGGGCGCGCGCTGGAACCAGCTCAATCACAACTGCTCCGGCAAGCACAGCGGATTTCTCGCCTACTGCCGGATGTTCGGCCACCCGCTCAAGAGCTATCTCGACCCCGACAGTCCGCTGCAGACGCGCATCCGCAACGTGGTGCAGGGATTGGCGGGCAACGACCCGATCGGCATGGGCATCGATGGCTGCAGCGCGCCCAACTTTGCGATGCCGCTCAGCCGCCTGGCGCGGGCGTTCGCACGCATCGCAACCGATGCAACGCCCGAGATGGCGGCGCTGAGGTTCGCGATGACACGCCACCCGGACCTCGTGTCCGGCACCGCGCGCACCGACCTCGCCCTGATGCAGGCCGGCAACGGCGACTGGGTGAGCAAGATCGGCGCTGACGGCGTGCAGGCACTCGGGGTCAAATCGCGCGGCATCGGCTTTGCCGTGCGCATCGCGGACGGCAACAAGCGCGCTCTGCAGGTCGCCACCGTCAACCTGTTGAAGCAACTGGGCTTGCTCACCGACGAGAAGGCACCGCTCGCGCGCAACCTGCGGCCCACGGTGCGCAACTTCCGCGGCACCGTGGTCGGATCGGTCGAAGCGCAGTTCGGCGTACCGCGCCTGCGTTGACCCTCCGGCGCCCTCGGGCAAACGCCTTCGCCGCGCGTTGCTGACTTCGACCTGACTGCGGACCCGTCGCTGCGATGCGGCCGTTCGTCGCTCACCCGTCGCGATTGCTCCAACGCACGCGAGGTTTCCCCCGCGAGAGCGGACTCTCGTAGTACGGTAGCGGCTTTCGTGTTGCAAACTCCCGGCCGCGCCGCCCGCTCCGCACGGCCCGCTCCCGGACGCACCTCCCAGGAACACTTGATGTCCCGTCATCACTTGCTCTTCGCCTACGCAAGTCTTGCGGTTGCCGCCGTGCTGATGGTCGCCGGGTGCAGCCCTTCCCCTTCCGCTGCGCCAGCCCCCGCTGCCGCACCGCCCGCGCCGCAGGTTGCCGTGCTGACGGTGCAGGCGCGCCCCGTTCCGCTCAAGACGATCCTGCCGGGTCGCACGGCGCCGACTCTGATCGCCGAGGTGCGGCCGCAAGTCACCGGCCTCGTGCAGACGCGCAACTTCCGTGAGGGCGCCGAGGTCAAGGCCGGCGAAATGCTCTACCGCCTCGATCCGGCGACCTACCAGGCCGCATACGACAGCGCGAAGGCGGCGCTCGCGCGCTCCGAAGCCGCACGCGCAACGGCGCGGCTGAAGGCCGCGCGCTCGAAGGAGCTGGTCGCACTCAAGTTCGTGAGCCAGCAGGACTACGACGAAGCCGCTGCCGCGCTCCAGCAGGCCGAGGCCGACGTCACCGCGGCGGGGGCCGCGGTCGAGACCGCGCAGATAAATCTCGGCTACACGAAGGTCACCGCGCCGATCTCCGGGCGCATCGGCAAGTCGTCGGTCACGGCGGGCGCGCTGGTCACCGCGAACCAGCCGACCTCGCTCGCCACGATCCAGCAGCTGAATCCGATCTTCGTCGACGTCACCCAATCGAGCGGCGACGTGTTGCGGCTCAAGCGTGCATTGGCCAAGGGCGAGTTGAAGAAGACGCCGGCCAACGCGGCGCGCGTCTCGCTGATGCTTGAAGACGGCTCGAAGTATTCGCTGGAAGGTTCGCTGCAGTTCTCCGATGTCACGGTCGACCAGAGCACCGGTGCGATCACCCTGCGCGCGCTCTTTCCCAATCCGCAGGGCGATCTGCTGCCGGGCATGTACGTGCGGGCGGTGGTCGAAGAAGGCGTGCGTGACGACGCAATCGTCATCCCGCAGCAGGCGGTGATGCGCGACAACAAGGGCGATCCGCTGGCGCTGGTCGTGGGCCCCGACGGCAAGGTCGAACAGCGCAAGTTGCAGACGGCGCGCACGCTCGGCAGCGATTGGCTGATCGATGCCGGCCTCAAGCCGGGCGATCGCATCATCGTCGAAGGGTTGCAGCGCGCGCGCCCGGGCAGCACCGTGCAGGCGGTCGAATTCACGCCCCCCACCACCGCGGCGCCGAACGCCCCGCCCGCCGGATCCGCACCGGCGGCTGCGACCCAGGCGCCCGAAAAGTCTTCGCAACAGGACAGCAAGGGCGCCGGCAAGGCGCCGCAGTCCTGACCGAACCACGAAGGACGACGCACCATGGTTCGCTTCTTCATCGACCGGCCCATCTTCGCGTGGGTGATCGCGCTCGTGATCATGTTGGCGGGTGGCCTCGCGATCGTGCGCCTGCCGATCGCGCAGTACCCGAGCATCGCTCCGCCGACGATCACCATCACCTCGACCTATCCCGGCGCCTCGGCGAAGACGCTCGAGGACACGGTCACGCAGATCATCGAGCAGCGCATGACCGGCCTCGACGGCCTGCGCTACATCACGTCGACCAGCGACAGTGCCGGAACGTCGACCATCACGCTGACGTTCAACTCCGAAGTGAACCCGGACATCGCGCAAGTCCAGGTGCAGAACAAGCTGAAGCTCGCCGAGGTACTGCTGCCGCAAGAGGTGCAGCAGCAAGGCGTCACCGTCACCAAGTCGGTGCGCAACTTCATCATGGTGGTCGGCTTCTACTCGCAGGACGGTTCGATGAACCGGACCGACATCGCCGACTACGTCGCCGCGAACCTGCAGGATCCGTTGAGCCGCGTGCCCGGCGTCGGCGAACTGACGTTGTTCGGCACGCAGTACGCGATGCGGATCTGGCTCGATCCGGACAAGCTCATCAACTACAAGCTCACGCCCGGCGACGTCGCGAATGCGATCCGCGCGCAGAACGCGCAGATCGCCGCAGGCCAGCTCGGCGGCCTGCCGGCCGTGCGCGGCCAGCAGCTGAACGCGGTGATCACCGCACAGAGCCGCTTGCAGACGCCGGCGCAGTTCGAGCAGATCGTGCTGCGCACCGCGGAAAGCGGCGCGTCGGTGCGGCTGCGCGACGTCGCGCGCGTCGAGCTCGGCGGCGAAAACTACGGCACGGTGTCGTTCTACAACGGCCAACCGTCCTCGGGTCTCGCGGTGCGCCTGGCCACCGGCGCCAACGCGCTCGAGACGGCCGACGCGGTCAAGGTCAAGGTCGAAGAGCTCGCGAAGTTCTTCCCGCCGGGTTTGAAATGGATCGTCCCGTACGACACCACGCCGTTCATCCGGCTGTCGATCCACGAGGTCGTCAAGACGCTGATCGAAGCGTTCGTGCTGGTGTTCCTCGTGATGTATCTCTTCCTGCAGAACCTGCGCGCGACGCTGGTGCCGACGATCGCGGTGCCGGTGGTTCTGCTCGGCGCGTTCGGCGCGATGGCGGCGTTCGGGTTCTCGATCAACGTGCTGACGATGTTCGGCCTGGTGCTCGCGATCGGCTTGTTGGTCGACGACGCGATCGTGGTGGTCGAGAACGTCGAACGCGTGATGAATGAAGAAGGCCTGTCGCCCAAGGAGGCGACCAAGAAGTCGATGGGGCAGATCACGGGCGCGCTGGTGGGCATCGCGCTGGTGCTCGCATCCGTCTTCATCCCGATGGCGTTCTTCACCGGGTCGACCGGCGTGATCTACCGGCAGTTCTCGCTGACGGTCGCGTCATCGATGCTGCTTTCCGTCGTGGTCGCGTTGATCCTCTCGCCGGCGCTGTGCGCATCGCTTCTCAAGCCGTCGAACCATGGCGCGCACGGCAAGACGACGGGATTCTTCGGCACGTTCAATCGCGGTTTCGAGCGCGGCAGCGCTGCCTACCGGCGCGTCGTCGCGCGCATGCTGCAGCGATCGGGCCGCTGGCTGATCGCGTTCGTGGCGATGGTGGCGCTTGCCGTTTTCCTGGTGTTCCGCCTGCCGACGTCGTTCCTCCCGGATGAGGACCAGGGCATCCTGTTCGTGCAGGCATTGCTGCCCGCGGGGGCAACGCAGGAACGCACGCTGAACGTGCTGCGCGAAATCGAGCGCCATTTCCTCGAGGATGAAAAGGAATCGGTGGAAGCGCTGTTCACCGTGGCGGGCTTCTCGTTCGCAGGCAGCGGCCAGAACGCAGGCCTCGGTTTCATCCGCATGCGCGACTACAAGGATCGGCCTGGCGCCAACAACAGCGTGCGCGCGGTGGCGGGCCGCGCGATGGCGCATTTTTCCAAGGTGCGCGACGCGATCATCTTCGCGTTCGCGCCGCCGGCCGTGCTCGAACTCGGCACCGCCAACGGCTTCGACATGTACCTGCAGGATCGCGCCGGCCTCGGCCACGACGCGCTGATCCAGGCGCGCAACCAGTTGCTCGGGATGGCGCAGAAGGACCCGACCATGGTCGCGGTGCGCCCGAACGGCCAGGAGGACACGCCGCAATACGCCGTCGACGTCGACACCACGCGCGCCGGCGCGCTGGGACTCTCGGTCGACAACATCAACACGACGTTGTCGGTCGCCTGGGGCAGCGCCTACGTCAATGACTTCATCGACAAGGGCCGCGTCAAGAAGGTGTACCTGCAGGCCGATGCGCCGTTCCGCATGGTTCCGGAAGACCTGGGCAAGTGGTACGTGCGCAACCAGCAAGGCGACATGGTGCCGTTCTCGATGTTCGCCAGCGGCCGATGGACCTACGGGTCGCCGCGCCTGGAGCGCTTCAATGGCTCGCCCGCGGTCGAGATCCAGGGCTCGGCCGCGCCGGGGCACAGCTCGGGCGAATCGATGGCGACGATGGAGCGCCTGGCGCAACAGCTTCCGCCGGGGTTCGGCGTCTCCTGGACCGGGCTGTCGTACGAGGAGCGGCTGTCCGGTGCGCAGGCGCCTCTGCTCTACGCGCTCTCATTGATCGTCGTGTTCCTGTGCCTTTCGGCGTTGTACGAGAGCTGGTCGATTCCAGCCGCGGTGCTGCTGGTCGTGCCGCTGGGCGTACTCGGCGCGCTGATCGCAGCCTGGTCGCGCGGATTCTCCAACGACGTCTATTTCCAGGTCGGCCTGCTGACGACGATCGGCTTGTCGGCGAAGAACGCGATCCTGATCATCCAGTTCGCGATCGGCCAGATGGAACACGGCGTCGAACTCATCCCTGCAACGCTGGAAGGCGTGCGACTGCGGTTGCGACCGATCCTGATGACCTCGCTCGCGTTCGGCGGCGGCGTGCTGCCGCTTGCGCTCGCGACCGGGGCCGGATCGGGCAGCCAGAACGCGATCGGTACCGGCGTGCTGGGCGGCATGATCGCTGCGACGGTGCTCGGGTTGTTGTTCGTGCCGCTGTTCTTCGTCGTCGTGAAGCGCATCTTCAAGGGCAAGCCCGTGGCAGCGACTGCACCGCCGCGCCATGCCGAGGGGCAGGCGGCGGAGTAGCGCGTTGCGCTGGCTCGCGCGCGCGATCGCGCTCGTGCTGTTGTGCAGCCTGGGCGGCTGCTACTGGCGCGTCGCGCGCGAACCGATGCCATTTCTCACCTATGGCGACCTGGGTCCGCAGCGCGCACGCGGCGTCATCGTGATGCTGCCCGGCTTTGGCGGCGGCGCAGAAGACTTCGACGAATACGGCTTCGTGCGCGTGCTGCGCAAGAGCGCGCCAGGCTTCGACCTGGTCGCCGCCGACGCGCACTTCGGCTACTACCAGAACAACACGCTGGTGGATCAGCTCCACAAGAGCGTGATCGGCCCGCTGGTCGCGCGCGGCTACCGCGCGGTGTGGGTGGTCGGCGTGTCGATGGGCGGCCACGGTGCCATCGCATACGCCCGCAACTACCCGGAGCGCATCAAAGGCGTCCTGCTTTTTGCTCCATATCTCGGCCCGAACGACGTCGATGATTCCGTGTCGCAGGCCGGAGGAATCTGCCGCTACACCGCGCCGGACCCGGTACCCACGAGTCCGGCCGGCTACGCTGAAGCGAATTTCGCGTGGTTGCGGGACGTTCTTTGCACGACGCCAGGCAAGGTATCGGTTTGGGTCAGCGTCGGCAACAAGGATGAGGGAAAGCGCACGCTGCTGCGCGACGCCATGGAGCCGGATCACTACATCGTGCTACCGGGTGGCCACGACTGGGACGCGTGGACGCCGGCGCTCGAGCGGATCGCGCAAACCGCGCTGGGCGCGAACTAAGTCTCGCGTTCGCGTCTCCTCAGTTCGAAGGATGTGCAACCGCGCGCGCCGCGCGCAAGCTTTGCTTCGCGAATCCGCACATCACGTCATCGAAGGAGGTCATCGTGGACAAGTCGAAAGCGACCACCCTTGGTCATTGCGCGCTGCTCGCCGGGGCAATGCTCTTCTGCGCCGGCGCCGCGCGCGCCGAGTACCGGTGCAATGCGCCGGGGAGCCACTTCGATCGCGTCGCCTGCCAGCAGGCACAACAAAGTCCAACGGCGCTGCGCCAGTTCATCCACCGCATCCGCTCGATCGAGAGTCTTTACTACTACGACTACGTCGATCCGCGCAGCACGGCCGCGGTGATCGACCAGGACGAGCAGGCCGCCCGGCCCAAGCGCACGCAGGTCGCACAAGCGCCACGCTAGACCTGGTCGGCCGGCACGCCGATCCGCCCGCGGACGCGTCAATCATCGGGTCGATGACAGTCCCGTGGCGGGAAAAACCCGCGAAAATCCGATTGTTCCTCGCCAACGCCGCTTCGATCGTCTCGCGTTCGATACTGGCGAGGTCCCGCTGGATCGACGATGACCCGTATCGATAGTTCGCGCTGGGCGGAAGTGAGCCCGCTGCTCGACGAGTTGCTCGAGGCGGACGATCGGCTTCGCACCGAGCGGCTGGGCGAGATCCGGCGCGACAACGCGCAACTCGCCGACGACCTTGAAGACCTTCTCAAACGAAGGACTGCGGTCGATCGCGAAGGCTTCCTCGCCGGCTCGGCGCTCGACATGATGGCCGAGGCCGACGCCGGGCAGGTGGTCGGCAGCTACACGCTGGAGCGCGCACTGGGCCGCGGCGGCATGGGGAGCGTGTGGCTCGCGCGCCGCAGTGACGGCCGCTTCGAAGGCCATGTCGCGATCAAGTTCCTCGACGCGGCGCGCTTCAGCCGCGGTGGCGTCGAGCGCTTCGAGCGCGAAGGCAGCCTGCTCGCGCGCCTGACCCATCCGAACATCGCACGCCTGATCGATGCCGGCGTGACCGAGCGCGGGCAACCGTACCTGGTGCTCGAGTACGTCGAGGGCGAACCGATCGATCGCTGGTGCGACGACCACGGCCTGGAGACCGAAGCGCGCGTGCATCTGTTTCTCGAAGTGCTCGCCGCGGTCGCGCATGCGCACGGCAAGCTGATCCTGCATCGCGACCTCAAGCCCTCGAACATTCTTGTCACCGCCGACGGCAGGGTGAAGCTGCTCGACTTCGGCATCGCCAAGCTGCTCGATGACGAAGAGCAGCCCGCTCGGGCAACCGAGTTGACGGAACTCGCGGGACGCGCGTTCACGCCCGACTTCGCGGCGCCCGAGCAGGTCGAGGCCGGCGAAGTGACGATGGCCACCGACGTCTACGCGCTCGGCGTGCTGCTGTACATGCTGCTGTCGGGAGCGCACCCCACTGCCGTGGCGACGCAGTCGCCGGTCGAGCGGCTGCGCGCCATCGTCGAGACCGAGCCGACACGCCTCAGCGAACGCGTGTTGCGCACCAGCGCGACGCTGGAAAGCGAACACATCGAGAGGCTGGATCAGCGCGCGCGCGCATTGCGCGGCGACCTGGACAACATCGTTGCCAAGGCGTTGAAGAAAGCGCCGCTCGAGCGCTACCGCACTGTCGACGCGTTTGCCGACGACCTGCGGCGCTACCTGAACCACGAGCCGGTGCTGGCGCGCGGCGATGCGCTGTCGTACCGGATCAGCCGCTTCGTGCGCCGCCATCGGCTTGCGGTGGGCGCGGCCGCGCTGCTGCTCGTCACGCTGATCGCGGGCATCGCCGGCACCGCGTGGCAGGCGATCGAAGCGAAACGGCAGCGCACCGAAGCGCTCGCGCAACGTGACCGGGCGCAAGCACTGCTCGCGCGCAACGAGGCGATCTTCGATTTCTTCGACCTGATGCTGACCGAGGGCGTGACGTCGCAGCAGGCCACCGCGATCCAGGTGATGCTGGAGCGCGGCAGCACGTTCCTCGACATCGCCTCCGGCGGCGACCCGGAACGGCAGGCGGAGATCCTGCGCGTGCTTGCCACCTACTACATTGATCTCGACAACGCGCAGAAAGCCAACGCACTGCTCGAACGCGCCCGCAAGCTGGTGCCGGAATCCGGCGACCGATCGCTCGCGGCGCAGCTGGGCTGCCTGGATGCGAGCACGCTCGTGCTGCTCGGCAAGCGCCAGGAGGGCGTCGATCTTCTCGAGCGCTGGGGCGCGGATACTTCCATCGACGACAACGTGGCGGCGTTCTGCCTGCAGACCCGCGCGATCGCCGCGCAGAACGACGTCGACTCGAAGAGCGTGCTGCACTTCGTCGACCTCGCGCTCGCGCGCGTGCGCAAGGCGCCCAACCCGTCGGAGCGACTGGAGGCAGCGCTGATCGGCGATCGCGGCTTCGGCCAGCACCTCGCCGGCAAGAACGACGAAGCCGAAAAGAGCTACACGGAGGCGCTCGATCGCTTCACCCGCATGGGCCAGCGCGAAAGCCGCGAGGCACGCCGGCTGATCGGCGACTGGGCCGTGGTCGCGTACGGCCGCGGCGACTTCAAGCGCGGCGTCGCGCTGCTGGAAGAACTGTTGAAGACGGTCGAGCGGATGAGCGGCGATGCGCCGCCCTCGGCCGGCATCCTGGGCAACTACGCGTTCGGGCTCGATGTGCTCGCGCGCGACGACGACGCGCTGCGCGCCTACGAGCGCACCTACACGGCCGCGCAGACCAGCGGATTTCTTGCGGCACAGGCATACGCGCTGGTCGGCAAGGCGAATGTCCACGTGCGTACCGGCGAGTACGCGCAGGCGCAGCGTGAATTGAACGAAGCCGGCGACCTGATGCGCGGCAAGATTCCCGACGCACATCCCTCGCAGATCCGCTTGAGCGTGACGCAAGGACGCATCGAGGCAGCGCAGGGCAATCTCGATGGCGCCGCCAGGATCTTCACCCACGTGATCGGCGTGCTGGAGGAACGCGGTGCCGCGGGTCCTGCACTGGTGAGTGGTTATCGGCTGCGCGGGGAGGTCGAAGCGCGCCAGGGAAAGCGCGCGGAGGCGCTTGCCGACGCCGAGAAGGCCGTGAAGATCGCCGAGGGTTTGCAAGGAGGCCAGCAGTATTCCGACGATGCAGGCCTCGCGTATCTCAGTCTTGGCCGCGTCCTGCAAGCCGCGGGCGAGAAGGAACGCGCAAAGGCCGCGTTGCAATCGGCCATCGCACACCTCTCGAACAGCGTCGGCGACGAACACCCCGACACGCGCACCGCACAGAAACTGCTTTCGCAGACCTAGGGTTAGTGCCGCGCCGATTTCGCGTCGTGCGTGGCGGGTTCTCGCGATTTGCTCCGATCGAACGATGTGCGCCCGGCGTCGCAGTACGCCCGCGGCGACAGCAGTGATATCCGTTCGACTTCCCGCATCCAAGGAGCGCAATAGACGATGAGTACCGCCTCAGCAGCGATCGATCTTTCCGTCATCAAGACCCGCCAGCAGGCCGCGTGGGCTTCCGGCGACTATTCCGTGATCGGCACCACGTTGCAGATCGTCGGCGAGATGCTGGCCGAAGCCGTCGACCTGCGTCCGGACGAAGACGTGCTCGATGTCGCGGCCGGCAACGGCAACGCATCGCTGGCGGCCGCGCGCCGCGGCGCACGCGTCACGAGCACCGACTATGTGCCTGCGCTCCTCGAGCGCGCCAACGAACGCGCGTACGCCGAGCGCCTCGCGATCAACTTCCGCACTGCCGACGCGGAAGCACTGGCGTTTCGCGAGGCCAGCTTCGATGTCGTGATGTCGACGTTCGGCGTGATGTTCACGCCGGACCAGGCGCGTGCCGCGCGCGAGCTGGCGCGCGTGTGCAAGCCGGGCGGCCGCATCGCGCTCGCCAACTGGACGCCGGACAGCTTCGTCGGCCAGCTGTTCAAGACGATCGGCAAGCACGTGCCGCCTCCGGCCGGCGTGCAATCGCCCGCGCTCTGGGGCACCGTCGCTCGACTGCAGGAGCTGTTCGGCGCGGACGCGCAGAACATCGAAAGCACCACGCGCCAGTTCAACTTCCGCTACCGCTCCGCACGCGACTTCCTGGAAGTGTTCCGCGCCTGGTACGGCCCGGTGCACAAGGCGTTCGCCGCTCTGGGCGACAAGGCCACTGCGCTCGAGCAGGACATCCTTGCGCTATGCGAACGCTTCGATCGCGGCGGCAAGCGCGGGCTCGTGATTCCGAGCGACTACCTCGAGGTCGTGATCACCCGGCGCTAGGGTCGCGCTGCGCCGCTGCGGTCGCGGCAATCGATCGCGCGGACCGCGAGTCAGGCGCAAGCAGAGGCCGCGCCGTCGTGCCCGAGCGCCGGGCCGCGCGAATATTCGCGCACCTGGCCGGTCTGGCCGCGTCTTGCCGTCTGCCTGGTGTGGCCCGATGTCCGGGCCGATCCAGGAGTGACGAAGATGAACCTTGCAGCAAAAGGCGTCGCGTTGTGCTCGCTCACCGTCGCATTGAGCGCGCACGCGGCCGTTCCGGCGGCGCCGACTCAACCCGGAACGTCGTCCTGTCGCGTAACGACCTACTACGCCGACGCAAGCAAGAAGGAAAAGGTCGGCAGCGTTTCCTTGTGTCTCACCGGACACAAGACGCGTTACTCCAGCGCCTCGGTGGGCAAGCCGGTCGAGCGGCGCGCCACGCCGGTCGAGCAGCCACAGGAACCCACCTATCCTGAAGACTCGGGCGGCATGGCCTGCGAGTGGCCGTTCGAGTGCGCGAACGAGCGGCCGACCCCGGTCGAGCCGCGGCACACGCCCGCCGACGCACACGGGGCACCGATCAGCAGCGCCAACTAGCCGAACGGGCGGGTTTTGCCCGCCTGAGAGCGCCCCCCCCCGGAGGTCGCAAGCCCGCGGCCTCCGGTAGCAACGTTGCAGAAGCTCACGCTGACCACAATATTTCGCGACCTGATCCGTCTACCCGGACATGGCCGCGAGCCTCAACCCCCACCTTGATTCCGCCTGGAACGGTTCCGGCGCGGATCATTCGATCGCCGACGCGTTCCAGCGCCAGCGCGCGGGCCTGCGCAGTTTCGTCCGCAAGCGGGTCGCCGACCCGGCAGACGTCGACGACATCGTGCAGGACGTCTTCTACGAACTGGTCGAAGCGGCGCGCCTGTTGCGCCCGATCGAACAGCTGAGCGCGTGGCTCTTCACGGTGGCACGCAATCGCATCACCGACCGGTTCCGCAAGAAGAAGACCGAGCCGCTCGAACCGGTCGACGGCGATGGCGAGTCGCTCGAAGACCTGTTGCCCTCCGCGGACGGCGGGCCGGAAGCGGCGTATGCGCGCCAGATCCTGCTGGAAGAACTCGACGCGGCGCTGGATGAACTGCCCGAAGAGCAGCGCACGGTCTTCGTTGCACACGAACTCGAAGGGCGCAGCTTCAAGGACCTGGCCGCGGAAACCGGCGTCCCGATCAACACCCTGCTATCGCGCAAGCGGTACGCAGTCCTGCACCTGCAGCGCCGGCTGCAGGCCATTCACGACGAATTTCCCGGAATCTGAGGAGCACCAAATGAGATGGCGTTGGTTTCGCTATGGATTGAAGTTCGCGCTGCTGGCGGTGATCTTTGTCGCCGCGGTGGGCGGCGCGGTGATGCTGCTGTGGAATGCCTTGCTGCCGCCGTTGTTCGGGTGGCCGATGCTCTCGTTCTGGCAGGCGCTCGGCCTGCTGGTGTTGAGCCGGATCCTGCTCGGTGGCCTGTTTCGTGGCCGTTGGGGCGGGCATCATGGGCACTGGCGCGCGCGCATGGCGCAGCGCTGGGAAAACATGACTGACAAAGAGCGCGCGCAGTTTCGCGCCGGCATGCGCTATCGCTGCGGGCATCGACGCGGCGACCCGGCGGAGCAGCAGGTCTAAGAAGTTCGATGGAGCGCAAGCGCAAGATCATTCCGCCGTTCTATCTCACGGCGGCGTTGATCGCGATGGCAACGCTCCATTTCCTCGCGCCCGTCGCGCGCTTCGCGGCGGCGCCGTTCACGTATCTCGGACTCGTGCCACTGATCGGCGGCATCGTCATGGCGGCGACGGCGTCGAACGCGTTCCGCCGTGCAGGCACGCCGGTCATCCCGTTCGAACGTTCGACAGTGCTCGTGACGCGCGGCTGGTTTCGCTACACGCGCAACCCGATGTACCTTGGCATGGTGCTGATCCTGTTCGGTGTTGCGCTGCTGTTCGGCACGCTGAGCACGCTGCTGCCGATCCCGCTCTTCGCATGGGCGATCCAGCGCAACTTCATCCTCGGTGAAGAACGCTTTCTCGAGGAAATCTTCGGCGAGCAATACCTCGGCTACAAGCGGCAAGTCCGCCGTTGGCTCTGAGGCGCTCTAGGGTTACGCTCTGGCCCCTGCCATCAAGGCAGGCCAGAACAGATCCCAAGGAGACGCCGAT
>Ga0335076_10004587_pt1 | contig 13983 bp, 12 predicted proteins | sample Lox_Sample_25_FD_206717 | JGI IMG/M metagenome (GOLD analysis project Ga0335076, IMG submission 206717) | Soil microbial communities from Loxahatchee National Wildlife Refuge, Florida, United States - Lox_Sample_2.5 | ecosystem: Environmental > Terrestrial > Soil > Wetlands | place: USA... | reverse complement strand
GCCACCTCCTCCGGAAACAGCGGGACGCCGAACAGCTCGAGCAGGTAGCGCAGCTCCTTGCCCTTCTTGCGGAGCTCGTGGTACGCCTCGGGCGGACTCGACTCGTCGATCGCGCCGCCCATCGTCAGCATCTGCTTGTAGACCCTGCGGATCCGCTCACCGGAGACCTCGCCGATCGGGCGAGTCGCGTCCGGGCGCTCGTCCTCCGGGCTCGCCTCCAAGCCGTCGAGGAACGATCCCCAGCCGGACAGCAGTGTCGACGTCCGCCTGGACCGCAGGGCTCTGACCATCGCTCGGCGCGCCGCCGCCCGCCGTGCCCGCAGCACGCCCAGAAGTGGATCGAGGTCGTCGCGCATCGCCTCGGGCACGAGCTCGCGCATCGAGTCGAACTCGAGTACGTGGACGTCCAGGTCACGGACGTCGCCGGTGACCTGTTGCAGCCAGCGGAACTCGGTCCGGTAGTGCGCGAGCTCGTCGGGCGGGAATGCGCGCTTCAGCTCGCGCTGGACCGAGCGCGACCGCCGCACCGATACCCGGAGGTCGTGTAGGAACTCGCTGTCGATGTCCGCGATCGTGCCGTCGAGGTTGGCCTCGATGACCTCGAGCATCGCGCGCAGCACGACCGCGGCGGCCCGGTCGGCGCGCATATCGGGCGTGAGCGGCGCCCCGACCTTCGTCGGAAGTCCACCGGGGACGCCGCCGCCGGCCCTGACCGCCTCGTCGACAAGCGGCTGGTCCGCCGGCCTGAAGCCGAGCTCGCCGACCAGAGCATCCTGCACGCGGCTGAGCTCCTTGTCGTAGCCGCGAACGCCGGTGATCCGAACCCGCGGCCGCAGCGCCGCGGCCGCGCCGTCGGAGCCGACCAGTGCGGTCTCCTCGAGCGAGAGCCGGACCACCGTCTTGCGCTCGTCGTCGAGCACGGACAACAGGCGCTCCTGGGTGTGCAGGTGCACCAGCGCCAGCAGCGCGCGGACGTCGGTGATCGGAAGCAACGTGTCGCGCAGCGGACCCGGCGACAGGTCGCGTGCGAACAGCGGCTTGGTGGGCGCCCGCATCGGGAGCGAGGCAACCACCACCCCGGAGTCCTGTGAAGCGGCCGCGAGCACACCGTCGGCGTGCATCACCGTCAGACCGGCCTCGCGCAGCAGACCATCGAACGTGTCGTAGTAAATGCGGTCGCGCTCACAGTGCACGCCGTCTTCAACCGAGAGCCGCGCCGCGAGCGCCTCGCCGGCGCCGCGCAACGTCATCTCGTCGGGCAGCAGCAACTCCAAGCCGCTCACGGCGTCAAGGCCTCCAGCCGCGCGACGGCCTCGTCGATCTCCGCGTCGGACACGATCAGCGGCGGCTCGAGCCGGATCGTCACCGGGCCTGTCGCGTTGACCACCAAGCGCTGCTCGAGGAGCGCCCGTCTGGCCAGCGCGGTCGCGTCGATCTCCGGGTCGACGTCGATCGCCAGCATTAGCCCCCGCCCACGCACGATCTCGACGTAGGGCAGCGTCGCGAGCCCGCCGGCAAGCCGTTCGCCGGCGACGCGCACCCGCGCGAGCAGCTCCGGATCGGAGCAGATCTCGAGCGCGACGAGCGCCGCGGACGCAACGACGAGCCCACCGGCGAACGTCGACCCGTGGTCGCCCGGGCGGAGCGCGTCCGCCAGCCGCGGGCCGGTTATCAAAGCTCCGATCGGCAGCCCGCCTCCGAGCGCCTTGGCGCTGGTCATCGCGTCAGGCACCACCTCGGTCTGCTCGTACGCCCACAGCGATCCGGTCCGTCCCATCCCGGTCTGGATCTCGTCGAAGATCAGCGCCGCGCCGGTCCGGTCACACGCTTCGCGTGCCGCCACCAGCAGGTCGTCGGACAGGACGTGGATCCCGGTCTCCCCCTGGATCGGCTCGAGGAGCACCGCCGCGGTCTCGTCGTCAACGGCGTCAGAGAGCGCGCCCGGATCCTTCGGGACAACGACGAACCCCGGCACGAGCGGCGCGAACGGCGCCTGCTTGGTCTCCTGCGGCGTCGCCGACAGCGCGCCGTAGGTACGGCCGTGGAACGCTCCCTCGAGAACGACGACCTTCCCCCCGGGCCGCGCGCGCCGCGCCAGCTTGATCGCCGCCTCGTTCGCCTCCGCGCCCGAGTTGCACAGGAACACCTTGCCGCCGAGCGAGCTCCGTGCCAATGCCGCTGACAGCTTCATCGCCGGCTCTGAGTAGTAGAGGTTGCTCACGTGAGACAGCCGCCCGGCCTGGTCGCGGACGGCCTGCACCACCCTCGGATGGCAGTGCCCCACGTTCAGCACCGAGATCCCGGCCAGGAAGTCGAGGTACTCGTTGTCCTCGGCATCCCACAGGCGCACGCCCGAGCCGCGTACGAACTGCACGGGATTCCGCACGTAGGTCGGCATCGCGTAGTCGCGCTCGAGACCTTGGAGCTCTCCTATCGTCATACGGCGGGCCTGATCTTCGTGCCCTGGCCGGCGTTCGTGAACAGCTCGAGCAGCAATGAATGGGGCACGCGGCCGTCGACGATGTGCGCGAACGAGACGCCGCCCTGGATCGCCTCGATACACGCCTGGAGCTTCGGCCGCATCCCGCCGCCGATGCTCGAGAGCGCCTCGATCACGGAGTCGACGCCGGCCTCGGACACCACGCTACCCGGGTCGTCGGGGTCGGCTAGCCAGCCGGGCACGTCCGTCAGGAAGATCAGCTTGTACGCGCTCAGCGCACGGGCGACGGCGCCGGCGGCCTCGTCCGCGTTGATGTTGTAGGAGTTGCCGTCGCGGTCGGCGCCGACGCTCGCCACCACCGGGATGTAGTCCTGGGCGACGTGGGTCAGCACGTCGACGTCGACGCGCTCGATCGCGCCCACGAACCCGATGTCCTGCCCGCTCGGCGCGGTCTTGCGTCTGGCCCGGAACAGCAGCCCATCGTCACCGCACAAACCGATGGCGGGCTGACCATGGCGGTTGATCAACAGCACGATGTCCTTGTTGACCTTGCCGACCAGCACCATCTTCGCGACCTCCACGGTCTCGGCGCTCGACACCCGCAGGCCGTCCACGAACTGCACGGGCAGATCCAGGCGCTGCATGTAGGTGGTGATCTCCGGGCCACCGCCGTGGACGATCACCGGGTTCATCCCGACGTACTTGAGCAGCACCACGTCGCGAGCGAACTCCTCCTTGAGCGAGGCGTCGATCATCGCCGCCCCGCCGTACTTGATCACGACGGTCTTGCCGTGGAACTCGCGGATGTACGGCAGCGCCTCGAGCAGCGTGCCGACGTCGCGGAGACTCCCGTCGGGGTAGGTGCTAGGTGGTGTACTCGGCATTCAGCGTCACGTATTCGTGTCCGAGGTCGGAGAAGTACCGCTCGGTCTCGGCGCCCTCGCCGGGGAGTCCGACCTCGTACTCGATCTCATCCCCCTGCACCGCCGCCTTCAGGGCCTCCTCGTCGTGCGGCACGTACTGACCGCGCGTGCACACCTGGATCCCTTCAATCGCAATGTCGACAGCCAGCGGCGCGGTGCCGGGCATGGCCATCCCGACCGACTGGATGATCCGACCCCAGTTCGGGTCGCCCCCGTACAGCGCGGTCTTGACCAGCGGCGAATCCGCCACCGAATGCGCGACGCGGTTCAGCACTCGGTCATCGCCCCCACGCACGACGACCCGACCGACGCGGCGCGCTCCCTCGCCGTCGCGGACGATGTTCAGCGCCAGCTGCCTGAGCACCGCGTCGAGTGCCTCCCCGAACCTGACCTCGTCCTCGGTCTCGGGGTCGATCGCCACGCCGGACTCGCCGCTGGCCTGGAGGATCACGGTGTCGCTCGTCGACAGCTGGCCGTCGACGCTGATCCGCTCGAACGAGCGCTTGACCGTGACGCCGAGCAGCAGGTCGCAGGTCTCCGGCGACAGCGCGGCGTCGGTCTGGACGAAGCACAGCAACGTCGCGAAGTTCGGCGAGATCATCCCGGCGCCCTTGGCCTGCGCGGTCAGGCGCACGTTCCCGCCGCCGACCTCGACGTCGAGGCAGGCGTGCTTGTCGAGGATGTCCGTGGTCCGGATCGCGCGCGCGAAGTCGACCTCGCCGTCGGGACGGAGCGCGTGCGTGGCCTGCACGATTCCGGTGATCGCCGAGCTCACCGGGAGCGGCACCCCAATCACCCCGGTCGAGGCCACCGCCACCGCGCTCTCCGGGCAGCGACTGGCGAGGGCCGCGGCGCCCTGCATCTTGACGGCGTTCTCGAACCCGGGCCGGCCGGTGGCGGCGTTTGCGTTTCCGGAATTGACGACGATCGCGCGGATCGCGTCGAGCGCGCACCGCTCCCGGCACAGCAGTACCGGCGCCGCCTGCGTGCCGGAGCTCGTGAAGCGGGCCGCGCTCGTCGTCGTCGGCGCGCTCGAGACGAGCAGGCCGAGGTCGAGCCCGCCGCTCGGCTTGATCCCGCACGCGACGCCGGACGCCGTGAATCCCTGCGGCAGCCCGCCGCCGGGTTCCGAGACGTTGCCCGGAACCTCCACCCAGCGCGAGCGGAAGAACGACCCCGTGGCGGTCACCGGAGCGCCTCTTGAGCCGGCGTCCGGCCGACCCCGATCCCCTCGTCCTCGGGGAGCCCGAGCATCAGGTTGAGGTTCTGCACCGCCTGCGATGCGGCGCCCTTCCACAGGTTGTCGATTGCGCCGAACACGATCGCGCGACCCGTGCGCTCGTCGTGGTGCACCGAGATGCGGCAGATGTTGGTCTCGCGGACGTCGCGCACGCCGGGCGGCGCGGCGGCGAGCTCGACGAACGGCTCGTCGGCATAGGCCTCGGCGTACAGCGCCTCGAGGCTCCCGGGATCGACGGCGTCCTCGGACAACGTGACATAGCACGAGACGAGCTCGCCCTGGTCGAGCGGCACGAGGTGTGGGATGAACGTGATCCGCACGTCCGGGTGGGCGGGATCCAATAGTGCGAGCTCCTGCTCGATCTCGGGGATGTGGCGGTGCCTGGGGACGCCGTAGGCGTTGAGGTTCTCGTCGACGGTCACGAAGTGGGTCTTCTCGGTCGCCGCGCGGCCCGCGCCCGAGACGCCGGACTTGGCGTCGATGACGACGTCGTCGACCACTCCGGCCCGCGCCAGCGGCGCCAGCGCCAGCAGCGATGCCGTCGGATAGCAGCCCGGGTTCGCGACCAGCGACGCGCCCCGGATCTCCTCGCGGTAGAGCTCGGGCAGGCCGTAGACCGCCTCGTCGAGCAGCTCCGGCGCCTCGTGCTCGCGATACCAGCGTCCGTACACGGCGGGGTCGCGCAGGCGGAAGTCGGCGCTCAGGTCGACGACGCGGACGCCGCGCTCCCGCAGCTCGGCCACGACCGGCGCGGCGGCGCCGTGGGGGTAGGCGACGACCGCGGCGTCGACGTCGGCGTGGCGGTCGAGATCGAGCTCCTCGAGCTCGAGCGGCACGCGATGATGGGGATACAGGTCGTCGAGTCGCCGCCCCACGTCGCTGCGGGCGGTGATCGCCCGGAGCTCGAGCGACGGGTGGCGGTACAGCAGCCGCGCGGTCAGCGCACCCGTGAATCCGGCGCTCCCGAACACCGACACGCTATGAGGCACGGATCCTCCCGCCCACCTGATCGGCCACCGCCTCGGCGATCGCCACACGCCGCTCGGCGACCTCCTCATCGGTCAGCGTCCGGTCGGCGGCTCGGAACGTGAGCCGGAGCGCCAGCGACACGTTGCCCTCGCCGATCCGCTCGGGATCGCGATACACGTCGAACACCTCGGCGCCGGCGAGCAGCCGGCCGCCGGCGTGACGGACGAGCGCGAGCAGCTGGGCCGCGGTCACGTGGTCGGGGACGACGACCGCGATGTCCTCGCGCACGTCGGGGAACCCGCTCACCTCTCGGTACAAAGTGGTCGCCGGCTCGGGCACCGCGTCGAGATCCAGCTCGAACGCGGCCACCGCGTCGCGCAGGTCCCATTGCGCCGCCACCAGCGGGTGGATCTCGCCAAGCCACCCGGCAACGGCACTGCCGATGTGGATCCAGGCTGAGCGACCCGGGTGCAGGAACGGCTCGTGTCCCGGCTCGAGGCGCCAGTCCACCCGGAGCGAGTCCAGCAGCCCCGCCAGCACTCCCTTGGCGGCGAAGAAGTCGACCGCCGGCGGGTGGCCGTCGCGCCAGCTCGGCGGACGTACGGTCCCGGTGAGCAGCGCACCGACGTGGTAGGGCTCGCGCGGAAGCTCCCCCGGCTCGGTTGCCAGGTACACGGCGCCCGCCTCGAACAACCGCACGTTGCCGAGCCCACGAGCGCGGTTGTGCCGGGTGACGTCGAGCAGCGAGCCGAGCAGCGTCGTGCGCAGGACCGACAGGTCGGTCGAGAGCGGATTGGCCAGCGTGACCGTGCGCCGCAGCGGGTGCTCGGCGCCGAGGCGGAGCCGTTCGGCGACATCGGGGTGAGCGAAGCTCCAGCCCACGATCTCGTTCAGCCCCTGGGCGGCGAGTGCGTCCACGGCGCCGCGGCGGAATCGCTGCCGCGCGGTCAGGAGGCCCGACGCGCCGTGGCGCGATGGGAGCGTCACCGGCAGCTTGTCGAGCCCGTCGAGCCGCGCGACCTCCTCGATCAGGTCCGCCTCGCGGGTGACGTCCGCACGGCGGAAGGTCGGGACGGTCACGTCGAGGCCGTCGTCGGCGTCCACCGTGGCGAACTCGAGTGCGTTCAGGATCTCGGCGCACCGGGCGCGCGAGATCGGCGCCCCCAGCAGCCTCTCGACCTGGGCCTCGCGCAGACGAATCGTCTTCGGCGGCGGCCCCTCGCCGCCGACGTCGATCGTCCCGGGCACGAGCCTCGCGCCGGCCAGATCGAGCATCAGCCGCGTCGACACCGCCTGCGCGTCCGTCGCCTGCTCTGGCTGGATCCCCTTCTCGAACCGGCTCGAGGCCTCGCTGCGGAGCCCGAGCTTCAGCGAGGTCTGATGGATGTTCGCGCCGTCCCAGTTCGCGGCCTCCATCAGCACGCGCGTCGTGTCCGCACCAACCTCGGAGCGCGCGCCGCCCATCACGCCCGCGATCGACGTCGGGCCGGCGGCATCCTCGATCAGGACCATGTCGGAGTCGAGCGTGCGGGTCTGGCCGTCGAGCGTCTCGATCTGCTCGGCGTCGCGGGCGCGGCGGACGGTAAGCGTCGCGCCCTCGACGCGGTCGAGGTCGAACGCGTGCAGCGGCTGCCCCGTGAGCAGCATCACGTAGTTGGTGATGTCGACGACGTTCGAGATCGGGCGCTGGCCGGCGGCCATCAGCCGCGCCTTCAGCCACAGCGGGCTCGGCCCGATCTTCACGTCCTCGAACAGGCGCGCGGTGAAGCGGGGGCACAGGTCGGGGCACTCGACGACGACCGTCGCTTCTTGTACCTGGCCCGGCTCGCCGGGGTCATCGCGCCACGGCGGTGGGGCGAGCGGCGCGCCCGTGGCGGCGTGGACCTCGCGCGCGACCCCGTAGATCGCGAGGCAGTCCGGCCGGTTCGGCGTGATCTCGAGCACGAGCACGTCGGTGGCGATCGGAAGCACGTCCTTCAGCGGCATCCCCGGCTCGAGCCCGTCCGTGTAGGCGAGCACCATGATCCCGTCGTGCTCGGTGCCGATCGCGACCTCGTCCTCGGCCAGGATCATCCCGTTGGACTCGATACCACGGAGCTTTGCCTTGCCGAGCGTGGTCCCGTCGGGCATCACAGCGCCGGGCTTCGCCACCGCGACGGTCTGGCCCGCGGCCACGTTGGGCGCGCCGCACACGATCTGCGACGGGGTGCCGTCGCCGATATCTACTACGCAGACTCGCAGACGGTCGGCGTTCGGGTGCTGCTCGGCCTCGAGCACACGACCAATCACGAAGTTCTCGAGCGCGGCCACGCCGTGGCGCTCGACCCGCTCCACCTCGGTACCGGTCATCGCGAGACGCTCGGCAAGCGCGGCCGTGTCGAGCTCGGGCACGACGTACTCGTGGAGCCATTCACGCGGAACGCGCATCAGCCGAACTGCTCCAGGAAGCGGACGTCGTTGTCGTACAGCAGGCGCAGGTCCGGGACGCCGTGCTTGAGCATCGCGATCCGCTCGATCCCCATGCCGAATGCGAACCCCTGGATCCGCTCGGGGTCGTATCCGTAGTCACGGACGTACTCGAACACGTTCGGGTCGACCATCCCGGACCCGAGGATCTCGATCCAGGCCGTGCCCTTGCACAGCGGGCAGCGCTCGCCGTCCGCGGTCACTCCGGCGGTGCAGTTGAAGCACGATACGTCGACCTCGACGCTCGGCTCGGTGAACGGGAAGAAGTGCGGGCGCAGACGAACCTCGCGCTCTTCGCCGAAGATCGCGCGCGCGAACGCGAGCAGCGTCCCCTGGAGGTCGCCGAGCGTGATGTCGGTATCGACCGCGAGCCCCTCGATCTGGTGGAACTGGGGCGTGTGGGTGGCGTCGTTGTCGGGGCGATAGGTGCGGCCCGGAACGATGATGTACAGCGGTGGCGGCTGGCGCTCCATCGCGCGGACCTGCATCGGCGAGGTGTGCACGCGGAGCAGCACCGCTTGCGGATCGAAGATGTCTCGAGCCGGCTCGACGTAGAACGTGTCCGACATCAGCCGTGAGGGGTGCGTCGAATCGAAGTTGAGCGCGTCGAAGTTGTAGTAGACCGTCTCGACCTCGGGTCCCTCTTCAACGTTGAAGCCGAGGCCGATGAACACGTCCTCGATCTCGCGCCGGGTCTGCGTGATCAGATGCAGGCGCCCGAGCTCCGGGAGGGGATCCGCCGGCAGCGTGACGTCGACGCGGTCGCGCTCGAGCCGCTGGTCCAGCTCCGCGGCGGCGAGCTGCTCGCCGCGCTGTTCGATCGCGGCCTCGAGCGCCTTGCGCGCCTCGTTCGCGGCCTTGCCGGTGGCGGCGCGCTCGGCCGGCGGGAGCTCCGCGACGTTCCGCAGGAGGTTGGGCAGCTCGGCCTTCCGCCCCAGGTACTGGATGCGGACGTTCTCGAGCGCATCGCTGTCGCCGGCGGCGGCGATTGCTTCCTCAGCCTCCGCACGGATGTTCGCGATTCGGTCGGTCATTCGGGCGCCATCCTACGGCTCAATTCGTACAGGGCGATCGCGGCCGCCATCGCCGCGTTGAGCGAGTCGGTCTGGATTGGGATGTGCGCGACCTGATCGGCGCTCGCAACCACCTCATCCGGCAATCCGTCACGTTCAGCGCCGATCATCACCGTGAGGCCGATGGCGTTCTGACTACCAAATACGAAGTCGGATCGCCATCGGCCGCTCAAGGGTTCGCCCGCGTGGGCCACGAGTGCGATCTTCTCGCCGGGAAGCGAATCGGGATCGGCCCGCGAGAGCGGGACCGAGAAGATCGCACCCATACTGGCGCGGACGGCCTTCGGGCAATACGGGTCCGCCGTCCCCGGACCGAGGGCGACGCAAGACGCCCCGAACGCCTGGGCGCTCCGCAGCACCGCCCCAACGTTCCCCGGGTCGTGGACGCCGTGCAGGTACACGCACAGCGGCCCGACCGGCGCCGGCGCCCACCGCTCCTCGTACACCGCGAGCGCCCGCGTCCCCGAGCTCAGCCCGGAGGCGCTGGCCAGAACAGAGGGCTCGACCTCCACCCCAACCAAACCGCTGCCCGCCGCCACATACCGCTCGATGGCGACCCAGCCGCTCGCGTCCGCTGAAATCAATAAATCCTCACCCTCCGCCACGAACTGCCCGGCACGCTCGCGCCACCGACGCCGCTGGCGCAGCTTTCGTATTTCCTTGAGCTTCTGGTTGTGGGAGCTTGTGATCATCAAAAAAAGGCGCCCTCCTGAAGGAGCGGCGCCCGGGTGGCGGTGCTGGTTTGGTCGGCTTCTCGTCAGCCGGCCGCCAGCGCCTCACGGGCGCGGTCGGCAAAGCGTCGGAAGGTCTCGGCGTCGCGGACGGCGATGTCCGCGAGGATCTTGCGGTCGAGCTCGACGCCGGCGAGTTGGAGACCGTGCATGAACTGGGAGTACGACATGTCGTGCTGCCGCGCCGCGGCGTTGATGCGCGTGATCCACAGACGCCGGAAATCGCGCTTGCGGTTGCGCCGGTCGCGGTAGCGGTACTGATCGGCCTTGAGCAGCGCCTCCTTGGCCACCCGATAGTGGCGGCTCGCGTCGCCCCGGAAGCCCTTGGTGAGCGCGAGCGTCGCGCGCCGCTTCTTGCGCGCGTGTACCGAACGCTTGACGCGCGTCATCCGCGCTGCCTCCGCTCGACGCCGAGCAGCTTCTTCACCCGCGGCTCATCGTGCGGGCTTATCCACGACGGCTTCGCCTGCTTGCGTTTGCGCTTGGGCGTCTTCTTCTCGAGGATGTGGGTCGAGAACGCCCGGCGGCCGCGCACCTTGCCGGTGGCGGTCACGTGAAAGCGCTTCTTGGCGCCGGAATGGGTCTTCATCTTCGGCATCGAAGTGCCGCCTAGTAAAGCAGAGCGCTCGCGGTTTGCGCCGGCGCGTCAGGCGGCTGTGGAGCTGCCCGCTTCGAGCGGCTCGGACGCGTCTCCGTTCGCGGACGGCTGCTCGCCGTTCGCGGCCGGTTCACCGGCGTCCTTCGGCCCGGGCCCGTCGGCCGGCTTTTCCTGCTTGCCGTCGGCGGCCTTGTCCTTATCCCCCGCGAGTACCGCCTTGGACGGCGCGAGCAGCATCGTCATGTTCCGGCCGTCCTGGATCGGCGACTGCTCGACGACCGCGATCTCCGACAGCTCGCCGGCGAGGCGGTCGAGCAGCGCGGTGCCTCGCTCGGGGTGGGTGACCTCGCGCCCACGGAACATGATCGTGATCTTGACCTTGTCCTTGTTCCTGAGGAACCGCGACACGTGGCCCTTCTTCGTGTCGTAGTCGTTCTGGGCGATCTTGGGGCGGAACTTGATCTCGCGGATCGTGATCTGTTGCTGGTGCCGCCGCGCCGCCTTCTGCTTCTGCGCCTGCTCGTACTTGTATTTGGAGTAATCGAGCACGCGGCAAACCGGCGGGCGCGCCTCGGGGGCGACCTCGACCAGGTCCAGATCGCGGTCCTGGGCGTAGGCGAGCGCCTCGGCGGTCTTAACGATCCCGATCTGCTTGCCGTCGTCGCCGATAAGGCGCACCTCGGGCACGCGAATGCGATCGTTGATCCGAGTCTGATCCCGGTCCGGCGGGCGCCGGTCGAACTTACGAGGGACCGGCACTAGCTGCGATGAGAGGGCAACGTCAAGCGGTGACGGGCCCTATGGAATGTTGCGCATGGATCAACAAGCGCAAGTATAGCGGCGGTTCTAGGGTCCGGAGCGACTTTGAGCGGCTTTACGCACACGCGCAATGAACTCTTCAACTGGCACCGATCCCTCATCCCCGCGGCGGTGCTCGCGCACCGAGACCTGTTGGGCGTCCTGCTCGCGCTCCCCCACAACCAGCATGTACGGAATCTTGCGCAGCTCGGCATCACGAATCTTGCGCCCCACCGATTCGGTGCGCTCGTCGAGCTCCGCGCTCACCCCGCCCGCGTCAAGCTGGTCGCGGACGGTCCGCGCGTAGTCAAGGTGCTTGTCGGAGATCGGAAGCACGATCGCCTGAACCGGGGTCAGCCACACCGGCAGCTCGCCGCCGTAGTGCTCGAGCAGGATCGCGATGAACCGCTCGTAGGAGCCCATCAGCGCGCGATGGATCATCGCGGGCTGGTGCTCGGCGTTGTCGGCGCCGGTGTAGGTCAGCCCGAACCGCGCCGGCATGTTGTAGTCGAGCTGAACCGTGCCGATCTGCCACGAGCGCCCGAGCGAGTCGGTCATGTGCAGGTCGATCTTGGGGCCGTAGAACGACCCGTCCCCGGGGTTGAGGTCGTACTCGAGGCCCTTGCGGTCGAGGACCTGGATCAGGTTCTGCTCGGCGCGGTCCCACACCTCGTCCGAGCCGAGCCGCTCGTCGGGCCGGGTCGAGAGCTCGAGCCGGACGTCGAAGCCGAAGATCCTGTAGGTGTCGAACGCGAAGTCCAGGCACGCCTCGAGCTCGTCCTGGACCTGGTCCTCGGCACAGAAGATATGTCCGTCGTCCTGGGCGAAGTTCCGCGTTCGCAGCAGCCCGTGAAGCGCGCCGCTCAGCTCGTTGCGGTGGAGCAGTCCCGGCTCGGAGTAGCGGATCGGCAGATCTCGGTATGAGTGCGGCTGCATCGCGTACAGCTGGCAGTGGCCCGGGCAGTTCATCGGCTTCAGCCCCATCGGCGTGTCGGCCGACTCGGTGATGAACATGTGGTCTCGGAATTTGTCCCAGTGCCCCGAGGTCTTCCACAGCGAGCTGTCGTACAGCTGCGGCGTCTTGACCTCGGTGTAGCCACGCGGTCCGCCCATCTCGCGGCTCAGCCCGACCAGCGAGTTGAACACCTGGGTGCCCGCCGGGAACCAGAACGCCATCCCCGGCGCGACGTCCGAGAAGTTGAACAGTCCGAGCTGCGGACCGAGCTTCCGATGATCGCGGGCGCGGGCCTGCTCGAGGCGCTCGAGGTAATCGTCGAGATCCTTCTGCGAGAAGAACGCGGTCCCGTAGATCCGCGTGAGCATCGGCCTGTTCGAATCCCCACGCCAGTACGCCCCGGCGAGCGACTGGAGCTTGAACGCCTTGATCCGCTTCGTCGACGGCGCGTGTGGTCCGCGGCAGAGATCGGTGAACGGGCCGTTGGTGTAGAGCGAGACGGTCGGGATTCCGTCGTTCTGGATCAGGTCCTCGATCAGCTCGACCTTGTAATCCTGGGCCTCCCGCAGGAAGCGATCAAGCGCTTCGCTCGCGGGGACGTCCTCGCGCACGAACTGCTCGTCGGCGGCGATGTGCTCGCGCATCTTCGCCTCGATCGGCTCGAGGTCAGACTCGGACAGCGAGATCCCCTCGGGGAAGTCGAAGTCGTAGTAGAAGCCGTTCTCGATCGGCGGCCCGATCGAGATCTTCACGCCGGGATACAGCTCCATCACCGCGGCGGCGAGCACGTGCGCGGCGTCGTGGCGAATCAGGCTCAGCGCCTCCTCACCGCTGCGGTCGGTCAGGATCTCGAGCTTCGCAGGCCCCGCGCCGTCGTGGTTCGGGAGTGGGCGCGAAAGGTCGCGCAACTCGCCGTCGACCTTGACCGCGAGCGCCGCCCGCGCCAGGCCCGACCCGATCGCGGCCGCGGCATCCGCCCCGGTGGCGCCATCGGGAAGCGTGAGTCGGTTGCCGTCGGGAAGCTCGACCTCCATATTGGGGATGCTATTAGCGTTCAGCCGCGCGTCACGTGGAACGTGAACTTGCCCACCACGCGGACCGGCGTCACGACCGTCACGCACGCCTGCCCGACGACGCACGGAGGAAAGCCGACGCTGAGCACCTCGCCTTGGAAGGTACCCACGCACCACCGCCTATGGGCACTCGGCGCCAGGGTGACGCGAACGGTGGCGCCGGCCAGCGCCGGGGGCGGCACCGCGGCGGTGCTCGACACGCACTTGCCGCCGGCGGAGCTCGAGCGGCTCGCGGTAATCCTGTAGATGTTCCCGCCGCCGATCGAGCCGGTCGCCTGCGCCGCCTTGAAGCTCACCCGGAAATGGGTCGTCGCTGGTCCCGATGCCGGCGTGACCGACACGTGCACCGTGGGCAAGCCGACCGCCTCGGCTACACCCGAGATTCCCGGAATCCCCGCGATCCCCAAGACCGCGATCAACGCCGCGACCCTCCACCTCATCTCGCCGGCGAGTCTACCCGCACCCGGGCGACCCAGCTACATTTACCTCCTCCCGGGCGATTAGCTCAGCTGGGAGAGCGCCGTCTCGACAAGGCGGAGGTCGCTGGTTCGAGCCCAGCATCGCCCATTACAAGCCCGCAACTGCGGGCTTTTTGATTGGTGGGTTGGCCTCTCTTGGTCATGCGAACGCCGTTCTTCCCGGGCGGAAGTCGGTCGTCGGCAACGTGGCTCCAACCTAACCGTCAGCCCCGAAAAAACCGATGGTGTCCACCTGCCT
>Ga0335076_10004586_pt1 | contig 13984 bp, 15 predicted proteins | sample Lox_Sample_25_FD_206717 | JGI IMG/M metagenome (GOLD analysis project Ga0335076, IMG submission 206717) | Soil microbial communities from Loxahatchee National Wildlife Refuge, Florida, United States - Lox_Sample_2.5 | ecosystem: Environmental > Terrestrial > Soil > Wetlands | place: USA... | reverse complement strand
GATCGACTGCACGTCGTTGGCGTGGGCCAGGAGATCGGGAAACACCGCCGTGTTGGCGCCGGCGACCGGCGACGTCGACAGGCTCTGCGAGACCACGGCGTAGCCGGCCGCGACGACACTGACCGCCGTGACGGCGAGAACGGCAACGAAGGTCTTCGGTCTCATGGCGCGGTGTTCTCCGTGGCCTCGGTGTTCAGGTCGCCGCGCCGCGCCGGCGGCGCGCACGCGTCCGCCGTACCAGCGCCACGGCCAGCGCCGCCAGCGCCACCAGCACCGGCACGGCGCCGATGTTGGCCAGCATCACCTGGGTCTGCAGCCGGTCGATATCCTGGTTCAGCGCATGTTCGACATCGCGCAGCTGGGTCCGGATGGTCAGTACCTGCGTGCGGAACTTGCGGATCGTTTCCTGCTGCTCCGGCGTCAGCAGCGCCTGATCGCCGGCCTTGTCGCCGGGCTGCAGCGACGCCAGCTGCTGCTGCACATCGGCGAGCTGCGTGGTCAGCTGCTGCTCGGTCGCGCGATACTTGGCATCGGCGGCATCGCGCAGGCGGTCCACGGTGGTGAACGGCCGATCCGAGAGGCCGCGCCCGCGCAGCCCGATCAGCGCCTCGCTGCCGCTCAGGTTCTCCAGCGCGTTGAGCACGAAATCGGCGTTGTTGGCGGTCGGCACCGCGAGCGTCGCGTCGCCCACGCTCTGCACGTTGAGCCAGGCGTCGTCGCTGAGGAGATCGGCGTCGGCGACCAGGATCAGGTTCACCGGCTTGGCGGATTCCTTGAGACCCGGCGCCGCCGGCGTGTTCGTCGCGGCGGCCCCGGCATTGCCGTTGTTCGCGGTGGCCTCGTCGCTCGCGGTCTTGGCCGCCGGCGGCGCGCCATCGGGAAAGGCCGTCTTGACGGGGCCGCTCACGCGCGCCGCCAGCACGTAGCGCTCGCCCGACGGCTTGAAGTCGTTGATGAGCTGGACCGGGTCCGGCATCATCATGAGCTTGCCGGCGTCGATCAGTTCGGAATCGATGCTCGACTGCACCAGCGGCGTCAGCGTCGTCGTGGCGCCCTGGACCGGCTTCAGCGCCCCGGCACTCAGGAAGCGCAGTTCCTGCAGCTGGCCCGAGATCACGTCGTCCTTGGCCAGGGCCTCGCTACCCAGCCGCAGCCACGGCAGGTATTGGGTGACCACGTCGCGGCCGCCGCTCTGCGCCTGCACGCGGATGGCGGCATCGCCGTCGCCGACGACCTGGCCGGCCACCATCTCGACGCCCCAGGCCTTCAGCAGCCGGTCGAGATTCGAGGCGGTGCCCTGCGGCGGCATGCCCATCTGGGCGTTGCGCATCATCGCCTCGGCCAGCGGATCGATGAAGACGAGCGCATGGCCGCCGCGCAGCACGAACTGGTCGATGGCGTAGAGCGTCTTGTCGCTGAGGTCGTGCGGATGCACGAGCACCAGCGTCTGCACGTCGTCGCCGATCTTGTCGATGTCGCCGGCCATGACGCGCATGGTGACGATCTGCCGCATCTGCGCGTAGATCTGCCAGGGCCGGTAGTTCGTCTGCGGCCCGCCGGTCATTCCGATGCCGTCGATCAGCGCCACGACCGGCTTCTCGGGATGGGCCAGGTTGTTGATGAGCCGGGTCAGGTCGTATTCGAGGAAGGCCTCGCGGTTGGGCGCCAGGAACGCGATCGAGTCGGTGTCGTCGGTCGTGTTCGTGCCGACGATGCCGAAATAGCCGCGGCTGCCCTGGGAATCGTAGGGCACGCCGCGCAGGCCGAAGCCGGCGGCGCGGTCCTCCTCGGGCGAGAACGGCTCGGGGTTTATCAGCTCGACCCTGATCCTGCCCTGGGCCAGCTTGGCGTAGGTGTCGAGCATCTCGCGTACCCGCACGGCATAGGGCTTGATGCCGGGTTCGGCGTCGGTCAGCGCCTTCGACACGTAGAAGCGAAGCGTGACCGGCTCCTTCATGGTCGACAGCACGGACTTCGTGCCATTCGAGAGCGTGTAGAGGTGGTTCTCGGTGAGGTCGAGGCGGTCGGAGCCCAGTCTCAACGCCGCGAAGAGGTTCACCGAGAAGAAGCAGACGATCGCCAGCACGATGCCGATGATCGTCAGGGAGTGGCGTTCGATGCGGGCCAACCGGTTCATGATCGCCGCTCCCTCACGAGGCCTTCTTGAGTTCGATGACCTGCGTGTTGACGAACAGGCAAAGCAGGATCAGCGAGAGGAAGAAGACCGCCGTCGGCAGGCCGATGACACCCTTGGTGATGCCGGAGAAATGCGTCAGGAACGACAGCGATCCGACCATGTCGACGATGTAGTCCGGTGCCCACCCGCGGAAGGCGTCGAGCACGAGATCGAGCCCGCTCATCAGGAAGAGGAAGCAGGCGGCGGCGCCGACGATGAAGGCGATGACCTGATTCTTGGTGATCGCCGAGAGGCAGGCGCTGAGCGACAGGAAGGCGCCAGCCATCAGCCAGCTGCCGACATAGCCGGCGAAGATCACGCCGTTGTCGGGCTGGCCCAGATAATCGACCGTGAGCCACATCGGGAAGGTTAGCGCCAGCGCGATGGTCGCGAAACTCCAGGCCGCCAGGAACTTGCCGAGCACCGCCTCGAACGGCGTGATCGGCAGCGTCATCAGCAGCTCGATCGTGCCGGAGCGCCGCTCCTCCGCCCACAGCCGCATTCCGATGGCCGGGATCAGGATCATGTAGAGCCAGGGGTGGAAGAGGAAGAAGGCTTCGAGATCGGCCTGACCGCGATCGAAGAAGTGCCCGACATAGAAGCCGAGCGCGCCGGCCATCGCCAGGAAGATGACGATGAAGACATAGGCGAGCGGCGTCGTGAAGTAGGCCGCCAGCTCGCGTCGCCAGATGATCAGGACATTGCGCATGGGTGATCCGCGTCAGGGCTTCGTCGTGATGCTGCGGAAGACGTCGTCGAGATGGCCGCGCTCGCTGTGCAGCTCGTCGATGTCGATCTGCCGCTCGCGCAGCGCCGCGCCCACGTCGGCGGCAATCGGCCGCCCCTGCTGCGGCAGCACCAGCAGATCGGTCGTGCTGTCGAACTGCGCCGCGCGCTCCACCCGCGCCACGCCGGGCAGGCCCTGCAGCGTCTCCATCGCCGGCGTCAGCTCGCTGTTGTGGACGCGCACAACGACCGCGTTGTGGCGTTCCGAGCGGGCGCGCAGCGATTCCGGCGTGCCGTCGGCGACGATGCGCCCGCGGGCGATGATGATGGCGCGGCCGCAGATCGCGTCGACCTCCTCGAGGATGTGGGTCGAGATGACGATGGCCTTGGTCGGCGCCATCGCCAGGATCAGCTCGCGCACCTCGTGCTTCTGGTTGGGGTCGAGGCCGTCGGTCGGCTCGTCGAGGATCAGCACTTCCGGGTCGTGCAGGATGGCCTGCGCCAGGGCCACGCGCCGGCGGAAGCCCTTCGACAGCGTCTCGATGCGCTGGTGGAGCACGCCGCCGAGCTGCATCCGCTCGACCACCTCGCGCATGCGCTTGCGCCGGTCGCCGCCGTTGAGCCCGCGGACGGCGGCAACGAAATCAAGGAAGGTGAGCGGCGTCATGTCGACGTAGAGCGGCGCTCCTTCCGGCAGGTAGCCGAGCCGCCGCTTCACCGCGATCGGGTCCTGCTCCACGTCGGCGCCGCAGACGGTCGCCGTCCCGGCGGAGGGCGCCAGGAAACCCGCGATCATCCGCATCGTCGTCGTCTTGCCGGCGCCGTTGGGGCCCAGGAATCCCAGGATCTCGCCGCGCGGCACGGCGAAGCTGACATCGTCGACGGCGGCGATCGCGCCGAACCGTCGGCTCAGATTCTTTACTTCCAGAAGCGGCGCCATCTTCTGCTTTTGTTCAGCCCATTCTTTGCTTGCATCCCGCCCGGGATCCGCGACGCTCCGCCGGTCGACGGTCTGCGCGGGGCGGGGATTTTCGCCGCCTTTGTGGCAAATATTTGGCCCGAACGCCAGCCCGGCCGCGGCTCGCCGCCGCGTTTCTGCGGCAAGTTGCCGCGCCTTACTGCGGCTTCGCGGGCGAGCTTCCGGCCGGGACGGATGGGGCCGATGCGGCCGGGCAATCGGGCCGCAGCTTCGACCCGCGCCGCTCTACCGGCACATGACAGTTGTCGACCCGCTGCTCGTCGGAAGCCTTGTCGGAGAGACGCTCCTTCAAGGTCTTGGGCTCGTCGGCCGGTGTCGTCGTTGCCGGCGCGACCGCGGCGGCGAGCCACGCCGCGATCCCGGCACCCGTGAGCAGCAGCGTGCGCATCGAGGCAATGCTGACGACACTTGGCCGGCGCGGCACTCCGTTTCTTGCGTCGCTTATGACGCCGGCCGCAGCGAGGCGATACGGCGATCCCATCGCGGATTGAGATTGAGCGTCCCCGATGTGGTCATGCAGTCGCCGCGGTAGTCGGGTTCCGTGCAGATGTACCAGAGCCCCTGCGCGCTCAGGCTCGAGGCCACGTTGCCGAAGTTGTAGAGGCGCAGGTCGGGCGTCGGGCCGGTGAACGTCAGGGACTGGCCGCTGAAGTTGGAGTTCTGGTAGAGCGTGATACGGCCGCTGCCGCCGGCGCGCTCGCAGAACAGACGGCCATCGTCATTGCCGACGGCGCGCGCGCCGAGGCAGGTCGCCAGCACCAGCGTGCTCTTGCGCCAGGCGCCGCTCGCCGACTGGCACTCGGCGAACAAGGTGCCGAGGACGACCCGACCGCTCCGGCAGGTCAGGCTCCAGCTCCCGCCCGGAAGCCTCCCGGCATTGGCGCCGCCCTCGCAGAAGAGCCGGCCGTCGTTGTTGCCCACCGGCCCCTGCGGACACGGAGTCAGATCGAGCGATGCGTCCCGCCATGTCCCGGCGACGGTGCGGCATTGCGCGTACAGGCTGGATCCGCGCTGGTAGCTCTTGCGGCAGCTGTCGCTCCAGCTTCCGCGCGGCAGGCTCCCAAGCGGCGCGCAGGCGAGCACGCCGTTGTTGTCGGCGATGTCGCCGCGGCAGCTCAAGAATGCGAGCGCGCTCGGCTTCCAGGTGCCCCTGGCATCCCGGCAATCGGCCGCCAGCGAGCCAGGCGCCGGTACGCGGATGTTGCGGCACGAGTCCTGATAGCTTCCGGCAGGGAGCGTTTGCGCGCGGGCGCCGGCGGAGAGGAGAGCCGCGATGCCGACGACGATCACGGGGAAAATCAGACGGCGCATCGATACCCCCGGTGCCGATGGTCGATGGACGCCCACACGCTGATGCCGTTATACACCGGTGCGGCGACCGAAACCTCACGAAAGCGCCTTGCGGAACGTCAGGTTGATGCGGCAGCGGCCGGTGAGGCTGTGCTCGCCGTCGGCAAGCGTGTCGATGCCGTGGAAGGCCAGCCGTGTCGGGCCGCCCCACACGGCGACGTCGCCGCTCTCCATGCGGATGCGGCGCGGCCGGTCCCCCCGCTCGGCGCCGCCGAAGAGGAACGTCGCCGGCAGGCCGAGCGCCACGGACACCACGGGCGCGTCGAGGTCCTGCTCGTCCTTGTCCTGGTGCAGCGATAGCCGCGCGCCCGGTTCGTAGCGGTTGGTCAGGCAGGAGTCCGGGGCGAAGCCCGGGAACCCGCCGGCAGCGGCGGCGCGTCCCGCGAGCGCCCGGAACAGGTCGGGCATGGGCGGCCAGGCGCGCCCGGTGTCGGGATCGATGGGCGAATAGCGATAGCCGCTGCGGTCGGTGACCCAGCCAACGCGCCCGCAGCTGGTCATCGCCACCGACATCCGGTAGCCGCCGGGCGTGATCATGTTCCGGAACGGTGCCGCCGCGACGATGGCCTGCACCGCCTCCATGATCGCCGGTGCCTCCGCCGCCGCGAACCCGCGCAGCATGACCGCCCGCTCGCCGAGCGGCTCCGTCGCTTGGCCCGCCGCCGCGCCGCTCAGCAGATCACCGATCGCCGCGTTACGAGTCCTGCCCACAGGCCACCACCGTTCACCGTGCCACCGGCGGATAATATTGCGGCGCCTCGCCGCGGTCGAACATGCCGTAATCGCGGACGACGCGCACGCGCCGATACCGATCCATGCCGTTGCCGAGCGGCGGCGCGCTATCCGCCGCTTGCGCATCGCGCCAGGACTGCAGCAGCAGGAATTTCCCGGGCGCATAGATGCTTTCGAAGAGGTCCCAGTCGACGAGGCCCGCCCGGTCGGGTGCCGGCGCGTCGGCCACGAGCGATCGCCCTTCGCCGATCGTGACGATCGTGGCGGCGCCGGTCTGGGTCGCGTCGAAGCGCTGCTGGGTCGGGCTTTCAGGCAGCCCGGAATCAGCGATGATCTCGCCGACGCGCAGGTGGTAGTCCTCGAACACCTCGAAGCGCCCCTTCTCCTGCACGGTGTGGTGGAGGCCGTGGGTCCGCCAGCGAACCAGCGCCTTCTCGTCGCGCCACGTCGAGAGCGAGAGCAGCCAGCCCTCGCGGCGCTTGCTGCCGAAGCGCTCGTTGTCGATGAAGCCGTCGATCTTCTCCAGTTCCGGCTTCAGGGTCTTCGCGTAGTTCAGGTAGTCGTCCCAGCGCGCGCGCTTCGGACGCACCTCGAAGATGACGACGAACATGATCTCTCCTCCATTCAGGCGGCGCTGCGGGCAGCGCTTTCGGCGACATCGCGTCCGCTGAGAAACGCCTCGGTCTCGCGATAGAGCGCGTAGCGGCTGGCCTCGAGGTGCATCAGATGCGTGGCCCGGCTGATCTTCACGTCGCGCCGGATCGGCGACGCTTTGAACGCCTCGAAGAGCCAGGCAGCGTCGGCATCCGTGCACAGGCCGTCCCACTCGCCGCGGATGATGGCGACGGGTGCGTGGATCAGGCCGGGATCATAGGCAAGTTCGCCGGCCCAGGCATCATGGATGTCCTGGAAGGGGCCGCTCGGGACCTTCACCGCGGCCGGGTGGCGCGTGCGGCTTTCCGGATCGACGTCGAGATAGCGCTCGCCCCAGTCGTCGAAGTGACGCCGCAGCAGCACCGGCGGCTCGCCCATCGGCACGTCCGCGACGAAGCGGTCCCACTGATCCCTGAGCGAGATCAGCCGCCAGGCCGGGAGGCGAACGGGATCGCCGCTGCGCGCGCGCCGCGCGATCGGCCCGAACAGGACGAGCCGCTCGACCAGCTGCGGGCAGCGGCCGGCGAAATGCCCGGCGACGATGCTGCCCCAGGAATGCGCGACGAGCGAGACGCGGCCGACGCCCTGCCGCGCCGCGATGAAACGCACCGCCTGCTCGAGCTGCCGGCTCGCATCCTCTGCACGCCCGAGCGGCGCCCGGCCCTCCGCCGGCTGCGCCATTTCCGGGTAGGGGTCCGAGAGCCGGCCGAAGCCATGGAAGTCGAGCCCCCAGACATGAAACCCGGCGGCGCACAGCTCGTCGCGCCAGGAGCGGCTGTCGAAGCGATGCGCGATCGACAGCGCCGACGGAAATGTGCCGCCATGCACATAGAGGACGACCTTGCCCTGCGCCGCCGCCTCCCGCTCCGGCGGAAGATAGCGCAGGAAGAGCGACAGCCCGTCGTGGTGGCTCGGTATGCGGAAATGCTGCTCGCGCAGGTCGAGCTTCGCTGCAGCGACGGCGGCAGGGTATGCGGCCATGACGGCGCCTCCAGGCTGGCAGGTTGCGGATACCCGCAACATGGGGACGCCGGCGCTCCCCGTCCTCTGCGATTGCTTCGCCCGCGATCGAAGCAACGTTTCGGGTTCAACCCGGTTCGGATCCTTCAACCCCTACAACTATGCCTCCTCCGGCCGCGGCTCCGCCGCGTGCTCCAGCAGGTCCATGACGACGCGGCGGATGTGCTCATCAGCAGCCGAATAGAACACCTGCTTGCCGTGGCGTTCGGCGCGCACGACGCGGGCGGCCCGCAGCAGGCGCAGGTGATGGCTGACCAGGGAATCGCTGAGCTCGAGCCGCGCCGCGATCGCGCCGACCGCCGTCGGCGCGTCGAGGCAGGCGAGCACGATGCGCAGCCGGGTGGGATCGCCGAGCAGCCGGAACAGGTCCGCCAGCTCGGCCGCATGCTCGTCGGCCAGCCGCATCCTCGCCGTCGCCGACCGCCGCGCCATCGATCATCCTTGTTCAATTGAACAGTTGTTCATATATTTGGACGAATATCGGCGGTCTGTCCAGCGGAGCGTGCGGTAGCGGGCGATGACGGCGCACAGCCACGATCACCACGGGCATGCCCACGGGCACGGCCATGCGGGCCATCACGACGAGTTCGCGACGGCCTTCGCGCTCGGCACTGCGCTCAACGTCGGCTTCGTCGCCGTCGAGGCCGCCTTCGGCGTCGTCGGCAATTCCATGGCGCTCCTGGCCGACGCCGGCCACAACCTCAGCGACGTGCTGGCGCTGCTGGTCGCCTGGGGCGCCACGACGCTGGCGCGTCGGCGCCCGTCGGCGCGTTTCACCTACGGCCTGCGCGGCACGACGATTCTCGCAGCCTTGTTCAACGCGCTTGTCCTGCTCGTTGTCATCGGCGGCATCGCCTGGGAGGCGATCCGCCGCCTGGGCGCGCCCGAGCCCGTCGCCGGCCGCACCGTCATCGTCGTCGCCGCCATCGGCATCGCTATCAACGGCCTGACCGCCTTGCTCTTCGCTGCCGGCCGCAAAGGCGACATAAATATCCGCGGGGCCTTCCTGCACATGGTCGCCGACGCCGCGGTGTCGGCCGGCGTCGTAGCCGCCGGCCTCGCGATATTATTCACCGGCCGGCTCTGGCTCGATCCCGCCGTCAGCCTCGTCATCGCGGCCGTCATCGTCTACGGCACCTGGTCGCTGCTGCGCGAGTCCATCAACATGTCGCTCGACGCCGTGCCCGCCGGCATCGAGCCGGACGACGTGCAGGACTTTCTTGCAGGCTTGCCGGGCGTCGTGCGCATCCATGACCTTCATATCTGGCCGATGAGCACGACCGAGGTGGCGCTTACCTGCCACCTGTTCATGCCGGGCGGCCATCCCGGCGACGACTTCACCCACCGCGCCGCCCTGGACCTGCATGACCGCTTCGGCATCGGCCATGCCACGCTGCAGATCGAGATCAGCGAGGACTACGCCTGCACGCTCAGCGAACACGCGGTGTAGCCGGCACCGGGTGGGCACTGGCGGCGGCGGCAGGCCCGTCAGGGCGCAACGCTGAGCGGCGTCGCCATGCCCGCGGCGTAGTGGCCGGGAAGGTTGCAGATCAGCAAATAGAAGCCGGGCTTGAGCGTCACCTCCACGGTCTTGGACGCGTTGGGCTGAAGGTCGGCCGCCTCGCCGAGCACCTTGACCTGATCCTCCGGTACCCGCGCCTGCGCATAGTCGTAGGGCAGCGGCGCTGTCGGGTTGTCGACGGAGACGACGAGCATCTCGTGCAGAACGCTGCGCGACCAGTTCGTCACGTCGAACGTCACGGCGCCGGCTTTCACCGTCGGTTGATCGACGCGGATGGACATCATGCCGCCCATCATGCCCTGGCCCATCATGGTGCCGGGACCCATCATGCCCATGCCCGGGCCCGGCGTCGCCGGATTCGGGCTTCCCTGGCCCTGCCACCATCCCGGACTCATCATGCCGTAGCCCATGACGCCCGTGGGCATGAAGCTGGACACATCCAGCAAGGCGACCTTGACGGTGGTTGCCGCGTCAGCGGCGATGCTCGACGCTGCAGCCGGCATCAGAAGTACGAACGCGGCAACGAGGGATCGGAAATGTCGTTTCATGCTGTCCCCTCCCGTTACGGTGGCGGCGGCGACCGCCGACAGCATCGCGGCTCCGGCGGCATCCCTGCAGCTCGACTGTGCCCTCGTTTTCCCGCCGCACCTTGATCTGCGTCATGCTCGCGCCCGGTCGCGGCATTCCCGGTCGCCCTCGACGTCTATGCCGAGGCCGGATTACTCCCCGAACACGCGCACGGTCGCGTGGCCGATGAACCAGCCTCCGGTCTCGTACCGGAAGACGATCCGCGCGATGTTGCGCGGGCCTTCGAAGTCGATGTTGCGCGTGCAGGTCCCCGGCGCGATCAGGGACCGCACCGTCACATCCCGATGGCCGCCGTTGGCGTAGAAGATGTCGAAGTCGCGGAAATGCACGGGGTTGTCATAGGCACACACCCTGATGCGGACGAACTGACGATCGCCGGGCATATCGATCTCATCGCGCTCGCGGACGTCCTTGACGTCGCGGGCAGCAATCTCGGTCCATGCCAGCGCCGACGGGGCCACGGCGAGGCAGGACGGCGCGACCAGCACCGCCGCCAGGAGCAGCCTCCTCATTCTTCCCCCTCCCACGGTTTGCGGAAAAGCGATCCTACATCAGAACCAGACGCGGTTCTGTTGCATTTGGATGAAGGGGCGGCGTCGGCTACGTCCGCGGCGGATAGCGCTCAAACATGGGCAGCTCGTGGGCGCGCTCCATCCAGCCGATGCGCTCGGCGACCTGAACGTGCATGCGCACCGGGATGGCATCGGGATCGTCGTAGGTGGCGCTCTGGATGTCGATGATCCCCGGCAGTACCTCGCCGTTTGTGTAGAAGAGGCCGGTGCCGCAATCGGGGCAGAAATGCCGGCGGCCGTGCTGCGACGATCGGTAGACCTTCGGTGTACCCTTCGTCACCTTGACGCTGTCGAGCCGGAACATCGTCCAGCCGACCATCGGTGCGCCAGCGCTCCGCCGACAGTCCGTGCAATGGCAGAGCGCGTGCGTTATGGCCTCGCCCTCCGCTTCGTACCGAATCGCGCCGCAATGACAGCCGCCCGTGATGGCCATGTCGTCGCTCCTCTTGCAGTGCGTGGGTCAGTCGACAGCCTACGGAAGCTGCTGCGCGGCGGCAACGAATTTGCCGGTCGACCAATGGAGTGGCATCGTCCCGGCATGAACTCCGTCGCTTCCCTCGGCACCTACGACTACGTCATCGTCGGCGGCGGGACCGCCGGCTGCCTGCTGGCGAATCGGCTCTCGGAGGATCCCACCCTCACGGTGCTGCTGCTCGAGGCCGGCGGGCGCGACGACTATTTCTGGATCCACGTTCCCGTCGGCTACCTCTACTGCATGAACAACCCGCGCACCGACTGGTGCTTCAAGACCGAGGTCGAGCCGGGGCTCGGCAACCGCGCCATCAACTACGCGCGCGGCAAGGTGCTCGGCGGCTGCTCCTCCATCAACGGCATGATCTACATGCGCGGGCAGTCGCGCGACTACGACCACTGGCGCCAGCTCAGCAATGCCGGCTGGGGCTGGGACGACGTGCTGCCGTATTTCAAGCGGCACGAAGACTTCGTGCATGGCGCCGATGACCTGCACGGCGCCGGCGGCGAATGGCGGATCGAGGAGCAGCGGCTGCACTGGCCGATCCTCGACGCCTTTCGCGACGCCGCGGTCGCGGTCGGCATACCCGCGACGAAGGATTTCAACCGCGGCGACAACGCAGGCATCGGCTATTTCCAGGTGACGCAGCGGCGCGGCGTGCGCGTGAACACGGCCAAGGCCTTCCTGCGGCCGGCGCGGCGACGGCCCAACCTGCGCATCATCGTGCGGGCGCAGGCCAAACGCCTGCTTCTTGAAGGCCGCCGTGCCGTGGGTGTCGAGGTACGCGTCGACGGCCGTGACGCTCAAACCGCGGCGCGCGGCGAGGTGATACTCGCCGCCGGCTCGATCGGCTCGCCGCACCTGCTCGAGCTCTCGGGGGTCGGCCAGCCGCAACGCCTCCACGATCTCGGCATCGAGGTGCTGGCCGAGTCGCCGGGCGTCGGCGAGAACCTGCAGGACCATCTGCAGCTGCGCCTGATCTACAAGGTCAGCAAGGCCCTCACGCTCAACCAGGTGGCCGCGACCATCCGCGGCAAGGCCGGCATCGCCCTCGAATATCTGCTCAAGCGAAGCGGACCGATGTCGATGGCGCCGAGCCAGCTCGGCGCATTCGCCAAGTCCGACCCCGCGTTGGAGACGCCCGACCTGCAGTATCATGTGCAGCCGCTCTCGCTCGACCGCTTCGGCGAACCGCTGCATCCCTTTCCCGCCATCACCGCCAGCGTCTGCAACCTGCGCCCGGAAAGCCGCGGCAGCAGCCACGCGACGTCGCCCGATTTCGCCGCCGCGCCGTCGATCCGGCCGAACTACCTCGCCACCGCGCGCGATCGCCGGGTCGCGGCCGCGGCCATCCGCCTGACCCGCCGCATCATGGCGGCGCCGCCCATGCGGCCCCACGCGCCCGAGGAATTCCTACCGGGCGCAGCGCGCGACGGCGAGGATGACCTCGCGCGCGCGGCCGGCGAGATCGGCACCACGATCTTTCACCCGATCGGAACGGCGAAGATGGGTTCGGATGCCGGCGCCGTCGTCGACGAGCGCCTGCGCGTCCGCGGCATCGAGCGTCTGCGCGTGATCGATGCCTCGATCATGCCAAGCATCACCTCCGGAAACACCAACGCCCCCACCCTGATGATCGCCGAGAAGGGCGCCGCCATGCTGCGCGAGGACCGCCGCAGGAGTGCTTGACTATGCCTCGTACCGGACGCTCGTCATCATGCCGGCGGTCATGTGGTAGAGGTTGTGGCAGTGGAGCGCCCAGTGGCCGGGGTTGTCGGCGTCGAAGGCGACGGTGACGCTGGTGCCCGGGGGAACCTGCACCGTGTCGCGCAGCGCGCCGCGCAGTGCCTGGTCACTGAGCGCGATCACCTGGAACGGGTGGCCGTGCAGATGGACGGGGTGCGACATCTCCGTCAGGTTGCGCAGGACGATATGCACGCGCTCGCCCTGGCGGACCGCCAGCGGTGCGCCCTCCCCGAACCGGCGTCCGTTGAAGCCCCAGACGTAGGTCATCATGCTGCCCGTGAGGTCGAGCGCATGAGTCCGGTCGGCGGACCGCGGCACCTGGGGCTCCGCCGCCTGCAGCCGGCGCTCGAGATCGAGGCCGACGACGCCGGCCGCGGTCTGCGCCTGTATCGGCACGCGCGCAACGTCTGCACCTGGCGTCGCCAGGATGATGCCGGTCTGCGGCCGATCGCCTTCGCGAATTGCGAGGATCGGATAGTCGCCCAGCCCGCCCGGGAGCGACAGGCGGATGTCGAGCCGCTGGGCGATGGCCAGTTCGAACCGGCGCCCGCGGATACCCACCGCCAGCGCGTGTCCGTCGGCCGCGATCAGCTCGCCCTCGAGTGCGCCCAGATCGAGCACGAAGTTCGTCGCCGAGGCGCCGTTGATGATGCGCAGGCGGACGCGGCCGCCGGGCTCGACGCGCACCACCTCCGGATCGGCCAGCGTGCGGTCGTTGGCGAGATAGGCGTCGAAATCGACATCGTGCAGGTCCATCGCCATGCCGGCCATGCCGCCCTGACCCTTCTTGGAATGGTCCATGCCGGCCATGTCCATGCCGGGCATACCCATACCCCCCATCCCGCGCGACAGGCCGGCGTAGATCTCCTGTGGATCGCGGAAGGTGAAATCGTGCAGCAAGACCACGACCTCCTGCTCGTCGCGCGATGCGTCGGCCGGATCGCGCACGATCAGCGGTGCCGCCGCCAGCTGCTGCTCCTGCAGGCCGACATGCGAGTGCATCCAGTTGGTGCCGGCCCGTGGCAAGGCGAAGTCGTAGGAATAGTTGGCGCCGGCCGCAAGCGCGGGTTGCGAGAGTTCGGGCACGCCGTCCTGGTCGCTCGGCGGCGTCAGGCCGTGCCAATGGACGAGCGTGTCCGTCGTCAGCTCGTTCTTGAGCTGCACGCGAAACCGGTCGCCGACGGCGGCCGTCAGTCCGGGCGTCCCATCCGCCTGCGGCAGGCCGTAGACTTTAGCCGCCTTGCCGTCGACCTCGATGGTCCGGCTCGCCACGCGAAGCTCGACCGGCGCGTCATCCGCCCTGCCTGCTCGCGGCAACGCGGCGACGGCAAGAGTCGAAGCGGCAGATCCGAGAAGCCGGCGTCGTGAGGTCATCATCATGGCGGCCCTCACAACCGGATGGCGCGCAGGCGCAGCGCGTTGCCGATGACGGAGACCGAGCTCAGGC
>Ga0335076_10004584_pt1 | contig 13988 bp, 10 predicted proteins | sample Lox_Sample_25_FD_206717 | JGI IMG/M metagenome (GOLD analysis project Ga0335076, IMG submission 206717) | Soil microbial communities from Loxahatchee National Wildlife Refuge, Florida, United States - Lox_Sample_2.5 | ecosystem: Environmental > Terrestrial > Soil > Wetlands | place: USA... | reverse complement strand
CGGTTCCGAAGGCTTCGCCCGGCACCGCCGCCACGCGAGCTTCGGCCAACAGCTTTTCGCAGAACTGCAGGGTGTTCTGGATGCCGCCGCGGCCCAGGGTCACGCTGACATTCGGGTACACATAGAACGCCCCACGCGGCTCGGCGCAAGTCACCCCGGGGATGGCGCGCACACGCTGAACCACGAAATCGCGCCGTTTGCGATACTCGGCCAGCATTCTGCCCACCGAATCCTGCGGACCGCGCAGCGCTTCCACGGCCGCTTTCTGCGAGATGGAAGTCGGATTCGACGTCGAATGGCTCTGCAACTTGGTCATCGCGGTCACGAGCGGCGCGGGAACCAATCCGAATCCGATGCGCCATCCGGTCATGGCATAGGTCTTCGAGAGCGACCCCGCCACCAGGACCGTCTCTTTCGCGCCCGGCAGAGAGGCGATCGAGAACGGCTCGCTATCGTAGAGGAACTTGCAGTAGCACTCGTCGGTCATCAGGTAGATGCCGCGATCGGCGGTCAGCCGGTAAATCTTCTCGAATTCGCCGCGATCGAGCACCGCGCCTGAGGGGTTCGATGGCGAATTGATGAGCACCATTTTTGTGCGATCGGTGAGGTGGGGTTCCACCATCGACGCGGTCAGTGTGAAGCCCTCGGCTTCGTCCGTCTCCACGAACACGCACTTGCCGCCGGCATAGTTCACAACGTCCTTGTATGTCACCCAATACGGCACCGGGACCACGACTTCATCACCGGGGTTGACGACGGCCTGCATCATATTAAAAATCGCGTGTTTGCCGCCGACAGTGATGAGGCATTCGGAAGGCTGGTAGGAGGTGCCGAAATCCTGCGCGTGCCGCTCGCACACGGCCTTCTTCAACTCGACTGTGCCGCCCGCCGCGGTGTACTTTGTGAAATTCTGCTCCAGTGCGCGGATGGCCGCCTGCTTGATGTTGTCGGGCGTCGGGAAGTCCGGCTCGCCCGCTCCGAAGTCCACCACATCCACGCCTTCCGCGCGGAGCTTGTCGGCGTCCGCCGAAACCTTCATGGTGGACGACACGCTGATGGACGATATACGTTCGGCGATGGGGTTTGCGACTGCCTGCATGGATTCCTCTATTTGTCTTTTCTTTCGTTTGAGTGCTTTTGAATGTGCGGGAGCCGCTGCCGGAGCCGGGCTTCCACCGTGGGAGGCACCAGACCCGTAATATCGCCGCCCAGGCTGAATACTTCTTTTACCAGCCGGGAGCTGATGAACGAATAGGCCTCATTGGACATCATGAAAATCGTCTCGATACCGGGGCTGAGACGGCGATTCATCAGAGCCATCTGCAGCTCGAATTCGTAATCGGAAATGGCGCGGATGCCGCGCAACAGCACGGTTGCCGAATGCGCCGCGGCGTGATCCACCAGCAATCCGTGGAAAGAATCGATCTCCACGTTGGGGTACACGCTCACCACTTCGCGCAGCATCTCCGTCCGCTCCTCAACCGAGAAGAGCGGCTCTTTGGTGTCGTTTCGCAGTACGGAAACGATCAGTTTGTCGAACAGCCTGGCGCCGCGATGGATCAGATCGAGGTGGCCGTTGGTAATCGGATCGAACGAACCTGGATAGATAGCGATGCTCGGCGACGTATTCGACAACGATATCCGCTATTCTAACCGTTTTGCGGCGCGCTTTTGCAACCGGCCCGCCATCGCCTACAATCGACTCTTGGTGCATCCCGCGTGAAACCCAGTCGAATCCTCGTTACCGGCGGAGCCGGCTATATCGGCTCCCATACCGTCCGCCTGCTGCTCGAGCAGGGCCACGATGTCACTGTCGCCGACAACCTTTCCAGGGGCTACCGCCACAACGTGCCCGAAGGGCGTCTGGTGGTGCTCGACCTCGCCGAAACGGCCCGCCTGGCCGAATTGATGCGCGAGCGCCGGACTGAAGCCGTCATTCATTTCGCCGCATTCGCCGCCGTGGGCGAGTCGATGAAGGACCCGGCGCTCTATTTCCGGAATAACGTGGCGGGATCGCTGTCGCTCCTCAGCGCCATGAACGACGCCGGCGTCCGGCACATGGTATTTTCCTCGACGTGTGCGGTCTATGGCGAACCCGGTGTCTCGCCCATTCTTGAAAACCTGCCCTTCCGGCCGGTGAGTCCATATGGCGAATCGAAGGTGATGGTGGAGACGCTTCTGCGCTGGTTCGACCAGATACACCACGTCACCAGCGTTTCGCTGCGCTACTTCAACGCCGCGGGCGGCGATCCCGAAGGACATCTCGGGGAAGAACACGTACCGGAGACGCACCTGATCCCATTGCTGCTGCGGGCGGTGCTCACCGGGCAGCCGATCACGGTCTTTGGGAACGATTACGATACGCCCGACGGCACCTGCATTCGCGACTACATCCACGTGGACGACCTGGCGCAGGCGCACATCCTGGCACTGGAACATCTGGCCGCCGGCGGAGCGTCCGAGCAGTTCAATGTCGGCACCGGCACCGGGCACAGCGTCCTGGAAATGTTGCGCGCGGTGGAAGAAGTGACCGGACGCAAGGTGCCTTACGTGGTCGGCCCGCGACGCGACGGCGACCCGCCGCGCCTGGTCGCGGCGCCCGAAAAGATCCGGCGGATGCTGGGCTGGCAGCCGCGCTATGCGGATCTGCGGGTGATCGTCGAGCACGCCTGGAAGTTCGCATCACGTTGACCTGGGGCAGGATTCCATCCTGCGGCCGATTTTCACTCGGCCTGGACGGCAACGAGGGTTGACGTCCACCGTCAGAGAGAAGTCACGCGCAGAGCGGCTTCCGATCCGCCTTCCATCGAGGCCCGGACAAGGCGGGTTGGAACCCGCCGCAGATTTGAAATCTGTCGAACTATTTCCGTCTGATTCGTGACGCCGCGTGACGCGTTGGATTGAGCACTGTATCGATATCACAGGCGGACTTGGCCGAGACGCCTGCTTCCCCCGCAAAGTTTCGCCACCGCGAAATCGCCTGGCGCACCCTTTCCAAAATGCGCGGGCCGCGCTTGAGGTTGTGAGCTTTGGCGAGGGCGATGAGTTGTTCCGGGCCGGGGTTCTTGCCTTCTCCCATCACCATCATGGTCTGTTCTCCGGCAGGTCCGTTCGAGAACGTGAGGTCGTATGCCGGGGCGAAGCGCCATTGGTTTTCGTCGTTCAGCAGAAACGCAAAGTTCTTGGCATGATCGTCGCGGTTGTGCGACAGGACGTTGAAACACGCCAGAGCATAGGCCTTTTCGGCTTCGGGGACGCTCCTGGTCAATGCCAGGGTGACACGCAGGAGCATATCGTAGTCGAGGCTCGGATTGCGATGGTCCGCGTGGATGACGCCGGAGAGGCTATGGACATGCACTCGCAGATCACCGATCCTGTCGAATCTCTTGGTCCCGAAGTATCCACGTTTGCGGGTTCGGAAAAGGTGCGCTTCCGGTACATCGATGCCTGCCCGGCGGGCCATGAGACTGTAGGCATACTCGATCGCGCCGATATCGCGGGGGTCCTGCAATGACTGGAACTTAATCATCCAATGCTCAAAACCCGGCTTGAGGCTTTGTGGCCCATGAATGATCCGCTTTCTATCGGGGCTCACCTGCGCCACAATCTTGGGCCGGGCGCCGGCCGATGACCCATTTAGCCGCAGGAGCTCTTCGAAAACCTCCTCGCTTTCGCCGGCGAGCATGATCGCAGCTTCTTCCGCCACCCGGTCCAGCCCGACGAGCGTCTCGTCCTTCTCGTCTGGACTCCGGTCGGGCTCGTAGCTCAGCGCGCCCATTCCGCTGCGTCCAACACAGGCCAGGCGGTCGAGCGCCGTCAGACGTTCGTGCCGGATTCCCTGTTTCTCGACCGTGCGGTCGAGCAGCAGGCGGCCCCACCCGTCCGGCAAGCTGTCGTTGAAAAGACCGTAGAGCCCGTCGAAGACCGCGTCGGACGGCGTGAAGACGCCGGATTGCAGCGGCAGCTTAAGCGGCGACAGCTCGATGCCTGTCGCGACAAAAGCAGGATCGTATTCGAAGAGGATGCGCCGCTGGCGGAGCGCCAGACGTCCGACCTTGCGCCCGCCCGCGCGACCCAGATAAACGGTCAACAGCTCGACCGGTGCGTATTTCATTTGCGGCGGCCCTTGCGGCGGACCTTGGGAGCCGCCAGGATCTCATCCAGCGACCGCGATGCAAGCTCGCGTCCTTCGTCGGTGCAGACCTTGTCGAAATCCTGAAGGCAGTCCAGAACCAGCCCCAGCCTGAGTAGGGAGTCGAGCGCAATCAGGCCGGTGAGCTCGAAGCGTTTCAGCGAACTCCAACTCACCCTGGACCGGCGCGCAAGACCCTCCTGGCTCAGGTTCATCGAAAGCCGGCGGGCCTTGAAACGGGACGCAAGCTCCTGCCGTACCTCATCTGGCGTCCTCATCATAATAGACAATATATTGTCCATAAAGCCTCTAAAACCAATTATACAGACAATATATTATCTATTCTGGAACGGTGATCAACCAGCCTCGACGACATCCCGATAGTATTTCTCGTACTGCGGAATGATCTTGTCCGAGCAGAAGCGCTCCGATGCGTTCCATCGCCCCGCGCGCCCCATGCGGTAGTGCAAAGCATCGTCTTTCAATAGCTCCACCACGCGCGCGGCCTGGCCTTCGATGTCGCCCACGGCCTCCAGGAAGCCGTCCTCGCCGGCGGTAATCAGTTCCGGAACGCCCCCGACCTTGGTCGCCACCGGCACCACGGCGCAGGCCATCGCCTCCAGCGCCACCAGCCCGAACGATTCCAGCTCGCTGGGCATCAGCAGCACGTGCGCCAGCGGAATCAGCCGCTCCACGTGGTCCTGCTTGCCGAGAAAGGTGATGTGTTTCTCCACCTTCAGATCGCGCGCCAGATATTCCGCCGGCCCGCGCTCCGGACCATCGCCTGCCATCAGCAGGTGCGCCGGCACGCTCTTGCGGACCTCGGCCAGGATGCGCACGCAATCCATCACGCGCTTCACCGGCCGGAAATTGGAAAGATGCAGCAGCAGTTTCTCGCCGGCCGGCGCGTAATCGGCGGCGGCCTTCTTGGCGTCGTTTGGCTGGTAGCGGTCGCAGTTGACGAAATTCTTGATCACGCGGATTTCGTTGGTCACGCCGAAGACATCCTGAGTCTGCTTCCGCAGGTACTCGCTGATCGAGGTGATGCCGTTGGACTGCTCCATCGAAAACTTGGTGATCGGGAAGTACGACCGGTCCACGCCCACCAGCGTGATATCGGTGCCGTGCAGGGTGGTGATGAAGGGCAGGCGATGCCGCCGCGCGAGCATCTGCTGCGCCAGCATCGCCGAAATGGAATGCGGGATGGCGTAGTGAACGTGCAGCACGTCGAGCGAGTAGGATTCCGCCACCTCCGCCATCCGCGACGCCAGCGCCAGGCAATACGGCGGATATTGAAATAGCGGATAGGTGGAGACTTCCACTTCGTGGTAGTGAATTCGCGGCGTTCCGGGGTCGAGGCGGATGGGATTGGCGTAGCTGATGAAATGCACTTCGTGGCCGCGCGTCGCCAGTTCCAGGCCGAGCTCGGTGGCGACGATACCGCTGCCGCCGTATGTGGGATAGCACGTAATGCCGACGTTCACATGGTCAGCGTAGCAACTTGGAGGACGGGATTCATCTCGCGGACCAGGAGACTTTCCTCACGGCGAAGGTGAAATTCCGTCACATGATCGTAGCGCGTAATCAATAGAATGAAGAGTACGGAGGTCCGCACCATATGTCGACGATGACGCTGCCCACCGAAGAACTGAGCGCGTACGGAACCGCACGATCCACCGTCCAGGGGACGCCGCTGAGCGCCCAAGAACTCCGCAAGACCGACGCCTATTGGCGTGCTTGCCGTTACCTGGGGCTGGGAATGATTTACCTGCAGGAAAACCCGCTGCTGAAGGAGCCGCTCCGGCCGGAACACATCAAGAACCGGCTGCTCGGCCATTGGGGATCGAGTCCCGGGCTGGCATTCATTTACACGCACCTCAATCGCGTCATCAGGAGCTTCGACCAGAGCATGATCTTCCTGGCCGGTCCCGGCCACGGCGCCCCGGGCGTGCTGGGCCCGGTTTATCTGGAAGGAACGTACTCGGAGATTTATCCGGAAAAGAGCCAGGACGAAGAGGGCCTGCGCGAGTTCTTCAAGCAGTTTTCCTTTCCAGGCGGAATCGGCAGCCACTGCACACCGGAGACGCCGGGATCGATTCACGAAGGCGGCGAGCTCGGATATGTGCTCTCGCACGCCGGAGGAGCGGCATTCGACAATCCGGACCTGGTGGTGGCCGCCGTCATTGGTGACGGCGAGTCGGAAACCGGGCCGCTGGCCACATCCTGGCACGTCAATAAGTTCCTCAATCCCATTCGCGATGGCGTGGTGCTGCCGATTTTGCACCTGAACGGGTACAAGATCAACAATCCGACCATTCTGGCGCGCGTGAGTCACGACGAGCTGGAGAACCTGCTGCGCGGGTATGGTTGGACGCCGTATTTCGTCGAAGGTTCCGATCCCGAGAGCATGCACCAGGCGATGGCCGCGACGATGGATCGCTGTCTGTCGGAAATCCGGCGCATGCAGCAGGAAGCGCGCCAATCGGGCAAGGCCGGGAGATGCCGATGGCCGGCCATCGTGTTGCGCAGCCCCAAAGGATGGAGCGCCCCGCGCGAGGTGGAGAATCACTATCTGGAAGGCTTCTGGCGGGCGCACCAGGTTCCGCTTCCGGACGTGAAAAAAGATCCGGTGCAATTGAAGCTCCTGGAAGATTGGATGCGGTCGCACAAGCCGGAAGAGTTGTTCGACGCGCAAGGCAGGCCGATCGCCGAACTGCTGGAGCTGGCGCCATCGGGGGTGCGGCGCATGAGCGCCAATCCCAGCGCCAACGGCGGAATCCTGAAACGCAACCTGCGGCTGCCGGATTTCCGCAAGTACGCGTATGAAGTGGAGAAGCCGGGCACCAAGGAAGCCGCCAACACGGTTCCGCTGGGCGATCTGCTGCGCGATGTGATGAAAGCCAATCCGAACAATTTCCGTGTGTTTGGGCCGGACGAAACCACATCCAACAAGCTGCAATCGATTTACGCGGTGACCAAGAAGCTGTGGTTGGAGGAATACTTCCCGGAGGATTCCGACGGCGGCGAGCTGGCGGCCGACGGACGCGTGATCGAGATGCTGAGCGAGCACACGGTGGAAGGCATGCTGGAAGGCTACCTGCTGACCGGCCGTCACGGGTTCATTTCGACCTACGAATCCTTCGCCCACGTCATCGATTCGATGTTCAATCAGTACGCCAAGTGGCTTTCGCTCTGCACCAATCTGTCGTGGCGCCAGGATATCGCATCGCTCAACATACTCATCACGTCGACGGTCTGGCGGCAGGATCACAACGGCTTCACGCATCAGGACCCGGGATTTCTGGACGTGGTGGTGAACAAGAGCGCGGCGGTGACGCGTATCTATCTGCCACCGGACGTGAATTCGCTGCTATCGGTGGCCGATCACTGCCTGAAGAGCCAGAACTACGTCAACGTGATCGTCAGCGACAAGCAGTTGCACCTGCAATATCTGAGCATGGACGCGGCAATTCAGCACTGCACCAAGGGAATCGGCATCTGGGACTGGGCCAGCAACGACGAAGGCGGCGAGCCGCACCTGGTGATGGCGTCGGCCGGCGATATTCCCACTCAGGAGGCCCTGGCGGCGACGGCGCTGCTGCGGCAGGAATTTCCGCAGATCCGCATCCGCTTTGTCAATGTGGTGGACCTGTTCAAGCTGCAGCCGGCCAGCGAACATCCGCATGGACTCAGTGATCACGACTTCGATTCGCTTTTCAGCACCGACAAGCCGGTGATTTTCAATTTCCACGGCTATCCGTGGCTGATTCACCGGCTGGCCTATCGGCGGACGAATCACGCCAACCTGCATGTGCGCGGATACAAAGAGAAGGGCAGCATCAATACGCCGATGGAACTGGCGATCAACAACCAGATCGACCGCTTCAGCCTGGCCATCGACGCCATCGACCGCGTGCCGGAATTGCAGCGCATCGGAGCGCACGCCAAAGAGAAGTTCCGCAATTTGCAGATCGATTGCCGGAATTACGCATACGAACACGGCGTAGACAATCCGGCGATCACCGACTGGCGCTGGTCGAAGTAGACCGTTGCACTTGCGGCTGCGGAGCAGTAAAAAGAGAGCATGCGGACCCTGTATTCCTTTTTTGTGTTCGCCGGGATTGCCGTTTCCGGAACAGGATTCTGGGCGCCCGTCGTGCCTCCCAGAGCGAGCTATGCCGCCGACGTAAAATATGATCCCTTGACCTCGCGGTTGGAGGGCACGGGAACGATCCGTTTCCGCAACGATACCGCCCGGCCCATCGGGCGCATCGCGCTGCAGTGGTTTGGCGATTCTCTGAGCGCGAGCGTGGGTGGAACAGCACTGCATCGTCTGCCTGGCGGAAAGAGCGTCGGGGCTTTTGACTTGCCGGCCGACCTCGCGCCGCGAAGCGAAATTGCGATCTCATTGGTCTTCGGCGCTTCCTGGAAACTCGACGCCAAGACGCAAAGCGCGATTACATCGTTTGTGACACCGAAGTTGTGGTGGGGATTCGGGACGTTCGACGCCTACGAGGTGCGGCTCTCCGCCCCGGACGGTTTCGTGTGGGCCACCAGCGGCCGATACGATGCGGAAAGACATGCCTACATCGCGGATGGAGCCCGGGCGTTCGGCGCCTTTCTCGGAAAGAATTACGAGAGCGCGGAGGCGGATGCCGGCGACGTGCGAATTCGGGCCGTCTTCACCGCGCAGGGCAAACCATGCGCCGATCTGTTGCTGAAGACCGCGGTGGACGTGATCGCGTTCTATCGCGAGCGATTCGGGTTTTATCCGCACAAGTCGCTCTCCATCGTTCCCGGGATGGACTACCCGGCCGGAGGGTATCCGCCGGCCACGGCATTAGTGGTAGTGCACGGACAGCACCGCATGTCCGAGCGTTCGGAGGGATTCTGGCGCTGGATCACGGCTCACGAAATCGGCCATATGTACTGGGGCAACTTCGTGCTGGCTCAAGGCCCGAATTCCCTCAACTGGCTGATGATCGGGCTGGGCATCCGCGCCGACCAGGAATACCGCCGCGCCCGCGGTATCGCGGATGCCGGAACGCTGCAAGACAACTATGCCAATGGAATCCACGAAGGCCGCGACACCACGATGGATCTTACCGGCGAACAGGAATCGGCCATCGACTGGGACTTCAACAATATCGTCGAACACGGCAAAAGCATCGCCATGATGAACGCGCTGGAATCGGTGATCGGCAGGGAGACCTTCGATGCACTCTACCGCCGCTGCTTGCGCGACTATGCCGGAAAGCAGCTCGGCTGGCGCGAATTTGAACGAATCGCAGAGGCTCAGAGCGGCGAAGATCTGGACTGGTTCTTCGAATCCTGGGTGCGTTCCCCGGAAAGCGTGCTCTATCGCGTGGCGGGGCAGGAATGCCTGGCCGCGCCAGGGGGATTCGATTGCACGGTTCGCATCGAGCGCAAAGGGAGCGGGCGCATGCCGGTGATGGTAGCCGCCCGTTTCGAGGATGGAACCGAGCAGCGTGTGCGTTCCGAGCGCCTCGCTGACATCGACGAGCTGAAGTTTCACAGCCAGTCGAAGATTAAAGAAGTGATTGTGGATCCGGACCACGCGGTCGTGATGGAAGAAGAGGGCCCGTCTCAGCGATCCGTGAAAGCGAAAATCCAGAGCCTTCCCTGGACCGGCTCCGGCGCCGCGGCCCTCGAACTCTACAAGCAGGCGCAGCAGGTCAAACTCACGGACGGGAACAGCCGCTGGAGACTCGGTCTGCTTCTATACGACGGGCGTTATTACGCCGAGGCGCTCGAAATTATGAAATCGCTGGAGGACAGCCAATCGCGGTTTTTTGCGCTGGTGTGGGAGGGGCAACTGTTGGACTTGCTCGGCAGGCGGACTGAAGCGATTTCGGCCTACCAGGCAGCGCTGAAAGAGCCCGGCACACCCACTATGCGGCACGACCAATGGGGATTGATCATCGACAAGAAATGGGCGCAGGAACGGTTGCAGACACCGTTCGAAAGGAAGTGATTCCTACACCGGGTGCGGGACGCCTTGGATGCAGCGCACGGTGTCGCGCGCGATCAGCAGTTCTTCGTCGGTTGGAATCACCCAGATGCCCAGCTTTGCTCCGTCCTTGCCGATCTGACGTTCGGCCGACGATTTCGCGCAGTTCTTTTCGGCGTCGACCTCGATGCCGGCCCACTCCAGGCCTTCACAGATCTTCGCGCGAATCTCGGACGAATTCTCGCCGATGCCGCCGGTAAAGACGATCGCGTCGGCGCCGCCCATCGACGCCAGAAACGCGCCGATATATTTGCGCGCGCGGTGGCAGAAAATATCGATCGCCAGTTTCACCCGCCGGTCGTCGAATTCTTCGGCTTCCTGTTGCAGGGCCCGCATATCGTTGGTCAATCCGGATACCCCAAGCAGCCCGGATTGGGTATTGAGGACCGTCTCGACTTCCTGTGCCGAGAGGCCCTCTTTCGCCGAAATGAAACTCACAATGGCGGGGTCAATGTCGCCGGACCGGGTACCCATCACCAGGCCCTCGAGCGGCGTCATGCCGAGCGAAGTATCCACGGAGCGGCCGGCTCGGATAGCGGCCGCCGAGCAACCGTTGCCGAGATGCAGCGATACCAGGTTGGTCTGCTCCCTTTCGAGATTACGGATGGTCCGGTAACGATACGACACGTACCGATGCGAGGTCCCATGGAATCCGTAACGGCGGATGCGATGCCGCCGGTACAGATGGTAGGGAATAGCGTACAGGTACGCGGATGGAGGCAACGACGAGTGGAACGCCGTATCGAAGACCGCCACTTGCGGCACGCCTTGTCCGAAGGCCTTGCGCGCGGCCAGAATGCCCTTGATGTTGTTCGGATTGTGCAGGGGCGCCAGATCGATGCAATCTTCGATGCCGTGGAGCACGGCGTCATCGATGCGCACCGATTCCGTGAAGCGCTCGCCGCCGTGCACCACGCGATGGCCCACCGCGTGGACGTCGCCCAGGCTCTGGATTTCGGCAATCCCGGCCTGGTCGGAAGCCAGCCATCGCAGGATCGTGTCGAGCGCGGCGGCGCAGTCGCGAATGGGCGCGGTGAATTTCTGCCGCGGGTGATCGCCCGCCTGGATGGTGACAATCGCTTCGCCGCCGATTCGTTCTACAAGACCCTTACAGAGCCGCTGGTCGCGACTCTGTTTGATACGTTCAATGTCGGTCGCGATCACCTGGAATTTCAGGCTCGAACTCCCGGCATTGAGAACCAGAATGTTCATAAACCATGATTTTCGCAGGTTGCAGTCTGAAATTCAAAAACCGCTCCCCCGCGGTCGCGGCTCCGGGGCAGGTATGGTGCCTCCAACAGAGCCGCGGCCGTCAGGGAGCGGTGGCTAGTAGCGGAAATGACGGGATCGTTACGGAACCAGCATCACCTGGGAGCGCCAGACGGCGTACTTCTGCTCCGTCGGGGCGATCACGTTCACCTGGCAGGTGTAGCGGCCCGGCTTCAACTGCGCCAGCGGCAGGGCGAACTTCAGCGGCAGGGTTTTCGATTTCGGGTCCAGGCCGTCGTTCACCATCAGGGGCGCGGTCTCGAATGCCTTGATCTTGCCGCGATAGAACGTCACCGTCGCCACCACCGGCTGGGTAGTCTCGGCGCTCGGTTCGTAGGCCTGCAGGTAGACGAACATGTCGCTGTTGTTGTTGAAGACGTTGGTGACGCTGGGAATGAGCTGTTTGCCGCCTTCGATGAGCGGATTGGCGGCATCCACCTTCTTGTCGTTCTGTGCGCGGGAGATCTGCGCCGACAGGTCGATGCGCTGGCTGCTGAGAACCACCGAGCTGATCGGCAGGTTCCGGGTTTCGGTGGTCAAGTTGGGAATCACCAGCTTGGTGTCGTAAGTGCCGATCCGGCCGTTGGTGTTTTCACGGGCCACCACGCGCAGGGTATATGTGCCGGGCGCCAGCGTGAATCCTGCGGTCCATACGATGGGGTGCTTGGCCAGTTGCGCTGCGGCCTCGCCTTTCAGTTTGAAATCGACAAAGTCGCGCAGGTTCTGCACGATCTTGCCCTTGTCGTCCTTTACCACGCCGATAAAGTCGAAAGTGGTGGCTTCGGCTCCGGCCGAGCCTTTCTTCACCAGCTCCAGTTCGCTGCCGGGAATTTTGGTGGTGATCGGCACGAAATAGTTGTCACGTCCCAACCGGAAGTAGCCCGCGTCCAGACGCATTTCCATATCCGTGACCGGGTCGCCCAGCATGAGAGCTTCGTCGAGTTGCCGTTCTTTGTCGCTGGCGGTGTAGTTCTTGAATTCCTTGCCGGCCCAGTATCCCTGCCGGTAGTCCATCTTGGAAACCCGCGCGGCCAGCGCCGGATCCTTGAGGGCGATCTTCACGCGGCGGAAGTGGCCGTCGAGCTTATCGTTGCTGGTGTAGTAGCCCAGGATGTAGTAGCTCGACATATCCTTCTGCGCCTGAACGATGCCCATGGCCAGGTCGCTATTGTCGATGAGCGCCTTGCCGCCGGTGTCGCCGGCCAGCGTGGTCAGGGTTTCCTGCTGTCCCTGGAAGTTGCTTTGGGAAGCGCGCGCGGAGCTGCCGCTGTACATTCCGGACCCGCCCGGCGAACCCTTGGTGGCATCGCCCAACGGCGCCTGCGCAACCAGACCGCGGGCATCGATGGGGTAGAAGGAAACGTTGGCGCGGATGGCCGCATTGATGGTGGATTGGAGCTGCGCCTGGTTATCGACGCCGTTACGCGTCATGCCGCTGGCGAAGTAGACCAGCGCCTTCTTCTCATTGAGCGACCCGAGCATCTTAACCGCGGTTTCCAGAGCCGAAAGCTGGCGGTCGGTGTTGAAGATATTGAATTCGCTGTCGTCGGCGGTAAAAGCTGCGCCGGTGTCGGAAGTGCTGTCGTCGCTGGTGGATTCGTCCATGCCCTGGCCTTCGCCGATAGTCAGATTCTTGATGTCCTTCAGGAGCTGATCGCGATCGTCGGTGAAGTCCTCGACTACGTTGACGTCGCTGTTGAACGTCATGATGGCCACCAGGTCACTGGGAGTGATCTGTTTCTGCACGAACTTCTTGGCGGCATCCTGCGCGCGAACCTGATCCTGAATCGGCATCGACGTCATGTCGAAGAACAACACCATCAACCGCTTGTCCTTGTACAGCGGATCGCCCGGCTTCTCCGGCTTGATCTCGGTGGCGGTCACGGCTTTCGGCTTTTCGTCCTTCACCGTCTTGATAGTTTCGGTTTTGGTATCCGGCTCGGTGGTGATGGCTTCGGCCGGGTTCTCTTCCAGCCGCTGGAATGCGCAGATCTTCACGTCCTGCGGCTTTCCGTCCTCGGTGACCACGAAATCCTTGGCGGTGAGATTGTCGATCGGGTTGCCGCTCTTGTCCTTGATCATCAGGTCTTCGACCACCAACTGGGCCTGTGTGCTGAACCTGATGGGGCCCTTCGCCGGCTGCTCGGGGGCGGCGGCCTTTTTCTGGGCTGGCGCAGCCTTGCCCGCGGGTTGCGATTGCGTCGGGGCCTGTTGCGCAAAGACAACTAATGCCCAGACGACGAAGATGGAAGTGATCGAACGAATCGTCAAAGATCGCATAAGCTTAGAACCTGAACCTCACGACCACGCTGAATTGCCGCATTTGATTTGGACCGGTGAGAATCCCGTATTGCGTAGTGCCCACATTGGTGTTGTAGCTTCCGTAGTTGACGTGGTTGAGAATGTTGGTGGCGTCGAAGCGCACGTCCATGCTGCGCCGCTCGTCAAAGCGGAAGATGCGGCCGAATTGCGAGTTGAGGCCAAAAGTCATCGGTCCATGGAGGATATCGCGTCCGGCATCGCCCCACTGGCCGGCAGGCGGTGTGACGAACGCCG
>Ga0335076_10004583_pt1 | contig 13988 bp, 13 predicted proteins | sample Lox_Sample_25_FD_206717 | JGI IMG/M metagenome (GOLD analysis project Ga0335076, IMG submission 206717) | Soil microbial communities from Loxahatchee National Wildlife Refuge, Florida, United States - Lox_Sample_2.5 | ecosystem: Environmental > Terrestrial > Soil > Wetlands | place: USA... | reverse complement strand
CGGGGCGCTCGGTGTGTTCCGCGGAACACTCACACCTTCCGGTCCACTAGAGCCCACAGCCCTCTGCACCACCGACGCGCCCGGGTCTGAAACGCGGCCGGTAGCGATCTCAACGGAGACCTCGGCACTCCCCCTCGCCGGCGCCGCCGACGACCCGCCCGCCGGCCCGGCCGCGCCTTTCACCTCCGACTCGTCCACGCCCCCCGTTGCGGACGTGGCGCTCGGAGTGTTCCGCGGAACACTCACACCTTCAGCTCCGCTAGACCCCGCAGCCCTCTGCAGCACCGGCGTACCCGGCGTCGGCGGAACCTTCGCGACCGGCTCATCGACGCCCCCCGCAGCCGAGCCAGCGCGAGGAGTGTTCCGCGGAACACCCACACCTTCCGATCCGCCGGACGCCACAGCCCTTTGCACGACCGGCGCGCCCGGCTCTGAGACGCGGTCGGCGTCCATCTCAAGGGCGCCTTCGCTACTCGCCGTCGCCGACGGCGCCGCCAATCCGCCTGCCGGCGCAGGCGGAACGTTCGCCATCGGCTCGTCAACGCCCCCCGCAGCCGACCGGCTGCCAGGCGTGTTCCGCGGAACACTCGGATCTTCGGGTCCACTGGGTGCTGCGGCCCTCTGAAACACCGGCGCGCCTGGCTCCGAGACGTGGACGGCGGCCTCGACGGACCCCTCGCCACTCGCCCCCGCCGGCGCCGCCAACGACCGGTCCGACGGCCCATCGGCGCCTTTCGCCACCGGCTCGTCGACGCCCACCGCAGCCGACCCGGCGCTCGGGTTGTTCCGTGGAACAGTCACGCCTTCGGGGACGCCCGCGGACACGCCGGCATCTGGTCGTGCTGTCTCCCGCCGCACCAGGGCGCCTGGCGATTTGGCCTTCGCCGCGACCATGCGTGCCGGCCCCGCCGGCCGCAGTCTCCGAAGAGGCCGGCTCGGCGACGCATCGGGCTCGACGACTGCGGGGACGCTGCTCGCGCCCTCCACCGCGGTGTCCGCGCCGGGAGTGTGCGCCAACCCCGCCCCCGTGTCGTCCGCCGGCACAGGCGCCTTCGCCGACGCCGACCGCCGAGCAATCGAGGCGGGCCTTTCCACGACTGTCTCGCTCGGACCTGGCTCCGATCGAACAGCGCGAGAAACGAGTCCCTGACCCACGACCAACGATTCCGACGTCGGCCCCGCATCGACGACCACTCGCGCGCCGGCATCGCCAACCGACTGATCAGCCGCCGCCCGAGCAGGCGCAGGCGCCGGTCGCGCCCCCGCGGTACCAGACCTCGACGGGCCTTCCTCGATCCGCGGTCGCGGAATTGCGCTACGTGACACACGCCGCGACACCGGTGGCGCGGGCTTGAGGGCGCTCATCGGGAGCATGGTCGGTCCGAGCTCGCCGAGGAACAGCCACTTGGCCGCCTCTTCGCTGATTCCGTTTGGGCGTGGGAGGCCGGCCGACACCGACCCGGGGACCGGTGGCCCGGAGGGCGGCGACGCGGCCTCGGCTGGCGCGGCCGAAAGTGGCGCGGCCACAGGCGCCCCGGCCTCGGGTGGCGCGACTCCGCCCGAGCCAGAGGGAAGCGCGTCGCGAACCGGAAGTAGCCGCGGCCGGCGCCCGATCGTCGGATTCCGATGCCGGGCGAGCGCTTGCGCGGCGAATCTCGCGCCTCCGGCGCGGGCCAGGCGATCGGAGCGCGCCAGCAGCCTGCGGCTGAGGGGCGCGGGATCGAACGACCCCTGATCGCTCATGCCTGAAACTCGGAACCCGGCTTGCTCAGTCATGGGGGAAGCTCCCCACGAGGGAATGTGCCTCGGTGAGAAATCGGCGACGGTCGCGGTGCTCGAGATCGAGCAACTCGTCGAGCGGCCAGTGGAAGTGGTGGGCGAGCCGGGCCATCTCCGCGTACAGCTCATGCGGAGACGGCCGCGTCATTTCCCCGGCGGCCCATCCCGTATCTCGCTGAGGTCGACTTCGAACTCGGCTTCGCAATGCGGGCATGCGATCACCCCCACGGGGTCGCCACTCGTGTTGAGCCGTTCGTAGAGCTGCTGGAGATGGTCGAAGTCCGCCGCGTAGAGGTCCTCGACGACCTGCGGGGTGACATCGGTGATCTCGCCGATTCGCGTGACGACGCGGGAGAGCAGCAGAACGGCCAGGTATGCCTCGTTCTGGCGCACGGAGGGATCGCGCAGTGGCTCGATCTCGTCGCGCGCGGTGGCGAGGCGCATGATGCCGTCCCGATGCACCTCGCCCGAGCCGTCGACGTAGCCGCGCGGCAGCGTGAACTCGAAGTCGGTTCTCATCACGCCCCAGACAAGCAGGGCCGCGGGTCGTAGTTACTCCTCCGCGATCTAGGCGCGCGTCAGGCCCTCGTGGGCGATCTCGATCTCCTCGACCATCACCTCGTTGCCGCCGGCGCTGAGCCCCGGCGCGCTGTAGCGGCACGGCCAGGCGCGCACGAAGTTGTAGGTGACGACGGGGCTGCCCGTCCAGTCGAGCACCTCGATCGTGCCGTCCTTCCGAGCATCGGTGATTTGGCCGTTGATCACCTGCTGGCGCCACTGCCACAGTGCGTTGTTGCTGTCGACGCCGCGCTTGAGCGTGATGTTGTTCCACTTCAGCTGGCCGGGAAACTTCTGGACCATCGACTTGCCCGACGCGTCGGTCGTGGTATGGGTGACCACCTCGTTCTCGCTGCCGATTCCGTCGATTTCCTTGAAGAATCCGGCCGCCTCGGCGCCGCCCAGCTTGATTTGGAAGTAGTGGGCGCCGGCGGTTGCCTGGTCATTTGCTGCCATGGGTCACATCTCCTTTTGAGCTACTCGGCACCAGCCTGGACCTGGAACTGCCTGATGCGGAACACGACGAACTCCGCCGGCTTGACCGGTGCGATTCCGACCTCGACCGTGACCTGCCCCGCCTCGACCATGTCCGGCGGATTGGTCTCCTCGTCGCATTTGACGAAGAACGCCTGGTCCGGCGTGGCTCCGAACAGCGCGCCGCTCCGCCAGATCCGGGTCAGGAAGTTCGCCGCCGAGATCTTCAGCGACATCCACAGGCGCTCGTCGTTGGGCTCGAACACGGCCCACTGTGTGCCCTGCATGATCGACTCTGAGACGAAATTGAACAGCCGGCGCACGTTGATATAGCGCCACTCCGGGTCACTCGACAACGTGCGTGCGCCCCACACGCGGATGCCGCGACCCGGGAACGCCCGGATGCAGTTGATACCCGCACGGTTCAGGCTGTCCTGCTCTGCCCCGGTCAGCTGGTAGGCAAGATCGTTGGCGCCGAGCACAACCTCATTCGCAGGCGCCTTGTGTACTCCGCGGGTGGAATCGGTCCGGCACCAGATGCCGGCGACGTGGCCGCAGGGCGGGACTTGGATCGGCCGCTTCGTGACCGGGTCCATGACTTCGACCCACGGCCAGTACATCGTGGCGAACTTCGAATCGAGGTTCGAGGTGAGGACCCAGTCGAGTACCTCGTCCGGTTTGCGGTCCGGCGGCGGATCCAGGATCGCCATGCGCTGACCTGCGTTCTCGCAACCTTCGACAACCTTGCTCTGGAGAGCGCGGAGAATCTTCTCCGTGTCGGCGACGTTGCCGTTGCTGTCATTCATCATCGCCATCAGGTCGGGCACGCACACCATCGTCACTTCCTCGACGGCGGTCACACCCTCGAGCCCCTCGCGCTCGGCAGCATCTCCTTCCACCTGGTCCTGGGTGAGAGCCGACGGGACCACCGACGGCACGTTCAGCCGGTAGGTTCCTGGGAGGAGCCTCTCTATCGAGTCGGCGTCCGTCTCGGTGACCGTGACGAACTTTGACTTCTCGGTCACGGCCTTTGCGAGGTCCTTCAACAGCAGGCCCTCGTACGGCGCTTCGGTGAGGCGGCCGGCCTTGATCGTGAGGCGATACGTCGTCTCGCCCCCGTTGCCGTTCTGGCCGCGCTTTGGTGGCTCCTCGGCAAGCTCCGCCGTGATCGGCTCGGGGGCGTTGTCCTTGGCCTCTATGGCGAACGCCGCTGGGTGTTCCTTCTCCCCCGACGGGAGCGCGACCATCTCGCCCGATCTCAGCGACGCCTTGGGCGGGGTCTCCTCCCCGCCGACGCGGACCACCCAGCACAGCGCTCCGCCGTTGTGGAAGAACCCGTACACGGCGTGTGCCAGGTAGGCGCCTTCCATGAACGGTGTGGGATGAGGCGCGTCCGGGTCGCTGAACGTACGCTCGAACTGCGACCAGTTCGCGATGCGCTGCGGGACGTTGACTGGGCCGCCCGGGGCGAGGCCGACGAACGCGGCGACCGATGTACCGACGCCCTCGATCGGTTTCGACTGCGACGGGATCTCTTCGACGTAGACGCCCGGCGTCAGGTAGTTCGGCATGTCACTCCTCGATTCGTTGTCGGCTGCCTTTCAGCTCGGTGCGCAGCGCTTCCAGCACGGGGGGCGGAATCAGCCGTGGCCGTCCTGGCGGCGGGTCGAGGATCGTCGGCCACACCTCGTCGCGAGGCAACAGGATCAGCTTTGCCTCAGGCGCGACTTGCCTGAGACGCTCACGGAGCTCGGGAGCCCCCTGGCTGTCGCTGTCGATCACGATCACGTCCGGTGTGGCGATCGACGCGGTGAAGACGATCCCCTCCTCGTCCTCCTCCTGGCCGATCACCTCGATTCCGTCGTGGGCGAATTCCTGTACCAGTCCGGACCGCATGACCGTATCCAGCTTCGCCAGGAGCACTCGCGCAATCGGGCGCTGTGACATCGACTGAACTCTTGCGTGCGCCGGGTCGCGTCACCAGAGCCGGGAGGGCAACTATTCGGGCAACATTCGCTGCCCGTTTGAACGATCAGCGTCCTCGAGTGGCTGACCGCATCGACACTCGCAGCTCGCGAGAGTCTGGCGGTATGTGCAACTCAGTCTCGCCCTCGGAGCCGTCCGCGGCGCGGACCCTGCACGGGTGTGAGCCGGCTGGGACGTTCGCAAAAGAGAAACGGCCATCCTCCGAGCTGTGAGCCCACCGGCCCGTCTCCGGCAACGCGAGCCAGGCGTCGGGGATCGGCACGCCGCCGTCATCGTCGAGGAGGATCCCGTCGACTCTCTGCAGCGCCTCGACGATGTTGCGGTCCGCGCCGAGACGCCGCGTCGTGAGTTGTCGAGTCAGTACGTCGGGGCCACGCTGGACGACCACGCCCGGCTCGCACGAGAGCGTCACGAGGTAGTCAAACGATGCCTTGTAGGAACCTCCGATCGCGTTCCAGAAGTCGGCCTTTCCGTCCTCGCGCGCGGCGGCGATGCGAGTTTTCAGCGGATACGGCTGTGCCGCAGGCTCGGCGAGATCCCCGGCCAGACAATCGGCGGGCAACCGCTGGTGCGCGACCAGCACGGCCAGCACCTGTGACATCAGCCGGTGCTCGTCCTCGATCGCGCGCGCCCAGGCCGTGACCGCGTAGGAGCACTCGAGCCGGAACGGAGGTCGCGCCATCCGCGCGGTGCCGTTCTGCCGGTGCTCTCGCCACTCCGTTTCCCTCAGATCGGTGGCCTCGCGCAGGTCATAGAGGAACAGGTTCACCGTGGGCCCCGCGACCGCCGCCGCCCATTCCCGAGCGGGGGGATCGAAAACCACCGCCACGCTCCCGAAGCCATGCTGCTCGAGCTCTCGGCGCAACAATCGACGAAGCGACTCGTCGAGGTCCGCGAGCATCGTGTTCAGCGGCACCTGGATCGCCAGGTTCATCGGTTGTCCAGCGTACGTCGCAGCGGACACGGCGGAAAGTGGCGAACGCCCGCAAATCGGGCACACCGGTCGCCCGAACGGGCAGGGTCAGGTCGACGGCATGTCGGTCAGCCGAGCGCGGAGTGTTCGAAATCGGACTCCAACGTGAGGCGGCCCAACTTCAGATACTCAGCGAACACGGCCTGCCTGAGATGACGCATCGCGATCGTTCCGCCATCGTCCGCCGCGAGGAAAGCCGCGGCAAGCGAGCAGTTGCGGATCGAGCCACCAGACAACCTGAACTTGTCCGCGAGCAGTTCGAGATCGACGTCGTCGGCGACCGGAGCTCGAGCGGGCAGCAACTTCCGCCAGATCGACCGACGCTGATCTGCATCTGGGAATGGGAACTCGATTGCGAGATCGAGCCTGCGGAGAAAGGCGTCATCGATGTTGCTCCGGAGGTTCGTGGCGAGGATCACGGCGCCGTCGTAACTCTCCATCTTCTGGAGCATGTACGCGACCTCGATGTTCGCGTACCGGTCGTGAGCATCCTTCACCTCCGAGCGCTTTCCGAACACCGCGTCGGCCTCGTCGAAGAAGAGGATCGCGTTGGAGTCCTGCGCGGCGGCAAAGACCCGGTCGAGGTTCTTCTCGGTTTCACCGATGTACTTCGAGACGACCGTGGCCAGGTCGATCCGGTAGAGCTCCAGCCCGAGTTCGCCGGCCAGTACCCGCGCCGCCATCGTCTTGCCGGTGCCTGACTCGCCGAAGAACAGCACCTTGACCCCGTGCTCCCCCGCGACGGTCGCGCTGAACCCCCACTCGTCGAGCACCAGCTCGCGATGGCGCAGGTACGCCGATATCGACTTCAGCAACGCGACGGAACGCTCGGGCAACACCAGCTCCTCCCAGCTCTCGCGACCGGGTAGGCAGACGGCGAGCTGCTCGAGCTGGCGACTCGATGCCTGACGCGCCCCTAGGTGCAGATCGTCCAGCCTCGGCTCGGCTCTTCCGGCGGCCGCCGCCGACAACCGTGCAAGGCCGGCCGCCCGAGCGATCTGGCCCGCGCTGTGGCGGAACTTCGCCGCGAGAACATCAGCGTCGTCGGCGTTCACGTGCCGTCTCCAGAGCACTCGCCGCTCTGCGGCGGTAGGTGAGGGTACTTCGACCGTGGCACCGCCAACCGCGTCGAGCCAGGCGAGCCCGTCACGACGAGGCGACCAGATGAGCAATCCATCCGCTTGCGCCGCCAGAGCCGCCGCGACCGCGGGTCGTTCCTCGGGGGGCGGCTCCTCGGTAACCGTGACGCACACCCGGCCGCCCGCCAGGCGCGCCTCAAGCGTCGCGGCCGCCACGACAGTGTCGGAGCGGATTCGTGTGGCTTCGAGTGCAATCAGCGGTGTATTCAGGGCCGCCGCCAGCAACTCGACGCCGTCTGGGCCACAGATCAGCAGCGAGGTACCCCCCGCCTCGGGCACCAGCCGGCTCAGCTCGGTGACGGTCCGATCGCGGCCGAGGTTGTCCGCCGGCGGCTCGACGCGCCGAACGTCATCGCCCGACGCGCGGTCGAGTCGCGCTCCGAGAACATGGCACACAAGAGCCTCACCGACGCGCACCATCCGCTCGGCGAGCGGCACGGTGTCGTCGCCGTCCAGCAGTCGTATCGCCCCGGTTCGACGCAGTGGCCGATCTCGCGCAAAGCGCTCAAGGACATCGCCCGGCTCGTGGCCGGCCCCCGACAGGAGCCGGGCGGCCAGACGTGGACTGGCGAGCTTTCGGGTGAGATCGTCGTGAAGGTAGGCGAGCAGACGCCCGTACCGCGGATCGAGCTCGGGCGCGATGCACAGGACCAGCAGCGCCGCGTCGAGTTTGTCGAAGTCGAGCTTCGTCACCGCGTCACCGAGAGCCGCGTCGACGTCGGTCTCACGCGGCGCGCGAGCGAGCGCCAAAGCGAGGTCATCCGAAACGTACAGCCCCCGGAAGGGATCAGTCGGATGCGGATCGGTCGCCGCCACACGCTCGACGGCCGCATGGATCAGGAGCGTGACTTCGCCGAAGCCGAGGCTCCCGCCGGCAACTGCCCTGCGTCCCGGGGGCGGCAAGGGTGGCGAGGCGGTCCGCGCGTTACGGGAGCTCACGGGCTGCCGCGTCGGCCTCGGCCTCGAGCGCGTCGCTGGGCTCGGTGACCGTGAGTGGTCCCGATGTCCCCGCGCCACGTTGTTGGACAACGTGCGTGAGCTCATGCGCGATCAGCTCGTCGCCGCCGCCGGTGCCCGGCCGGTACTGACCCCGTCCGAAGTAGATGTCGGTCCCGGTCGTGAACGCACGCGCCGACACCGCGCGCGCCATGGCGTCGGCGCCGGTGTCGGTGTGGACGCGCACGTCGGTCAGTGAATCACCGAGTACGGACGCCGCGCGGTCGCGGACTCCCCGGTCGATCGGCGTTCCGGCGCCGCGCGTCCGGGCGATCGCGTGCTCCACGTCCGGGTGTACGCGACCTCCGGGCAACAGCCCCGCCCCGTCTCGCGCGAACGCAGAGAACGCGACGTTTCCGACCGCGGAGGTCAGCTCCGACAAGCCGTCCAGCGCGGGAGACTGCGTGGGTGCAGCGTCATGCCTTGCGCCACCGCGCGCTTGGTCTGGCTGCCGCCGCCGCTCCGAGCCGGCCATGGTGGCGAGCATAGGTGCGGCCGCCGGTCGCGTCCACCGGCCCGAGCCGTCTGGGCCCGTGATGTGCCCGAAGGGGCAAATGGCGTTGCGAACTGCCGCGATCGCGCGCCGTTGGGCGATCACAGGCCGAGTGACCGGGAGATGATCTCTCTCTGGATCTCGCTGGTCCCGCCGTAGATCGTGGTCACGAGCGTGTGGCGGACGTGCCGCTCCATGTCGTACTCGGTGGCGTAGCCGTACCCGCCCATCATCTGCATGCCGTCGAGCGCAGTGCGCTTGGCGAGCTCCGTTGCCTTCAGCTTGGCCATCGACGCCTCGCGCGGCAGCATCTTGTCGGGGTTGGCCTGGACCGCCTTCGCCACCCCGTAAACGAGGTGCCGGGTGGCCTCGATCTCGGTGGCGAGGTCCGCGAACCGGTGCGCGAGGGTCTGGAAGCTGCCGATCGTCTTGCCGAACTGCTTGCGCTCCTTCACGTACGCCAGCGCGTCCTCGAACGCCCGCTCGGCCATCCCGAGCGCCTGCGCCGCGATGATCAGCCGCTCGTTGTTGAGGCCGGCCATCAGCTGCATCCACGCCTGGTCGACCTGCCCGACGACCCGCTCGGCCGGCACGACGCAATCCGTGAAGAACATGTCGTTGACCTCGCGCCCGCCCATCGTGTCGATTCCACGGATCTCGAGACCGACAGCGTCTCGAGGCACCGACAGCATCGTCAACCCGAAATGCTTGTTGTCGGTCCGCGAGCTGCGGCACACGAGCAGGATGTGGTCGGCCGCGTGCGCACCCGTGATCCAGGTCTTCTGGCCGTTGATCACCCAGCCGCCGTTGGCGCGCTCGGCCCGGCACGACAGGTTGCCCACGTCCGACCCGGCCTCGGGCTCGGACATCGCAATCGCGTAGACCGTGCCCGCGACGATCCGGGGCAGAATCTCGTCCTTCAGCGCGTCGGTTCCGAACAGCTCGACGGGGCGGGCCGACATCATCGTGACCGGGAAGAACCCCATCGGGATCAGACCGCGAGAGAACTCCTCGCACAGCAGGCACAGCTCGACCGCGCCGCCGCCCGTGCCGCCGTACGCTTCCGGTATCGCCGCCCCGAGCCATCCCAGCTCGGCGATCTTCGCGTACATCTCGGGGTTGTGCGGCTCGGTCCCGTTCTGCGTGAGCGCGTCACGCTGCTCGCGCGTCCCGCACTCGCGCTTGGCGAAGTCGCGGATCGCCTCGGCGAACGCGCGCTGCTCGTCGGTTAGGTTCAAGTTACTGGCCCCTCCTGCTGTGTGTTGGTCACGACGATCGAGACTACATTCCTCTGGAGCGCATGGCGCGAGCGCTGTTCCCCAGCGACGCCGAAATCGACCGGCTCGTGGTCGGCCCGGAATCGGTCGCATGGAGGTCCACCAGCGACGTACGCCTGAACTTCGCGGTGCTCTACCCATTGCTGCTCCAGGTCGCGCACCCGACAATCGACGCGGCTGTCACTGACTACTCCGACTTCGACCAGCGCCCGTGGGACCGCTTTCTCGCGACCGCGGACTACCTCAACCTGATGGTGTACGGCGGCCGCGACGCGGCCGCCGTCGGCCGGCGTTTGCGCGCCGTCCACGCGCGCTTCCACGGCCATCGCGGCGATGGCACGCCCTACTCGGCGCTCGAGCCCGCCGCGTTCGCATGGGTGCACGCGACTCTGCTCGACACGTTCGTGCGCGCAACCGCCTGCTTCTCAATGGCGATGTCACGGTCGGACACCGATCGCTTCTATGCCGAGTACCGGGGCCTCGGTCGTTTGATCGGGGTTCGCGAGCACGACCTGCCTCCGACCTGGGCCCGCTTCCGCGCCTACTTCCTGCGGACCGCTCGCTACCAGCTGACCCGGACCGCGTCGATTGACCGCGTGCTGAGCGCGATCGGGAAAGCCGCATCGGCGCCCGCGGCGATCCCGAACCGTTGTGGCGCGCGATCAACCTGCCGGCGCGCCGCGCGGTGTGGCTGGGTGGGATCGGGCTGATGGACCCCGAGACCCGCCGGCGCCTCGAGATCCGATGGACCAGTATCGACGAGACCGAGTTCGCGGTGCTAGGCGCGCTCTCCCGCGGCCTCACCCCCGTGATGCCGGCGAGTCTCAAGATCGCCGGCCCCGAGCACCTGCGCGTCCGCAAGCGCGCGATCGCGGACGGCCCGTTGGGATAATCCACGCATGGCGGAGCCCACGGTGTTCAGGCCAGGCGGGGTGTCGTATCTGCGGATCCCCGCCCCCGACCCTCAGCGGACGGCGACCTTCTACGCGTCGGTGTTCGGCTGGACCGTCGACACCGACCGAGTGAATCCGAGCTTCGCGGACGGCAGCGGCCACGTGATCGGCCACTTCATGCCTGACCTGGCCGTCGCCGGGGATGCCGGCGTCAGGCCCTACGTTTACGTCGATGACGTCGCTGCAACCGTCAGCCGGGCGCTCGAGAACGGTGGCGAGCCGGCGACCGCTCCCTACCCCGAGGGCAACCTGACCGTGGCGACGTTCCGGGACCCCGCCGGCAACGAGATCGGCGTCTGGCAGCAGACCGGCGGCGCCTGAGCCGCATGCTGATCCGCCCCGCGAGCCCCAGCCGCGACGCGGGAGCGATCGCGAACATCTACGCGCCGTACGTCACCGACACGGTCGTCTCGTTCGAAGAGGCGGCGCCGACGCCGGCGGAGATGGCGGAGCGAATCGAGCGTCTCACCAAGACGCATGCCTGGCTGGTGGCCGAAGACGGCGGCGAGATCCTCGGGTACGCCTACGCGTGCCCGCACCGCGAGCGCGCGGCGTACCGATGGACGACCGAGGTGACCGTGTACGTCGACCCGCAACACCAGCGGCGCGGGACCGGGAGGGCCCTATACAAGGAACTGCTCGAAAGCCTCGCCGAGCACGGTTACCGCGTCGCGCTGGCCGTGATCGCGCTGCCGAACGATGCCAGCGTCGGGCTGCACGAGGCGTGCGGATTCACGCTCGTGGGCGTTTACCGACGGATCGGGTTCAAGCTGGGCGAATGGTGGGACGTCGGCTGGTGGCAGCTAGAGCTGACGGATGCCGACACTGGCCCAACCTTCGAGCCAGGACTGCCCAGCGTTTGCACGACATACCGTGACGCCTGCGAGAGGGCTTAGCCGGTTACGGCGGGCGCGGGCGTTACGGTGACCCCTGCCCGGGCACGGACCGCCTCCGCGTTGCGGGCAGTCGCGGTGGCGTCGTTTGTGAGTACCGACGGCCCCCCCGCAGTTACGTGAGCGGTGAAGCTCACGGTCTTTGAAACAAGCACCTTGAGGGTACCGATCGCCGTGCACAACGTGCTTCCGTGGACACTGAACCCTGGGGCGGAGGCAATCGTCAGGCCCGCTGGCAGGGTGTCGCAGACGCGCACGTTCAATGCAGAGACCTCGGTGAGGTTCATCACGCGCAGGCGGAACGTGACGGTGCCTCCGTTTTGGACACTCTTCGGGTTGGCGTTCTTCTGAAGCGAGAGCCTGGCGGTGAACACATCCGGGAGCTCGGGCTCCGGCGGCTGTGGACCGGGGATTGGGGGCGGCCCGTCAGGACTCGGGGGGAGCGGATTAGGCGGCTCCGGCGGCACCGGCCCATTGGACACGACGACAGTCGTCACCGTCGAGGCTCGGTTGGGATGCGGATCGGGGACGGGCTCGGGCTGGTCGCCGCTGACGGTCGCGATGTTCTCGAGCACCGTTCCGTCGGCGGTCCCGGCCGGCACGGTCGCGACGATCGTCAGCGTCAACGACGAGCCGGAAGCTGGCTTCGACGGCACGCTGGGTGCGGTACACGTCACCGCCCCGCCGCCACCCACCGGCGGTGTCGTGCAGGTCAGCTGGGGGCTTGCGGTCGCGCTGACGAACGCGACCCCGGGCGGCAACTGGTCGGCGAGGACGAAGTGAGTCGACGTGGCGGGCCCGTAGTTAGTACCGACGACGTTCCACGTGATCGTGTCGCCGGGCGCCACCGTATCAGCGGACACGGTCTTGACCACGCCCAAATCGGCCGGCGTCGGTGCCGGGGTCGGCGGGACGGTCACCGTCGCGCGGTCGCAGCCCGTGAAGACCTGGCCAGGCAGATCCGCGGACCCCGCCGTGTAGCAGCCCGCGTTGATGATCGGGTTCGGTGCCGGCCCCTGTGCGGAGCCGTCGACGGTGGCGGTGAACGAATAGGTGAAGTTGCCGTCAGCGGGCAGGTCGCCTGGACTGCAGTTGATCGTGTCGGTCGTGGCGTCGAAGGTGCACGGAGGACTGTCGACAAAGCCGCTGAAGCGGAGCCCTGAGGGCAGCGGGTCTGACACCATCAGGTCGGTCGCCGTGGCGGTCGGACCCAGCGGGTCATCGGGGCTCCTCTGCGGGTTAGCGACGGTCGTCGTGAACGTGACAGTGTCCCCGGGACTGGCCGAAGGGAGACTCGCCGTCTTGCTGATCTGGATGTTCGGCGCCCGGATAAGCGACTCGAACACCAGCCCGCCGAAGAAATAAGTGTCGCCGCTGGTCCCCAGGCAGACCGACGCATCGGTCGCACCGTTCGGGATCGTCCCTGCGGGCGGGTCAAACGTGGCTAGGTCGAAACCAAGCTGGTTGCTGTAATCCGGAGTACGGCCCCCGACGTCTACACCTCCGGTCGAAATCGTGCTGTTGAAGAAGTTGTCGGCAGGGTGAAGCGCGTCCGACTGGGGCGGCATTCCCTGACACGTGTCTGAGACGGGACTCTTGAGTGCGAGATAGTCACCGGTGATCGCGCGGTCGCCCTCGTAGGCCCAGACCGTGACCTGGGCGCCGACGGGGCCAGCAGCGGGGGTCTGGAACCCGCTGAAGTCAAGCGGTCCGACCACGAGTTGCTGGCCGGCTGCCACCTGCACATAGGCGAAGCCGTCGAACAGGGTGATGTTCTTAAACGGGGCTGTCGGGCTCTCCCAGATCACAACCAGCGTCCAACCGGCGTAGCGGTTGTAGCCGGTTCCCGCCTGCACGTTGGCGACGGTGACGGTCAGCTGCTGTCTGCCCGACCGTGTCCGGCGTGCCCGAGAGAGCAGGCCCGCCTGCACCTGATCGGTGACGTCCGCGCGCGCCTGGTAAGCCCACCCAGGATCCTGACCGGCCTGGTTGTACCAGCTCGGGATCGCCTGGGTCGCGCCCGACGGAAAGGCAGATGCCGTCGTGAACTGACCACCCGATCCGACCTGCAGCAGCGCCTGAGTCCAGAGCGTGTTGCTTTGCGGGTCGCGCCCGCCGGGCGCGGCGTTGCCCGTTGGGAATGGCCTGGGGTCATTGGGCGGCCGCTGGATTCCCTCCGAGAGGTCCGCTCCCCAGTAGAGGTAGGCCTGCTTCACCTGTGCGCCGTCGGGAACCGTCAGCGTCGCCGAGCTCGAGTCGAAGTGCCCATTGCTCGGATTCACGTTGACGTAGATCATGTTGTGGTCGTTGTTATTGGCGTTGATGCACGCCGTGCTGTCCTGCGGCGCTCCGCGGGTGTGGCGACGTCGCTTGGCGACCGTCTCGTTACGGGAGACGTTCTCCGGGCAGGTCTCCACCGTGTTCCCCGCCACCGCCACGTCACCCCGTAGATTCGCCGAGAACGTCG
>Ga0335076_10004581_pt1 | contig 13991 bp, 13 predicted proteins | sample Lox_Sample_25_FD_206717 | JGI IMG/M metagenome (GOLD analysis project Ga0335076, IMG submission 206717) | Soil microbial communities from Loxahatchee National Wildlife Refuge, Florida, United States - Lox_Sample_2.5 | ecosystem: Environmental > Terrestrial > Soil > Wetlands | place: USA... | reverse complement strand
ATGGGGGAGCGAGCATGACAGGATCGGGCATCGGGGTGTACCGGGGCGCGGCAGTGAGCATCGCCCCGATCGAGGCATACGAGAACTTCCTGGGCATGCCCAGCGGGACCGGGGTCGGCTACGTGCTTGCGTTCATGGCCGACCAGCCTTCGTGGCCCCAGTTCGAGCAGGCGATCCTCCAGAGCAAGACCAACCTCGGTCCGGGCACCGCGTCCGCGACCGCGTGGGCGCCGCTGCTCGGCAGCCGCCAGCTGATGCTCGCCGTGCCCGCGTGCTGCCAGGGCACCACCTGGCAGCAAGAAGCCTCGGGCGTCAACGATGCGCACTGGACCGCGCTAGCGCAAACCCTGGTGAACGGGGGCCTTGGCGGCTGCTGGCTGCGTATCGGGCGCGAGTTCAACGGCGGCTGGTACCACTGGTCGGTGAGCACGACCAGTTCCTCGGGAAACTACTACCCGCACTACCAGTCCGGGTATGCGCACGTGGTCAGCGTGATGAAAGCTGCCGGGTTCACCGGGAAGTTCGTGTGGAACCCCTACGTGGGGCAGGGGACGATGGGACCGCGCCATGGCGTGGAAAACTGCGAGCCCAGCCAGTCGGTCATCGACGCCATCGGCATCGACTTCTATGACGGTCCCTGCCGCAGCTACCTGGCGGGCCAGGAAGTACGCACCCTGGCGCAGCAGCAGGCCTTCTGGTCCAGCGTGCATGACAGCACCGCGTGGGACGGGCTGACCGGCTGGCACAACTTGGCGGTCAGGCAGGGCAAGCCGCTGTGCTATCCGGAGTGGGGGCTGCGGCTGTGGATGGACGCGGGGGTCTACAAGGGCGGCGGCGACGATGCGAACCTCATCAACCAGATGGCCGCGTGGATGCAGGCCACGCAGCCGCTGATGCACGCCTTCTGGGAGGACCCGGGGATGGGTGTGTCCGACCCGGACGACTTTCACGGTCGGCAGATCGTGGTTCCGCAGGCACGGCAGGCATTCCTGGAGAAGTTCGGTTACTGACGGAGGTCAGGCGCGTAAGCGTTCCGAAGCAACCTGAGTGTGCGGCGTGTCGCGGAGCGATGCCGGTTTTGTCCCGATTTGGGGCATTCCGGCGCCGCTGCCGCCCCGGCCGGATGGGGTCGATGTGGCATCACCCCCATCTATCGGGGCCAATGCCACATCCACCCCGTAACGTATCCGGCCGCTGCCGCGGTCCCCCCCATAAGTCAGCGGTTCATCAGGGCGAAGACGCCCCAGCCGAGGTATTCGCGCGAGTACCTGGCGTACCGTGCGGGCGAGGTGGCGAGTTCCGCGCGCATCTGGCCGGCCAGCTCGTCATCGGGATTGGCGTCGAGCCAGCGGCGGATATTCAGCCATTGCGCGGCGGCATACCGGTCCCAGCTGTCCTGGCTGGCGAGGACCATTTCGACGACGTCGCAGCCCAGTTCACCGAACCGTTCGATCAGCTCGGGCAGGGGCAGGAAGTCCTCTGAGCCGATGGCGTGGCAGCCCTCGACGGTGGCCTGGTCGGGAGGTTCCCGGCGCCAGTACGGCTCGCCGATCAGCATCATGCCGCCGGGCTGCAGGCTGTGCCGGAGGAGCTCCATCGTGCCGGGTACGCCGCCGCCGATCCAGGTGGCGCCGATGCACGAGGCGATGCCGACCGGGGCGTCGGCGACGTAGCCCGTCGCGTCGCCGTGCACGAAGCTGACCTGGCCGTCCACTCCCAGCTCGGCGGCCCGGGCGCGGGCGGCGGCGATGAACACCGTGCTGATGTCGATCCCGGTCCCGGTCACCTGGTGGTCGCGTGCCCAAGTGCACAGCATCTCGCCGGTCCCGCAGGCCAGGTCGAGCATCGGCGTCCCCGGCGGCGGGCTCAGCGCCTGGCCCAAGGTGGCCAGCTTGTCGCCGGTGAACGGGTTATGGATGCGGTGGCTGCTTTCGCGGATGGTGAAGCTGCGGGGAAGGTCCACGGCAGGTCTCCTCATGCGAGACGCTCTGCGATCAGCGGCGGCCCGGCGCTAATTCAGGACGATACCATCCCCAGGTGTCCCCAGATCCTGGGTCCGATAGGTAATCGCGGACAATGGAAGGTTCCTCACAAAGAACACCCGGGACGGGACACCGCCTGATATTTCGGGCGGCGGCACGTCCGTTATACCTGTGCCCTTAAAACAGAGCCAGCTTATCCCCAGCACTTCGACGACGAAGTAATCCCCGCCCCCCTGGGTATTACGGCGGGCATCGGTCCTGCAGCTTGAGTACCAGAAGTCCTGATCGCCAGCGTAGTAATCCCGGGGCGGACGTCCGAGTCGGCTAAGTTCTTCGTCGGTCGGCACAAAGCATGCCGCCCGCCTGGGATCTGACAGGATACGGAATGCGGCCTTCCAGGTCGCCGGCATCAGGTCCATCTTCCGACGGTTCAGTTCTCCCACGTCGAAGACCAGAGCAACCCACCCGACACTGGAGTTGGCCACTGGCTCGAACGCGTCACCGATCCACAAGTTGGAAAGGATCTGCCGCAAGGTACGGTGCCGTTGTTCATCGTAGTCTCCGACGAACACGTACTTGCGGCTGGGCAGGCCGAGCAGGCCATCGCGGTCAAGGTCCTGCCGCGGGACCAAGCGGACGGCCCGGTCCACTGGCGCCCTGCCGTCATACCGGCTCCGGATCTCCTCGGCCGGCATGGCCAGTCGCTGCTGCAGGGTGGTCTTGATCCGCTGGGCCACCTCCCGCAGGCCGCCAGGCTGACGTACCGAGATGCCCTGCTTGAGCTGCAGGCCATAGGGCGGCCGAGTGTCTTCGGCTGCGCCATCGAGGAAGATCGGCACGACCTGGTGCGAAGTACCGGCGCGACGCGAGGAGCTAATCGCCGCGGCAATCTCTTCCTGCTGATAGTGGGCGCTGTCCGTGCTCGAGGAGATCAGCACCAAAGTCACGGCGCTGTGGTCAAGCGCGGCGGGTATCCGGCTATTCCAGTCCTCGCCGGGCAACACACTGCGCCGGTCGAGGAATACCCTGAATGACGGGCTCAGCAGGTCATACAAGGCCTCAGCGTCAGCCTGGTCGGAGCTCGCATAAGCGATAAAGAAATCCCACCGATCTTCCCTCGCCACACCAGCAGCCTCCCTGATCCGTCATCGGCCATTCCAGCCCGCCGATGCGCAGCATCATTCAAGCAGGACGGCAAGTTCCTGTCGACACCCGCCCGCGGGCGAGGGCGTCGGCAGGACTGCGGTCGCTAGGGTGGTCCGGACAGGAATGCGGTGATGATGTCGGTAATGTGGTCGAGATCGCGGACGTCGGGCAGGTGGTAGCGCCCTTCGAGGGCGACCAGCCGGGCGTCGGGCAGGCCTTCGGCCAGGTGCAGCCCGCCGCGGTGGGGTATGACGCGGTCACCTCGATAGTGCAGTACGAGTGCGGGTGCCCGCACGGCCGGCAGCAGGGCGGTGACGTCGGCGGCGTAGATGGCCGCGAGATATCCGGCGGCCACGTCGGGGCCGGCCGAGTCTCGCAGCACCGCGGCCATGTGGTCGGCCGCTGCGTCGGTCGGATCGGGCCGGTACAGGTCGGCGAGCAGCTTGGAGCCGAGCCCCCAGTGACTGCGCACCAACGCGAGGAGCGTGGGGCCCAGGTCTGGGCGGGTGAATGCTTCGGCGGCGCTGGCGTAGGTCCCGAAGAACACCAGCCGCCGCACCAGATCCGGCCGCGTCGCGGCGAGCGCGACGGCAACCGGCCCGGCCTGGGACATGGCGAGCAGGTCGACCGGCGCTCCCGCGTGGGTCGCCGCGGCGGTCAGCTCGGCCACGCTCGCGTCCAGGCCGAAGTCGTCGACCGGACCGGGGGAGCGCCCGGTCCCGTAGCGGTCGTACATGACCAGCGCGCGGGTTCCCGCCAGTCGCTGGAATATCGAGGAGCGCGGATCGCGGCCAGCGGCGATGACGTCGATGTTCGATACCCAGCCGGGCAGCGCGATCAGCGGCTGTCCGCTCCCGACGGTGGCCACGGCGATCCGGCGGCCGGCGGCGGAGACGTGACTCACGCGCATTGCTCGCAGCGGGGTCGGCGGCGCGACGTTGTGGCGGAGTATGCGCAGCTGCAGTTCCTGCAGGGCAGCCGAAGGCTCGAGCCCGAGCTCGTCGCCGAGCCGGTCGGCGTAGCGCTGGTACGCCGCGAGCGCGTCGGCTTGGCGTCCGCACGCGTACAGTGCCCTCATGTGGACCAGGTGGGCACGTTCTCGGAGCGGATGTTCGGTGGCGAACGCTTCCAGAGCCGGAAGGTCGGGAGAGCCCTCGTCCAGGCGAAGCTCATGCCAGCGCTCGGTCGCCTGCCGGCGCGCCTCCTCGAGCCGGATCGCCTCGAAGCGTGCCACGGGCGACTCGGCGAACTCGGCGTAGGCCGCACCGTGCCACAGGCTCAGAGCCTCGCTCAATGACCCGGCAGTGTCTGCCCGCACCAGCCGGTCGAAGCGCTGGCTGTCCACATCGTCCGGGCCGACGGCCAGCCGGTAGCCGGGAGCCACGGTCTCGATCCGCGTGAACGGAATGGTCCGGCGCAGCCGGGATACCTGGTTGTGCAGCGCCGCGACGGGATCATGAGGGGGATCCTCCGGCCAGACCAGGTCCACGAGCTTGTCAACGCTCACCACGGCGCCAGCCCGCGCCAGCAGGCTGGCCAGCAGCGACCGCTGGCGGTCACTGAGCGCGACGACCTGCCCGTCCGTGCCGGCCACGGTAACGGCGCCGAGTACCAACAACATTAGTTGGCATCTTGCCAGCTTCCGGCGCGTGGGCGTAGGCCCGTGACAGCGAGCTGACAGGCGCGCCAGCCACACTCGCCGCATGGATACGACAGCGACGGACGGTTTCCGTCATGACATCAGCGCCACCACGTCGCAGGCCTGCCGCGGAGCCGCGGCGGCCGGCAACGCCGTGCGGGGCCGGCTCAATGCGGCCATCCTGCGCACCGCCGACGGCTACGGCCACCTCCTGATGGGACGGCGCAAACGACCGCTGTTCGCCAGCCTTCCGCCGACCGTGGTGGAGATCGGGCCCGGAACCGGGGCCAACCTGCGGTATTACCGGCCCGGCAGCCGGCTGATCGCGATCGAGCCGAACCGGCATATGCACGCACCGCTCCGGAAGGCGGCGCAGCGCTACGGCATCGAACTGGAGCTGCGTGACGAAGGGGCGGACGCTATTGGCCTGCCCGACGCGAGCGTCGATGCCGTGGTGAGCACGCTTGTCCTGTGTACCGTGCCGGACCCGGCTGCGACGCTCCGCGAAGTGCGCCGGATTCTCCGGCCGGGTGGCCGGTTTGTCTTCCTGGAGCACGTCCGGGCCGGCCAGAGCCACCCTGTGCTGCGGATAGTTCAGCGATCCGTGGCCCGGCCGTGGCGCTGGTTCTTCGAGGGTTGCGATGTGCTGCGCGACACGGAGGCGACCCTGGCCCGGACCGGCTGGACGCGACTGGAAGTGCACAGATATCACGTGCCGACCCTGTTCCTTCCGATCAACACCCAGATCGCGGGGACCGCGTTCCGGACGAACCTGGGGGACCGCAGCTGACCGGGTCGCGACCAGGAATGACGGCGGCGCAGGCGTGGGTGCTCGCGCTGACGTCGGTGGCCTCACTGATGGTCGCGCTGGACGTGCTGGCCGTCTCGACCGCGCTGGCCGCGACCGGGTAGCTGGCCACCAGTTCCAGCGGCCGAGCAGGGCGACTGTGGAGGGGACGAGCAGGGTGCGGACGAGGAAGGCGTCCATGAGGATGCCGATCGCGAGCGAGGCCAGGACGCTGGTATACACGCCACCGCCGGGCAGCCTCCCGATCACCAGGGCGAAGACTCCGAATGTGCCGGCCAGGAGAAGAAGTAGAGCCCTGCTCGCACACGACGCCGGCGAGGCCTAGTCGATGGTGGCCACAGGCCGGATGGCCATGACCGGGACCTTCGTCTCTTGCCTGTGCGGCGCTGGACCCTACTGGTCGGCCTGCGCCGGCGGAACGCTGAGGGTGCACGAGCGTGTCCCGTGGCAGGGGCCGCGTGATGGACCTGGAGGCACCGATGGCAGCTGGGCACGGCTATCCAGTAGCCGCTAGCGAACCGGGCAAGACGCGGGCCTCGGACGCGGACCGCGACCGGGTGGCGGGAATCCTCAGCACGGCCTATGGCGAAGGCCGGCTGTCCAGGGACGAGTACGATGCCCGCCTGGAGAGCGCCTTGTCCGCACGCACCTACGCCGACCTGGACCGTATCGTGACCGACCTGCCCTCAGCGCAGGCGGCCGTGCCGAGCCTGGCGGCCACGACTATGGTGCCCCCGTCGGCCAGGACTAACGGGCTCGCGATAGCCAGCCTCGCCTGCGGTCTCGCGCAGTTCGCCTTCGGGCCGTTGGCGACCATCCCGGCGATCGTGCTCGGCCACATGGCCCGCAGCCAGATCAGGCGCACCGGTGAGCAGGGAGCCGGCCTGGCGCTTGCGGGCCTGGTCCTCGGCTGGGGAACGGTGATCCTGGGCGTCGTTCTCATCGTCGTCGGCCTGGCTGTATCCGCCCAGATGCACGGCGCCATGCCCATGCGATGAGCAGCCGGCGCCCTCGCCGCAAGGATGCTCGCTGTACTGCGGCGTCCGTGCGTTCACCGTTTCATGAGTCCTGGTTTGTCGGGTTACGTGTAATGGCGTTGAATCCGGGCAGTGGCCCGACGTCGTGTCGATCGGGAGGAGACCCGGTGATGGTAAAGCTCGTGCAGCCTTGGCGGTTGGCTGCGGCCACGCTGGCGGTGGCGATGGCAGCGTCCGGGGCGGTGGCAGCCGGTGCAGCATCGGCATCGGCAAGCAGCGGCACGCCCTACCCGTGCACGACCAGCAACAACGCCAACTTCCAGTCGGCATCCGGCCCCGGTGTAGATGTCTCCGCCATCGGATGGCTCGGAAACAATGAGGGCGCCGTGGCGTGCCTAGGCGGGAGCTTCTTCGTCCAGAACGGCATCGACACCACCTACGGCTTCGGCGTGTACAACAATTCACCGACGACCTGGACCAACGCGGACGGATACCTGCCCGCGCTCGTGACCAGCTTCACGTCGGCCGGGGCGAAGGTCTCCATCACGAACTTCGGCGACCGCGTGGTGATCGGCGGCAACCCGTTCGTCTTGATCTACAGCCGCGTCGCGGTGCACAACCCGACCAGCCAGACGGTGACGGTCGACCCGCAGCCGTCGGCTGGCCTGGTGCCGCTGAACAGCGCGCCTGACCAGGTAAGCCCCGGTGCGACGGTCGACCACGACTACGTGGTGGCGGCCGACAGGTTCGGCGGGACCTACGCCTGGCCGACCGCGGCCCAGCTCGCCGCGGCAGGCCCGTACAACGCCCGCTTCAACCACATGGAGGCGTTCTGGAATCGGGAGCTGAACGGGATCACCCAGCTCGCGCTGCCCGATCAGCAACTCGTCGACGCCTATAAGGCCGGCTTCGCGTACACGCAGATCGACCGGAGCGGCAACGCCCTGGACACCGGCACCAACGGGTACCACGCGGAGTACGAGCACGACGTCGTCGGCATCCTCGCGAACATGTTCAACGAGGGCTATTTCACCGACGCCCACGCGCTGCTCGACGAGACCGACCGGGTGGTCGGAACCAACACTCAGTACTCGGACGGGACGTGGGTCTACCCGTGGCTGTGGGCCTTGTACGTCGAGAAGACCGGCGACACGAAGTTCCTCGCCCAGCGCTTCAGCTCGCCCGGCCCGCAGGGGGCCAGCGCTCAGCCGAGCATCGAGGCGACCGCGCAGATCATCGCCGCTGACCGTACCGGACCTGGCGGCATCATCGGCGAGACCAACGACATCGACGCCAACGGCTACTGGGTCAGCGACAATTACGAGGCCCTGCTCGGCCTGGCCGGCTACGAGTACCTCGCCAAGGTCATGGGCAACACCGCCCAGGAGCAATGGGCGGCCGGCCAGTACAACAGCCTGCTGCAGGCGGTGAATTCGACGCTGTCGTCCACCATCTCCTCCAACAACCTCAACTACATTCCCTGCTCGATGACCGAGCCCAACACCGCCAACCGCTGCTCCAACCCGGAGGACGCCAACTGGGCCGCGCCCGGCGTCTACTTCAACTGGGCCTGGAACGCGTCCATGCTCGGTGCCGCGACGACCAGCCCGAATGGCGAAACCGCCGGCGACTGGATCGACAAGACCCTGTCCTACGGGTTCGGCCGGCTGAACGGGGCCGGCTTGCCGGCCAACACCTTCGGCGGATACCCGGGTGAGGGCTTCTGGTCGACCGCCTACAACGGCGCATACGGCGCCTGGGGGCTGGCCAGCAACAACTACCGCGACGAGGGCATCCTCTCGCTGGAGTTCCTCATCAACAACGACCAGGCCGGGCCGTACTCCTGGTGGGAGGGCTGCGCCCCGCCGGGCACGACGCCGTGGATCGGGAATCACCCGGCCAGCTGCGGCGGCTCATCCCCGCACTCGTGGGGCATTGCCATGGGTGACCTCGGCCTGCTCGACTCGCTCGTGTCCCAGGCGACCGACGGGTCGCTCATCGTCGGCAGGGGCGTCCCCAACAGCTGGGTCGGATCCGGCCAGCAAATCGCCGTCTCCAACTTCCCCACCACCGAGGGCCACCGGATCGGCGCGACGATCACCACGCAGGGAGATTCGGTCACGCTGAAGCTGACCGGCGCGCTCTCAGGACCGGTGACCTTCGAGTTGCCCGCCTTCGTCAGCAACATCGCCTCGACATCCGCGGGCACGGTCGACAACGGAGCCGGTGCCGTCACCATACCCGCCACCACACACTCGGTGACGGTCACGCTGGCTCACGCGCCGGCCGCGTCGTAGCCCGCTACCAGGTCGTACCGCACTAGCAGGGAGGGTTCACGGCAGATCGGGATGATGCGGTTCCTGCGGCTGGAATAGCACTGGTCGGCCTGGCGTTCTACCCCCGTCGGCGCGTTAGTGTCCCCCGGGCCTGACCACTGCCTTCATGGAATACCGTCCGGCTGGAGCCATGATGCGCCTTTCGCCGTGAGGCGACCTGCGCTCCGACCACGGCACGCCCTCGCGAGCACACGCTCCGGGGGCGCTGTCATGTCCGGGCCCGTCCGTCGCCGGCATGGACGGCACCCAGCCACCTTGTAGGCCGAGCACGGGCAGGACGTGGTTAGCTGCCATCGGAGGCCGAACGATCATGACTGCGGGCGACGCCAGGCAGGAGGAATTCCTGCCGCCGACAACGCTGGAATCCTCGGTACGCGCCCTCGGCGCGGACACGGTGCGATACTGCTTCGACTACATCATGCTGCCGATGCGCGACGGAGTCCGGCTGGCCACCGTCGTCATCCGGCCGCGCGCGGAAGGCCGCTATCCCACCCTCATGGTCCGCACGCCATACGCGGTGAACTCTGTCCCCGACCAGTTCAAGTCCATGCACACCGCGCAGTTCAAGAAGAACTACGTGCTCGTCGTGCAGAACGAGCGCGGCAGCGAGTGGTCCGAAGGTGACTTCGGCTTCCTCACCAACACTACTGCCGACGCCCAGGACACCCTGGACTGGATCAGCGCCCAGGAATGGTCCAACGGTAAGGTCGGCCTGCATGGCTGCTCCTCAACTGCGGAGAATCAGCTGAAGCTCGGCGCCATCGGGCATCCGGCGCTGCGCGCATGCGTGCCGATGAGTTCCGGCGCCGGCATCGGCGACATCCCCGGCGCCGAGGGATCGAACGGCTGCTTCTTCCGCGGCGGTGTTCCCATGATCAAGACGTGGGCGCTGTGGTTTGCGCCATTCGGGATCCGGCTGCGCCCGAAGCTGCCCGTGAACGCCGAGGGTGACGAACTTGCCCGCATCTTCCGGCGGTATTCGGTCAGCGTGCCCGACTTCCGGGACCCGGAGTACGCCGCGGCCCTCGATAAGGCCACCCGGGAAGCGCCGAGCGGTGAAGTGCTGCGACGCATGGGTTCCCCGCTGACGGGCTTCGAGACGTTCATGGCCGACGGTCCGGCCAGCCCCGCCTGGCGGGACGTCGACCTCATCGACGCCAGCCATACCGGCGCGACGCCATCCATCAACATCAACGGGTGGATGGACGTCGGCGCATACGAGACCGTCAAGCTGTTCGAGTTCCAGCAGCATCACCCCGACCAGTACCTCATCATGGCGCCGACAGAGCACTGCAGGATGCTGGCCACCAGTCCCGACGCGCGGCTGGGGCAACGGCCGATGGGCGACACCCGGTTCCCGTACGACGAGATCATCATCTCGTGGTTCGACCGGTTCCTGTGCGATGACAGCGACGCGTGGCAGCCGATGCCGAAGGTCCAGATCTTCCTCATGGGCGCGTGCACCTGGCTGGCCGGCCAGTCATGGCCGCTGCCCGGAACCGAGCCGCGGGCCCTGTACCTGACCAGCGGCGAGTCCGCCAGCACACTGTGGGGAGACGGCGCCCTGGCGCCGGACGCCCGGGCCGCGGGCACGGACGAATTCATCGCCGACCCGCACAACCCGGTGCCATCGCTGGGCGGCGACCTCGCGGCCCATTCCCCGGTCTGCGTCGATCAGCGGGAGGTCGAGTGCCGGGCAGACGTGCTCGTCTACAGCACGCCCGTCCTGGCCGAGCCGGTGGCCATCGTCGGCGACGTCGCCGCTGAGCTCTATGTCTCGGCCGACGTCGAGGACGCCGACGTATTCATCAAGCTCGTAGACGTCTATCCGGACGGTACTGCCTACAACCTCGCCGGCAGCTGCCTGCGGCTGCGCTACCGCGACGGCTTCGAGCAGCCAGGCCGGCTCATGCCCGGGGAGATCTGCCACATCCGGATCGGCGGCATGACGACCGCCAACTACTTTCCTGCCGGTCACCGGATTCGCATCGAGATCACCGGCTCCAACTTCCCGCTGGCGGACCGCAACTGGCATACCGGCGAACGCAACGACCTGGCCACAGACGGCCCGGTCGCCCACATCACCCTGCACCACGGGCAAGGACACGAGTCGGCACTGCACTTCCGCGCCTACACCGGCGAGATCGCAGTCAACACGCCGATGTCTGACGCCCGGCGTCAGTGAGAGGCGTCGACGATCGGCCAGACCACCTGGGCGTGCTGGATATCGCTGTGGGCGCCGCTGAACGGCGACAGATCGGCGCAGATGACGGCGTTGGCGTCGAGCAGGTAGAAGATGCCCGGCTGGAAGTTGTACTCCGTTCCCTGCGCCGCAAGCGTGACGGTGGTCCCGGGTGGCGACTGCTGGTAGCCATCGTGCCCCATGGCGCCCCACTGAGCGGCAAGATCATCGACGGATTCGGCGTCCCGGTGGGCCAGCATGCTGGCGGCTGGGTACCACCAGCCGCAGGCCCGGTCTGCGGCGCTGAACGTGGCCAGCAGCGGGCCGTTGACGTTGCCGGCAAAGGCCGACAGCGCGCCCGGCCCGGTGACCAGGAAGTTGGGTACCGGGTTGGCGAACGAGTAGTGGGAGAAGGCGCCCTGGATCAGGAGCAGGGTCCGCACCGGGCTGTTCGCGCCGGTCGCTGCCGGTGGCAGGCCGGAGAGTGCGTAGGACACGAGCCGGGCGCCGAAGCTGTGCCCCATCAGGTGAATACGGATCCCGGCGCTGGCGGCGGCGAGCTGGCCGATCATAGGCCCTAGGCCGCTGCGGCCGATGACGCCGGCCCTGTTTTTCATCTCGTAGTAGGACATCGTGCGCAGGACTTGCTCGGCGCCGTTCCAGAGGCTGGTGAACGGGTTCGGGATGCCCTGGGCGCTGCTGGCCGGGATTTTCGACATGGCGGCGGCGTTGCCGAACACCGCCGCGGTGTCGGCGGTGATGGCCGCCTGCGGGCCGGCGTCCTCGGGCGCGAGCGGCGGAGACGTGACTAGGCCGGATGCCAGCGCGTGGAACTGCTCTAGGCTGGCGGAGTCTTGCGGCCAGTTGCTGGCCCGTCGACGGGATCGGCGGAGCGGTCGCCGGGTCGTCATCGGGAAACAGCAGCGAGGGCCAGATGATGCCGACCGCGATGCTCGTGCCAAGCCGGTCGGGGATCATCCCGGGCAGCAGCGTGAACATCCCCTTATACATGGAGCGAGCCGAGTCGACGCCGCTGTTCCAGCCGTGCGAAAGCACGAAAACGTCCTGGATGCCGCCGGCCTGGACAGCCTGGGGCAGCCCACCGTCGGAACCCAGCGTCCCGTCGGCGTTGAAGTCAAGCTCGTAGTAGTTCAGCCCGGCGAACTGAGTAGCCGTGTCGCCTTCCCTGTTGGTTGTGATCAGACGTTAGACAGTAGGCGCATCAGGTCGACCAGCCCAGCACCCTGGAAGAACTCGTGCCGGCCCAGCGACGTCGCGTTGCTCACGACCAGCTGCTTGACCTGATCGGGCTGGCCGATGTATTCGTCCCGCACCGACAAGAACGCCGCGATCGCGCCAGACACGTGCGGCGCAGCCATGGAGGTGCCGCTGTCTTCGATATAGCGGGCGATACCGGAGACGTTGCTCTGCAGGCACGTGATGCCAGCAATGAGCGCGCCGGTAGCCGCCGACGTGATGCGCTCTCCCGGAGCGACCAGCTCGGGCTTCAGCCGCCCGTCCAGCGTCGGGCCCTTGGACGAGGTATAGGTCACGCCATAGGTATGCGGCTCGTAGCGGTGCGTCGAGCCGACGGTGATCGCGCGGATGGCATTGCCGGGGTCCGTGATCGTCGAAAGCCTGCCGTGCACATCGGTGCTCCCGCCCGTGATCGTTCCGCCCGCCCCGCTATTGCCGGCCGAGACGACCGCCACGACCCCCGCCGCCACGGGTTGGTCCAGCTCGCGGCAGAGCGGGCTCTGCCCGGCGGCGAACTCGTCGGGGAACCACTCGCAGCCAATGGACAGGTTCACCCCGTGGATGAGCAACCCGCGCCCGTCCGCGTTGAACGCCCGGACCTGGGCGAGCGCGGCTATGACCGCACTGGTGACCGTGTCGCCCTCGGCGTCGAGTACCTTGAGGCTGACCAGGCGGGCTTCCGGCGCGCCATCCCGCTCAGAGCCCGGCCCGGCGCGAGAGTCCGGACGACCCACGACGGCATGTCGGTGCTGGAGGGCTCGTTCTGCGCGATGAGAACCTTGCCCGGATCCTCGGGCGCGGCGCCGGCGATAATGCCGGCCACGTGCGTGCCGTGCCCGAAGGGGTCGGTCAGGGCGGGCGCCGGATCGTCGGTCACCGTGCCCTCTGCCGTGAGCAGGCCGGTGAAGTCGCGGTGCAGGCGCGCCACGACCGGATCGGTGACGGTGCCGCACGCGAAATGCGGATGATTCTTGTCGATGCCGGAGTCGATGACCGCCCAGACAACGCCGGCCCCTGACGTCCCGTAGGTGCGTGTCGCGGCGTCAGCCTTGATGGTGGCCACCGAGCGGTCTATGTGGGCCCGCACGCGGTAGTCGGGCCAGATCCGGAAGATGGTGCGGGCAGGCGGCGGAGCGCTCGTATCTTGTTCGGCCAGCGCGGTGATCTCATCTTGCGTGAGCAGGCACCGCATATAATGCCCGGAGATCGGCAGGGGCTCTGGCGGCGGACCGGATTCGTGCTCGAAGGCAGCGCGGAAAACGTTCCTGAATTGCGCGCGAACGTTTTCTGCGCTCGCGCCGGTGGCCAGCATGAGCTCCACGAGAACCGCCTGCCGGCCGTCGATGCTGTATACGAGTCTGGCCCGCGCCGCCTCGTCTACCCCGGAGCCGCTCCTTAGCAGCGGGCTTACCACGGGCCGCTGAACGGGTGGCGTATTCGCGCCAAGCCCCGGACGGGCGGAACCTGCTGGCTGGCCCGCTCCCGGAGACGTCATGAAAACCCCGGCCCGAACGGCTCAACGATCAAATAACGTGCCATCATTATCCCTCCCGGACTCGATCGTTGCCGTTCCGGATTGGCGTGTCAATGAAGTCTTGTGGGCCGTTCGGCTTGCGGGCTAAGGACCTTGCGGTCCTAGAGTCGGACCTCGCGGTTTTAGCGCC
>Ga0335076_10004580_pt1 | contig 13992 bp, 10 predicted proteins | sample Lox_Sample_25_FD_206717 | JGI IMG/M metagenome (GOLD analysis project Ga0335076, IMG submission 206717) | Soil microbial communities from Loxahatchee National Wildlife Refuge, Florida, United States - Lox_Sample_2.5 | ecosystem: Environmental > Terrestrial > Soil > Wetlands | place: USA... | reverse complement strand
TCTCGGCGCGCCGGCGGGCTCCGTCTCGGTGTCCGCCGATCCGGCGTTCCTGCTCGATACCGAGCGCGTCCGTCCGGAGGACGTCCTGATCGGCATGGGCATCGAGCCGCACGCGCCGATCGTCGGCGTGGCGCTGCGGCCCTGGGCGCGGAGCGTCGAGCCCGCCGCGTGGGAGGCCGCGGTCGCGCGGGCGCTCGACCGGCTCCTCGAGACGACGCGGGGCACGCTCCTCTTCGCGCCGTTCGAGCGGAGCCCGTGGTCCGACGACGACGACTTCGCGGTCGCCGCGCGCGTGCGGCGCCGGCTCGAGCGCGTCGACCGCACCGCGGTGCTGTCCGGGCTCCTCCCGCCCGCGGACACGGCCTCCCTGCTCGGCGGCTGCGACGTCGTCCTGGCGATGCGGCTGCACGCGGCCGTGTTCGCCCTCGGCGCGGCCGTGCCGCCGGTCGGGATCGCCTACGACCCGAAGGTGGAGGCGCTGCTCGCGGAGGCGGGTCTCGGCGAGCTGGTCGAGCCGATCGCGGGGCTGTCCGCGGAGAGCCTCGGGCGCCGGCTCGAGCGCGCGCACACCGAGCGGGCCCGCTGGACGGCCGCCGCGGCGGAGTCGACGCGGGAACGGCGCGCGGCGGCGGCGCGGGACCTCGACGCGCTCGCCGCGCTCCTCGCCGATCCGCCCGCGGCGCCTGCGGTCTCGGCGGACATGCTCGCGCTCGTCGAGGCGGGCCTGTCGGCCAACCTGCAGCGCACGCACGAGCTCTCCGCCGCCGTCGAGGTCCTGCGGGCGGACCGCATCGCCCAGGACCTGAAGACGGGCGATCTCGAGGGGCGCCTCGCGGCCGCCGAGAACATCGAGGCGACGCTGCGGGGAATGAACGCGGACCTCGCCGGACGCATCGACCAGTCCGCGCGCGAGCGCGCTCAGGAGATCGGCCTGCTCGAGGGGCAGCGCGCCGAGGCGCGCGAGGAGCTGTACCGCATCCAGACCTCCCGCCTCTGGAAGACCATGAACGTCTACTGGCGCGCGCGGCGGGCGACCGCGCGTCTGACGAAACCGGCGCGCCGCCGGCTCGCCGCTCTCCTCGGCTCCGCCCCGCAGGACTGGGTCGGCCCGGATCCGGCCCGCGCCGCTGCCGCCGCCGCTCTCCCGAACGCCGAGAACCGCTGCGAGATCGTCCTGCTGCCCGCGTCCGCCGCTTCCGAGGACGCGGCGCTCGCGGCCGCCGAGGCGGGGCACCGGGTTTTCGCGGTCGATCCGGAGCTGCGCCGGGACGGCCCGCCGTACGCGGTGACGGAAAGGAGCCCGCGCCTCTTCTCGGTCAGCCTGCGCGCGGCGTCGCCGGAGACCGACGAGGCCTTCGAGTCGATCGATCGCCTTCGCCGGGAACAGGCGTTCGGCGCGTCGCTCGCGGTCGCGGCGCGGGCGTGGAGCGAAGCCGCCGGCCGGCTCGCCGCCGGGCGCGCGTGGGCCCGCACCGGCACCCTCGGCGACGAGGATGCCGTCGCCGCCGCGTTCCCGAAGCTCTCCGTCATCGTCGTGACGTGGAACGGCCGCGACGTCAACCGGCTCTGCCTCGAGAGCCTCCTCGCCCGGACCGAGTGGCCGAACCTCGAGGTGATCGCCGTCGACAACGGCTCGTCCGACGGTACCCGCGAGCTCCTCGAGGCGCTCTCGCTCCGGGACCCGCGCCTGCGTCCGATCCTCTTCGACGACAACCGCGGCTTCGCGGCCGCATGCAACGCGGGTCTCGCCGCCGCCGCGGGCGACTTCCTCGTGCTGCTCAACAACGACACGGTCGTCCCGCGCGGATGGGCCTCGGCGCTGCTGCGGCACCTCGCCGCGGACCCGAAGCTCGGCCTCGTCGGCCCCGTGACCAACGCGATCGCCAACGCCGCTCGGATCCCCGTCGGCTACGGCGACGTCGACGCGATGCCGGCCTGGGCCGCGGACTGGATGCGCGCCCACGACGGCGAGACGTTCGACATTCCGATGCTCGCCCTCTTCTGCGCGGCGCTTCCGCGCCGCGTCTACGAGGAGGTCGGGCCCCTCGACGAGCGCTTCGGCATCGGCCTGTTCGAGGACGACGACTACAACCGGCGGATTCGCGAGAAGGGCTACGGCGTCCGCTGCGCCCGCGACGCGTTCGTCCACCACTGGCAGATGGCGTCGTTCCGCCGGCTGGGGCAGGCGGAGTACCACGCGCTCTACGCCGAGAACCGGCGCCGCTACGAGGAGAAGTGGAGCTCGCCCGCCGGCCCCGCGGCCCCCGCTCCCGCGCCGGTTTCCGGCCGCCGCTTCGCGACGATGGAGGAGCACCGGGCCCAGCTCTCCCACGTCCTCGAGCGCGCCGCCGGCGCGCGCGGCATCGTCGTCTTCCTGCCGTCGGTCGGCTGGGGGATCCACCTCTTCCAGCGGCCGCACCATCTCGCCCGCGTGTTCGCGCGGCTCGGCCACGTCGCGATCTTCGACAGCAGCAACGCCGCGGACCGCGTGGACGGCTTCCGCGAGATCGAGCCGAATCTCTTCCTCTTCAGCGGCGCGCCGGAGCTCCTGCACGAGCTGCCCTCGCCGCTCCTGTGGAGCTTTCCCTACAACTTCCACCTCGCCGACGGATACCCCGCGCCGCGGCGGATCGTGTACGACTGGATCGACGATCTCTCCGTCTTCCCGTACGAGAGGGCGCTGCTCGACCGGAATCACGAGCGCGCCCTCGCCGAGGCTTCGCTCGTCGCGTGCGTCGCCCGGCGTCTCCACGAGGAGGCGAAGGTCGCGCGTCCGGACGCGATCTACCTGCCGAACGGCGTCGAATACGAGCGATTCGCCGCGCCCGCGGCGCCGCCGCGCGACGAGGCGGCGCTCTCGTTCCTCGCCCCGGGAGCCCCGGTCGCCGGCTACTACGGCGCGCTCGCCGAGTGGTTCGACTACGACCTGCTCGCCGGGGTCGCCGACGCGAAGCCCGACTGGCGCTTCCTCCTGATCGGTCCCCAGTACGACGCCAGCCTGCCGGGACAGCCGCTCCTCGAGCGGCCGAACGTGAAGTGGATCGGGCCGCGCGACTACGTGACTTTGCCCGGCTACCTCTCGCTCTTCGACGTCGCGACGATTCCGTTCCGGATCAACGCGATCACGCAGGCGACCTCGCCCCTGAAGCTCTACGAGTACTTCGCCGGCGCGCGGCCGGTCGTGACGACGCCGATGTCCGAGTGCCGCGCGCATCCCGAGGTGCGCATCGCCGGGACCGCCGAGGAGTTCGCGCGCGCGCTCGACGAGGCGCGGGAGCAGGGGCGCGACGCCGACTTCCGCGCGCGCCTGCGCTCGGTCGCGCGGGAGAACTCGTGGTCCGCGCGCGTGATGGCCACGCTGCGGGCCCTCGACCGGAGGTAGCCCCTCAGGGGAGAACCCGGTCTCGCGGCAGGGGCGGCGCCCCGCCGGAGCGGCGCACGAAGCCGAAGCCGAAGGGACCGTCCGCGTCGAGGACGACGGCGGAGGGTGCCGGCGCGCCCTCGGGGGTGAGCGCCGCGCGCCGCCAGCCGGGCGCCGAGCCGGGGTCCGTGGCCTTCCGGTCGCGCCCGTCCGCCTCGACGCGGACCCCGAGCGGGTCGGGCGCCTCGAGATCGAGGCCGAGAGCGGCGTCCGGCGCGAGGGCCGGCAGCCGGCACGCGACGCGCGCCTTCCCGGCCAGGGGGTCGACCCAGACACGATCCCCCCCGATGCCGCGGATCCGCCCCGCCTCGACGGTACAGTCGGCGAAGGCGCCGCCGGCGCCGGCCACTCCGAGAGGAAATCGATGGAGGACCGGAGGGGCCTCGTCTTTCCGGATCGCGAGCGCCCGGAGCGGCGGCACCGCGAAGAAGAGCGCGGCCGCAACTCCGACGGCGAGCGCGGCCAGGGCCGTCCGTTCGCGTCTCGTCGAACCCGCGGCGAGCGCTGCGGCCCCGAGCGCGATGGCGAGGAGCTCGAGCGCGATCGCCGGCACCATCAGCCTTCCGAGCGGCGAGAACAGCACCTGCACGAGAATCTTCAGGAGCACGGCCGACGCGATCACGAGGATCGCCGGGTCGCGGCGCCGTCCCGCGAGCACGAGCGCGGCGACGAAGGCGCCCGTGACGATCGCGAGCTCGGCGCGGAGCCACGGGGCGACTCGAAGGGCGAGGGAAAGACCCGGGGCGGCGCGGTCCGGGGGCAGCGCGCCGGGCGCCTCGAGGGACCAGTACAGGTTCTCCCGGTCGCTCCCGACCGACAGCGTGAGCGCGGAGACCGCCGCCCGATACGCGTGGAAACGCCAGCGCCGTCCCCACTCGCGCAGGGCGAGCCGGCCCGCGTCCCGCCGGAGCCGCGCGGAATCGCGCAGGTAACCCGGGTCGACCGAGGCGGCGTAGAGCATCGGGTCCGTCCAGCCGGCCGCCGCGGATCCCGGCACCACCGTTCCGAGCAGACTCAAGCCGCCGTGCTCGGTCAGGATCGCGAACCTCCCCGTCGCGGCGCGGCGCTCGGCGGCGAGAGCGAGAAGCGGCAGGAACGCGGCGAGACCGAGTGTGAGGAGGCGACGCCGGCGTCCGGCGTTCGGCCCCGGCAGACCCGCGGCCGCGAGCGCGGGAGGAAGCGCCACGACGAGCAGCTCCTGGCGGATCACCGCCGCGAGCGCGAAGAGGAGTCCCGCGGCCACCGGCCACGACCGGCCGTCGCGGAACCGCAGCCGCCGCGCCGCGAGACACGCCAGAGCGACCGCCGGAAGCGTCGCCCAGTTCTCCTGCGCCGGGACGCCCGCGAAAAGGACCTGACCCGGCCAGAGCGCGAGCAGCGCGCCCGCGAAGAACCGTGCGCGAAGACCCAGGACCCTTCGCCAGAGGAGAAACGGCGCGAGCGGGAGAAGCCCGGTCGCGACCGCCGTGGCGTTGCGGGCGACGGCCACGACGCCGTGCGGGAAGAGACGGAAGAGGCCGGAGAGGATCAGCGGCAGCCCGGGTGAGAACTGGACCCATTGCCAGCCCGGCACGGCGAGTCCCTCGTCGCGGAGGCGCACTCCGAAGAGGACCAGCCCGCGGAAGTCGGAGAGGGGTTCGGTGGGAAAGAGCGCGACGACGACGAGGCGCAGTCCCACGCCGACGAGAACGAGCGCGGCCGCCGCGGCCGCTTCACGCCGGTCGGGTCGATTCACGCGGGCATTCCCGCCTCAAGCGTACAGGAGCGCGGGCACGCCCGCGGCGAGACGACTACCGGGAGGCCGGCGCGATCGCCGTCGGGGTCGCCGTCGCGGTCGCGACCGAGGGGGGCTCGACGCGGATCGAGGTCGCGACCTTCTTGCCGTCGCGCTCGAGATAGCGCACCGCGACGCGGTCGCCCGTCTTCAGGGCGTCGCCGTTGACCTTGGTCGCCGTCGTGCGCAGAAGCGTCGTGCTCTTGCCGGAGCTCGTGTGGACCACGAACGTCTTCGTGTCGACGAGCTCGACGGTGCCGTTGACGGAGTAACCATGGCTCTTCGGCTTCGGGGTCTTCTCCGGCGTCGCGGCCCCCGCGGCCGCCGCGAGCGAGAGCGTGGCGAGCGCGAGCACGAGAGGTCGGAGCGTCCTCATCGTCCCGGAGCCTAACCCGACCCCACGTGAACGCAGCGTGAACGAAGGCGGTAGAGTTGCCGCCATGAAGAAGCTGCTCGCGGCCCTGCCGCTCCTGCTCTGCCTGCCCGTCGCCGCCATCGCCGCCGAACCCCCGTACGACCTGCTCGTCACGGGCGGGAGGGTCGTGGACGGCACCAGCGCCCCCTGGTTCGTCGCGGACGTGGCGGTTCGCGACGGAAAGATCGTGGCCGTGGGCGCGCTGGCCGGGCACGCGGCCCGCCGCACCATCGACGCCTCGGGGCTCTACGTGACCCCCGGCTTCATCGACCTCCTCGGCCAGTCGGAATACAACGTCCTCGTCGACAAGCGCGCCGCGTCGAAGATCACGCAGGGGATCACGACGGAGGTCACGGGCGAGGGCTCGTCGATCGCGCCCTTGAACGACGCGATGCTCGCCGACGGCAAGGACGTCTACGAACGCTACGGCTTCACTCCGGACTTCCGGACGCTCGACGGGTACTTCAAGACGTTCGAGCGCCGCGGGAGCGCGATCAATCTCGGGACCTTCGTCGGCGCGGGCAGCCTCCGGGACCTCGTGATCGGCAAGGCCGACCGCCGCGCGACGCCCGAGGAACTGAAGCGGATGTGCGACCAGGTGGACCAGGCGATGCGGGAGGGCGCTCTCGGCGTTTCCTCGTCGCTCCAGTACGTCCCCGACATGTACAACTCGACGGACGAGCTCATCGCGATGGCGAAGGTGGCGGCGCGCTACGGCGGCGCCTACTTCACGCACCAGCGTTCCGAGGCGAACGCGATCGACGCGTCGATGGACGAGGTGTTCCGCATCGCCAGGGAGGCCGGAATCCGGACGCAGATCTGGCACTTCAAGACGGCCTACAAGCGAAACTGGGGACGCATGGCGGCGCTGCTGGAACGCCTGCGGGCCGCACGCGCGCAGGGGATCGACGTCGCCGCGAATCAGTACCCCTGGACCGCCGGATCGAATGGCCTCGACGCGTGCCTGCCGCCGTGGATCCGCGAGGGCGGCCGCGACGCGCTCCTGAAGCGCCTCGCCGATCCCGCTCAACGGGAACGCGCGAAGAGGGAGATGCTCGAGGATTCGGACGCCTGGTCGAACCAGTACCTCGGCTCGGGCGGTCCCGAGGGCGTGCTCATCGCCTCGGTCGTCAACACGTCGCTGAAGAAGTACGAGGGCAAGACCGTCGCGCAGATCGCCGCAGAGGAGAAGAAGGATCCGCGCGATGCGCTGATCGACCTCGTGATCGCCGACCGCGCGAACACCGCCTGCATCATCTTCATGATGGACGAGGACGACGTGCGCACGGCGCTGAAGAGTCCCCTCGTGGCGTTCGGCACCGACTCGGGCGCGGGCGCGACCGACGGCATCTTCTCGCAGGAGAAGTCCCACCCGCGCGGATGGGCGTCCACGGCGAGGATCCTGGGCAAGTACGTGCGCGACGAGAAGCTGCTGCCGCTCGAGGAGGCGGTCCGCAAGATGACGTCGTTCCCCGCGGAGGCGGCGGCGCTGAAGGACCGCGGCCTGATCAAGGAGGGATTCGCGGCGGACCTCGTCGTGCTCGACCTCGCGAAGGTGCAGGACCTCGCGACCTACGAGGAGCCGCGCCGGTACAGCGCCGGCTTTCCGTACGTCGCCGTCAACGGCGTGCTCGTCGTCGACGGGGGACGGATCACCGGCGCCGCACCCGGCAAGGCGCTGCGGGGCCCGGGCTACCGGGCGCCCTGAGAGATCACTCCCCCGAGCTCGTCGTCGGCGCGTCCCCCGCGCCCGTCGTGGAAGCGAATGGCGCGGCGAGGCAGCCCTCGAGACGGGAGACCTGGTCGGGCCGGAGCGCCGCCTCGACCTGCTGCAGCACCGCCTGACGCTCCGCGCGCAGCGTCTCGCGCGCCGACTTCAGGGCGAGCGCGTCGGCGCCGATGGCGCAGGCGTCCGGCGGGTTCGCCTCGAGGGCGGTCTGCAGCGTCTGACGGGCCGTCTTGACGGCGTCCCCGTCCGCCTGGATCGTGGGGGCGGCCGCGTCGAGGATGGCCTGGATCGATGCCTTCTCCGCGTCGGTCAAGTCGACGATCGCGAGACATTCCCGCAGGCGGTGCCGCAGGAGCGGGTGGGGCGAAGCCGGGGCCGGCGCGTTCTGCGCGAGCGCGAGACCGGCGAGGGCGAGGCCGAACACGGCGAGAACGATTCGGAGTGTGAGCCGACGCATGGAGACCTCCTTCACCCGCACGTGTCGCGGGTTCAGGGGCTTGGACGAGCGGGACGGGGGACGGTTTACCGGAACGCCGCTCTCCCCCGGGCACGAAGAACGCCCCTCTCCCCGACGCCCCTCTCCCGGAGGGAGAGGGGGGCTGTTACTTGACGAGCAGCACCGGGCAGCGCGACAGGATCCCGACCTTGTGGCTGATGGTGCCCCAGTGCTCGCCCGCCTGGCGCAGCGCGAGGCGGTGGGAGCTCATGACGATCAGGTCGACGTTCTCGGCCTCCGCGAAGCGGAGGATCTCGTTGACCCGGTTTCCGTACAGGATCTCCGCGCGCGCCTCGACGGGAGCCGCCGCTCGGACGATCTCCCGCATCTGCCTGCGCGCCTGCGCCTCGAGCTTGCGGTAGAAACCCGCGAGGCCGCGCGGATCCCCGGCGTCGACGCGCTCGATGACGTGCAGCAGAACGACCGAGGCACCTCGATCCGCCGCCAGGCGAACGGCCGTGCGGACCGCGCGGTGATTCTTCCTGGTGAAGTCGACCGGCACGAGGATTTTGCGGAACATGGCATCCCTCCCCGTCGACGGTACGCTCCGGGGCCTGCGTCGGCGCTGATGAGGACGCATCAGCCCCTCAACCTTACCCCCTCTCCCGGTGGGAGAGGGGTGTCGATTCTCGAAGCGGCGTTGATGCGTTCCGCATCAGCGCGCTCACTCGCCGAGAAGGCGGAGACGGGTGAACTTCGTCGGCGGCTTGTCGAGGCCGAACGAGCGGACGGCGTGTTTCTCGATGTGGTCCATCGCCTCCTCGACGGAATCCGTGAGGAGGAGCAGGTCGAGGTCGGTGTTCGAGATCGTGCCCGCCGCGACCATCTTCGCGAGGAAGCCCATCAGGGGCCGGTAGAACTCGGAGCTCATCAGCACCACGGGAAAGTTCTGGATCTTCTGCGTCTGGATGAGGGTGAGTGCCTCGTAGAGCTCGTCCATCGTGCCGAGGCCGCCCGGCATGACGACGAACGCGTACGAGTACTTCACGAGCATCACCTTGCGCACGAAGAAGTGCTCGAACGAGACGGCCTTGTCGAGATAGGGATTGAGCTTCTGCTCCTCGGGCAGCGCGATGTTGCAGCCGACGGTGTACCCGCCCGCCTCCTTCGCGCCCCGCGCCGCCGCCTCCATCTCGCCGGGGCCTCCGCCCGTGATCACGGTGAAGCCGAGCCGCGCGAGCCCGGCGCCGACCTTCTCGCCGAGCTTGTAGTAGGGGTGGTCCTCCTTGAAACGCGCGGAACCGAAGACGGTCACGCACGGCCCGACGAAGTGGAGCGTGCGGAATCCCCGGATGAACTCCCCCATGATCTCGAGGATCGACCAGAACTCCTTGAGGCGGGAGCGCGGCCCCGAAAGAAACAGCCGCTCGTTGGCATCGGGGGTCTCCGGAGGTACGGTCTCGCCCGGCTCCTCGGTCCGCACGGGTGCTAGGACTCTGAGCGGGCCGCTCCGCGGCCCGACCGGGGGGAGAGGGAAAGTCGCTTCCGCACACTCTCCCCTCTCATACCGCTCGGGTCAGCTGGGGCGCCGTGAGACGGCGAGCCGCGCCTGAGCGAGCTCGAGCCGGGTGCGGATCGCGTCGAGCGTGTCCGCGCCCGCGGTCTTCATCTCTTCCTCGGCCTTCGCGCGCTCGCTTTCCGCCGCCGCCGCGTCGATGTCGGCGGGCGCCTCCGCGGAGTCGGCGAGCACCGACACGCGGTCGCTCGAGACTTCGGCGAGGCCCGACGAGACCGCGAACGCGCTCGAGCTCCCGCCGCGACGGCAGGTCAGAACGCCGGTCCCGAGGAGCGTCAGGAGCGGCGCGTGGCCCGGCAGGATGCCGAGATAACCCTGCGCGCCGGGAAGCTCGACCTCGTCGGCCTCGGCTTCGAGGACGCGCCGCTCGGGCGTGACGAGCAGGATCTGGAGCGCCACTCCTAGGCCGCCTTGCCGAGCTGGGCGGCCTTCTCGCGGGCTTCCTCGATCGTCCCGACCATGTAGAACGCCTGCTCCGGCATGTCGTCGCACTTGCCGTCGACGATCTCGCGGAAGCCCTTGATCGTGTCGGCGATCTTCACGTAACGGCCCTCGAGGCCCGTGAATTGCTGGGCCACGAAGAACGGCTGCGAGAGGAACCGCTGCACCTTGCGGGCGCGCGCGACGACGAGCTTGTCCTCCTCGGAGAGCTCGTCGATGCCGAGGATCGCGATGATGTCCTGGAGGTCCTTGTACTTCTGGAGCACGGCCTGCACGTCGCGGGCGCACTTGTAGTGCTCCTCGCCGACCACGCGCGGCGAGAGGATCGTCGAGGTCGACGCCAGCGGATCCACCGCCGGGTAGATGCCCATCTCCGAGATCGCGCGGGAGAGAACGGTCGTCGCGTCGAGGTGGGCGAATGCCGCCGCGGGCGCCGGGTCGGTGAGGTCGTCCGCGGGCACGTAGATCGCCTGCACGGACGTGATCGAGCCCTTCTTCGTCGAGGTGATGCGCTCCTGGAGCTCGCCCATCTCGGTCGCGAGGTTCGGCTGGTAGCCGACGGCCGACGGCATGCGGCCGAGCAGCGCCGAGACCTCGGAGCCGGCCTGCGTGAACCGGAAGATGTTGTCGATGAAGAGCAGGACGTCCTTGCCCTCGGTGTCGCGGAAGTACTCGGCGACGGTCAGTCCGGTCAGTCCCACGCGCAGACGCGCGCCGGGCGGCTCGGTCATCTGCCCGTAGATCAGCGAGCACTTCGACTTCGAGGGGTCGCCCGGCGTGATGACGCCCGACTCCGCCATCTCGTGGTAGAGGTCGTTGCCCTCGCGGGTGCGCTCGCCGACGCCCGAGAAGACCGAGAAGCCGCCGTGGTGCATGGCGACGTTGTTGATGAGCTCCTGGATCATGACGGTCTTGCCGACGCCGGCGCCGCCGAACAGGCCGGTCTTGCCGCCCTTGGTGTAGGGCTCGAGCAGGTCGATGACCTTGATGCCCGTCTCGAACATCTCGACGGAGGTCGCCTGCTCGTCGTAGGCGGGCGGCTCGCGGTGGATCGGCCAGCGCTCCTTGGAGTTGACCGGTCCGAGACCATCCACGGGATCGCCGATGACGTTCAAGATGCGGCCGAGCGTTTCACGGCCCACCGGCACGGAGATCGGGGCGCCGAGATCCACGGCCGTCATGCCTCGAACCATGCCGTCGGTCGGTTTCATCGAGACGCAGCGCACGACGCTCTCGCCGAGCTGCTGGGCCACCTCCGCGATCACGTCGATCGGCTCCCCGGTCTCCTTCCCCTCGTCCTGGACCCGAACGGCGTTGTAGATCGCCGGCAGCTTGCCGGGAGGAAACTCGATGTCGAGAACCGGCCCGATGATCGCGACGACCTTGCCGCTGCTCTGTTCCGCCATGGTCTGCCCTCTTCGCTTACTCCAGCGCCGCGGCGCCGGAAATGATTTCGATCAGTTCCTTGGTGATCCGCGCCTGCCGGGCGCGGTTGTAGGTCAGCGTGAGCTTGTCGATCATCTCGCCCGCGTTCTTCGTGGCCGCGCCCATGGCGGTCATACGGGCCCCCATCTCCGCGGCCGCCGACTCCGCGAGAGCCCGATACACGGAGAACTCGAGCGAACGGGGAAGCAGCCAGGCGAGGATCTTCTTCGCGTCGGGCTCGAAGATGTACTCGACGCCGGGGCCGCCCGGCTCCGGGGCCGCGGCGGCGGGCTCTGGCGAGAGGGGCAGGAGCTTCGACGTCTGCACGACCTGCGACAGGATCGAGCGGAACTCGTTGACGACGACGTAGGCGGCGTCGATCCGATCCGCGAGGAAGGCGTCGGAGAGCGCGGCCGCGATCTCCCGGGCATGGCCGTAGTTCAGCTTGTCGAAGATGCCGGAATACGTCTTCTCCGTGAGCGGGTACTTCCGACGCTTCCAGAAATCGACGGCCTTCTTGCCCACGGGAAGGATCCGGATCTCCGTCCACTCGGGATGCGCGGCGATGAGGCTGGCCGTGGCCCGATTCACGTTCGTGTTGAAGGCGCCGCAGAGCCCCCGGTCCCCGGCGACGACGACGACCACCACCCGCTTCTCCTCGCGGACGGCCAGGAGCGGATCCTTGACCTCGCCGGCATGCGCGGTGACGGAGGCGAGGACGTTGGCGAGGAGGCCGGCGTACGGGCGCGCGCCGACGACGCGATCCTGCGCCCGGCGCAGTTTCGCCGCCGCGACCATCTTCATGGCCTTGGTGATCTGCTGCGTGCTCTTCACCGAGCGCAGCCGGCGGCGAATGTCGATCAGCGACGCCACGTCAGTTGCCTTCTAGATCCCGTGTTTCGGATTTCGAACTCGGATTTCGAATTTTTCAGGCCGCCGGGGCTGCCGCTTTGGCCTCCGGCGCCGGCGCCTTCGCGACCGGGGCGGCGGCCGCCTTCGCGGACCCCTGCTCCTTGACGAAGATGTCCTTGTACTCCTGGATCGCCTTGCCGAGGGCCTCCTCGGTCGTCTTCTCGAGTTTTCCCGTCGCGACGATGGCCGAGAGGATCTCCTTGTGCCGGCTCTTTAAGTGCTCGTGCATGCCCTTCTCGAAATCGCGGACGGACTCGATCGGGAGCGAGTCGTAGTAGCCCTTGGTGCCGGCGTAGATCGAGGCGACCTGCAGCTCGACGTCCATCGGCGCGAACTGGGGCTGCTTCAGGAGCTCGACCATGCGCTGCCCGCGGGCGAGCTGGGCCTGCGAGGCCTTGTCGAGGTCCGATCCGAACTGGGCGAACGCCGCGAGGTTGCGGTACTGGGCGAGGTCGAGTCGCAGCGTTCCGGCCACCTGCTTCATCGCCTTGATCTGGGCGTTGCCGCCGACGCGCGAGACCGAGATGCCGACGTTGACGGCCGGGCGGACGCCCGAATAGAAGAGGTCGTTCTCGAGGTAGATCTGGCCGTCGGTGATCGAGATGACGTTCGTCGGGATGTACGCGGAGACGTCGCCGGCCTGGGTCTCGATGATCGGCAGGGCCGTCAGGGACCCGCCGCCTTCCTTGTCCGAGAGCTTGGCCGCGCGCTCGAGGAGGCGCGAGTGCAGGTAGAAGACGTCGCCGGGGTACGCCTCGCGGCCCGGCGGCCGCCGCAGCAGGAGCGAGATCTCGCGGTACGCCGCGGCGTGCTTGGAAAGGTCATCGTAGATGACCAGCGCGTGCTGCTTGTTGTAGAGGAACCACTCCCCCATGGCGCAGCCCGCGTAGGGAGCGATGTAGAGCATGGGCGCCGGGTCCGAGGCCGTCGCCGAAACGATGATGGTGTGGCCGAGGGCGCCGTGCTCCTCGAGGGTCTGGGCGACCTGGGCGACGGTCGACTTCTTCTGGCCGATGACGACGTAGATGCAGACGACGCCCTTGCCCTTCTGGTTGATGATCGTATCGAGGGCGATGGCGGTCTTGCCGGTCTGGCGGTCGCCGATGATCAGCTCGCGCTGGCCGCGGCCGATCGGGATCATGGCGTCGATGGCCTTGAGTCCCGTCTGGACCGGCTCCTTGACCCCCTGCCGGTCGATGACACCGGGAGCGATGCGCTCGGTCGGGTAGGACTCGGCCGCCTTGATCGGCCCCTTGTCGTCGATCGGCCGACCGAGGGCGTCGACGACGCGGCCGACGAGCCCCGGGCCGACCGGCACCTGGATGATGCGGCGCGTGCGGCGCACCTCCTGGCCTTCCTTGACGAGCTGCGACTCGCCGAGGAGCACGACGCCGACCTGGTCCTGCTCGAGGTTCAGCGCCAGGCCGAAGATGTCGTGGCCGAAGTCCACGAGCTCGCCGGCCATGACCTTGTCGAGGCCGTAGATGCGGGCGATGCCGTCGCCGACCGAGAGGACCGTGCCCACCTCGGCGACGTCGATCGCCTTCTCGTAGCCCGCGAGCTGCTGCTTCAGGATCGCCGTGATCTCGTCCGCTTTGATCTCCATCTCAGGCTCCCGTCTTCTCCGTCACTGTCGTCTCGAACCGCCGGACCGCGGCGGCCACGGAACCGTCGAACACCCGCGAGCCGGCGCGCGCGACGAATCCGCCGAGCAGCGCCGGATCGATCTCGATCTGACTCACGACCGTCTTTCCGGTGCGCCGCGCGATCGCGTCCTCGACCTTCTTCTTCTGCGCGTCCGTCAACCCGGCCGGCACCGTCACCCGCACGCGCAGGACGTTGCGCTTCTCGTCGTAGAGGTCT
>Ga0335076_10004579_pt1 | contig 13994 bp, 14 predicted proteins | sample Lox_Sample_25_FD_206717 | JGI IMG/M metagenome (GOLD analysis project Ga0335076, IMG submission 206717) | Soil microbial communities from Loxahatchee National Wildlife Refuge, Florida, United States - Lox_Sample_2.5 | ecosystem: Environmental > Terrestrial > Soil > Wetlands | place: USA... | reverse complement strand
GCGGCCGCGCGCAGCCGGTCTCGGTCTGGCTGGCCGACGGCTATATCCGGGCGGCGCCCGGCGGTACCGGCACGGCGAAGACCGGCGGAAACTACGCGGGCGGGTTCGTCGGTCAGCTCCAGGCCATAGACCACGGCTGTGAGCAGGTGGTCTGGCTGGACGCGGCGGATCATCAGTGGGTCGAGGAAATGGGCGGCATGAACCTGTTCTTCGTCTACGGGTCAGGTAGCGAGGCCAAGATCATGACGCCGGCGCTGACCGGCACGCTGCTGGAGGGCGTCACCAGGGACTCGCTGCTCGCGCTCGCGCCGGACCTCGGCATCCAGGCCACCGAGGGCGCGATCTCGGTGACCGACTGGCGCGACGGCTGCAGGTCGGGTGCGATCACGGAGGTGTTCGCGTGCGGCACGGCGGCGGTCGTCACTCCCGTCGGCGCGGTGAAGAGCACCAGTGGCGACTGGATGGTCGGCAGTGGCGAGCCGGGCCCGGTCACCATGCGGCTGCGCGAGCACCTGCTCGGGCTCCAGTTCGGCCGGCTGCCCGACCCGCACGGCTGGGTGCACAAGATCTGCTGATCCGGACGGTGTCCGGATGGCCCGGGACCGGGCGCGTCCGCGCGCTAGCCCGCGGCGGCGGGCAGCTGCGCACCGGCTGGCACGACGGGCAGGTCAGCCGGGGCGGTCTGCGGGTACTTGAGCCCGGCGCCAGTGTTGAGCACGACGACCTCGTCGGATTCTGACAGCCAGCCGGACTCGCGGAGCCGGCCCGCGGCAGCCACGCAGGCCGCGCCCTCCGGGCAGATCCACGTGCCCTCGGCCCTGGCCACCTGTGCCTGTGCGGCCAGCAGTTCCTCATCGGAGACCGCGATCGCGCAGCCGCCGGTCTCGGCGATCGCCTGCAGCACCAGGAAGCCGCCAAGCGGCGCGGGCACCGTCAGCCCGAAGGCGACGGTGCTCGCATCGAGCCAGGGCTGCGTGGTCTGCTCACCCCGGTCGAACGCGGCCACGACCGGAGCGCACCCGGCGGCCTGCACGGCCACCAGCCGCGGCGTCGTGCCGCCGAGCCAGCCGAGGCCGGCCAGCTCGCTCAGCACCTTCCAGATGCCGATGAGGCCGACGCCGCCGCCGACCGGGCACAGGATGACATCGGGCGCCCGCCAGCCGAGCTGCTCGAAGATCTCCAGGCCGATCGTCTTCTTGCCCTCGAGCCGGTACGGCTCCCGGAGCGTCGAGACATCCAGCCAGCCATCGCGGCGGGCGACCACGGGCGCGAGCATCCTGCCCGCGTCGTTGATGAGGCCGTCCACCACGTAGGTCTCGGCCCCTGCGATGACGCATTCCGCGCGCGTGATCTCCGGCGCGCTGGCGGGCATCGCGACGAGGAGCGAGAGTCCGGCGCGGGCACAGAACGCTGCCCACGCCGCGCCGGCGTTCCCGTTGGTGGGCATCGCGACCCCGGCGGCAGCGAGCTCCGCGGCACGGGAGACGCCGACAGCCGCGCCCCTTGCCTTGAAGCTAGCGGTCGGCAGCGGCCCCTCGTCCTTCATCAGCAGCCCCGGAATCCCGATGGCGCGGCCGAGCCTCGGCATCGGCAGCAGCGGCGTCATCCCCTCGCCGAGGCTCACGACGGCGTCGGGGCTGCCGACCGGCAGCAGCTCGTGGTAGCGCCACAGCGAAGGCGGGCGGGCGGCGATGCCTGCGGGCGAGACGCGGTCTGCGACCGCGCCGAGGTCATAACGGGCCAGCAGCGGCGCGCCGCAGTCGCACGTTCCCTGCAGCCGGCCTGCCTCGTGCCGGGCCGCGCAGCGCGAGCAGTCCAGGTGGCTGAGCGCGGAGTAACCAGATCCCATGCAAGCATCCTGCCGGCTCGCGGGAGCGGCCGCCGAGACGGGGGCCGGACGCCTCCCCAGCTACCGCAAACGCCACCTAATCGCTCGCCGCGTACGGGAGGCTGCCGAGGCATTTGCGAAGTCTGACCGGGTCGGCGAGACGCGCTCAGCGGAACGCCGGGGTGATGAGCGGCCACTGTATAGTTGACATCAACTAGTCAGATCTGAATAATCAGAACTGTCAACGTCAACTGGCGAGCGTGGAGGGAACATGGCGGACAAGCGTAAGGTGGCGAACCTCCTCGGCCTGGCCGTGCTGTCGTACCTGAGCCAGCACCCGATGCATCCGTACGCGCTCGCGCGGGCCCTGCGCGAGCACGGGGACGACCGCAGCATCAAGTTCTCGCACGGGTCGCTGTACATGGTCGTCGGGCAGCTCGAGCGGGCCGGGTTCGTCGCCCAGCAGGAGACAGGCCGCGCGGGCCAGCGGCCCGAGCACACGGTCTACGCGCTCACCGACGCGGGCCGGGCCGAGCTGCGGGACTGGCTCCGCAGCCTCGTCGCCGAGCCGCAGCACGAGTACCCAGCGTTCGTGTCCGCGCTGTCGCTCATCACGGCGCTGCCGCCGGCCGAGGCCGTCGAACTGCTGCGCCGCCGGCGCGGTCTGATCGCGGCCGACCGGGCCCGGGTCGAGGCGCTGATCGGCGACTCGCTTGCACGCCAGGTGCCCGGTTTATTCCTGATCGAGGAGGAGTACAGGCTTGACCAGCTTGACACCGAGTCCGCGTTCGTCGATCGGCTCATCGCGCGGATCACCAACCCGGAGCCCGGCTGGATCGGCGGCTGGGCCGAGTACCACGATGCACGACCCGAGAGCTAGCAGAGCAGACCAGCTAGCAGAGCAGACGAGCTAGAAGAGCTAGGAGCACACGATGACTACCAGCACTGCTACCGAGATGACCACCGGATCCGTTGTCTCGCGCGACGGCACGCGCATCGGCTACCTGCAGGTTGGCCAGGGCCCGGCGGTCGTGCTGCTGCACGGCAGCATGGAGACGGCGCGCAGCCATACCGCGCTGGCGCTTGCGCTCGCCGACACGTTCACCGTCTACCTGCCCGACCGGCGCGGTCGCGGCATGTCGGGTCAGTACCCGGCCGGCTATGGCATGCGCACCGAGCTCGAGGACCTCACGGCGCTGGTGACGGCGACCGGCGCGGAGATGGTCTTCGGCGTGAGCGCGAGCGGGCTGGTCGCGCTGGAGGCCGCCCGGACGATGCCGTCGATCCGCAAGGTCGCCGTGTACGAGCCGGCGCTGCTGCCCGCCGGGTCGAAGTACACCGACTGGCTGCCGCGCTTCGACCGGGAGATGAAGGCCGGCGACACGGCGGCCGCACTGGTGACGAGTCTGCTCGGCCTCGAGCTCATGCCACCGGCGATCAAGGTGGTACCGCGGCCGGTGCTGAAGTGGCTGAGCAACCTCGCGATGAAGAGCGAGGACAAGAAGGCAGGCCCGGACACCATCACGATGCGCGCGCTGGCTCCCACGGTCTACTACGAGGGCGTGCTGCTCGCCGAGATGTCCGGCAAGCTCGGCACGTTCGCCGGCGTCCAGGCGGAGGTGCTGCTCATGGGCGGCAGCAAGGGGCTGGCGTTCCTCAGGCCAGCGCTGGACGGGCTCGAGCAGACCCTGCCGCACAGCAGGCGGATCGAGTTCGCGGGCCTCGACCACGGCGGGTCGGCCGACGTCTCCAGCGCCAACCGCGGCGGCAAGCCTGAGGTCGTGGGCAGGGAACTTCGGGCCTTCCTGCTGCAGGCATAGCACCAGCACTGGCCGGGCGGGGCCGCGGTCTGCCGACCGCGGCCCCGCTGCCGCGTGCCGGGGCCGCACCTGGTGGTGAAAGGATGGGGCGGGCGTCAGCGACACCGCCGTCCCTGGACGGCAAGAAAGGGGCTGGTGTGGACGACAAGGACATCCTCGGTCACATCGACGACCTCATCAAGACCGAGCATGAGCTGCGGAACAGGCTGGCAGGCGGCGGGCTGTCGAGCCAGGAGGAGCGGGCTCAGCTGCAGGAGACGGAGGCGGCCCTGGATCAGTGCTGGGACCTGCTTCGCCAGCGCAGGGCCCGGCGCGAGTTCGGCGCAGATCCGTCTGGCTCGGCCGCGCGGCCGGTCAGCGAGGTCGAGGGATACCTGCAGTAGATGCGAATCGCACGGTTCGCGGTCGAGAATGAGGTCAGGTACGGCGTCGTCGACAGCCCGGGCAACGGGTCTGCGGGTGGCGTCAACGGCGATTCGGCCGACGCACTGTCGGTAGCGGAGATTGCCGGGCACCCGTTCGGTCCGAGCGCGGGCGATGTGCGGCTGACTGGCGCTCGCCACCAGGTGGCAGACGTGCGGCTGCTCGCGCCGGTGCTGCCCAGCAAGGTCGTGGCCATCGGCAAGAACTACCTCGAGCACGCACGGGAGACGGGCTCGGAGCCGCCGGCCGAACCGCTGATCTTCCTCAAGCCCTCGACGGCGGTCATCGGACCCGGCGATCCGATCGTCCGCCCGGTCCGGCTGTCGCAGCGAGTCGACTTCGAGGGTGAGCTCGCCGTAGTGTTCGGCCGGCTGTGCCGGGACGTGCCGGCCGAGCGGGTGCCCGAGGTGATCTTCGGATACACCTGCGCGAACGACGTTACCGCTCGTGACCTGCAGCGCAGTGACGGCCAGTGGGCCAGGGCCAAGGGATTCGACACATTCTGCCCGCTGGGGCCGTGGATAGAGACGAGCCTGGACCCGGCCGACCTGGAGCTGACCACAACGGTCAACGGCGAGATCAGGCAGCAGTCCCGGACCTCGCTGCTGATCCATGACATCACGACGCTTGTGCGCTACGTCACGTCGGTGATGACCATGCTTCCCGGTGATGTGCTGCTGACCGGCACGCCCGCCGGGATAGGGCCGCTGGTCGCCGGCGACTCGGTCACCGTGCGGGTGGATGGCATCGGGACGCTCGGGAACCCGGTGGTGGACGCCAGCTAGGCGGGGCACGAGAACGCTTTGGCTGCCGCATCCTGGTTCGGCTACACTGCTCAGGCGCGCCCGAGGGCGCGGTCCCATGGGGTATGGGGTAATTGGCAGCCCGACGGGTTCTGGCCCCGTTAGTCTAGGTTCGAGTCCTGGTACCCCAGCAGACACGAAAAGCGCGGCTACCGCCAGGTAGCCGCGCTTTTGCCACTGGTCAGTACCGTCGGCGCCGGTGACCGGGCTCGAGCCCGGTGAGCCGGAGCAAGAGCAGCAGCACTACGGCGCCGATGATCGAGCCGATGATGCCCACGGTGCGGAAGTGATGCGTCTCGATCTTGTGGAATTCCACGAGTTCCCATAGGAACCCGCCCACGAACGAGCCCACGATGCCGAGCAGGATGGTGCCGATGATGCCGATGCTGTCCCGGCCGGGCACCAGCAGCCGCGCGATCAGGCCGACGACGAGCCCGATGACGATCAGGACGATGATGAAAGCAAGCATGCGGCCATAAGTACCAGATTTACCCGCGGCTATGCACCCGGCCGCGACGCTGGCGGGCCGCGATCCAGCCCGCCGGGACCGGCACGGTTTGGCGAGGGTCGGCCCGGTACGCTAACCTGAGTGGCCGGCTGGGGAAGCCACGGCGCCCGATCACCGGGTCGTCAGGTGCCAGCCGTTCTGCGCGCTCACCAGGTGCCTGCACGTGGCCGGGTTGCGCGGAAACGAAAGACCTGGCCCCGTCGTCTAGCGGCCCAGGACGCCGCCCTCTCAAGGCGGTAGCGCCGGTTCAAATCCGGTCGGGGCTACGAGAGAAGTAGCAGGTCGAGGGCCTGATTGCCGGTCGCGGCGGTCAGGCCCTTAATCGTTTGTCCGTCGTTCGTCCGTGAAGTTCGGCGTGATTGGACGGCAACGGGCGTAAGAGAGTGATCAAAATTGACACTGTACTGCGGCCGGAGCGGTGCGTGCCGTGAACAGCTGAAGAGGGCACTGGGCCATCGGGCGGCCTTGGACCTGCTCACCCGATCTCGCCTGACCACGGCTGTAACTGTCGCTTGCCAGCGGCGGCAGTGGGGTCTACTGGGGGCCTCGGCGACTCGGTGCCGGGCCGACGAGGTTTCGTAGACGGGCACTGTGACGCCGCCCGCCGCCCAGATGGCATAGTCGATCTGCGTCCACTCATAGCGCGTTCGCGACATCAGCCCAACCCGGTCACCAGGCCCGATACCCGCGGCGATCAGGCCCCTGGCCAGGGCGCTCACCTCGGCGCAGAACCGGGCCGCCGTCACGTCCAGCCAGCGGGCGGAGCCGTCCCGCCTGCGGAGCATCACCGCACTCGGCTCCTCGCGGGCCCGGCGGAACACAACGTCGGCAAGGCTGGCAGAGCCGGGAACCAGTACCACCCTCGGCGTGCCGTACTCACGCACGGAATCTCCTGCCCCGACCGCGTCTCAGCCTTGATCCATCTCAACCGCGCACGCCGAGTCGACCGCAGCCTACTGCAGCCCGCCGGTTCCCAGAGCCGTGCCGCAACCCTGCACATCAGCCATCGCACCCCCCCAGCGCCAGACCCTGGCGTGCGCGGTAGCAATGCCTGCAGGATGCTCGTCAGCCCACGCCGCCGCAGACCCGAAGGTCTCGAAGACCACTAGCGACGCCGGCACTGTCGTGCTACGCCTGCTCAGCTGTGCGCTTGCTTTGCAGAGCGCGCTGGATCCGGCACTCACCAGGGCGAGCGTCTCGCCCGCCTGCGGGTCGCCGAGTCGGCAGGGAGTACGCCTCGGCCAAGGAACGAGCCGTCGCCGTTACCGAGCGCGGTCAGGCAGCTCCGACGCAAGATCGATGCGGACCCGCCCGCGCCGCTGCCCGGACGCGTGTGTCGTCGGCAACTGAGAACTGAACAGGGCGCGTCAAGCCGGGTTCTAGTCAACGTCACAACGTGGACGGATGCCCGGAGGCTAGCAGCGGCGAACAGCTCGGCCCGGGCTCGCTCACCGGTGACGCCCGCTCGGTACGTGCGTCAGAGACCAAAGTCCTGCGGGACTCTCGCTGTGCCGCTGGAGAGCCGGTGATCCGGCCAGCGGCGCTCCCGCCGATTCCTTTGCCCGCCAGCACATTGGTATGCGCCGCGACCAGTCGGCCCTCGTCAACAGCGCCTGCACCTGCCCGTACTGCCTGGGTGCCGCCGCCTGGGCCATCCGCTCCTGTCCGCCGGTCCGCAGCTCAGCCAGCGCGTGCGCACCGTCTCCGGGCAACTGCACTGGGCGGACGCCCTGCGCGGCGGTGCCGAAAAACGGCCGCGAGGAAGTACAGGCAGGGATCTGCCGGGGCGTCGTCTCGTCCCTCACCAGCCACCAGCGCGGCCGCGGGCCACCGAGTTCATCGAGCAGACGGGCGAATGCGGCCTTACTCTGCACCCGGCCGAAGCTCCCACCGCCAGGGCCACCGGCGCGCTGGGCGGGAGCCGTTCCGCCCGACCGCGAACAGCCATGCCTGCTCGTGACTCGGCAGCAGCGCTCCGAACCCGCCCACCGCCAGGAACCGCACTCACCGCCTCCGGGTAGCCGGCCGGGTCGGTGCAGGTGGAGGACAGCGGTGTAGTGCCGGGTCCAGCGGCTCCACCGGCACAGGGCGAATGGATCGCTGCTCATCGCTTCCACCCACACTCCGGCTCCGCCCAGCACCGTCAGGTGGTCGCGCGCCGTCAGTCTCGACGCCTCCAACACAAGCACCCGCAACCTTCTCGCCTGCACGTGCACATCGTTTCAGATGGCCACCCGGCCAGCGAGTCGCGAACTGCCAGCAGCGAGAGCTCGAATACCTCGCGATGCCAGCGCGGCTCCTATGAATCCGAGCAACGACTGGCAGGACCAGGGGCACCCCGACTACCCGGTGTCGGCGTCTACGAGTGCGGTGCGACCGGCCAGATGCCGAGATCCTCGGCCTGCGCATTCCGGCCGTGCGCACCGTGGTGGAAGTTCAGCGCAACGGGGGCCCGATAGGTCGCCGCGCATGGAGCCCATACAAAATTCGAAATCCAGGACGCGCTCTGGGCCGCTGGCAACGAGCTCACGATTGCTGTCTTTAGTGCAGCGGTAACACGTACTGCAGTGGCAGCCCGCTCCAGGCGCGACGCGAGCCCAGCGGGCTCACGGCGCCGCCCGTGCTTCTGCTGCCAGGCGGCCGGGCAGGCATCTGACACCAGCGAGCGCCCCCGCTCTGCTGACGGCCTGGGCGCTCAGTGCCGTATTGCGCGAAACGCCGTGACCTGCTTCGGGCCCGACCGCACGGCGCCTGCCTGGTCTCCGGTGAATCCCGGCGCGGTTTAGGGCACTCCGCCGTGCCGCGGACCATGGCTGTGGCTCAGCGCCGGCGCGGCCGCCTGGGTGACGACCAGGACCGAGGGCTGGGCGAGGCCGGCTGACAGCGTCGGCGGGCATGTGCCCGCGCGACGGCAGGCGCCGCGACATATCTGTCGCAGGCTGGCGGTTCAGTGACCTGCGCTGGCGAAGCCCGGCCCGTTGTGAGATCCCGCAGCCAGGCGTCGGCATGCTGGAGGTCGGATAAGTCGCGCGCCCTCGGACGCGCCGCACACCACTGCGGATCGTCAGTCCTCATGCGCGGTGCCTGCCGGAACCGGAATGCCTATTGTTCGGCGAGCCTGCCGCTGGCGCATCCGTCCGGCGTGTGAGCGTCGGCTGCCTGCTGCCAGCACAGCTGGGCGCCAAGTTCAGTGGCGCTCTCGGCCTCGACGTGGAAGGCGGGCGCGCCGGAAAAGTCACCCCTTCGGAGAGGCCGGGCGCAAGATAAAGCTCCAGGCGTCAGCCGGTTCGCACCACCTTGAGGGCGGTCTGGTTGTGCTTGGCCTGGCTGGACGCCGGGTCCCACTGGTCGTGGCCGCGGCTCATCAGCGGCGAGGAGATCATGAAGTCTGCGGTCGCGCGGTTGCAGGCGACCGGGATGTTGCAGACGACGGCCACTCGCAGCAGCGCTTTGACGTCCGGGTCGTGCGGGTGCGGCTCCAGCGGGTCCCACAGGAAGACCAGAACGTCGATCTGGCCCTCGGCGATGCGGGCGCCGATCTGCTGGTCGCCGCCGTAGGGGCCGCTGCGGAAGCAGGTGACCGGCAGGCCGAGCTCCTCGATCAGGAGGTGACCGGTGGTGGCCGTTGCGAACAGCTCATGGTCGTGCAGCAGGTGGAGGTTGTACTCGGCCCACTCCAGCATGTCTTGTTTCTTGTTGTCGTGCGCGATCAGGGCGATCCGCCGCCGTGCAGGCGTCGGTGCTTGGTCGGGCATGTAAATCCTCTCCGGGGTCGCGGTAGGGCCGCCTGCCAGTCAGGGTGCAACCTCGGCCCGGCCCTGTGTAGTACCAGCCCGCGTTGGCCCGGCGTTCGTCAACGACAGCACGGCCGACGGCCATCGCCTGTACCTGGCCGGACTAGTGCGACGGGGCTGCAGGCTTCCGCGGTTCGTGGTTAGTAGCGCAGACTGTCGGCCGGCTTTGCCGAGCCGATGGCCATCGTGGCGTAGAAGTGGCGTACCGCTTCCAGTCCGTCGTGCACGCTGGCTGCCGTGCCGATCGGCTGTCCGTTCCAGCCCCGGACAGCAAAAGTCTTCCCGTCCGGGATCAGTTCGCCGCAGGTAAACCAGCGGCCTCGCGAGATCCGGAACCGCCAGGCGACTTTGAGCACCGCACTGCCATACTGCCGTATCGTCCCGTACTGGACCCCGCCGGCGCCGAGGGTTGTCACCGCCCCGGCCGTCATTGTTTCAGTCGTCACGGTCAGCCTCCGTCCTTTGGCCCTGCCGCCGGCCGGCAGCGCCGGCGGCAGGGCGACGCCGAGGTGCGCATGGTCTTAGCGTGGGGCAGGCAGGTATCGTGCCTGTTTCCGCCGATGCGCCTTCAGGTAAACAGTTCGACCACTTGGTGACTGGGGCGGGCGAACTGTGGCAGCACCTCGATCACGGCCCCTCGGGCAGCTGCACGGTCTCGGCCGCCCGGTCGCCAACCTGAGTCACGTTGACCAGGACAGATGACCGTCCAAGCACCGGGCCGAGGCAGGCCCTGACGGCGCGCGTCCGGCCTGGGCCAGCGCCGGGGCCCAGCTGAGGTAGTGCGGTATGAGGAAGTCTGCCTTGAAGCTAAGGCGAGGTAGCGCCCGCAACGTCGCGTAACCGACGAGCGGCGGCCAGCCGACCCCGGCCCGACCCGCCCGGCGCTTTCTTGACCCAGCCAGCGGCGCCAGACAGTGCTGGCGCAGGTACAGCCGACCGCAGGTGGCCGCGACCACCGTGAGCAAGCAGACGCCCTCGCGGCCTGCTCCTTTACTCTTTGGACCAGCCGCCCAGATGGTCAGATGATCGCTGGAGATATCTGGCGTTGTACGTCAGCCAGTCCTCGCTGCCGTCAGCCCTCCGCACGAGAGCGACCCGTGCGGGCCGGCATCTGCACCATGCAAGGAACGTCGCCGCGCCCTGTCATGCAGAAGCGGATTCGCGCTGCGGACGTGGATGGACTGAACGCAGTCGAGGTGATGGGGATGCGTCTGCGGGCACCGATGCGGGTTCGGGGCTGGCTGTTGTCAACGGCGAGCATGCTGTGGCACTGGGTTGGCGTCGGTCCGTCAATGGTGCCGGCTGGCTCAAGGGCCATGCTGCTGGTCACGGCAGGTGGCGGAGGGATTGGCCGGATTGCTGGCGAGACCGCTGAGCGAGAATCTGGTCATGGATCAGGGCAGCGGAGCAGGCCGCCGGTGAGCTCGCCGATGATCTTGACCCCGGTTGCACCCTGCTGGCGATGTTCGGTGCCATCGCGGCGCCCATCGTTCTGCCGCAGATCGCGCGAAAGGCGTGCGGGCTGGACCCTGGCTCTGCCGAGTTCGAGGCCCGCTACGCCGAGCACATCAAGCGCATAGTCCGCCGTCTAGGCGGCGCGCCCGGCACCTGAAGCAGCCAGAAGCCGGGCCGCAGCGGCCCCGTCATCCCGCCGGTGCCTGACGAAGCCGCTGACCACCATGCCTGGCGCGGCTCCTCGCGGCTGAACTCACTCCGCGATGCGCCGCTTTACCACCCCGTGACGCCTGCCGGTGTGGCATGTGCTGACACTACGCTGCACGACCCTAGGGGTTGTCCGGGATCTTCGCGCCGATGACGAACGACAGCGCGGCTGCCTCGATGGCCTTCTGGTTCGCCTCCGACACCAGCCCGGCGTCGGCGACCACGATCACCTCTGTCGCCTGGCCCGCCGCGCAGGTCGTCTTGCTGCTCGGCGACGGCTCGGCGGGCTTCTCGCTGATGGACGCCGACAACTTCCTCCCGCATCACTCCTGGAAGGTGACGCTGGCGGTGTTGACGCCGCTCGTGCTGCTCGGCATCCAGCCCCGGTCCCAGCACGCACCCTGCCCGCGATACCCGGTCCCGTAGGCCTGGACTTGCCAGGATCCCTCATCCCCACTGGCCGGAGCCGCTATTGAGAGATAGCGGGCGTCGAGTTTGTACCCGGTGGACAGGGTTGGCCGTGAGGGACGAAGACGGCGCCGACAGTCTGCACTGGCTGTCCGGTCACTGGGTCGATGCGTTCCTGGCGCATGTAACCGCATGGGTCACCGCCCGCGATCACGCCGCCGACGAACGCGGCGACTACCAGCGCCACCGGGATCACGAGGATGTCGGCGATCGCGCCGAGCACCTCGAGAGCGTTCATCTCCACCTTCAATATCGCCTGCGCGCGGGCGTGGAATAGCGCGATCCAGTTGGTCTGAATGCGCGGGTCGACACCGGTGACGTGGAACAGCACGTCGCGGTCGCCGCTGATCAGCGGGATCGCCGAGGTCTTGCCGCTGGCCGTGAACGCGAGGTGCGTGCCGTCGGTCAGCGGATCCGCGAACACAACGGCCAGCGCCATGCTGAACCCGGCCGCGCCGGTCGCTCGGAAGTCGCCGTCGAGTATCCACGATCCGTCCGAAATGATGGTGAGCCGAGCGCGGGCATTCGCGGCCGCACCGTCGATGTTGATCTGGCCGAAGTCGATGTACCGCAGGTCGGCGACGTCGAAGACCTGATCCTCGCGCAGGTTCACCGTGCCACGCTGGAAGTTGACGACGTTGTTCGGGTCGAGCGGGTGCATCGGGTACCCGAGGTAGGAGTTGATGCCGCCAAGCGAGTTCCAGCGGTTGAGGTGCGGCCCGGCCAGCTCGACCGCATCGGTGGTCGGCGACCAGTAGATGGCGCCGTGCTCGAACTGAGACACGCGGCCGACGGCGTCGCCAGCTGGCAACTCGTCGCTAGTCGGGCGACCGAGCGCGCTCGCCGACCGGCCGATTGCCGAGTACCTGGCCCAGATGGCGCCCTGCACCCAGAACGCGCCGCGGTCCCAGAGGAAGATGGCACCGTTCGCGTACAGCCGGAAAGAGCAGCCGCCGTCGGCGAAGGAGCTCTGTACGTCGGATGCGGGCGCGCCGGGCGCGCCGCCGAGGGCGTTCCATTTCGCGGTGATCTGGTCTTCAGGCGACACCGGCGGGTGGATCGGCTGGCCGCCCAGATTGCCGGGAGGATGCAGCGAGCCAGGTGGTGGTAAAGGCACGGGGCGATCTTCTGGTCCGGGCACTCTCGCCCTCCATCTCGCGTACTGGATAAGACGTCACGTGCGACCGTGATCGACGGTTATCACACTGACGAACCTCGGCCAAAACTCTGCCACCCGAGTCTCTAAATGGCTATGAGTGCAGCTGTGATTACTGCCGCCGACGTTGGCTCGGTCACGGACACGCTCCGGCGGCCGCGAGTAGCCGCGTCGGGGCAACTGAATCGCGAGGAGACCGGCCGGGCCGGCGAGCGCGAGACTGCCGAGATCGGCTACTGGGCTACAGTGGCAGCGCGCGGCCGCGCTAACCGAAGCGACAGTGGACGGCGACGGTACTCCGCATGAAAGCAGTTGCCGGGCCGAAGGCGATCGCGGCGCTGCCGCACCCGGTGGAGTGGTGGCCGTTCGATGATGGATCGGGGATACTGCCAGGGCCATTTCCGGGTACGGCCACCACATGACTCTGCATGGCGATGCCGCCTGGGGGCGGGGCCATCGGCCCCGTCTGGTCGCCCAACGCCGGTGAAGCCCGGCCGATCGGACTGCCTGTACGTTGACTGCGGTGACGGCCCGCGCCCGTGGGCTGCGCCTCCGCGCTTAGCCCGTGCACGCCGGTCCGGAAGACGGACGGTGGGAACGCTAGCTAAGAAGGGCCCGGAGTCTGGCCTCTCGCTTGGCGAGGGGAAGGTCGAGGGCCGCGATCAGCCCGCGATTGTCGTTGCCGACCAGGTACCGGAGACGCTCTGAGTTGTCCGTTGCGGCTTGGTAGATGGTGGAGGCAACTACCTCGGCCGCGACTGGCTCGGGCGCGGGTCGTGCGGCGCCGGCGGTCCAGGTGCGCTCGGCGTACGCCTGGTACTCGGCTGGCACCGGCGGTACCGGGGCTCCGGTGCCGAAGAACGTCCCGCTGACCCCTCCGTGGGGGATGACGAGCTTGACCGCGACGCCGGTGCCCCGCAGCTCGTAGGAGACCGCCTCGGTGAATCCCTCGAGTGCGTACTTGCTGGCACAGTAGACGGACGTCATCGGCAGGCCGTAGAGCCCGGCGCCGGAACTGACGTTCACGACGACACCGTCGCCGGCCTCGCGCAGATGCGGAAGTGCCGCCCGGATGACCGCCATCGGCCCGAGCAGGTTCACCTCCAGCTGGCGCAGTACCTCGGCTGGTGGAACCGACTCGAAGATCCCGTACTGCCCGTATCCGGCATTGTTGATCACAGCGTCGAGGCGCCCGAAGCGGCGCGTGGTCGCTTCGATCGCCGCTGTGATCGATGCGGGATCCTGAACGTCGAGCCTGGTGACGAGCTCGCCGTGTGCCTGCGCTTCTGCTGCAGGCGTTCGCATCGTGGCTGCCACCTGCCAGCCGTTCTCCCGGAACAGAGTGGCCGTGGCCGAGCCGACGCCGGACGAGGCTCCTGTGATCAGCACTGTCCTCACGACGCCTCCCTTGAGATCCTCTCTAGAGCTTCATGGTACCGTTCGTCTTGACTGGGTCTCAAGGAGGTGCTGGTGCCGCCTACAAGAGCTGCTGTCGGCCGGGCCGCGAAACTGGACGAGATTCTCGACCGGGC
>Ga0335076_10004578_pt1 | contig 13998 bp, 13 predicted proteins | sample Lox_Sample_25_FD_206717 | JGI IMG/M metagenome (GOLD analysis project Ga0335076, IMG submission 206717) | Soil microbial communities from Loxahatchee National Wildlife Refuge, Florida, United States - Lox_Sample_2.5 | ecosystem: Environmental > Terrestrial > Soil > Wetlands | place: USA... | reverse complement strand
ATCATCGCCACGGTGTAGAGGCCGGCGAAGGCCGAGAGCAGGCCGTCTGAAGGCGCGCTGAGATGCAGGATGACCGTGTAGTCGTCCGGCGTCTCGATCTTGGTGACCGGCCCCAGCGCATAGGCGATGCCTTGCTTGATCGCGACCTGGCGATCGATGTTGAACTTGACCGCGGCGGCGTTGAGCGGCTCGCCGTCACTGAACTTCACCCCCTGGCGGAGCTTGAATGTGTAGGTGAGCTTGTCCGGCGATATGTTGTAGCTCTCCGCGAGGTTGGGCACGATATCCGTGGTGCCGTCCTCGTACTTCAGCAACCCCTCATAGACGCCGCGCCACAACAGCACCGATTGGCCGTCGAACGAGACGCCGGGATCGAGCGTCACGGCGTCGGCGCCCGAAGCAATGACCAGCGTGTCCTTGTCCGCCGCATGAGCGGGCGCCAAGCCGATCATGGCCGCGATAGAGATGGATGCGGCCAGCGACAGCAGGCCTCGTCCGAAGAAAGACAGGTTCTTGCGCATGTCTCGGATTCTCCCTGTAGGGCGAAGCTCGGGGCCGCCCACCCTTTTATGTCCGGAGCGCCGCGGTCTTTGGAGCGCTCTGCTTGCGCCTTGCCGGCACGCAAATGTACTATACAATTGTATAGGTGGGAATAGCGCAGTCGCGCTGGTTCCTGCCGCGGGCATCATCGGCCCGCCCGAAAATCACCTCGTAGGACAATGCGGGAGGACACGACCATGGCGCGCCACGACCTCATCATCCGCGGTGGCACGGTCGCGACGGCCGGCGACATCGTGCGGTGCGACATCGCGATCAAGGGCGGCAAGATCGCCATGCTGGGCGAGGACCTGACCGACGCGGAGGAAATGATCGACGCCACCGGCAAGCTGGTTCTGCCCGGCGGCGTTGATTCCCATCTGCATGTGGACGAGCCGCCGTTCTACGGCGTGCTCAATGCCGACGACTTCGAATCCGCCTCCGTCTCGGCGGCCTGCGGCGGCACCACCACGCTGGTTCCTTTCGTGCAGCAGGAGACCGGCAAGTCGCTGCGCGCCTCGGTGATGGACTATCACAAGAAGGCCGACGGCAAGGCGGTGGTCGACTACGCCTTCCACCTGATGGTGACGGATACCAGCGATCAGACGCTGGGCCAGGAGCTGCCGGCCCTGGTGGAGGACGGCTACACCTCGATGAAGATCTACATGACCTATGAAGGCATGGTGCTCAACGACTACCAGATCCTCCAGGTGCTGGACGTCGCCCGGCGCACCGGCGCCATGGTGATGATCCATGCCGAGAACGACTATTGCATCCACTGGCTGACCCAGAAACTGCAGGCAAGCGGCGACACCTCGCTCGCGCAGTTCACGAAAATGGCGCCGATGGCGGTCGAGCGCGAGGCGACCCATCGCGCGATCTCCCTCGGCGAGATCGTCGATGTTCCCGTTCTCATCGTTCATGTCTCGGCGCGCGAGGCGCTGGACCAGATCAAATGGGCCCGCGACAAGGGCCTCCGGGTCTATGGCGAGACCTGCCCGCAATATCTGTTCCTGGACGAGGAGATGATCGCCCGGCCCGGTTGGGAAGGCGCCAAGTATCTCTGTGCTCCGCCGCCGCGCGACCGCAGCAACCCGGATTACCTCTGGCGCGGCATCGCCGGCGGCTATTTCCAGGTGGTCTCCTCGGACCACTGCTCCTTCCTGTTCGAAGGCGGCCACGGCAAGCGCGCCCATGGCCCGCATCCGCATTTCCGGCATGTGGCGCCCGGCGTGCCCGGCGTCGAGGCGCGGATGGCGTTGCTCTACTCCGAAGGCGTCGGCAAGGGGCGCATCGACCTCAACACCTTCGTCGCCGTCACGGCCACCAATGCGGCGAAGATCTACGGCCTCTATCCGCGCAAGGGCACCATCGCAGTGGGCTCGGACGCCGACATCGTCGTTTGGGATCCGGAGAAGGAGATGACGATCAGCCGCTCCATGCTGCATGACCGCATGGACTACACGCCTTATGAGGGGTTCAAGGTGAAGGGCTATCCCGCGATCACGCTCTCTCGCGGCGAGGCGGTGTGGCGCGGCGGCAAGCCCATGGGCAAGGCCGGCCGCGGCCAGTTCCTGCCCTGCGGCAAGCCGGAGCCGGCGCGGCCGGCTGTGCGCGCAGCACGCTAAGCGTAGGACCTGAGGATGCCGAGGGCGGCAGCCGCGGCGACGCGGCAGCCCAGCACGATGTCGTCCGTGCCGGTGTCCTCGGTGAAGTCGTGGCTGACGCCGCCGATGCTTGGCACGAAGAGCATGGCACAGGGTAGCCGCTGGGCGATCACCTGGGCGTCGTGCCCGGCGCCGCTCGGCATGCGGATCCATTGGCCGGGCGCCTCCGCCTCGGCCGCCGCGGCGACATGCTCCTGCAGTCGCGCATCCATCGCCGTCGGTTCGACCGGCAGATCGGCGTCCGCAAGTGACACCCGCACCGGACCGGCACGATCGGCGGCCGCGACCAGATCGGCCAACGCGGCTTCCATGCGTACGAGAATCGTGGGATCGGCATCGCGGAACTGCAGCAACATTTCCGCTTTGCCCGGAACGATGCTGAGCGATCCGGGATCGAGATCGATGCGCCCGATCGTCCAGACCGTCTCCGACCTGGCGATCGCGCGAAAGGCGGCGTCGAGACGCTGGGCGAAGGCGATCAGCGCCGCTCCGGCATCCTTGCGGATCGCCATCGGCGTCGTCCCGGCGTGATTGCGCTGGCCGAGAAAGGTAACTCGCATCTCCCGGATGCCGACGATCGTGGTGACGACGCCGATCTTCTTGCCCTCGGCCTCGAGCCTTCCGCCCTGCTCGATATGCGGCTCGAGATAGGCGACATGCCGGCCCGGCTCGAACCGCGCCCGCGGCGCGCCGGCGATGCCCGCCGCCTGCAGCACGTCCGACAGCCTCTGTCCCTCGCGGTTGGTCGCCCCGGCGATCGCCTCCTCCACGTCCTCGCCGATGAAGGAGCGGCTACCGAGGAAGCCCGAGAAGGTGCCTTCCTCGTCCATCCAGGACGCGACATCGACGGCGAGACCGGCGGTATCGTTCGACTCCGCGAAGGCCCGCGCGATTTCCAGCCCGAAGATCACGCCCATGGCGCCGTCGAGCCAGCCGCCGGTCGGCTGGGTGTCGGTATGGGAACCGATGACCAAGGCAGGGCCGGGTTTGCGCGAACGGCCGAACACACTGCCCACCCCATCGATGCGGGCGTCGAGCCCGGCCTCGTTCATGCGCTGCACCAGCCAACGGCGCGATTCCACGTCGATGGCGGACAGGGCCAGGCGGACGACGCCGTCGCCATGGGCACCGAAACGCCGAAGCTGTTGCAGATCGCCGATCAGGCGCGCGGGATTGATGGTCGGCAAGGGGCGGGGCTCACGTCCGGGGTCGCGGCGTCCGCGCATCTTTCGCGAAGCGCCCTCCCGATGCAAGGCCGGCCGATGCAATCGCAAGCGCAAGCCGACTCTTGCGCCGCGCAACCGTCTCAGCCGAGTATGCGTGCGGCGCCGCAACGGCCGCCTGCCCATTCAGGCATGATGCCAGAGCCCATGTTGCTGTCGGTTCAGGACCTTGCCGTTCGCTTCCACACCGAAGATGGGACGGTGCACGCGGTCAATCGCGTCAGCTTCGACATCGATGCCGCCGAGACCGTGGCGATCGTCGGCGAGTCCGGATGCGGCAAGAGCGCCACCAGCCTCGCCATCATGGGCCTCCTGCCCCCTGCCCAAGCGAGCATCGCCGCGGGACGCATCCTGTTCGCCGGCGCCGACCTGGTCCGACTGCCGGAGAAGCGGATGCGCGAGATCCGCGGCCGGGACATCTCCATGGTGTTCCAGGACCCGATGACCTCGCTCAATCCCGTTCTCACCATCGGCCGGCAGCTGACCGAGGCGCTGTCGGCGCATGAGCGGCTCGAGAAGGGAGCGTTGAACGCGCGTGCCGTCGAGCTGCTGCGTGGGGTTGGCATCGCGGAGCCGGAGCGCGTGATCGGACGCTTTCCCCATCAACTGAGCGGCGGGATGCGCCAGCGCGTTATGCTGGCCATGGCGCTGTCGCTGGAGCCGAAGCTCCTGATCGCCGACGAGCCCACGACTGCGCTCGACGTCACCATCCAGGCCCAGGTCCTGGCGCTGGTGGCGGACCTGACCCGTCGCAGCGGCACCGCCGTCCTGCTGATCACCCACAATCTCGGGGTGGTGGCTGCCATGTGCCAGCGCGTGCTGGTGATGTATGCGGGCTATGTTGTCGAGACCGCGACCGTGGACGAGATCTTCGACCGGCCGCTGCATCCCTACGCGGTGGGGCTCCTCCATTCGCTGCCGAATTTCGAGGATTCCGCCGGAGACGATCTCGTCCCGATCGAAGGGACGCCGCCGGATCCCCTGGAACCGATCCGCGGCTGTCCTTTCGCGCCGCGCTGCGCGTGGCGCATTGCGGCCTGCTGGCAGGAGAATCCTCCTCTCGCGGCCGAGCATGGGAATCCTGCGGCACCCGGAACCCATGCGGTGGCGTGCCACAATCCCGTCACGGCCGAGGAAGCACTGAAGGGCGCACCGCTGCGTCCGGGTTTCATGCCGGCCCCGGCGCCATCGGAGGCGACCGCCCGATGAGCCAGCCGCAAGAATCGATGGCGACTGGAGCGGAGGCGCCGCCTCTTCTGTCGGTCGAGGGGCTGGCGGTGCATTTCCCGATCACCAAGGGCGCGCTTTGGCAGCGTCATACGGGTGCGGTGCGCGCCGTGGACGGTGTCAGCTTCGCGATCGACCGCGGGCAGACGCTGGGCCTGGTGGGCGAATCCGGATCGGGCAAGAGCACGTTGGGGCGGGCGCTGGTCCGGCTCAATGCACCCAGCGCAGGCGTGGTTCGCTTCCAGGGGCAGGAGCTGCCGGGCGAGGCGGGCGCGGCGACCGCCGCCCTGCGCCGGCGCGTCCAGATGATCTTCCAGGATCCCTATTCGAGCCTCAATCCGCGTATGACGATCGGCGCCATCATCGGCGAGCCCTTGGCGATTCACGGGATCGGCAATGCGGCTGCGCGGCGGGACAGGGTCCGCGAGCTGCTGGAGACCGTGGGGCTGCCCGCCCGATCGATGGACCGCTTTCCCCATCAGTTCAGCGGCGGTCAGCGTCAGCGGATCGGCATCGCCCGCGCGCTCGCGCTTCGGCCCGACCTCGTCATCGCCGACGAGCCGATCAGCGCCCTCGACGTCTCGATCCAGGCGCAGATCCTCAATCTGATGAAGCGCCTGCAGCAGAGTCTCGGGCTCGCCTATCTGTTCATCTCGCATGATCTCGCCGCGGTGCGCTACATCAGCAACCGGATCATGGTCATGTATCTGGGGAGGATCGTCGAGGCGGCGGATGCCGCCGATCTCTACGCCCGGCCGCTGCATCCCTACACCGTGGCGCTGCTCTCGGCGGCACCGGTGCCCAATCCCAAGGTCGAACGAAGCCGGGAGCGGATCATCCTCGCCGGCGACATGCCGAAGCCATCGGAAACGCAGCGCGGCTGCCGCTTCCGCGGCCGTTGCTGGCTGTTCCGGCGGTTGGGTGCGCCGGAGGAATGCCAAACTCGGGATCCGAAACTGATGCCCTTGTCCCGCGACCGCTCGGTCGCCTGCCACTTCGCGGATCGGGTTGACGGTCGCGTGGAGCAGGCCGCGACCACCGGTGCGGGAGAGTGACAAGACCGGGTGCCGCCTATACGATTGTATAGTCAATCACCTGTCGAAAGGAAGCCGATGGGAAAGCGCGTCCTCGTCATCAATCCCAACAGCAACGCATCCATGACGGCGGCCATGGACCGATCGCTGGATCGCATGCGCTATGCCGGCGGGCCGGAGATCGTCTGCGCGACCCTGGCCGAGGGACCACCGGGCATCGAAACCCATCGGCAGTCGGAAGCGGTTACCGTGCCGCTCTGTGCGCTGATCGAGCGCGAGAAGGGCAACTACGACGCCTTCGTGGTCGGGTGCTTCAGCGACCCGGGTGTCGTGTCGGCGAGGGAGCTCACGGGGAAGCCGGTGATCGGCCTGTGCGAAGCCGGCGTCTCGGCCGCGCTCAATTTCGCCGAGACCTACGGCATCCTGACCAACCTGGCGAGCGACGCCCCTGGTGAGATCCGGATCCTGCGCGCCCTCGGGCTCGAAGCGCGCCTGGTGGGCATAGAAGCCATCGGGATCGCCGTGACCTCCCTGGCCCATACCCCGGAAATCCTGTCGGCACATGTTGCCGCGGCGCGGCGACTCGGCGAGCGCGGGGCGCAAAGCGTCGTGCTCGGCTGCGCCGGCATGAGCGCTTTCGCGCAGCAAATCCGGAAGGAAACCGGGCTTTGGATCGTCGATCCCGTCGTCGCCGCGGCGGGTCTGGCCTTTGCCGCGATCGCCGCGACGGCATGAGGCGAACGGACAGTCGAAAGCATCATCGAATAGAGGGCTAGAACACCCATGTCCCGCACCGTCATCGTCGGCGCCGCGCAGCTCGGCCCTATCGCGCGCAACGAGAGCCGCCGGCAGGTGGTGCAGCGCCTGCTCGCCTTGATGCGCGAGGCGCATTTCATGCGTTGCGACGTGATCGCCTATCCCGAGATGGCGCTCACCACCTTTTTCCCGCGCTGGAACCTCGAGGACGAGGCGGAGATCGACAGCTTCTATGAAGCGGAGATGCCGGGGCCGGAGACCAGGGTGCTGTTCGAGGAGGCGGCGAAACTCGGCATCGGCTTCTCGCTCGGCTATGCGGAGCTGGCACTTCAAGGCAACAAGAAGCGCCGCTTCAACACTTCGATCCTGGCGGACAAGACCGGCCGCATCGTCGGCAAGTACCGCAAGGTACATCTTCCCGGCCACGCCGCAGCACAAGACCGTCCGGGCCAGCATCTCGAGAAGAAGTTCTTCGAAGTGGGCGATTTCGGCTTTCCGGTTTGGCGTGCCTTCGGCGGCATCTTCGGGATGTGCATCTGCAACGACCGGCGCTGGCCGGAGACCTACCGCGTGATGGGCCTGCAAGGGGTCGAGATGATCCTGCTCGGCTACAACTCGCCGGTCGGTCTCGGCGACCCCTATGAGCTCGACGCGCTGGAACCCTTCCACAACCACCTGGTGATGCAGTCCGGCGCCTATCAGAACGCGACCTGGGTGGTCGGTGTCGCCAAGGCGGGGGCGGAGGAGGGCTTCAACATGATCGGCCAGACCTGCATCATCGCGCCGTCCGGCGAGATCGTCGCGCAATGTGCCACCATGGGCGACGAGCTGGTGGTCCGGAAGTGCGACCTCGATTTCGCCAAGCCCTATCGCGACGACATCTTCAACTTCGCCGCCCACCGCCGGCCGGAGCACTACAAGCTGATCGTCGAGCGCACCGGCGCGGTGCCGCCGCCAGAGGCGAAATAGCGGCATGAGCGCGCCCTGGCAGATCCCGGGCTTCCTGGAGAACCGCAATGGCCGGCTGGGGATGGAGGGCCACGACTTGGTCGATCTCGCCGAGGTGCGCGGAACGCCGCTCTACGTCTATTCGGCTTCGCGCATCGTCGCGACCGCGCGGCGAATGCGCGAAGCCTTCGAGAGCCGACACCCCAAGGTTACCATCGCCTATGCCAGCAAGGCGCTTTCGGCGATCAAGGTGCTTCGGCTGATCAGGGCCGAAGGCCATTCCATCGAGGTCAATTCCGGCGGCGAGTTGTTCCGCGCCACCATGGCGGGGTTCGCGCCGGGGCAAATCGTCTTCAACGGCGTCTCGAAATCGCTGGAGGAAGTTCGGGCTGCGCTCGCGCCGCCGATCAAGGCGATCAATATCGACAGCTTGTTCGAGCTCTCGCGGGTCATCGAGGTCGCACGCGCAATGCGGGTCGTGGCGAACGTCGCGCTTCGCATGGTGCCGGAGGTCGAGAGCCCGACGTCACCGGGCAACCGAACCGGCTCCGAGGGCACGAAGTTCGGCATCCGTCAGAGCGAGCTCGGGTCCGCGCTGGAGCTCATCCGCGGCGCCAGGGATGCGCTTCGCGTCACCGGTCTGCACGGCCATATCGGCTCGCAGATCGTCGACACTGCGCCCTACGCGCTCGCCGCCGAGCGCTTGGCGGCGATCTTCCGCGAGATCGAGCAGGGGACTGGCGCGCGGCTGGAGCATCTCAACATCGGCGGTGGCTTTCCGCTGGTCTATATGCGGGGCGCCAACCGTTCGCCCCAGGGCGATATCTTTTGCCCGACCATCGACTTCGATGACGTTGCCAAGACGGTCATGCCGCTGTTGCTCCGGAAGCTCGGTCCCGAGATCGAGATCATCGTCGAGCCGGGGCGGCGCCTGGTCGGCGACAGCGCGGTGATGCTGAGCCGGATCGAGAACACCAAGGAGCGCGCCGACGGTACCTGGCTCTATCTCGACGCCGGCTACAACCTGCTGGTCGAATCCTATACCTACAAGTGGTACTACCACGCGCTCATCGCCAACAAGCTCGGCGAGGCGACGGCACCGTTCCGCGTCGCCGGTCCGCTCTGCGACAACGGCGACGCCTTCTTCGATGTCGATGGCGAGCAGACGGTGGAGCGTCTCGTCAAGGCGGCGCCGGAATTCGCCGCGCGCCGCGACCTTCTGGAGTCTCTGTTGATCCGCCTGCCGAAGACGCGTCATCTCGCCAAGAGCAGCGCGCCCGGCGATGTCGTCGCCTTCCTCGATGCCGGCGCCTACACGCTCGACCAGTTCACACCCAACAACGGCCGCCTACGCCCGGAAGTGGGACTGATCGCGACCGACGGCAGCTACGACATCCTGCGCCGCCGCGACATCCAGAGCGATCTTCTCTTCAACGAGGCGGTTTGACATGCACCGGCCGTGGCCTCTGCGCCGATAGAGCAGCCCGGCATGCCAAAAGCTCTCTTGTCTCTCGACGAGATCGTCGAAAACGGCCTGTGCATCGGTTGCGGGCTGTGCCTGCCCGTCGCGCGGCCGGAACAGGTCGAATTGGTGATGACGCCGGAGGGGCGGGAGCGTCCGGTCGCACGACGACCTCTGAGCGAAGCCGCGATCGAGCGAATCAACGCCGTCTGCCCAGGGACGAGAATTGCCGGGCCCCCGCACGATCAGACGGCCGGCAGCGCCGCGATCGACAGCGTTTGGGGCTCGGCCGAAAGCATCAGCATCGGACATGCCACCGATCCGGACGTGCGATTCCGGGGCTCGACCGCGGGCGTGCTGACGGCGCTCGGCCAGTTCCTGCTTGAAAGTGGTCGCGCCAAGCTCGTCCTTCATGTCGGCGCCTCCAACTCTGCCCCGATGCGAACCGAGAGGCGACTGAGTTTCGATGCGGTTTCGGTTCTGGAAGGGGCCGGGTCGCGATACGGTCCGGCAGCACCGCTCGTGGACTTTTGCGAGGTCCTCGATCGCAAGGAGCCTTTCGCGCTAATCGCAAAACCCTGTGACGTGACGGCGGTGCGGAACCTCGCGCGCATCGACCCAAGGGTCGATCGGTACATGTGCTATGCGCTCAGCTTTCTCTGTGGAGGCACCTCCGACCTGACCAAGTCGGAAGAAGTGCTGGAGGAGTTCGGCGTTCGCGAGAGCGAGCTTCAGCTGTTTCGCTATCGCGGCTACGGAAATCCCAGCCTCAACACGATCGAGACGAAGGATGGCCGCAGGTTCGGTCTCACGTATCAACAGCTCTGGGAAGACGAATCGACGTGGATGATCCAGCCGCGGTGCAAGATCTGTCCCGATGCGATCGGCCTGGCGGCGGACCTGGTGGCCTCGGATGTCTGGCCGGGCGGCGGTCCCACGGGTGAGGACGACGGGTTCAATGGAATCATCGTGCGCAACCGCCGCGGGCTCGAGCTGTACGAGGCCGCGCTGGCGGCCGGAAAGCTCACCGTGACCAGACCCGCGACGTTCCGTGACTTCGACACGTTCCAGCCGCACCAGGTTCGCAAGCGTCGCGCGATCTGGGCGCGCTATCTCGGAATGCAGAAGGCCGGCAAGCCGGTCCCTGCGACGATCGACCTGAGCGTCAAGGATTGCGCACGGCAAAACACCGTAGCGGAGAACCTCCACGAGGCGCGCGGCGCTCGCGACAGGGCTAGGGGAGGAAGACTGGGTGAACCTCGGCCGATTGCCCGGAGACTTGATTGATGGCAAACACAGCGAACCGGTCGGCAGCAGCTCACTTGGCGTAACGATCGTGCATTGTGAGTGATCTCGCGCCGTCCCGCTTTGGCCGCCACACGAAGGTCAAGGACGCTTCGGCAAATGTTCGGTGGCATTGGGGCCTGGGCTGCTTCCAACACACGACGCTGCCGTGCCGTTGCCTACCCCAGTTTGTGTCGCCGAAGCATTGCGCTGAAAGGTTTCTTCTCCGGCTGAAGAAGCTGCCTGGGACCAAAGAAAAATGCTCCAGGCTGCGTGGTGACACTGCTGGCCAATGTCGCGCGAGCGACACTATGTCATGCTATCAAACGGCCGTTCGCCGGCATGACAGGCGGGAGGGCGTCTTCACGAACAGCGGGGCGGCGCCGGACCTAAATCTCGCCGATCTTCTTCACGCCGGAATCCATGCCGTAGGCGTAGAACTTCCAGTGCGAGGTCGCGCCGATCTTGCGACCGAAGACGAAGCCGAGGCCGTCATAGTCGCGATGGTAGAGCGCCTCCGACAGCCGGCCGGCCGTCGCGTTCATCTTGTCCTTCGCCACCTCGGCCAGCATCTGCGCCTGCGTGATGCGCGCGGCCTGGCCGCTCGCCTTGTTGCAGTTGGCGTGCAATACGACGACCGTCACGCCGTCGTTCGCCAGACCCGCGGCGATCGTGCAGCCGGACAGCGGCCCCGTGATGAAGAAGGTCGCCGCCGCGTCCATGCTCATGTAGGTGCAGAAGTTCTCCTTGAACTGCAGCCAGCGAAAGCCGATGTCCGCCGCGCTCTGAAAGGTCTGGTACATGATATTGACCGGCGACACGCCGGGAAGCCGCGCCAGCTGGATGCGCGCCTGATCGGCCAGCGACTTCGTGACGGGCTGCCCGTGCGGGATCATCTTCATCATGGTCAGGAAGGGGCCGCCGGGTTTCTGCGACCATTCCTGCGACTTCATCGAGCCGAGCAGGGGATTCTCGGGCCCCGCATTCATCGCCAGTAGCACGTTATTGTCGGAACGCACCTCCATCTGGTGCAGCGCCAGATAGGATTTCGGGTTCGACAGGAAGGTGGTGAAGGACATTGGCGTGTCTCTCGTTGTGGTCGCGGCGAGGAATGCGTGTGCCCTGTGCCGTCATGATACTCCCGCACCGCCACCGCGGCCATCACCGCCGCGGCTGTCCAGGAGGAGGCATGTGAGGTCAGGCGTAATTCCCTATCCCCCTCGCGGATCCCGTCGGGAATAAACCGGCGTGCGGACGCATCCGGATGCCGCAGCACTGTCTTTTTTGCGGAGCGGATATGTCCACGCATGCCGGCACGGCCTACGAACCTGCTGATCATTCCCTGACCGCGCGGCAGACGCTTGCCGGCTGGGCGATCTTCGCGGCTCTTCTGGTGATGGCGCTCGCCGCCGACGTCGGCCACACCGATTCCCATGCGGAGCCATCGTCGCGCCCACTGGTGTGCCGCTGGGGACTCTGGCCCGACCCGATCATCCCGGAATCCGTCACGGAAGCCTGTGGCTATCGATGCCGGCGTTCGCCGGCATGACACGCGGGTTCTATCGAAGAATGTGCCCACCGGTCGCCGGAACGAATCGCACCGAAAGCCCTTTGTTGAAGCAGGCGTGCAGGCGCCGCGGCGTCACAACCGGGTCGGAGCATGGCAACGTCAATCAGCAGTCCACCGAAGCACAAAGCCGGACTGCGTAGCGGCGGCATGGAGCCGCGACGCGGCGACCCTCTGCGCCACGCGCCGCTCCGCGAGCCCTATTCCGCGCAGAGCGGCGCGTCGAAGCATGAAACGGGCACCCCGGATCTGGTGACGAAACGTCTGTCGCCGCGACGGCGCGGGCGGCCACAGCCCAAGTCCTAGCGCGTGTCCTGATTTGCTGGGGTCGAAGTTTCCTCTGGCTTGATTCCCCCGCGGAAGCGGGGGCTCAGGGCGAGCGACGTGCCGGGCCCCCTGGCCCCCCGCTTTCGCGGGGGAATCAATGGAGTGTTACACGCGAGGAACGAGACAGCCGATTCGACTGCGACTGCTCTATAGCATCTCGGGCGTCGAGCGGTGTGCCATCTTCCGGGCTACGCGACGCAGAGTCTCGGCGATCTCGGCACTGTGCCTTCGCGAGTCCTCATGGAGGTACTGCGCGTGCACCTTGAGGACGCTCGCTTCGATCGGATCGATGTCCCAGAGGACTCGGTACGCGCGGGCGAGCCACGCCTCTACGTCGGGCGACCGCAGATCTACCGTCGACCAGTCGGGTGCCGTGCGCACAAGCTCCGCAATTCTTGACGGCATGCATTCCCTCCCCGCCTCGGGCGCTACGTGGTGGCGACAGCGGGGCGGAGAAAGGCGCCGCGACCCATTGACACACAAAGGCTACGGTCTTCAGCGAATGTCGCGCCGCGCCGGGCCACGCCGCTGCAAGCGCATGACGCAGCACACCTGCGCACAGACGTCGCCTGGCCTTTTCGCTTGGACGTTATGCAGTTAGGCCGCGAGTCTTAATCCTGATGCTGACGCGGACACAGGTGCGGCCGAATCAAGGCGTTCTTCGCGCCGCTCGCCGCCGCCGCAGGACGCGATCGAAAATCATGGATTCGCCACAAGCGGGCACCCACCTCCAGCCGTGCCACGACCGGAGGGATGACGATGCGCACTATGTCCGTTCTCTTTGCACTGGCCATGCTGCTGGCGCTGTCGGCATGCGGCGCCGGCCAGGGCGGCGTCGATCCCTATTCCGTCCGCAGCTTCGATCCCGACCAGCAAACCCAGCAGAACCTGACCCCGTCGCCCGCTCGCGCGCGCTGACCGGCGAAGCGGAACCCAACACCGAATATTGGGGTCATAGTCGAGGGAACTCGGGGAATATCACACGTCAGAGCCACAACGCGGCGGCGACCGACGCGACGAGCAGGACGGCGAACGTCACGTTGACGGCCCGGTTCGTGGCGGGATCGCGGAAGCAGCGCGCGAGCGCCGCGCCGGCGCCGAGCCACGCCAGATTGACCGCCGTGATGATCGCCGCCAGCACCGCCGTCTTCGCCGCGACGTCGAGCTCGAGCCGCTCGCGCACCAGCACGAAGCCGGAGAAGAGGGCCGCCATCGCGGCATAGCCCTTGGGGTTGACGAGCGACAGGAACACGCCGCCGGCGAACGACGGCTGCCGCCGTTCGGCGTCCTCGACGAGCGGCGGCGCCGTGGCGATGCGGATCGCGAGGTAGACGAAATAGGCGGCGGCCAGCGCCACGACGACCGGCGTGGCGCCCGGCAGCGCGAGCAGGACGCCGACCACGCCGGTCGCGGTGATCACCATCACGGCGACCATGCCGATCACCAGCCCGGCCATGTAGCCGAGCGCGCGCCGCGGGCCGAAGGCGGCCCCGGCGGCGGCGAGGCTCAGCGTCGCCGGCCCGGGGCTGCCGGCCAGCGCCAGCGCCGCCAGGACGAAGCCCAGCAACCCTTCCATGATGCCGTTATGCGCATCGCCGCGACCGCGCGTCTTGAACGATCCTGCGTGGCGGCGCGTTCACGCGGCGGCTCGGCGCCAGCGCCTGTCGTATGCGGCCCCGCGCGGGGTGGGGCTGGAGGACGAGGCTTCGCCAAGCTCTCCTTGATTCCCCCGCGAAAGCGGGGGAATCAATAAAGAGCTAGATTACGACGCAGCCGACCGCCTCAGACCGGCGGCGGGTTGCGTTCGGCGAAGACGCCGCGCTGATGCCAGTAGGGATAGGCCGGCGTGGCGGCGCTGGCGGCGTCGAGCTTGGCGACCTGCTCCTTCGTCAGGTTCCAGCCGACGGCGCCGAGGTTCTGGCGCAGCTGCTCCTCGTTGCGGGCGCCGACGATGACGTTGGCGACG
>Ga0335076_10004576_pt1 | contig 14005 bp, 14 predicted proteins | sample Lox_Sample_25_FD_206717 | JGI IMG/M metagenome (GOLD analysis project Ga0335076, IMG submission 206717) | Soil microbial communities from Loxahatchee National Wildlife Refuge, Florida, United States - Lox_Sample_2.5 | ecosystem: Environmental > Terrestrial > Soil > Wetlands | place: USA... | reverse complement strand
GGTCGTCTGGCGCCTGTTCCAGTTCTTCGACAACATCCTCGGCGCCCAGCTGCGCGCCCTCGGCATCTCGGTCGTCGGGCTCGGCTTCGTCCTGCTCAACCTGCTGCTGCTGATCCTCGGATTCGTCGCCGCGAACTTCGTCGGGAAGCGCGCCTTCGCGCTCTGGGACCGGCTGATGCACCGGGTGCCGCTCATCAACAAGATCTACGCGACGCTGCGTCAGATCGCGGAGCTGCTCCTCGGCCCGTCCCGAATCGGCTCCTTCGGCCGCGTGGCGATCGTCGAGTTTCCGTCTCCGGGCACGTGGGGCGTCGGGTTCGTGACGTCCACCGACGACGGCGAGACGAGCGCGAAGACCGGGCGGCGCGTCTGCAGCGTCTTCATTCCGAGCGCGGTCAACCCGACGACCGGCTTCCTCCTCGTCGTGCCGCAGGAGAAGGTGACCTTTCTCGACATGACGCCCGAGCAGGCGATGAAGATGATCGTGTCCGCCGGCGCGCTGGTGCCGCCCGTCTCCTCCGTCAGCCGGGGAGCGGCGCCTTCCGCGCCGTCAGCAGAAGCTGCTCGCTGACGAGCATCGCGGGGCGCGTCATCCAGTGGAAGAGATCGTCCTCGCCCCGCGCGTGCGCGGGTCCCGAGCGATGCCGCCGCGTCTCGACGCGTGTCGCGAGCCACACGAAGGGGTACAAGAGGAGCAGTCCCGCGTGCTTCGCCTTGAAGAGCGTGACGTCGAGGCGCGTGACCGAGAGTCCCGCCTGATGCAGCAGCGTGTGCAGAAGCGGGAAATCGATCGGGTTGATGTGGTACGCGTACAGGTCGTCGGCGGCGAGGTCCCATCCCGTGCGCCGGCGGATGAGCTTGTGCGTGCCCGTGAAAAGGAAGTGCCAGCGCGAGTGCAGGCGCGCGACGTTGGGCGTCGAGAGCACGAGGTGACCGCCGGGAGCGAGCACGCGCCCGATCTCCGCGACCACCGGGATCTCGGTCGGCACGTGCTCCGCGACCTCGCAGAGAAGGACGAGGTCGAAGGCGCCGTCCGGATAGGGGAGTGGCCGCATGAGATCGACGTTCGGGTCGATCGCGACCCCCGGCGGAAGCTCCGGCGGCGCGCCCGCGAGCTTGTAGTCGTCGGCGCGGAAGTGGGTGCCGCGGACCGTGACGCCGTCCCGGGCGAGCGCGGCCGCGATCTCGCCGCGGCCGGCGGAGAGGTCGAGGACCCGCAGCTTCGGGTAGCCGGGAAGTCTCCGTGCCGCGCGGAGGACGGCGGCGGCGACGTGAGGCTGGGGCATGGGGTCAGGTCTCTGAATGGGTGAGTTCGGGCCGGGCGTCGATCCTCGAGGTCACGCGCTCGGAGAGCTCAACCCGCGAGGCCGATCCGCGTCTGGCCGCGCATGTAGGGCTGCAGCGCCTCCGGCACGTCCACCGAGCCGTCGGGCCGCTGATAGTTCTCGAGGATCGCGACGATCGTGCGGCCGATGGGCAGACCCGAGCCGTTCAGCGTGTGCACGAACTCCGGCTTCTCGCCCTCGGCGCGGCGGAACCGAATCGACGCTCGTCGCGCCTGGAAGTCGCCGAAGTTCGAGCAGGAGGAGATCTCCTTGTACGTGTTCATCCCGGGGAGCCACACCTCGAGGTCGTAGGTCTTCGTCGCCGAGAAGCCGAGGTCGCCCGTGCAGAGCGTCACGACGCGATAGGGCAGGCCGAGCCGCCGCAGGATCTCCTCGTTCTGATCCGTCAGCGTCTCGAGCGCCGCGGCGGACGTCTCCGGGCGGACCAGCATCACGACCTCGACCTTGTCGAACTGGTGCTGCCGGATCATGCCGCGCGTGTCGCGGCCCGCGGCGCCGGCCTCGGACCGGAAGCACGGCGTGTACGCGGTGTAGAGACGCGGCATGTCCGCGTCGGCGAGGACCTCGTCGCGGTGCAGGTTCGTGACGGGCACCTCCGCGGTCGGGATCAGGTAATAGCCGTTCGTCGTCTGGAAGAGGTCCGCCCCGAACTTCGGCAGCTGTCCGGTTCCGAAGAGCGAGTCGGCGTTCGCGAGAAACGGCGGGAGAATCTCGACGTATCCCTGCTCCTCGACGTGAATGTCGAGGCAGAACTGGATGAGCGCGCGCGACAGGCGCGCCGCGGCGCCGCGCAGGACCGTGAACCGGGCGCCGGCGATCTTCGCACCGCGCTCGAAATCCAGGATGCCGAGCGCCGGCCCGAGGTCCCAGTGGGCCTGTGGAGCGAAGCCGAAGTCGCGGGGCGCGCCCCAGGTGCGTTCGACCCGGTTCGCGCTCTCGTCGCGGCCGTGCGGCACCGTCGAGTCGGGAACGTTCGGGATGCCGGTCTCGACCGCCGCGAGCTGCCCGTCCGCCTCCTCCGCCCTGGCCTCGAGCGCGCGGATCTCCTCCTTCAGCGCCTTCATCTCCTCGAGCGCCTCGGGCGACGGCTTCCCCTTCACCGTCGTGAGCGTGTTCCGCCGCCGCCGCTTCTCCTCGAGCGCGGTCACCGCGTCGCGCCGCTCGCGATCCAGCCGGACGTAGTCCTCCAGTCCGGTGTCGGCGTACCGCTCCGGATACTCGGCGAGCAGGCCGGCCGCGTTCTCGCGCAGGAAGTCGCGTGGTAGCATCGTCCGGCGATTTCACATCGCGCGCGCCAACCGAGTCAACCGTTTGAGCGGGGCCTCCCACCTTCCCGACGTGGACGCCATCGTGGTCAACCGCGACGGGGGCGGCGCCCTCTTCCGCGCTCTCGCCTCGCTCGAGCGGCAGGAGGGCGTGGCCCTCTCGGTCGTCGTGATCGACAACGCCTCGGACCCCGCGGAGCGGGAGCGGATCGCCCGGGAGGCGCCGGCGGCGCGGGTGATCGGGTTCTCGCGCAACCTCGGCTTCGCGGGCGGCGCCAACGAGGGGATCGCCCGCACGCGCTCCGCAGGCGTCCTGCTCGTGAACAACGACGCGGTGCTCGAGCCGGACTACGTGGCGCGGCTCGCGGCGCGGCTCGAGCTCGACGGCCGCCTCGCCGCCGCGCAGGGACTGGTCCTCACGGGCGACGGCCGCCGCGTGGATTCCGCCGGGTTCGAGTGGAACGGCCGCGGCGAGGCCGTCCCCGTTCTGCACGGCGAGGACGCGAGCTCGGCGCCCCGCGCCCCTTTCGAGGTGCCGGGTGTCTCGGCGACGGCCGCGCTGTACCGGCGGGAGGCGCTGCAGGCGGTCGCGCGCGGGGCTTCGGTCTTCGATGACGACTTCTTCGCCTACTACGAGGACGTGGATCTGTCGCTCCGCCTCGCGCGCGCGGGGTGGCGCTTCGTCTGCGATCCGGCCGCCGTGGCGCGGCACGAGGGGTCGCGGACCGGCCGGCGAACCCCGTTCCGCCGCGCGATGTGGACCGCGCGCAACCGCTGGTGCGCGCTCTTCCGCAACTTCGAGCCGCGGCTCCTCGCGCGCCGTCTCCCGGCGCTTCTCCGAGCGGACCTCGCCCACGCGCGCGCCGCGGGAATCGGCGGTCTCGCGCTGCCCTTTCTCGTCTGGCCGCGCCTGCCGTGGATCGCCTGGCGGTCCGCCGGTGAGACGAAGCGCCTCGCCGCCTGGCCCGGTCGTGCGGCGGTTTAGCCGTCTCGTCTCCGTTCGGCGCGTCGAGCGCCGCTCGAAATGATCCGGGAGATCTCGATCGTCCTGGTCTCGTGGAGGGACGAGGGGGACGCGCTCGAGGCGATCGCGTCCTACGCGGCGGCGCGCGCGCGCGTGCCTTCGGGAGGAGTCGAAGTCTCGCTCGTCGTCGTGGACAACGCGGCCGGAGCGCTGCCGGCGTCGGAGGTCGCGGCGCGGTGGCCCGGCGCGGCCGTCCTCGTCAACGCGGAGAACCGCGGCTTCGGCCCCGCCGCGAACCAGGGCGGCGCGCGCGCGACGGGCGACGTCCTCCTCTTCGTCAACCCGGACACGCGTGCCGAGGGCGAGCCGTTCACGCCGCTCGCGCGCGCCTTCGCGGAGGATCCGCGAGTGGTCGCCGCAGCGCCGCGGCTCGTCGAGATGGAGGGCGCCGTTGCCGGGGGCGGGACGCTCGCGCTCGCGCCGCCGGGACGCGAGGACCAGGCGACCTTTCAGCTGCGGCGCCTGCCGACGCTGGCCGCCGACGCGAGCGAGCTCCTGATGCTCGACCACGCCCTCCCGAACCATCGCGGCCGCCGCGCCCGGCGGTACGCGGACGAGGACCGCAGCCGGACGTTTGCGGTCGAGCAGCCCGCGGCGGCGGCGCTGGCCGTGCGGCGCGACGCGTTCGTCCGGATCGGCGGATTCGACGAGCGCTACGTGCCGGCCTGGCACGAGGACGTCGAGCTCTGCCGGCGGCTCGTCGACGAGGGGTCGATCCTCTTCGTGCCGGAGGCGCGGATCCGCCACCGCGGCGGGCACTCGGCGTCGCGGCTCGGCTACGACCGCTTCCTCCCGGCGTTCTACCGCAACGCCCTCCTCTACCGGCGCGACCACTACTCGCCCGTGGCGCGCGCCGCCTATCGCGGTCTGCTCGGCGCGGGCATGCTCCTTCGGCTCGGTCTGCTGCCGTGGCGCCGCGAGCCGCCGCGCCCCCGCTCCGAGGCCGCGAGGGCGTACGGGCGCGTGCTCAAGCTCGCGCTGGGGCTCTCGAAGTGACGCCCGATGTCTCGATCGTCGTCGTCTCGAAGGACAGCGCGGCGGACCTGCCGGTCTCGCTCGCGGCCGCCGCGGCCCAGCGCGGGGTTCGCTGCGAGATCGTGCTCGTCGACAACGCGTCCACGGACGGCTCGCGCGAAGCCGCCGCGGCGCTCGGCGATGCGGTCCGTGTCGTGGCCCTGCCGACGAACGCGGGCTTCGCGGCCGCGATGAACGAGGGCATCGCCGCGACGACGGGGCGCTACGTGCTCGCGCTGAATCCCGACTGCCGCCTCGAGCCCGATTTCGCCGCCGTCCTCGCGCGGCGCCTCGACGCCGCCGACGCGGCCGACGTCGGCTCGGCCTCGGGACGGCTCTATCGCGCGGCGGGGCCGGAGCTCGCGCGGACCGACCGGCTCGACTCGACGGGGATTCGATTCACCGCGTCGGGCCGGCACCTCGACCGCGGCGCGGGGGAGACCGCGGCGGGGCGCTTCGAGGCCGAGGAGGATGTCGGCGGAGCGAGCGGCGCGGCGGCCTTCTACCGCCGGGCGGCGCTCGAGGACGCGCGCATCTCGACGGGCGTCTTCGACGCGGACTTCTTCCTCTACCGCGAGGACGCGGACCTCGCGTGGCGCCTCCGCCGCCTCGGCTGGCGGTGCCTGTACGTGCCCGCGGCCGTCGCGGCGCACCGGCGCGTCAACGCGCCCGAGCGGCGCCGGCGCATGTCCGCCGAGGCAAACCGGCACTCGGTCAAGAATCGATTCCTTCTGCGCATCAACAACCAGACGGCGGGCGAGATGCTCGCGACGGCGGTCCCGACGTTCGCGCGCGACCTCGTCGTGCTCGGCGCCTGTCTGACGGTCGAGCGCTCGTCGCTGCCCGCGTTCTCGTGGCTGTGGCGGAATCGGCGGCGGCTGTGGGCGAAGCGGAGGGAGATCCGGGGGAAGGTGATGGTGAGAAAGGGACGGAGCACGCCCGCCTCACCCTCGCCCTCTCCCCCCTCCGGAAGGAGAGGGGATCTTTCGGGGAGGTCGGGCTGATGCGCGTCGGCATCCTCGGCACCCGCGGCATTCCCGCGCGCTACGGCGGGTTCGAGACGCTCGCGGAGGAGCTCTCCGCGCGCCTCGCCGCGCGCGGCCACGACGTGACCGTGTACACGCGCTCCCGCTACGCCGTGCCCGGCCTCTCCGAGCACCGCGGCGCGAAGATCCGCGTGCTGCCGACCGTGCCGACGAAGTATCTCGACACGGTCGTCCACGGCGTCCTCTCGGGAGTCGACGCCGCGTTCGACCGGTTCGACGCCGTCCTCGTCTGCAACGCGATCAACGCGGCGTCGTCGTTCCTGCCCCGGCTCGGCGGGCGCACCCGCGTCGTTCTGAACGTCGACGGGCTCGAGCGGAACCGCCGGAAGTGGAGCGCGATCGGCCGCCTCGCCTACCGCTTCTCGGAGCGCCTCTCGACGATGGTGCCCGATGCGATCGTCTCGGACGCCGCGGTCATCCAGCGCTACTACCGCGAGCGGTACGGCGTCGACTCGGTCTTCATTCCGTATGGGGGCGATCTGCCGGAGCCCGCCGGGCGCGCGGCCCTCGAGCAGCTCGGCCTCGAGAAGGAGCGCTACGTCCTCTACGTCTCGCGCCTCGAGCCCGAGAACAACGCGCTCGAGGTCGTGCGGGCGTATCGCGACGTGCCGGGATCGACGCCGCTCGTCGTCGTGGGCGACGCGCCGTACGCGGCCGGGTACATCGCGCAGGTGCGCGCGGCCGCCGATCCGCGGGTCCTCCTTCCCGGCGCCATCTACGGCGAGGGCTACCGCGAGCTCCTGGCGAACGCCGCCGCCTACGTCCAGGCGACCGAGGTGGGCGGAACGCATCCGGCGCTGGTCGAGGCCCTGGGCTACGGACGCGTCGTTCTCTACAACGCGACCCCCGAGAACGACGAGGTGGCCGCGGGAGCGGGACTGCCCTTCGACGTCCGCTCGCCCGGGGCGCTGGCAAAGGTATTGCGAGAGATCCTGGACGACCCTTCCGCGCGCTCCGTATGGAAGGAACGAGCCCGGCGAAGAGTCCAGGAGCGCTACCGGTGGGAAGACGTCGCCGACCGCTACGAGGCGGTCCTTGAAGGGAGAAACGGCATCCCATAACATCGGCACGGCCGGCCCGGGTCCCGCCGTCCCCAACGTCTCATGCTGAAACAGAAAGCGCGCGCGATCGCCATCGGGGTCCTCCTGGCGGACCTGGCGCTGACGGCCGCGTCGCTGCCGATCGCCTGGGCGCTGCGGCAGGGCCTGCTCCGGACGGAGCTGCCCGCCCTCTTCCCCCTCGCGATCTACCCGCTCGAGCAGTACCTGCTGCTGCTCTTCTTCATCCTGCCGATCTGGGGGGTCCTGCTCGCCGGGGCGGGGTTCTACCGCAGCCATCGCACGCTGCCGTTCGGCGAGGAGCTCTGGGCGGCCGCCCGCGTGTCTCTCGGAGGCACGGTCATCCTGGTCCTCCTGATCTTCGGCCTGCGCCTGGACTTCGTCAGCCGCTGGTTCCTCGTCCTCTTCGGGATCGTGAACTTCCTGCTCCTCGCGGTCGAGAAGTCGGCGCTTCGCGGCGTCTCGCGCTTCGTCCGCGCGCGCGGGTTCAACTTCCGCACGGCGCTCCTGGTCGGGACGGGACCGAAGGCCGCCCAGTTCGGCGACTTCCTCGAGGGGCATCCCCACTGGGGATTCCGCGTGGTGGGCTATGTCGACGACGACAACGGCCACGAGGCCGCCCTCGCGGCGCGCTGGCCGCGGCTCGGGCGGATCACCGACATGGAGACCATCCTCTCCTCGCGGGTCGTCGACGAGGTTATCTTCGTGATCGAGAAGGGCAAGCTGGCCGAGTACGAGGGCGCGCTCCTCGCCGCGGAGCGGCACGGCGTGCGGGCGCACGTCTCGCTGGACATCTTTCCCCACGTGCTCGCCCGGCCCGTGCTCGAGGAGCTCGACGGGATTCCCCTCCTGACGTTCACGACGACGCCGACGAACCCCGCCGAGCTCGCCGCCAAGCGCACGATCGACCTCGTGTTCGCGCTCGCGCTCTTCCTGGTGACGCTGCCGATCCAGATCCTGGCCGCCCTCGGGATCCGCCTCGGGTCGAGCGGGCCCATCCTGTTCCGCCAGGTCCGGTGCGGCCTGAACGGCCGCCATTTCACGCTGCTGAAGTTCCGAACGATGCACGCCGGTTCCGAGGAACGCCTGACCGAGGTCTCGCACCTGAACGAGATGACCGGTCCGGTCTTCAAGGTCCGGCACGACCCCCGGCTGACGCCGATCGGCCGGCTGCTGCGCCGGCTGTCGATCGACGAGCTGCCGCAGCTCTGGAATGTGATCATCGGCGACATGAGCCTCGTCGGCCCGCGTCCGCCCCTGCCCGAGGAGGTCTCCCGCTACGAGCCCTGGCAGCGCCGGCGGCTCAGCATGAAGCCCGGGCTGACGTGCCTCTGGCAGGTGTCCGGTCGCAACGAAGTGGACTTCGACCGGTGGATGGCCCTCGACCTGAAGTACATCGACACCTGGTCGCCGCTTCTCGACCTGAAGATTCTGTTGAAGACCGTGCCGGCCGTGCTGACGGGGAGAGGGGCGCGGTAGGGCTCCTCCGTCATCCCGAGCTCAGCGAGGGATCCCCCTTGGAGTGATGGAGCGGCTTTCAGATCCCTCGGGCCTTCGGCATTCCGGATGACGAGTCACGAGCCGGCAAAAAAAAGAAAGGCAGGCGCTTCCGCCTGCCTTTCGCGTCGTTCCCGGTGGGGCCGGGCTCAGCGGTTCCCGCTCGCCTCGTCGCCCGCGGCCTCGGAGGCCTTGTACATGTACTTGATCGAGGCCTTCGGCACCAGAAGGTTCGGTCCGCTCTCGCGGTTCACCTTCAGGCAGTTCTTGTCGTACCACTCGATCCAGCCGTTGATCTCTTCGCCGTCGGTCAGGACCACGACCATCGGGGTCTTGGCCGCCATCTGCTTGAGGTAGTAGTAGCTCTCGGCGTTCGTCTGCTCGGGGGGCACCTGCTTGCGCTGGGAGAAGGAGCGCGTCGGGTACCGGTCGGCGAGGTCGGCCAGATTCGGGCGGATCAGCTTGCGGTTGGCGGGAGCCTCATCCTCGTTTCGGAAAGCGCCGCCGGATGTGTTTCGATTGACCACGGCTGTCTCTCTCTGGTCCCGAAAAGGTGGGACGTCTTGAGCGGTCAAACAGGGGTCGTCGGCGGAATATTCTGCGGCTTTTTCGAGGCTCCCCGGTCCGGCCCCTCGTCCTCGTAGGCCAGGCAGCACATCAGCCGCCCGCACATCCCCGAGATCTTGGAGGGGTTCAGCGAAAGGTTCTGGTTCTTGGCCATTTTGATGGTTACGGGGTGGAAGCCCTTGAGGAACGTGGAGCAGCAGAGGGTGAGCCCGCACGGGCCGATGCCGCCGCGCATCCGGGTCTCGTCCCGGGGGCCGACCTGCCGCATCTCGATCCGGACGGGGTGGGCGAGGGCGAGGTCGGAGACGAGCTTGCGGTAGTCGATGCGGGCCTCGGAAGTGTAATAGACCGTGACCTTTCGCCCGTCGAAGGCCTCCTCGGCCCGGATGAGCTTCATGGTCAGCCGCTTCTCGCCGGCGAGCCGCCGGGCATCGGTGAGGAACCGGCCCTCCCGATCGATCTTCGCCTGGTAGGAGACGAGATCCGTGCCCGTGGCGACCCGGACGAGGCGGCGCGAGTCCCGGAGCTGGCACTGCTTCAGGATCATCGGCCGCAGGTTCGTCACCTCGGCGTACTCGAAGCCCGAGTCCCCCTCGACGATCACCCGCTGCTTGCGGGAGACCTCGACGCCCATCGTGTCGCAGAGGACGCTCCGGCCGTCCTCGTGCTCGTTCATTCGGATCCCGACGTACTGGCCCGGGTTGTACGCGTTCCCGATGCCGCAGCCGCCTCCGCTTGCGCAGCCACTCATTCTGGATTCCCCCGAAACCGAGAAATTACCACGCCCCGCGTGAGGGGCCCGGTTAGGGCCTCGGGAGGGCTCCCGACCTGTCTCCTCGTCCAGTATCGCTGGATCGCACTGTTCTTCTTGACAGGTCGGTGCGAGGGCGTTTACCGTTACCCCGCCTAAAAGCCGAATAAACAAAGGAGCGTCAAGATGAAGCGCCTGTTTCTGGTCCTCGCGTGTGCTGCGCTCGCATTGCCCGTGCTGGCGGAGAAGCCTCAGCCCTTTGGCCCCCTCGCGCCGACGGCGATGGTGACGATCAGTGGGAGTCCCTTGACGATCAACATCGGCGACGACACCCGCATGCAGGTCTACAACTCCAACGTGCCGGGCACGGGCCAGTTCTATCCGCCGGGCGGCTCGCTCGGCAACTCCGGCGTCTGGGTGAACTACGGCGGGACGCTGTTCGGGCCATTCCTCGGCACGGCGTACTCGCCGGTCTCGCTGAGTCCCGTGACGGGGACCGGCACCGCCGGTGATCCCTTCACGGTCGTCATCGTCGAGAACGCGGGGAACGTGCTCCAGCTGACGGAGACGATCACGTACGTCAATGGGGCCGCCGCGGCGAACATCACGGTGTCGGTGGCCGCGATTCCGCCGCCGGCGACGCCGACGATCCCCGAGGGCGGCGTGAACTTCAGCGTCTTCATTGGAGCCGATCTCTATCTCGCCGGCAACGACGCGGGATTCCCCGTCGCCGTGGCGGGTGCCTCGGCGGGGAGCCACGGGGCGGACGAGACGTGCACGCAGCAACTCCAGTACACGATCGCGTTCCTCGGCACGACGCCTGCGGACGCGTACTGCGCGGTCGGCTACTCGCAGGTTTATTCCGAGATCGAGTCGGGCAACCTTGCAAACGACGTCGCGCCGGGATGCCTGGACGACGGGGCCGCCCTTCAGTGGAACAGAACGTTGGTCAACACGCCGATCACGATCAACACGGGCGTCTCGTTCACCGGAAATGCGGTTCCCGTCGGACCGACGGCCGCCGTGCCGACACTTTCCGTCGCCGGCATCGCCGCGCTCGTCGTTCTCCTGGCAGCGGTGGGATACGGTCTCGCGAGAAAGACCTCGCTGGGGGCGTAAGGAGGAGGCGCGGGCCTTCGAGCCCGCGTGATTCCGGGGCGGCCGTTGGGCCGCCCTTTTCTTTTCTGGCGCGTGGCGAGCGTCAGGGCTCGAGCCGGCGCGCGATCTCGCGGGCAAGCGTCTCGGGCGCGCCGTCCTCCAGGCGTTCGACGTGCGGAAGCGTTCCGGCGCGAGCGGGGGCAAAGAGGGGCGGTCCCGCCGGGTCCTCCGCGCGGATCTCCCGCGCGAGCGCGGCGGCGTCGGCCGGCCCTGCGAGAAGGAGGACGGCGTCAACGCGGCGATTCCGCGCGAGCTTCTCCAGCGCGTCCTCGACGTCCGAGGCGACGAGGACCTCCACGGAGGGGTCCGGCTCGGCGAAACCGTCGAGCGACTCCCGCGGCCCCACGACGAGAATCGTGATCATCGCGTCGGCGCCTTCTCGACCCAGAGCACCGCGAGGCCGCCCTGCCGGGGCCGGGCCCGTCCGTCGGAGAGGTGAAACGCGATCGTCCAGAGGCCCGCCTGCGCCGGCGTGAAGCGAAACGAGAAGTCGCCCGCGGGGCCGATCCGGATGCGGTCCTCCGTCGTGGTGCCGGCGATCAGGAGCGACCGGAGCCCCTCCGGCACGTAGGCGAGCCGGGCCTCGGGATAGGTGTACCGCGTTCTCGTCCGAGTTTCGGCGCGCGAGATCGGGCGCGGCGCGGCCTCGAGCGCGAGCGTCACGAAGTGGAGGTGCTGCCCCGGGACCGGCCTTCCGCGGAAGAGCACGGTCGCCGGGTCGCTCGCGACGCGCTCGACCGTCAGCTCGGCCAGGCGGCGCGTCAGGAACTCCTCGGCCATCCGGAACCGGTTGCCGCCCTGCGCCCAGCCGACGCCGACGTGGGTCGCGTCCGGATCGAGGATCGTCTTGCGGTGGCCGTCGTTCGGCGGCTTCTCATCGAACATCGACGTCTCGCCCTCGACCGCGAGGCCGACCGAGGGCTCCAGGAAGGAGCTGCCGGTCGTGGTCCAGGCCACCGAGTTCTCCTGTCCGAAGCCGAAGATCCCGGCGAAGGCCGTCCGCGCGTAAGGCGGAACGCCGTCGAGGAGGAAGTGGCCGCGGACGTCCTCGCGGACCTGCGCCGCCGTGTAGAGGTCCGCCACACGCGAGGCGGCCTCGTCCCAGGCGACCGGCGGGAGCCCCTCCGTCGCCCGGTCGGCGTTGATGCGCGCGAAGACGGCCTTCTTGACCGGGTCCTCGGGGCTCGAGGGCGTCGGGTAGGACTCGGACAGCGGGCGCTCCAGATCGGGGGCGCGGATCGCGAGCCGCGGGGGAGGATCGGGCGCCGCGTCCGTCATGGCACAGCGGGCGGTGGCGAGGAGGAGCAGACCGAGCGCGGTCGACGCCGATTTCAACGCGGCGACTCTAGCAGGCCGGCGAGGAATGCTCGTCACGTCATGTCCACCGTTTTTCGGTCAACGGCCGCCGCAATCCGGTTGCTTTTCGAGGACGCTTCGGGGATTCTGACCTCGAGGTCGGCATGAGCTTTTCGATCGAGGCGATCCACGGGCGCGAGATTCTCGACTCGCGCGGAAATCCCACGCTCGAGGTCGAGGTGCTGCTGTCCGGAGGATCGGCCGGCCGCGCGGGCGTGCCGTCCGGCGCCTCGACGGGCACGCGCGAGGCGCTCGAGCTGCGCGACGGCGACAAGAAGCGTTACGGCGGCAAGGGCGTGCTGAAGGCGGTCGGCCGCGTCAACGGCGAGATCGCCGAGGAGCTCTCCGGCGCCGACGCGCGGGACCAGGCGCTGATCGACCGCATCCTCGTCGCCCTCGACGGCACGCCGAACAAGGGGCGCCTCGGAGCCAACGCCATGCTCGGCGTCTCGCTCGCGGTCGCGAGGGCGGCGGCGGAGGCTTCCGGCCTGCCGCTCTACCGCTACATCGGCGGCGCGGGCGCCACCACGCTGCCGGTGCCGATGATGAACGTCATCAACGGCGGCGCGCACGCCGACAATCGGCTGGACCCCCAGGAGTTCATGGTCTGCCCGGTCGGGTTCGGGTCCTTCGCCGAGGCGCTCCGCGCCGGCGCGGAGGTCTTCCACGCGCTGAAGTCGATCCTGAAGAAGAAGGGGCTCTCGACCGGCGTCGGCGACGAGGGCGGGTTCGCGCCGGACATCGCCTCGTCGAAAGACGCGATCGAGCTGCTGCTCGCGGCGATGGAGTCCGCCGGATACCGGCCCGGCCGCGACCTCGTCATTGCGCTCGACCCGGCGGCTTCCGAGTTCTACGAGGGCGGCAAGTACCGGCTCGAGGGCGAGAAGAAGAACCTGACGACGGACGGGATGATCCGCTTCTGGGCGGAGCTCGCGGCCGCGTACCCGATCCTGTCGATCGAGGACGGCCTCGCCGAGGGCGACTGGGACGGATGGCGCGCGATGACGGAGGAGCTCGGCGGCAAGATCCTGCTCGTCGGCGACGACGTGTTCGTGACGAATCCCGAGATTCTCGCCCGCGGCATCCGCGATGGCGTCGCCAACGCGCTGCTCGTGAAGCTCAATCAGATCGGGACCCTGTCCGAGACGCTCGAGGCCGTGCGCATGGCGCAGAGCGCCGCGTACCGGACGATCGTGTCGCACCGCTCGGGAGAGACGCCCGACGACACGATCGCGGACCTCGCCGTGGCAGTCAACTCCGGGCTGATCAAGACGGGCTCCGCCTGCCGCGGCGAGCGGCTCGCGAAGTACAACCGCCTGCTCGGGATCGAGGAGGAGCTCGAGGGCGCCGGCGTCTACGCCGGCCGGGCCCCCTTCGTGCGATGAAGGAGGAGGGCGGCGGCGCGCCGCGGGGACCGAGGCCGATGACGGCCTTCCTGATCTCGCTCGCCATCTCGTCGGTCCTGATGGGGGGGCTCCTCCTGTCCGACCGCCGCGTGCTCGAGCTGCGCCGGGCCCGTCGCGACGTCGCGAGCCTCGACCGCCAGATCGCGGAGCGCCGCCAGGAGAACGCGGAGCTGAAGGCCGCCATCGAGGCGGCGAACCGCCACGAGTTTCCCGCGGAGAAGGTCGCGCGCGAGGAGCTCCACCTCGTGCAGCCCGACGACGTCGTGCTGCTCTATCCCGAGGGCAGCCTCACGAAGCCGTCGGCGACGCCGATTCCGGGAACGGCCCCGGCGGCGGGCGCCCCCGCTCCGGCCGCGCGCTGACGCGCCGCCGGCGCCGGCTGATCCGATTGACGGACGATCCGCCTCGATCGTTCGTAGAATGTACGCCGATGACCCCTTGTCGGGTTTCTCGACGCACATCGAGAGTCGCCGCGCTTCTCATCGCCGGTCTTTGCGCGGCCGGCCGTGTCGGCGGG
>Ga0335076_10004575_pt1 | contig 14007 bp, 16 predicted proteins | sample Lox_Sample_25_FD_206717 | JGI IMG/M metagenome (GOLD analysis project Ga0335076, IMG submission 206717) | Soil microbial communities from Loxahatchee National Wildlife Refuge, Florida, United States - Lox_Sample_2.5 | ecosystem: Environmental > Terrestrial > Soil > Wetlands | place: USA... | reverse complement strand
CTCGCTGCGCTCGCGATGTTCGCTCCGGCATCCTGCCTCCCGCAGTGAACCGGTCGCTTCTGGCGAAGCTCCCGGTTCGCGTCTGCCCCGAACCACCCAAACAAAAAGGGCCGCGCAAGGCGGCCCTTTTTGTTTGGTGGAGGCGGGGGGAATTGAACCCCCGTCCGAAAGTCCTACGTCCCCGGCTCTACATGCATAGCTCGCCGTTCGATCTCATCCCGCGGCAACACGACGTGCGAAGCGCACCGCAGGACCAGCCGGTTGGGAGTTAGCCGATGATCGACCGACGGCGATCAGCAGCGATCCTGCGATAGTGACCCTACATCCACGAGCACAGGCACAAGTGGTTTCGGGGCTCAGGCCTTAAGCGGCCAGTGCGTAGTTGTCGTCGTTGGCAACTATGAGTTTGCGGCTGGATTAACGAGGAAAGCTGCCCCCTCGGCATGCACCAGGCGATTTCGTGACCCCCGTCGAAGCCGATCGCCCCCGGAAGTGAAAACGCTTGGTCAGTATATGGGGCGCAGCAGCATCGGTTCAACCCGGGCCGGCGGACAGTGCTTGATCGCCGGTGCGTCAGGGCGCAAAGTCGCTGCTTCCGCCTGGAGACCGGCAACATGGCGATGCAACCGGAAACCCGCAACCTCGCGCTGTTCTGCGACTTCGAAAATATCGCGCTCGGCGTGCGCGAGGCGAAGTATGCCCAGTTCGACATCAACAAGGTACTCGAGCGCCTGCTGCTCAAGGGCAGCATCGTGGTCAAGAAGGCCTACTGCGACTGGGAACGCTACAAGGAGTTCCGGCCGGCGATGCACTACGCCTCGTTCGAACTCATCGAGGTGCCGCACGTCAGCCAGTCGGGCAAGAATTCAGCGGACATCCGCATGGTCGTCGATGCGCTCGACCTGTGCTACACGAAATCGCACGTCGACACCTTCGTCATCATCAGCGGCGATTCGGATTTTTCGCCGCTGGTGAGCAAGCTGCGCGAGAACAACAAGACCGTGATCGGCGTCGGCGTGAAGAGTTCGACCTCGCAGCTGCTCATCGCGAACTGCGACGATTTCATCTACTACGACGATCTCGTGCGCGCGCAGAAGGCAAAACCGGCGCCGCGGAAGAAGACCGAGGCGGGTAAGGCGAACACAGGCCCTGCGGCCGCGCCGAAATCCGGCGACAAGAAGCAGGAAGCTCTCGACCTTGTCCTGGAGACGGTGGAGGCGCTGGTCAGCGAACGCGGTGAGGACGAGAAACTCTGGGGTTCGATGGTCAAGCAGGCGCTCAAGCGCCGCAAGCCGGGATTCAACGAGGCGTATTACGGATTCAAGTCGTTCAATGCGCTGATGGAGGAGGCCCAGGCGCGCAACCTGCTGGTTCTGGAGCGCGACGAGAAATCCGGGGGTTACCTGATCAAGGGCATTGCAGCCGAAACGTGACGCCGCGGCATCACGGGAGGCACTAGCCCGTCCGGTTCTTCGACCGCAGCGTCTGCTGCTTTTCGCGCTGCCAGTCGCGTTCCTTCTCGCTCGCGCGCTTGTCGTGCGCCTGCTTGCCCCGGGCGAGCGCAATTTCCACTTTCACGCGATTGTTCTTCCAGTACATCGCGGTCGGGATGAGGGTGTAGCCCTTGCGCTCGACGGCGCCGATGAGCTTCGCGATCTCGGCCTTGTGCAGGAGCAGCTTGCGCGTGCGGCGGTCGTCGGCGACGACGTGCGTGGATGCCGAGACCAGCGGCGGGATCGAGGCGCCGAACAGGTAGAGTTCGCCGTCCTTGATCAGCGCATAGGCGTCGCCGAAGTTGACACGGCCGGCGCGCAGGCTCTTCACCTCCCAGCCCTGCAGCGCGAGGCCCGCCTCGTAGCGTTCCTCGAAGTAGTATTCGTGCCGGGCGCGCTTGTTGAGCGCGATCGTGGAGTCGCCCGCGGCTTTGTCTTTCGCCTTGCTCATGCGGGTATTATGCCTGTGCAGATTGGTTCAAGGGTTTGCGCAGCGTGATCCAGATTCGTCGCAGCGCCATCGTGCGCTACAAGCCGGTGCAGATGTACGACCTCGTCAACGACGTCGCGGCGTATCCGCGCCGCTTCGGCTGGTGTTCCGCGGCGCAGGTGCTCGGTCAGTCCGAGGGCGAGTTGACCGCACGCCTGGAACTGCGCATCGCCGGCATGACCCAGGCCTTCACTACGCGCAACGCGCTCACGCCGCCGACGCGCATCGGCATGCAACTCGTGGATGGGCCGCTGCATCACCTGTCCGGCGCATGGGACTTCATTGCCCTGGGCGAGGAGGGCTGCAAGGTCATGCTCGAACTGGATTTCGCGTACTCGGGAAAGCTCATGGCGCCGGTCATGCGCATGGGCTTTCAGAAGCTCGCCGATCGCATGGTGGACGAGTTCTGCGTCGAGGCGGCGCGCGTCTATGGCTGATCCGGTACGCGTGCAGGTGGTCTATGCCGATCGGCAACGGCAGATCGTGCGCGATGTCGAAGTGGCGTCCGGCGCCAGCGTGAGCGAGGCGATCCGCGCAAGCGCAATCCTCACCGAGCTGCCGCAGGGGTTCGAGCCGGCAGCGATCGGTGTCTGGGGCCGCATCGTCGGTGGAGACGCAAAGGTGCGCCCAGGCGACCGCATCGAGCTGTACCGGCCGCTCAGGATCGATCCGAAGGAGGCGCGTCGCCAGCGCGCGGCGCGCAGGTAGCCTTACGACTGATCCGGCGGCGGCGCCTTCTTCTTGTCGTCGTCCGGGCGCTTGTCGTCCGGGTACTGGCGCTTGTACTTCGTCGCCTCGTGCAGCAACTCGTCCGGGTTCTCCGCGAAGTAGTCACCCTCGATGCGCACGAGCTGATCGTTCTCGAAGTACAGTGTGAGGTCCTTCGTCTCCATGTGCCCGTTGCCCTTGCGCAGGGTGGAGATGTAGTCCCAGCGGTTGTGGTTGAACTCGCTGACGATCGACGGCGAACCCATCACCAGCGTGACCTGGTGCTTGCTCATGCCGGGCTTGAGCGAATCGACGAGGTTCTTGCTGAACAGGTTGCCCTGCTGGATATCGAGCTTGTAGATCGGCGAGTAGCATGCCGCGAGCGCGATTCCGCAAAGAGCAAGGCAAGTGAAACGCAACGCCTTCACCATGACGCACCATCGAATGGAAAGCGGCGGATGATACACTAAGGCCGATTTCGCGCTCGTTAGCCTTCGCCGCTACCGGCGTCTGGAGGCCGTCATGGAAACTCAGGATTTGCGCAAGGCCGGACTGAAGGTGACGCACCCGCGCATGCGTATCCTCGAAATCCTGGAAACTTCCGACGGTAAGCATCTGACGGCAGAGGATATTTATCGTCGCCTTCTCGAGCATCACGACGACATCGGCCTCGCCACGGTATACCGCGTCCTCACCCAGTTCGAAGCCGCCGGACTGGTGCTCAAGCACAACTTCGAAGGCGGCCAGGCGGTCTATGAAATCGATCGCGGCAAGCATCACGACCACATGGTCGACATCGAGACCGGCAAGGTGATCGAGTTCACCAGCGAGGAGATCGAACGCCTGCAGCGCGACGTCGCTGATCGCTACGGCTACCAGATCGAGGACCACAGCCTCGTGCTGTACGTGCGCTCGAAGAAAAGGAAGGCATAGTCTTCACCTCCCCCTTGCGGGGGAGGTCGCCGCGCGAAGCGCGGCGAGAGAGGGGATCTCTGGATTCACCTTCTCCCCACCGCCTCTCCCGTCAGGGGAGAGGGGTCCAAGATCAACTCTTTGCGCGCTCCAGCATCTGCCTGGCATGCGCGAGCGTCTCGCGCGTGATGTCGATGCCACCGAGCATGCGCGCGATCTCGTCGCGGCGCTCCGCATCCGCAAGCGGCTCGATGTCGATGCGCGTGCTCTTCCCATCCGTGGACTTGTTCACGCGCAGATGCGCATGGCCCTGTGCGGCGACTTGCGGCAGGTGGGTGACGCACAGCACCTGGCGTTTGTCGCCGAGCCGGCGCAGCTTCTGTCCGACCACTTCCGCCACCGCGCCGCCGATGCCGGAATCGACCTCGTCGAACACCATGCAGCCGATCTGGTCGAGTCCGAGTGCAGCGACTTCGATGGCGAGGCTGATGCGCGAGAGCTCGCCGCCGGAAGCGACGCTGCGCAACGGGCGCGGCGGCTGGCCGGGATTGGCGCTGACGAGAAACTCCACGCGTTCGCTGCCCTGGGGATCCGGATCGGTGCGCTGCGTCGGCTCGAGTTGCGCCGCGAACGTTCCGCCGGCCATGCCGAGTTCACCCATGAGCCTGCTGACATCGGTGCCGAGGCGCCTGGCTGAAGCGAGGCGCGCGGCACTCAATTTGGCCGCCACCGTCGTGTATTCCTGCGCGGCCCTGGCGCGCTCGCGTTCGAGCGTGCGCAGACGCTCGCCGGCCCCGCGCAGCGATTCGAGTTCCGAGCGCAGCGTTTCGGCGTGATCCTTCAGCGCCGCCGCCGGCACGCGGTGCTTGCGTGACAGCTCGTGGATCTTCGCGATCTGCGCCTCGGATTCAGCCAGGCGTTCAGGGTCGAGATCCAGTTCATCGCGATAGCGCGCGAGGAGGTCGTTCGCCTCGGCGAACTGGATGTTCGCGGCGTCGAGCAGGTCGCGCGCCGCCTGCAGGCGCGGATCGAGCTCGGCGAGCCGCGCGAGTTCGTTCTGCGCGCGCGCGATCGAACGCAACGCGGCAAATTCACTTTCGCCCTGGAGCAGCTGGCCCGCGTTGGCCAGGCGTCTGTGCGTTTCATTCAGCGCCTCGAGCTGCTCCGGCGTGAGCGCATGCCGGTCTAGTTCTGCGAGCTGGTGTTCGAGCAGCGCCATGCGTTCGCCATGATCCTGTTCACCGCCGAGCGTGCGCATCTCGGCGTCGATGTCGCGCCAGCGCCTGGCGTGCGCCGCGACGCTTTCGCGCAGGACGGCGCTGCTGCCGAAGGCATCCAGCAAGGCAAGCTGGTTGACCTTCTCGAGCAAGGCCTGGTGTTCGTGCTGGCCGTGAATCTCGATCAGCAGCTCACCCAGTGCCTGCAGTTGCGCCAGCGTGGCCGGGCGCCCGTTGATCCATGCCCGCGAGGCACCTTCCGTGCGGATCACGCGACGCAGCTGGCACGCATCGCCGTCGTCAAAAGCCTCGGCGGACAGCCAGGCGCGCGCGGCAGGGGCGTGGGCGAGGGAGAATCCGGCAATCAGTTCGGCGCGTTCGCAGCCGTGGCGCACGACGCCCGTGTCGGCGCGATGACCGGCGAGCAGCAGCAGCGCATCGACGAGCAGCGACTTGCCCGCGCCGGTCTCGCCGGTCACCACGGTCAGGCCGCCGGCAAACGTGATTTCGGCTTCGCCGACGATGGCGAAATCCTTGACGTAGAGGCTTTCCAGCATGCGTGCCCACGCTAGCACGCGATCCGGCGAGCGCCAAGAGCATGCACACGGGTAGCATGCTTCCGCTAAAATCACCAATTGCCCGATACGCCAGCCCTCACCGTGTGGTACGCAATCTACGCCCTCGACGACACCGCCAGCCTGGAACGCCGCAAGGCCGCGCGACCAGCACATCTGGCGCGTCTGCACGCGTTGCGCGATGCCGGCCGGCTGCTGCTCGGAGGTCCGTTCCCCGCGATCGATGCCCCGGATCCGGGACCCGCCGGTTTCAGCGGCAGCCTGATCGTGGCGGAATTCCCCGATCTCGAAGCCGCGCAGGCGTGGGCGGATGCCGATCCCTACCGCGCCGCCGGGGTTTACCGTGAAGTGAGCGTGCGTCCGTTTCTCAAGGTGTTGCCGTGAGCGGGCGCGTGGAGCGCATCCGCGAGTGCCTGACCCGTTCGCTGGCGCCGGCCGAACTGGCGATCGAGGACGAGAGTCACCATCACGCCGGCCACGCCGGCGCACGCGATGGACGCGGCCATTTTCGCGTGCGCATCGTCGCGGCGGAATTCACGGGCATGCCGGCGCTCGCCCGCCACCGGCGCGTGTACGCGGCGCTCGGCGAGATGATGCAGACCGACATTCATGCGCTGGCGATCGACGCTCGCGCGCCTGGCGAGAACTGAGGTATGGAGATGCCGAGGAAAATCCTGTTGCTGCTCGGTGCCGCTGGGATGGCCGGCTGTTCCGGCGGTGGTTCGTCCGACGGGCGCCTGATCCAGATGCCGCCGGGAGACGCCGTTGCCGAAACCGTGAACGGGATTGCCGTGCCGCAGAGCCTGCTCGAAGCCGTCGCGCGCCAGCACAATCTGCACCTCGACCGTCCGCAGCAGCGGGAACAGGCGCTGAATCTTCTCACCGACACGGTGCTGGTCGCACAGGCGGCGCAGAGCGCCGGGTTCGCCAGGGACCCGCAGTTTCTGGCGGACGTCGAGGCTGCGCGGCTCAAGGGAATGGCGGATGCCGGCGTGGCAGCGTTCCAGAAACAGACGCCGGTCACCGACGAGATGCTGAAGGCCGAGTACGACGCGCAGACCGCGCGTACCGGCGCCATCGTGTATGACTTCAGCCAGCTCCTTTTTGCCGACGAAGCGACGGCGTTGCAGGCGCAGGGCGACGTGCTGGCCGGCAAGCCGTTCGCCCAGGTGTTCGACGCCTGGCGCGGCAAGGCCAGGCAGGCCAAGGCTTTCAGCCGCGTGCGCGTCGATCAGATTCCGCAGCCGCTCGCCGAGGCCCTGGCTGCGCTGAAGAACGGCGAAACCACCAAGGTACCGGTAAAGACCGAGTTCGGCTGGCACATCGTGCATCTGGATGCCGCCAATCCGTACACGCCGCCGGCCTTCGAACAGGTCAAGGAAGGCATCCGCCACAGCATGCAGGTCAGGATCGGCCAGGAACGCATCAAGAAACTGCGCGAGCAGGCCAACGTCGAGTATCCGGCGGGGTCCGCTGCGCCGGCACCGGTTGCGGCGCCCGCGAACGTGGCGGCGCCCGCCGACGCGAAGAAGGACTAGGGTAGCGCGACGGCGGCCGGAGGCGTCCAGCCGGGCGCACGGTGCTCGGCGACGACGCTGGTGTAGATGCCGCCGCGCACGTTGAATTCCGCGGTCAGGCGCATGAAGTGCGGGTGCGTCGCGTTGACGAGATCATCGAGGATGCGGTTGGTGACGGCTTCGTGGAACGCACCCTCGTTGCGGTAGCTCCAGATGTAGAGCTTGAGTGATTTCAGCTCGACGCAGGTCTGATCCGGAACGTATTCGAGATGCAGGGTGGCGAAATCCGGCTGGCCCGTCTTCGGGCACAGGCAGGTGAATTCGGGAATCCGCATGCGGATGGTATACTGCCGCCCCGGCTGCGGATTCGGAAACGTCTCCAGATTCCTGTTGGGGGCGGTAGACACGGCCTCGGACTCCTGCACGGTTTCTGACCCGCTTCGGCGGGCGCGCCACGGTAGCGGAAGCCACCCCCCGCCGACAACCCCGGAATTATTGCACAGCGGTTCGCCTGGGACCGCCAGGAAAGCTCTGAACAAGATTCGTCAAGCATGCGACTGACCACGATCAAGCTGTCCGGATTCAAATCCTTCGTCGATCCGACTGTCCTGCACCTGCCGACCAACATGACCGGCATCGTCGGTCCGAACGGCTGCGGCAAGTCCAACATCATCGATGCCATCCGCTGGGTGATGGGCGAGAGTGCGCCGACCCGGCTGCGCGGCGATTCGCTCTCCGACGTGATCTTTTCCGGTTCGACCGGGCGCAAACCGGTGGGCAGCGCGAGCGTGGAACTGATCTTCGACAACTCCGACGGCACCATCGTCGGCGAATACGCCAAGTTCAACGAGATCTCGGTCAAGCGTGTCTCCAGCCGCGACGGCCAGTCGGTGTATTCGCTCAACGGCACGCGTTGCCGGCGCCGCGACATCACCGACCTGTTCCTCGGCACGGGCCTGGGCGCGCGCAGCTATTCGATCATCGAGCAGGGCATGATCTCCGAGATCATCTCCGCACATCCGGACGAATTGCGCGGATATCTGGAAGAGGCGGCCGGCATCTCCAAGTACAAGGAGCGGCGCAAGGAAACCGAAAGCCGCATCAAGGCCACGCGCGAAAACCTCGACCGCCTGAATGACGTGCGCGAGGAAGTCGACAAGCAGCTCGAGCATCTGAATCGCCAGGCCAAGGCCGCTGCGCGCTGGCAGGACCTGAAGAAAGAGCAGACCCGGCGCGAAGCGGAACTGCGTGCGCTGACCTATCGCGGCGTCGCCACGGAGCTGGAGGCGCATGCGGCGGCGTTGCGGCAGGGGGAAGTGGAGATCGAGGGCTTCGTCGCGCAGCAGCGTCACGTGGAAGCGCAGGTCGAGGGCCACCGCGAAAAGCACCAGGCCGCCGCCGAGCATCTCAACAAGGTGCAGGGCGAGGTCTACCGCATCGGTGGCGAAATCGCGCGCGTGGAGCAGCAGATCCAGCACAATCGCGAGCTGCGCGAGCGCCTGGAGCGCACGCGCGGCGAGACGGAGCACGCGCTCGCCGAACTCGACGAACACATCCGCGGCGACCATCAGCAGATCGAGACGCTGCGCCAGTGGCTCGCAGACGGCGAGCCAAAGCTGAGTGCGCTGCAGGGCAATGCCGCGGCGACGACGGAGGCGCTGCATGCGGCCGAGGCCAGGCTCGGCGAGTGGCAGACGCAATGGGATGCCTACGCCAGGGCGTCCGCGGAAGCCGGCCAGGCGGCGGAGGTCGAACGCACGCGCCTCGCGTACCTGGACAAGCAGGCACTGGAAAATGCCAGGAGATTGGAAGCGCTGCGCGAGGAAAAGCGTGCGACCAACGCAGTGACGCTCGCTGAACAGGCACGGGCTGTCGAGGCCGAACACGACGCCCACCGCCAGAAAGTCGAGACGCACACGCGACTGCTCGACGAAAAACGTCGCGCCCACGAGCAGCTCCTGGAAAGTGAACGTGCAGGTGGCGTCGCGCTGAACGAGGCGCGTACCGAACTGCAGCGATTGCGCGGCCGCCTGGCGTCGCTCGAAGCCCTGCAGCACGCGGCGCTCGGTCAGGAGAAATCCACTGCCGGCGAATGGCTGGCGCGTCTGGGCTTGGACAAGGCGCGTCGTCTCGGCGAAGTACTCGACGTTGTCGACGGTTGGGAGAGCGCGGTGGAAACCGTGCTGTCCGGATTGCTCGAAGGCGTGCTCACCGACGATCCGCATGCGTTCGCGAAGGATCTCTCCACGTTGCGCGAAGCCGATGTCGCGCTCGTTGCGGCGGCGGCGGGCAGCCCGGCGCCGGCCGGAACGCTGGGGTCGAAGGTACGCGGCCCGGCGGCGGTGACGGGGATTCTCGCGCAGGTGCGTGTGGCCGAGTCGCTCGACGAAGCGCAGCGCCTGGCCGCAACGTTGGCGCCGCACGAGTCCGTGATCACGCGCGCCGGAGAGTGGATCGGACCCGGTTTCGCCAGGGTGCTCCGTCGCGGCGGCGCGCAAGCCGGCGTGCTGGGGCGCGAACGCGAAATCCAGGTCGTGCGTCAGCAGATCGACGAATCGCAGAAGCGGCTCGATGCGCTGAGCGCCGAGATCGATGGACTCAAGGCGCGCAAGGCCGAGGCCGAGCGTTCCCGCGACGAGGCACAACGCGACCTCTATGCGGTGCACCGCCGCGCGGCGGAACTGGCCGGACAGGTGCAGAGCCAGCGCGGCCGGATCGAGAGCGCCGAGGCGCGTCTTGCAAAGATCGATGCCGAGTGCGCCCAACTCGAAGCCAGCATGGCCGCCGACCAGGATCAGGCCCGCGATGCACGCTCGCGCCTGGAACAGGCCGTCGCGCGCATGGGCGAGCAGGAGCAGCGCCGTCAGCATCTGGATTCCGAGCGCCGGCGCCTGCTCGAGGAACGCGAAGAGGCGCGCATGAACGCGCGCATGGCCGCGGACGAGGTGCACCAGCTTGCTCTAGGGCTCGAATCCAAGCGCTCCGCCGTCGCCTCGCTGGAGCAGGCGCTGCACCGGATGCACGCGCAACTCGGGCACCTGCAGGCGCGCAAGACGGAAATCCTGCAACAACTCGAATCCGGGCACGATCCGGCAACCGACCTGGAAAGCGAGCGCCAGACCTACCTCAACCAGCGCCTGCTCGCCGACCGCCAGCTTGTCGAGGCGCGCAAGGCACTGGAGGAGCGCGACAACGAATTCCGCGTCTTCGAGCTGGAGCGCCACCGCATCGAACACGCGCTCGGCCAGAAGCGCGAGGCGCACTCTGAAATCCGCCTGGCGCACCAGGGCCGGCAATTGCGCGCGCAGCAGCTCGAAGAGGCGATCCGGAGCGCGGGACACGAGCTGTCCGAATTGCTGGCTGGACTCCCGGAACAGGTCGACCCCGCCGAGTTCCAGCAGCAACTCGAAGCCCTCGACGCCAGGATCAAGCGCCTGGAACCGGTCAATCTCGCGGCGATCCAGGAATACGAGGAGCAGTCCCAGCGCAAGGCGTACCTGGATGCGCAGCTCGCCGACCTCAACGCGGCGCTCGAGACACTCGAAGGCGCGATCAAGAAGATCGACCGCGAGACGCGCCAGCGCTTCAAGGAAACCTTCGACCGCGTCAACACCGGGCTGCAGGAACTTTTCCCGCGCCTGTTCGGCGGCGGCCACGCGTACCTCGAACTCACCGGCGAGGACCTGCTCGACAGCGGCGTGTCGATCATGGCGCGCCCGCCGGGCAAGCGCGTATCGAACATCTCGCTGCTGTCCGGTGGCGAGAAGGCGCTGAGCGCCGTCGCCCTGGTGTTCTCGATCTTCCGCCTCAACCCGGCACCCTTCTGCCTGCTCGACGAAGTCGATGCACCGCTGGACGAGGCCAACATCGGCCGCTTCTCGGCTCTGGTGAGCGAGATGAGCGAGCACGTACAGTTCGTCTTCGTCACCCACAACAAGGGTACGATGGAGGCGGCGATGCAACTGTGCGGTGTCACCATGCGCGAACCGGGCGTGTCACGCCTGGTCCAGGTGGATCTCGCCGAGGCGGCCAAGCTCGCGGGAGCCGCCTAGGGCGTGCTGCGGCGCCTGCGGAAATGTTTTAAGCTGCCGGCGATGGAAGTGCCGGCATGACCGAGAACGAACTGCGCATCATCCTCGCCCTCATCGGCGTGCCGGCGTTCGCGGCGATCTATTTCTTCGGCCGGCCGAAGCGGCCCCGGCAGGGTCGTCGCACCCCTTGGGTACGCGGCGAAGGCGAGGGTGAACGCATCGAGCCGACGCTCGGCGATCCCGCGTCACCGACGCAGGGCGAGCTCGATGTCAAGCTGGCGACGGAGGAACTGGAACGGCTCGGCTCGGCGATCGCCGCGCGCCGCGATCCACACGTCGATGCCACCGAGACGCCGAAGCCGCTGCGCGGCGTGCGCCCGCCGCAACCGATCGAACGCATCGTGACATTGTTCGTCGCCGCGCGCGCCGGCGACCTGATCGACGGGCCCGACCTGGTCGTGGCGGCCGAGAAGGCCGGGCTTGCGTTCGGTGACATGGGTATTTTCCACCGGTTGATCTCGGGAAAGGCCGAGGTCGGCCCGGTGTTCAGCATGGCGAACATGGTCAAGCCGGGCAGCTTCGACATGCGTCACATCGACGAAGTGCACACGCCGGGAGTGAGTTTCTTCATGACGCTGCCGGGCCCGCTGCCGGCGCTCGATGCGTGGGAAGCCATGCTGCCGACCGCGCAGCGCCTCGCCGAACTGCTGGATGCGACCGTGCTCGACGAAGAACGCAACGCGCTCGGGCGCCAGCGCATCGCGCATATCCGCGACGAGCTGCGTGCGTGGGATCGCAAGCAGGAGCGCAACAGCATCCGCCTGCGCTGAGCGAAGCCGCTGCGCTTGCAGTCCCGCTGCCGGCGGCACCCGGAATCCTCATGCACCGGGATGCGCTCCGGTTCCTGCGCTCCGCGGCACGCCATCCGGCTTCGCGCGCCGCGCTTGCCCGTGCTTTCCGGGAGTTCCCGGATTCCAGCCGTTCGCGCTGACGTGGGCGCGTGACGGCGGGCCGGCGTTTTCCCGGGATTTCGTCCTGTTGTAGTGTGAAAGTTCTAGACGATGCCGCTAGGTTTCACGCATCGCCGCGTGCGCGGCAGGATCTGGAGCAGAGGCAGACATGGCTACCAAGCGAAGCAAGGTGCGGACGAAGAAGACCAGGACCGCATCCGCGCGCTCGATGCGCGCGATCGGGCGGGATGCACTGGCGAGCGCGCGTCAGCGCGGCAGTGTGCTGGCGGGGAATCTGATCGCGGAAGGCAAGAACTTCCGGGCGCGTGTGCAAAAGCTGGCGCGCGAGTCGAGCGTCGACGCGCTCGCTCATGCCAAGGTCGCGATCGCGCCGGCGCGCGCTGGCTTGCGCAACGGTGCAAGGAAGTTCGGCGCGGCCGTGCAACGCGGCGTGGCGATCGTCCTCGCCCGGCTCGGTGTCCCTTCCAAGGCCGATGTCGAGGAGCTGTCGCGGCGCGTGGCTGCACTGAGCCGGCAGCTCAAGGCCGCCAAGTAGCTTCCGGATGAAGTCGTCCCGTGCAGGCCGTGGACGGCCGTGACACGGGATGCGGAATGTCCGACGGCCGCCGCTCGCGGCCGTTTTCCTTTCAGCGCCGGTATGCCTGCGCCAGCGTGTTGAGGTGCGCGCGCTCGGCATCGCGGAGAAACGGGGCAATCAGCAGCATCACCTGGTAGATGCCATGGGTCAGGTCGTCCTGGGTCTGCTCCGGGCGCGCGCTCCGCACCGTGTTGTAGTTGAGCCAGAAAGTGGCGACGAGCAGCACGTTTTCGGCCGTGGCGACGATTTCATCGTGCGTGGCGCGCAAGATCTGTGCTTCCGCCAGCCCCTTCAGGACCTTGGCTGCGCTGACCGAAGCGCGGTTGAGGATGCGGGCAAAACGCTGCTTGAGCTTGCGGTTGCGCGAGAGGATGTCGACGAGGTCGCGATAGAGAAAGCGGAACATCCACATGCTCTCGAACACGAGGTGCAGCTGCAGCCAGACGTCTTCCAGATTGGGCAGGCGACCCTCGGGAACAAGCAACGCCTGATCCATGCGCGCCTCGTAGCGCGCGAACAGCTGTTCGACGATGTCGTCCTTGTTGCGGAAGTGGTAGTAGAGATTGCCCGGACTGATGCCGAGCTCGTCGGCAATGTGGTTCGTGGTGACGTTCGGCTCGCCGAGAGCATTGAACATCGTCAGGCTGGTTTCAAGAATCCTTTCCCTGGTCTGCCGGGTCATGGCGCGAGGGGGCCGGACCGCTCGGCGTCAGGCGCCGAGTTTTTTCACGAGATCCACGTACTTCTGCATCGCGTCGTCGGCCTTCATGCCCTTGAGCTTGGCCCAGGCCTCGTGCTTGGCCGTGCCGACGAAGTCGAAGAAACCGGGTTTGGGGCCGGCCACGTCGCCTTCGGAGCCCTGCTTGTACAACGCGTAGAGCTTGAGCAGCGTGTCGTTGTCAGGACGTTCCTTGAGCTTCTTCACGTCCTCCGTCGCTTGCGCAAACTTCTCTTTCAGGTCCGCCATACGCGCTCCCCGGGTTCGCAACACGGCGAGCTTGTATCATGGGCGCACATACGGGTCAACGCGCCGGCGCGGCCAATTTGGCAGGTCCGCCAATCTGGCTTAGGCTTGCAACGCGGCGTTTGGAGGGGAGCGACATGAGCTATTTCGTGACTGGCGCGACGGGATTCATCGGACGGCACCTGCTGCCACATCTGCTGGCGCGCCACGGCGACGTGTACTGCCTCGTGCGCAAGGGATCGCAGGACAAGTTCGAGGCCTTGCGCGCGGGTTTCGGCGCCGGCGGCAAGCGCCTGATCGCCGTGTACGGCGACCTCACCAAGCCCATGCTCGGCGTAACACCGGCGCAGCGCAAGACGCTCGGCGGCAAGGTCAAGCATTTCTTCCATCTCGCCGCGATCTACGATCTGGCCGCGAGCGCGGAAAGCCAGATCGGCGCGAACGTCGACGGCACGCGTCACGCCGTGCAGCTTGCCGATGCGATCAAGGCGGGCTGCTTCCATCATGTCAGTTCGATCGCCGTGGCTGGCCTGTACCCGGGCGTCTTCCGCG
>Ga0335076_10004572_pt1 | contig 14014 bp, 9 predicted proteins | sample Lox_Sample_25_FD_206717 | JGI IMG/M metagenome (GOLD analysis project Ga0335076, IMG submission 206717) | Soil microbial communities from Loxahatchee National Wildlife Refuge, Florida, United States - Lox_Sample_2.5 | ecosystem: Environmental > Terrestrial > Soil > Wetlands | place: USA: Florida... | reverse complement strand
CGCTCAGCGCGCGCGCCTCGATCTCGAAGGTCTGCGTCGCCAGCGCCAGCGCGCGCTGCGGATCGAAGCTCGAAGTCGGGGCCACGCTCGGGAGCTCGCTTAGGATCGGGCATTCTAGGCCGCACCCCCCGCAGCGCGCCGCTCGATGGCCACCACGCTCGAAGTCGTCCTGCTGTACCTCGTCGCCGCGGTGGCCGGTGTGGTGGCCTGCCGTTCGTTGAAGCTGCCGCCGATGCTGGGTTACCTCGCCGTCGGCGTGCTGATCGGCCCCAACGCATTGGCGCTCGCCGGCGACCCCGTCGCCGCCCGTGCGCTGGCCGAGTTCGGGGTGGTCTTCCTGATGTTCGTGATCGGGCTGGAGTTCAACCTGCCCAAACTGCGCAGCATGCGCGCGGTGGTGTTCGGCCTCGGGCTGTCGCAAGTGGGACTGACGATCCTCGGTGCGGTGATCGGCAATGCGCTGCTGACCGCGCTGTTCGCGGCCCTTGGCCTGGCGTGGGACCTGACGTGGCAGGGTGCGATCACGCTGGGCTCGGCGATCGCGATGTCGTCGACCGCGATCCTGGTGAAGCTGATGGCCGACCGCCTCGAGCTCGACAGCGAACACGGCCGTCGCGTGCTCGGCGTCCTGCTGTTCCAGGACCTCGCGGTGGTGCCGCTGCTGGTGCTGATCCCGGCGCTCGGCTCGGGTGCTGCCAGCCTGGCGACGGCGTTGGCGATCGCGCTGGCCAAGGCGGCGGTGCTGTTGACCTTGCTGCTGGTGGGCGGCCAGCGTGTGATGCGCTGGTGGCTGACGCAGGTGGCGCGCCGCAAGAGCGAGGAACTGTTCATCCTCAACCTGCTGTTGGTGACGCTCGGTCTGGCGTGGCTGACGCAGGAGGCCGGGCTGTCGCTGGCGCTCGGGGCGTTCATTGCCGGCATGCTGGTCGCGGAGACCGAATACAAGCACCAGGTCGAGACCGATATCCGGCCGTTCCACGACGTGCTGCTCGGTCTGTTCTTCATCACCATCGGCATGCGGCTGGACTGGCGGCCGTTGATCGACCAGTGGTTCCTCGTGCTGCTGCTGACCACGTTGCCGGTGTTGGCCAAGGCGGTGCTGGTCGCGTTGCTGGCGCGCGCGTTCGGCGCCGCGCCCGGCAACGCGATTCGTACCGGTCTCTACCTCGCGCAGGCCGGCGAGTTCGGCTTCGTGCTGCTGGCGCTGGGCGTGTCCAACAACCTGCTCGTCGGATCGTGGATGAATCCGGTGTGGGCGGCGATGGTGCTGTCGATGCTCGCGACGCCGCTGATGGTGATGTGGAGCGGGCGCATCGTGATGCGACTCTCGTCGAGCGACTGGATGATGCAATCGGTGCAGCTGACCGCCATCGCCAAGCGCGCGATGCGCACCGAAGCGCACGTCATCATCTGCGGCTACGGGCGCAGCGGCCAGAACCTGGCCCGCCTGCTCGAGCGCGAAGGCATCGCCTACATGGCGCTCGACCTCGACCCCGATCGCGTGCGTCAGGCGGCAGCTGCGGGCCAGAGCGTGGTGTTCGGCGACGCCGCGCGCCTGCGCAGCCTGATGGCCGCCGGTCTGGTGCGCGCCAGTGCGGTGGTGGTGAGCTACCCGAACACGCAGTCGGCCTTGAAGATCCTGCGCCTGGTGCACGAGCACGCGCCGCGCGTGCCGGTGATCGTGCGCACGATCGACGACAGCGACCTCGAGGTCCTGCGCGAGGCCGGTGCCGCCGAGGTCGTGCCCGAGGCGATGGAAGGCTCGCTGATGCTGGCGGCGCAGGCGCTGGCGCTGGTGGGCGTGCCGATGCAGCGGGTGATCCGCATCACCCGCGACGCGCGCGATGCGCGCTACAACCTGCTGCGCGGCTACTTCCACGGCGCCGACGACGACACCGCGGCCGAGCTGCAGCAGGCCCGCCTGACCAGCGTGACGCTGCCGATGGCGGCGGCATGCCTGGGCAAGCCGCTGTCGGCGCAGGCGTTGCACGCCATCGGAGTGCAGGTGGTGTCGATGCGGCTCGCCTCGGGGCGCGTGCTCGGGCCCGACGACCAGCAGCAGCTCGAGGCCGGCGACACGCTGGTGCTGTCGGGCCTGCCGGCGGCGCTGGCGCTGGCCGAGGAGAAGCTGCTCCGGGTGTGAGCCGCGCTTGCCGCGCGGCGCTTCACTTGCCGATGCAGAAGCGGCCGAAGATCTCGCCCAGCAAGTCGTCCGCTGTAAAGGCGCCGGTGATCTCCGCGAGGCACTGGTGCGCCAAGCGCAGCTCCTCGGCCAGCAGCTCGAGCGCCGTGTCCCCTTGCCCTGCATGCGCGCGCGCCTGCTCGAGGTGGCTCGCGGCCCGGCGCAGTGCGTGCACGTGACGCGCGCGCGCGATGAAACCACTCTCGGACGAGGCCTGCCAGCCGGCCAGCTCGAGCAGCGCGGTGCGCAAGGCGTCGATACCCTGGCCGGTGAGGGCCGACAGCGCGACGGCACCGGGCCCCACAACCCCGGACGGCGCGATGTCGCACTTGTTGAAGACCTGCAGGCGCGGTGCCTGCGTCAGCGTCTGCAGCTGCGCCTCGATCGCCACCTGGGCGTCCTGGTAGCCGGGATCCTCGAGCCGCGTCAGGTCGTGCAGCACCAGCACCGCGTCGGCGCGAGCGAGCTCGGCCCAGCTGCGCTCGATGCCGATGCGTTCCACCTCGTCGAGTACGACCTCACGCGGGCGCAGCCCTGCGGTGTCGACCACGTGCACCGGCACGCCGTGGATCTGGATCGTCTGCGCGACCTTGTCGCGCGTGGTACCAGGGATCGGCGTGACGATCGCCAGTTCGGCACCGGCCAGCGCGTTGAGCAGCGAACTCTTGCCGACGTTGGGCTGGCCAGCGAGCACGACGTGGATGCCCTCGCGCAGCAGCGCGCCGCGCTGCGCGGCGCCGAGCACCGACCGCAGCCGTTCGTCGATGCGGGCGAGGCGGCCGAGCGCGTCGGCTCGCTGCAGAAAGTCGATCTCCTCGTCGGGAAAGTCGAGCGTCGCCTCGACAAGCGCCCGCAGTTCGACCACGGCGTCGGCCAAGGCGGTGACCTCGCGCGAGAACTCGCCGCTCAACGAGCGTGCCGCCGAGCGCGCCGCCGCCTCGGTGCCGGCATCGATCAGATCGGCCACCGCCTCCGCCTGTGCCAGATCGAGCTTGCCGTTGAGGAACGCGCGCGTCGTGAACTCGCCGGGTCCAGCCGGACGCAACGCGCGCAGATGCGCAGCATCGGGCGCGTCGGCCACCGCCTCGAGGCAGCGCGCGACCAGCAGCTGCAGCACCACCGCGCCGCCGTGCGCGTGCAATTCGAGCACGTCCTCTCCGGTGTAGGAATGCGGCGCCGGAAAGTGCAGCGCCAGGCCGTGATCGATCGGCAACCCGTGCGCGTCGAGGAACGGCAGCAGCGTCGCATGCCGCGGCTCGAGCGGGCGCGCGCACATCGCGGCAATCAAGGGCCGCAGGTCGCGGCCCGAGACCCGCACGATGCCCACCGCGCCACGCCCGGGCGCGGTGGCCACGGCGACGATCGGATCGCTCATGCGCGACAGCATGGTGCCGATTGTCGCGTGGCGCCCAAAATGGAACGCGCCCGTCGGGGTGGACGGGCGCGTTTCGCGTTGGCGCGGGGAGGAGCGTCGAGCGCTTCAGCCGAAACGATCGAGGCGCGCTCCAGAGCCGGGTTTCGCCGGGTCGGCCCCGCATGGACCGGTGCTGAACTCTGTGCAGGATCGACGCGTCATGCGCCGATCCATTGGGGTCAATGATGGACCTCACGCGATGCCCGTCAAACCCCCCGAATGGGGCATCGCGGCGCGGCCGTGCAGGCATCACGGGCAAACACCACGACGCCAGCACGACGTCGCGCTCGCGCTACTTCTTCAGCGGGTTGTGCGCGACCCCGAGCCGCTTGTTGATGAACCACTGCTGCGCGATGGACAGCAGGTTGTTGGTCAGCCAGTAGAGCACCAGGCCCGCCGGGAAGACGAAGAACATCACCGAGAACACCAGCGGCATGATCCACATCATCTTGGCCTGCACCGGGTCGGGCGGTGTCGGGTTGAGCCAGGTCTGGAACAACGTCGAGCCGGTCATCAGCAGCGGCAGCACGTAGTACGGATCCTTCTGCGACAGGTCGTGGATCCAGCCGATCCACGGTGCGTTGCGCATCTCCACGCTGGACAGCAACACCCAGTACAGCGCGATGAAGAACGGGATCTGCACCACGATCGGCAGACAGCCGCCGAGCGGATTCACCTTTTCCTCGCGGTAGATGCGCATCATCTCCTGCTGCATCTGCTGCGGCTTGTCCTTCAGCCGCTCGCGCATTTCCATCACCTTCGGGTTGATGGCCTTCATCTTGGCCATCGAGCGGTAGGCGCTGGCGTTGAGCCAGTAGAACGCGATCTTCAACAGCACCACCAGCGCGACGATCGACCAACCCCAGTTGCCGAGCACCTTGTGCAGGTAGTCGAGCAGCCAGAACAGGGGCTTGGCGAGGATGTGGAAGTAGCCGTAGTCCTTGACGAGCTCGAGCCCCGGCGCCATTGCTTCGAGCTTCTTCTCCTCCTGCGGGCCGGCGTACAGCGTGGCTTCGTGGGTCAGGGTCGCGCCGGGCGCGAGCGCCCCGAGCTTGACCAGCATTGCCACGGCGTACAGGTTGTCGCCGACCTTGCCGGACACGAAGTCGCGCGGCCCCGGTCCGATCAGCCAGGCCGACGCAAAGTAGTGCTGCACCATCGCGATCCAGCCGTCGTTGGCGCTGCGGTTGTGGTCGGTCTTGCCCTTCTCGAGGTCCTTGAATTCGATCTTCTCGAACTTCTTGGCGTCGGTGTACATCGCCGGGCCGGTGAAAGTGAAATAGAAGCTCGATTCGCCGGCGGGCGGGTTGCCGTCGCGCACGAGTTGCAGGTACAGCTGCGGCGTCAACGGTTTGTCGGCGCTGCTGATCAGCTCGTGCTTGACGGCGATGCGATAGTCGCCGCGTTTGAACGTGTAGGTCTTGCGCAGCTGCACGCCGGCCATCACCGGCGATTCGAGCTTCAATTCGACCGTGTCGCCGCCCGGCGGCAACTCACGCGGCCCGGGCTCGACGCGGAACACCGTCTCGTGATTCGGGTAAGCCACGCCGTCGACGGTGGCCAGCCCGGTGCGGGCCAGATAGACCCGGTCGCGGCTGCGATCGAACATCACGACGTTGCGGCTGCGATCGAACTGGTCGTGCTGTTGCAGCAGTTCGAGGTGCACCAGTTCGCCGCCGTGGCTGTCGACCGTCGCTTTCACGAGATCGGTGCTCACCGTGATCAACTCACCACCCGGAGCCATCGTCGAGGGACTGCCCGGTGCTGCAGCAGACCCGGCGTTCGGGGTGGCCGCTGTCGTGGTCGCCGACGGCACCATGCCGGTCGACGCCGCACTGCTGCCGGACGCCTGTGGCGGTGCCGACGCCGGCGCCGACGCTCGCGACACGAGGCCGCCGAACATCGAGGGGGCCCCGTTGTGCCGGTTCCAGGCCTCCCACAACAGGAAGAGCGACATTGCGAACACCACCCACAACAGGGTACGGCGCAGATCGGTCATGAGCGTGTCTTGGCCAGAAATCGGGTGAACAAGCGGGGGCGTTGCTGCGGCACAGGGTCGTGCCCACCGTCGCACCAGGGATGGCAGCGCAGCACCCGTGCGCCGGCCAGCGCGCAGCCGGCCAGCGCGCCGTGCCGCCGCAGGGCCTGCAACGCGTAGGCCGAGCATGTCGGCTCGAAACGGCAGGCGTTGCCCAGCCAGGGCTTCAGTACGAAGCGATACGTCAGCACCAGCGCGACGAGCGCTCGTTGCGGCAGTAGCCACAGCGCCGCGACACCACGCGCCAGCGTGGATCGCCAGGATCGAACCAAGCGGTCGCGTTTCACAACGAGACGCGTTTCAGCAAGCCGTCGAGTTCGAGCCGGGCCTGCTGACGCAGCACGGCCGGCGCGGCCGACTTGAACTGCCGGGGATCGAACGGCGCGCGCAGCCGCAGCAGCCACATTCCGTGTGCCAGCAGCGGACGGTGCTGCTCAAAGACACCCCGCATCAGGCGTCGCAGAAGATTGCGAGTGGTCGCTTTGCGCGCATGGCGCTTGGGCACGACAAGCCCGAGCCACCAAGCAGCAGGCGCCGGTGTGGAGCGGTCATCCACAGCCTGTGCGCAAACTTCTGCATCATCTGTGGACAACTCGACCTCGCTGAGCTTTGCGGTGCGCCGCCGCGGCAGACTCGGCCGGCCAGACAGGAAGTGTGCCGTGAAGTGAGCGCTCCGCGCTTTGGCCGGCGTGGCAAGCATGGCTTCGAAGTCGGCCGGTCGCCGCACGCGGCCGAACATCGGCGTCGCGACGCAACCGCTGCGGCGTCAGACCGACAGCCGCTTGCGGCCCTTGGCGCGTCGGGCGTTGAGCACCGCCCGCCCGCCGCGGCTCTTCATGCGAACAAGGAAGCCATGCGTACGGGCGCGACGGATCTTGGAGGGCTGGTAGGTGCGTTTCATCTGCGTGCGCCGTCGGACGCGAACAACACGGCGCGCGCCAGTGCGACGGAAAAAAGGTGACCAATTGTGCAACCAGGAGAAATGACGTTGCGCCCGTGAAAACCGCGCCCCGCCTCGCTCTGCGCGCACCCGACGGCGCGCTCGAATCAGTGACTCCCCCGGCTGTTCGGGAAACCGCGAATTAGAGCAAAAACCCCCTTTCGGGTCAAACACTTGCACGGCAGATTGCGCCTCGGCGCCGCCATTGACGGGGGGACGCGGACTGTGGATAACCGCGCCCTGGCGTGATGACGGTGACCTACAATCGCGCCGCTCGAAAAGAACTTGTCCACAATGAGCGTCGACCTTTGGCAGCGTGGCTGCGAGCGCCTTGCCGCGGAGCTGCCCGAACAACAGTTCAACACCTGGATCCGCCCCCTGCCGCCGGCCGAGTTCAGCGACGGCGGCGAGGCAGGCACGGTGGCGTCGCTGCGCGTGCCCAATCGCTTCAAGCTCGACTGGATCCGCTCGCAGTACGCCGGCCGCATCGAAGGCGTCCTGAGCGATCTGGCCGGCAAGCCGATCCGACTCGAACTCAGCCTGGCGCCGCGCGACGGCAACGCCACCGGGCGGCCGGGACTTGTCACTTCGCTGCGTCCGTCGCCACCGGCAGGGCCCGGCCGCATTGGCGACTGGTTGCCGGGTACGGGCATCTCCCCCGGCGTCGAACTCGGCAACGACGCGGCGCCGCCGTTGAATGGCTTCGCCGCCGCACCGCACCGCCTGAATCCCGCGCTGACCTTCGACACGCTGGTCGCTGGCCGCGCCAATCAGATGGCGCGTACCGCCGCGCTGCACGTCGCTGGCGCGCCTGGGGTCATGTACAACCCGCTGTTCGTCTACGGCGGCGTCGGGCTCGGCAAGACGCACCTGGTGCATGCGGTGGGCAACGCGCTGCTGAAGGACAAGCCGCACGCGCGGGTGCAATACCTGCACGCCGAGCAGTTCATCAGCGACGTCGTCAAGAACTACCAGCGCAAGACCTTCGACGAACTGAAGGCCAAGTACCACTCGCTGGACCTGCTGCTGATCGACGACGTGCAGTTCTTCGCCGGCAAGGAGCGCTCGCAGGAGGAGTTCTTCAACGCCTTCGAAGCGCTGCTGGCCAAGCGGGCGCACATCATCATGACCAGCGACACCTATCCCAAGGGGTTGGTCGACATCGACGAGCGGCTGACCAGCCGCTTCGATGCCGGCCTGACGGTCGCCATCGAACCGCCCGAGCTCGAGATGCGGGTCGCGATCCTGATCAAGAAGGCGGTCGCCGAAGGCACCGAGATGCCCGAGGATGTGGCGTTCTTCGTTGCCAAGAACGTGCGCGCCAACGTGCGCGAGCTCGAGGGCGCTCTGCGCAAGGTGCTGGCCTACAGCCGCTTCAGCCAGAAGGACATCAACATCAACCTGGCGCGCGAGGCGCTGAAGGACCTGCTGTCGATCCAGAACCGCCAGATCTCGGTGGAGAACATCCAGAAGATGGTCGCGGACTTCTACAAGATCAAGGTGGCCGACATGTACAGCAAGAAGCGGCCCGCATCGATCGCCCGGCCACGCCAGATCGCGATGTACCTGGCCAAGGAGCTGACGCAAAAGAGTCTGCCCGAGATCGGCGAGTTGTTCGGCGGACGCGACCACACCACGGTGCTGCACGCCGTGCGCAAGGTCGGCGGCGAGCGCGGCAAGAGCACCGAGCTGAACCAGCAGCTGCACGTGCTGGAGCAGACGTTGAAGGGGTGAGGCCTCACCCGGGCGCCTGGAAGGGCCTGCAATCGCCCGAAACCCGGGCAATCAGCGACGCAGTCATGGGACCCTCACGCCGACGACAACCATGGGGACAATTTCCGGACAACCACCGAGTCATCCACAGGCATGGACCCGACGACCGAGTTGTTCATGGAAGGCGGACCCGCCGCCCCAAGCCGATGCACAAGGTTGCCGCTGACGTAAGCCACGGCAAAGACAGGTGAAAATGGCGTTCTCCACAGTCGGCGGGCGCGCCTACTACAACGACCACGTTTAAGAGGAAGACATGATCGTCTTGAAAGCTCCGCAGCGCGCACTGCTCGGTGCGTTGCAGGCCGTGGCCGGAATCGTCGAGCGACGGCACACCTTGCCGATCCTGGCCAACGTGTTGCTGCGCAAGAGCGGGGCGTCGATCGAACTGACGACGAGTGATCTGGAGATCCAGGTGCGCACGCAGGCCGAGCTCGGCGGGGATGCCGGCAGCTATGCCACCACGGTGGGCGCGCGCAAGCTCATCGACATCCTGCGCAGCCTGCCCGACGACCAGGTGATCACGCTGTCGTCGGCGCAGAACAAGCTGATGCTGCAGGCGGGCAAGAGCCGCTTCACGCTACAGACGCTGCCGGCCGAGGACTTTCCACTGGTCAACGAGGCCAGCGACTACGGTCCGTCGTTCGCGGTGCCGCAGCAGACGCTGAAGCACCTGATCAACCAGGTGCATTTCGCGATGGCCGTGCACGACATTCGCTACTACCTGAACGGCATCCTGTTCGTCGCCGAAGGCAAGACGCTGACGCTGGTGGCCACCGATGGCCACCGCCTCGGGCTCGCGCAGGCGCAATTGGCCACCGAGATCCCGAAGCAGGAGGTGATCCTGCCGCGCAAGACCGTGCTCGAACTACAGCGCCTACTGCGCGACGAGGACACGCCGATCGAACTGCGCTTCGCCGGCAACCAGGCCAAGTTCGCCTTCAGCGGCATGGAGTTCGTCACCAAGCTCGTCGAGGGTAAGTTCCCCGACTACAACCGCGTGATCCCGAAGAACCACAAGAATGCCCTCGTACTCGGGCGCGAGCCGCTGCTGGCGAGCCTGCAGCGTGCCGCCATCATGACGAGCGAGAAGTTCAAAGGCGTGCGCGTCAACGTGGAGCCCGGCAACCTGCGCATCGCGGCGAGCAATGCCGAGCAGGAAGAGGCGAAGGAAGAGCTCGAGGTCGACTACAACGGCGACGCGATCGAGATCGGCTTCAACGTCACCTATCTGATCGACGCGCTGGCCAACCTGACCCAAGACATGGTCAAGCTCGAGCTGCAGGACAGCAACTCGAGCGCATTGATCACCGTGCCTGAGCAGGCGGGCTTCAAGTACGTGGTGATGCCGATGCGGATCTAGCCGCCTTGAGTGCGACTAGATCCGCTCCGCTGTGAGCGTTAGCACCCCCTGCCCCCGCCGAGCGCGGGTTCCATTCAGTTCGACGCCCCGAACCCGTTCCTGGCCCTCTTAGAAGTCATTGATGAGCGATTCCCCGAGTCCCGATCCCAGACCCGACAACTCCGGCTACGGCGAGGGCTCGATCCAGATCCTCGAGGGGCTCGAGGCCGTGCGCAAGCGGCCCGGCATGTACATCGGCGACACCTCCGATGGCACCGGCCTGCACCACCTGGTGTTCGAGGTGGTCGACAACTCGATCGACGAGGCGCTGGCTGGCTTCTGCGACGACATCGTCGTCACGATCCACACCGACAACTCCATATCGGTGATCGACAACGGGCGGGGCATCCCCACCGGCATCAAGATGGACGACAAGCACGAGCCCAAGCGCTCGGCTGCCGAGATCGCCCTGACCGAGCTGCACGCCGGCGGCAAGTTCAACCAGAACAGCTACAAGGTCTCGGGCGGTCTGCACGGCGTGGGGGTGTCGTGCGTCAATGCGCTGTCGAAGATGCTGCGCCTGACGGTCAAGCGCGACGGCCAGGCGCACTTCATGGAGTTCAAGCGCGGTGTGCCGCAGGAGCGGCTGCTCGAGCAGCGCGACGGTGTCGACGTATCGCCGATGCGGGTGATCGGCGACACCGAGAACCGAGGCACCGAGGTGCATTTCCTGCCCGACGACGAGATCTTCTCGAACATCGACTTCCACTACGACGTGCTGGCCAAGCGGCTGCGCGAGCTGTCGTTCCTCAACAACGGCGTGCGCATCCGGCTGGTCGACGAGCGCAATGCCAAGGAAGACAACTTCGCCTTCGCGGGCGGTGTGCGCGGCTTCGTCGAGTTCATCAACCAGGGCAAGCATGTCCTGCATCCGAACATCTTCCACGTCAACGGCGAGAAGCTGAGCGAGCAGAGCACGACCATCGGCGTCGAAGTGGCGATGCAGTGGAACGACGGCTACAACGAGACGGTGCTGGCCTTCACCAACAACATCCCGCAGCGCGACGGCGGCACCCACCTCACCGGCCTCAGGGCAGCGATGACGCGGGTGATCAACAAGTACATCGAGGACAACGAGTTGGCCAGGAAGGCCAAGGTCGAGATCAGCGGCGACGACATGCGCGAAGGCCTCGCCTGCGTGATCAGCGTCAAGGTGCCGGAGCCGAAGTTCTCCAGCCAGACCAAGGACAAGCTGGTCTCCAGCGAGGTGCGCGGCCCAGTGGAAGACGTGGTCAGCAAGGCGCTGGCGGACTGGCTGCTCGAGCACCCGCTCGACGCCAAGACGGTGTGCGGCAAGATCGTCGACGCCGCGCGCGCGCGCGAAGCCGCGCGCAAGGCCCGCGAGATGACGCGCCGCAAGGGCGTGCTCGACGGCATGGGCCTGCCCGGCAAGCTGGCCGACTGCCAGGAGAAAGATCCGGCGCTGTGCGAGATCTACATCGTCGAAGGCGACAGCGCCGGAGGCTCGGCCAAGCAGGGGCGCGATCGCAAGTTCCAGGCGATCCTGCCGCTGCGCGGCAAGATCCTCAACGTCGAGAAGGCGCGCTACGAAAAGCTACTGTCGAGCGAGGCGATCGTCACTCTGATCACGGCGCTGGGCACCGGCATCGGCGTCGAGGACTTCAACGTCGACAAACTGCGCTACCACCGCATCATCATCATGACCGACGCCGACGTCGACGGCGCCCACATCCGCACGCTGCTGCTGACGTTCTTCTACCGACAGATGCCGGTGCTGGTCGAGCGCGGCCATGTCTACATCGCGCAACCGCCGCTGTACAAGGTCAAGCTCGGCAGGCAGGAGCAGTACCTGAAGGACGATCCGGACCTCGACGCCTACATGCTGAAGGTCGCGCTGCAGGAGGCCAGCATCGAGCCGGGCGGCGGCAAGCCACCGATCAAGGGCCCGTCGCTTGAGGAACTGGCGCGCCAGTACGTGCTGGCCGAGAGCGTGATCGGGCGCCTGGCCAACTGGATGGACGGCGCGGCGCTGCGCGCGATCGCCGACGGGCTGGTGCTCGACCTCGACACCCCGGCCGCCGCCGAGGCCAGCGCCACAGCGCTGGCTGGCGCGCTGCACGACGCTCAGGTCACCACCGACGTCGACGCCCGCACCGACAAGCAGCTGTTGCGCATCAGCCGGCGCCAGCACGGCAACGTGAAGGCGAGCGTCATTACTCAGGACTTCGTGCACGGCGCCGACTACGAGGTGCTGGCGCGCGCGGGCGCCACCTTCAAGGGCCTGCTGACCCCCGATGCCGTGGTGGTGCGCGGCGAAGGCGAGCGCCGCAAGGAGCTGAAGGCGGGCGACTTCCGGGTCGCGATGGCCTGGCTGATGGGGCAGGCCGAAAGCCAGGTCGCGCGACAGCGCTACAAGGGCCTCGGCGAGATGAACCCCGAGCAGCTGTGGGAGACCACGATGGACCCGACGGTGCGTCGACTGTTGAAGGTGCAGATCGAAGATGCGATCGAGGCCGACCGCGTCTTCACCATGCTGATGGGCGACGAGGTCGAGCCGCGGCGCGATTTCATCGAGAGCAACGCACTGCGCGCCGCGAACATCGACGTTTGATGATGACGGTGGTGAATGTGAAATTGAAGACATCGGCAACGACGCACTGCGCGACAGTGCTGGCCGCGGCGCTCGCAGTGGCGCTGACGGGTTGCGGGCGCCAGGAAGGCCCCGCCGAGCAGGCGGGCAAGAAGATCGATCAAGCGGTGCGGGAAGCCGGCAAGAAGGTCGACACGGCCCTTGCCGCCGCCAGCGATGCCGCGACCAGCACGGGTGCCAGGGTCGAGGAGGCCGTGCAGCAGGCAGGCGAGAAGGTGGAAGCCGGCGCCAAACACGCCGCTGAATCGGTCAACAAGGCGGTCGACGCCACCGGCAAGGCCATCGAGAAGACGGGCGAGAAGATCCAGGACGCGGCCAGGAAGTAGCACCCCGGCGGCGCGGCCGGGCCGCTGGCTTCACGAGTCGGCGGTGAATCCGATCGCCTTGACCACCGGGCCCCAGCGTTCGGTGTCGGCCTTCAGCATGGCGCCGAGCTCCGCGGGCGTCGACGATTTCGCTTCGAGCCCCATCGTCTCCAGGCCCTCGATCACCTCGCGTTCGGCCAGCGCGGCGCGCAACGCGGCGTTGGCGCGTTGCACGACCTCGGGTGGCGATTTGGCCGGCAGGTAGAAGCCGAACCACTCGTTGAACGCCATGTCCTTGAGGCCTTGCTCGAGCAGCGTCGGCACGGTGGGCGCGAACTTGCTGCGCGCGGCACCGGTGGTGGCGAGCAGCCGACACTTGCCGGCGGCCACGTGCTGGATGAATTCGCCGACCGGCCCCGACACCGCCTGGATCTGGCCGCCGATCATCTCCAGGATCGCCGGCTGCGTGCCGCGGTAGGGCACGTGCTTGAGGTCGACGCCCGCCGAGCGGCCGATCAGCACGCCGATGAAGTGCGGCACCGCGCCGGCGCCGGGCGAGCCGAAGTTAGCCTGGTTCGGATTGGCCTTGCACCAGTCGAGAAACTCGGGGATGTTGCGTACCGCCGCCGGCACCGCCGGCCCCACTGCGAAGCCGAAATCGAACGTCGCGCCGAGCGACGCGGGCACCACGTCGGTGGCCGGGTCGTACTGCAGCTTCTTGTAGATGTGCGGGTAGACGCCCAGCATCGACATCGGGGTCTGCAGGATCTGCGAGCCATCGGGCGGCGCCGTCTTGAAGCTCTGCACCGCGATCTGGCCGCCGGCGCCGACTCGGTTCTCGACCACCACGCTCTTGCCGTAGCCCGGCGCCAGCTTGGTCGCGACGCGACGGCAGATGGTGTCGGAGGTGCCGCCGGGCGGGAAGCCGGTGACGACCTTGACGGTGTCGAACGGCGCGGCCTGCGCAAACGCGCGCTCGCCCACGGCGGCAAGCCACGTGGCGGCCGTTGCAGACAGCACGACGCCGCGGCGAGTGACGTTCATGGGTGTCTCCTTGAAAGTTCGCTTTGCGGCGAAGGGTAGCGGAAGTGCGGCTGGCATGGCACGTCTGCAGCGACAGTCGCCTCAACAGCTGTTTGATCACCCGCAGCGAGCGCGGCGAGCACGACTGCGCAAGGTGGCCAGGTGGTCGGCGACGACCAGCATTTCCGGCGCAGTGTTCATCGGTGGGTTCCTGGTGGACTGTGGGTCGGCGAGGGGCCCGCGCACGCAGGCGCGAGGCTCATTCGCCGTTGAAGCGCGGTTCGCGCCGCGCCGCCATCGCGGCGACGCCTTCGTGGAAGTCGGCGGTC
>Ga0335076_10004571_pt1 | contig 14018 bp, 11 predicted proteins | sample Lox_Sample_25_FD_206717 | JGI IMG/M metagenome (GOLD analysis project Ga0335076, IMG submission 206717) | Soil microbial communities from Loxahatchee National Wildlife Refuge, Florida, United States - Lox_Sample_2.5 | ecosystem: Environmental > Terrestrial > Soil > Wetlands | place: USA... | reverse complement strand
GCACCCCGAACGCCCGCCCCGCCTTGACATACATCAGCGCCTCGGTCAGCGCATCGGGCCCGTCGAAGTCAGCGGCCAGCCACCAGCACCTGTCGCCGTCCAGCAGCGGATAGACGCCGACGTGCGCATCGCCCTTCAGATGAGCAGCCAGCACATCGTTGGTCAGCGGCAGGTAGTCCCGCTTCTCATGAGGGATTCCGCGCTGCCATCCGCCGCGCACCGCCGGGAGCCAGCCCTTCCAGCCAGTACGGGAGTTCTCGATCCGGGTCGCATAGATGTCGGTACGCGCGCCGAACAGCGCCCGGAAGAACGCCACCTTCGCGGGATTGGGCGAGTCTTGATGGACCGGCCCCGGCGGCGCATCGAAGAAGCCGGCCTGCGCGGGGCCGGGCGGCGCGGCCTGCCGCGGGCTCAGCTCCAGCATCTTCAGCAGGCGCGTGTTCTCCGCCCGCAGCCGCGCCAGCTCCTCAGCCACAGCCGCGGGAATCTCAGACACGCCCAACACCCTATGCAACCCGCGGCCGTACAGCTGAGGTCAGGAGCGCCAGGCGGCAGCGGGTCTGACCGCAGGAGGATCTGAGGATATTCGGACTGTCTGTGGTGCCTGGCGCCAGGTTGGTGCTGTGAGGTTCATCTGGGGAGGTGGCCGCCATGACAGCGATGCGCGATGTGAAACGGGGGGCTGCCCTGGCTGCGGGCGCAGGCGGCCTGGTGGCGTGGGCGGAGGAATCGGGCCGCCGGGCCGGGGGACCGGCGCGGGGAGGGTTGCGGTTCGCGTTTTACGGGCGGGTGTCGACCGAGGACTGGCAGGACCCGGTGAAGTCGTGGGCACGGCAGCGGGAGCAGGCCGAGGCGCTGGTCCGCGGGCACGGGGTGATCGTGGCGGAGTTCTTCGATGCAGGGCAGAGCCGCACGGTGGCGTGGGGCCGGCGCCCGGAGGCTGCCGCGCTGATCGCTCAACTGACCGATCCCGGCCGGGGCTGGGACGCGATCGTGGTGGGGGAGTACGAGCGTGCGTTTTACGGGAGTCAGCACGCGGCGATGGCGCCGTTGTTCGAGCATCACGGCGTCCAGTTGTGGGCGCCGGAGGTGGGCGGGGTGGCGATGATCGGACGGGTCGGCGGCTGGATCAGGTGGACAACGATCGTGTGCGTAGCGTCCCTGGCGCTGACCGAGGGCACGTCTCCTAAATCCACATACGTCGGCTCGTTATGTTGCACAGGCAGCCTGGGTGGGTCGCTTCGCTCGTGTCGTTGCTGTCAATCGATGGGATAATGGTGGCTGCATTGGCCACTTTGCTTGCCGAGTTGGGGGCTGGCCGACGGGACGCATCGCTGCGCGGAGTTTGCTCGACTCCACGTCCTACGTGGGTTCTTCAGGGCTCGACGACCCGGCCCCGGCCTGACTCAGATTTGCGGCTGGCCGGTCTCGACGTTTCTCACGCTGCTCGCACGAGTTGCACGAGTTCGTGCCGTGACGTGGTGCCGGTCTTCGCGTAGGCGTTCGACAGGTGGAACGCGACCGTGCTGCGGGTCACGTACAGCTCGCGCGCGATCTGCGCGTAGCTGAGGCCTTCCAGCAGCAGCGTCACCACGTCCCGCTCACGATCCGACAACACAGCCAGCGGGTCGGCGGCCGCGGCGTCTGTAGCCGCCGGCAGAAGGCGCGGCGCGTACGCGCCCGCGCCGAGACGTCGAAGGGCCGCTTCGGCCTCCACGCGCGCTCGCTCCGCGGCCGGGTGCCTCTCGGCCGTCGCAGCGGTCGCGGCATCGGCCCGCGACAGCGCCTCGAACGACGCGATCCCCGCAAGCTCGCCCACCGCGAGCAGGGCGTCGGCGTTCGGCTCGCCGCGCGTGCCGGCGGCCAGGGCCCGCAGCCAGGCAATGGCCTGCTCGCGCCAGGGGCCTCCGTCCAGCGCGGCGAGGCGGCCGGCCCATTCGTCCACCGCGGTCGCGTCGCCCGCCCATGCGGCACCGATGCCATGTGTGACGAACCACAGGTACGGCATCGCGCCGTCCGCCTGTGCCAGGGGGTCGCCGAAGTCGGCGATGCGCTGCGCGCGCCAGCCCCGGCGCTCGCCATCGGTGCCCGCGAAGGCGAGAGCGGCAACATCTGCCATGTCACCGCAGTACACCGCGCCGGGCAGGGGTCCTGCGATCCGCGCCGCGCGGCTGCGCGCGATCGCCGGGCCGACCGGTTCGCCCGTCACGACCGCAGCCAGCGGTGTCACGGCGAGGGCGCCGGGGTGCGGCGCACCGAGCGGCGAAACGAGCGGCAGGCCCATGCTGATGGACGCGCGGCGCCATTCGCCCGCGATCCACTGCGCGAAGCCGAGCAGCGAGTGGACGACCCCTTCGCCGAAGCCGATCGTCCCGTCGCCGATCCGGGCAGCAACGAGCGAGAGGTCGTCGATCGCCTCGCGGCTCATTCCCGTCAGGGCATAGACCGTCCCTCGCCACGAGAGCCGCACCAGCCCTGCGGCCGACGCCGACAGCGTGACACGGTCGACGCCTCGTTCGGACTCGAAACCCCACAGGTCGCCTTCTCCGGTGAGCGACGACTGTGCCTGGCCGTAGGCGAAGGTAAGGGTGGCGTGCATCGCGGGATCCTGCACGGCCGACGCGCGGGCGGCCTCTAGGTCGGGCAGCGCCGTCCTGGGGTCGCGGCCGGTGGCCACGATCGACCAGCCGCGTAGCACCCGCGCGCGGTAGGCGTTGCGTGCAGGCATCGCGGCGATGGTGTCACCGGTGAGCGGATCGAGCAGCCGCGCGGCCCGCACCCAGTCCTTAGTGACGGCGAGCAGCTGCGCCGCGACTACCCGCCGCTGCGGGCTCTCCTCGGCGTCCGCCGCGACGTGCGCCACCTCGTCGAGATCGTGCGCGAGGATCGCCTCGAAGGCGGCGTCAAGCGAACGCCGCTCTGCTTCCTGCGGATCGGCGGAGGCCTGTGCCGCCTGTCGCAGGAACCGCGCGGCCTCACGATACTGCTGCCGTTCGTGCAGCCCGTCGGCGTGCGCCTCGAGGTCGCGAGCGATCCCCTCGTCGGGTATGGCTGCTGCCGCGACCCGGTGCAGCAGGCGGTCGCCGGCCGCCGGAAGCCGCGCGGCCGCCGCGGCGTGCAAGCTCCGGCGCTGCGCGAGAGGGATGCCGTCGTACACCGCCGCACGGATGACGGCGTGGAAGATCCGGATCCGCGGGACTGGTGCGGCCCGGTCGATCCGCACGAGTCCTTCATCGCTCAGCACGGCAATGGCGGCATCGGCATCACGCACTCCACCGATGGCCGCTGCGGCGCCGGTGGTGCTCCACGTGTCGCCGAGCACGGCTAGCGCGTGCAGCAGCCGGGCGGCGTCGGGGTCGAGCTGCGCGACGCGGGTATCCATACGCGCTGCGAGCTCCGTCGGCGCGGGCATTTCGCCGCGGGCTGCGAGCGCGGCCAGCTCCGGCGCCGGGTGCTCCCGCAGCAGCGCGCGGATGTGCAGCGGATTGCCGGCGGTATGCTCGCGCAGCCGCTCCGCGAGCTGCGGCGGGGCATCGGGCACCAGGGAGCCGACGAGCTCGGCGGCGGCCGCAGCGTTCAGCCCCGCAAGCCGGATGACGCGTCCTTCCGTATCGACGATGCGGCGCCAGGCGGCGTGGCGCCGATCCAGCGGCCGGAAGGCCGTTGCGACGAGCAGCCGGTCGCCCGCGGCACGCTGCACCAAGGCGGCGAGCGCGTCGGCCGAGTCGGGGTCGATCCACTGCAGGTCGTCGACTGCGAGCGCGACTGGCCCGGTGAGCTGCAGACGGTCGACGACGTCGCCAAGCATGTGCGCAGCCTGCAGGGTGTGCCGCGGCGCCGCGGCGCCCTCGGGCACGGCATCCCACTCCCGCAGCAGCTGCAGGCTCTCGTCCTGAGCGCTCTCCTCGCCCACGGCACGCAGGACATGGAATCCGCCGAGCCGCCCGGCGAGCTCGCGCAGCAGCGTGCTCTTGCCGTAGCCGGCCTCGCCCTCGAGACTCACGACGGCCGGCTCGCCGGCGCGCGCCGCCGCGACCGCGCCGTCGATCAGGGCTAGTGCGTCGTCTGGCCACCGCATGCGCTCGTCCGCCTCTCCGGCGCAAGACTGTCCATTTCGACCAGTCAGATCGGCCGCGCGTTGCTCCAAGGTGATGCTATCGGCCCGGCACGGTGCCGGCCCCGGCTAGGGAGCCCCGCATGAACCCGCTCAACATCGCCATCGGCTTCATTCCGCAGGCCGTCTTCGCGATACTCGTTAACTGGCTGCCCCTCGGCTGGGCGGCTGCCGCCGGCCTCGCCGTGGCGGTCGTGATCATCGCCGTCACCGCCGCCCGCGGCAGTGTCAAGATCCTGTCCGTCGTGCAGTTCGCCATCCTCGCCGTATTCACGGTGGTCGGCTTCACCGCCGGACCCGGCGCCGCGACGGCGTTCGAGCCCCACGCGCGTGGGGTGGCGAGCCTCGCCCTCGGCGCGTTCATCCTCGCAACGAGCTTCTCCTTCCCGTTCACCGTGCAGTTCGCCCGTCGCAACGTGCCACAGCAGTACTGGAAGAGCCCGCAGTTCCTCGGCGTCAACCGACGCATCAGCCTCGCGTGGGGGCTCGCCGTGCTCGCCATAGGCGTCGGCCACCTCGCGGCGGCTTATGTCGGCGGTGCCCCGGTACTCCACATCCTGCTCGACTGGGGCATCCCCGCCTACGCGGCCTACCGGGCTTACTCCGCCACCGAGCGCGCGATCGCCCAGAACGCCCGCCCGCGGCAGCCGGGCGGCGCGGATCGGCCGGCGGTGCCATCGGCTCACTGACCGGCGCCGGATCCACGACCAGATCAAGCACCAGGAGACACCATGACCACGAACACCACCGACATGGCGCTGGCTACCAGCGAGCTCGACCGCCACGGCACCGCCTCGCACGAGGTGTACACCGCCGGCTTTTACACCGGCGCCGGAGAGTGGGACTTCGCCGTCCGCATGATTCTCGGCAAGTCCTCCCGCGGCGGGTCCGACGTCGGGGAGGTGCTGGCCGCCGTGGCGTCGGTCCAGCCTGGCGACCGCGCCGGGTGGTTCGGCGCCTGGGTCGCGCTCGGCGAGCGCATATCAGCGGTCGCCGAGGCATCCGCCGCTGTCGGCCATCGCGTCAGCGCCGCGCGTGCGTACCTGCGCGCCGCGGACTACTTCGCGGTCGCCGTCAACTCGATCGACGGCCTCGACGGCTACACCACCAAGCTGCTTCCCGCCTTCCGCGCTCATCGCGCGGCGTGGGAGGGCTTCGTAGCGAACACCCACTGGCCCGTCGAGCGCGTCGACATCCCCTACGAGGGGTCGAGTATGCCGGGATGGTTCTTCCGCCCCGACGACTCCGGCGTGAAGCGCCCGGCCCTCGTCATGAACAACGGCAGCGACGGCTCGATCAGCGGATGCTGGTGCGAGGGCGCCGAGGGAGGTCTCGAGCGCGGCTACGACGTGCTGCTTTTCGACGGCCCCGGGCAGCAGTCGATGCTGTTCGAGCGGGACATCCCGTTCCGCTACGACTGGGAGAAGGTACTCACACCCGTAGTCGACTTCCTCCTCGCGCGTGACGACGTGGACGCCTCGAAGCTCGCCCTGTACGGCGTGAGCCAGGCCGGCTACTGGGTGGCGCGCACGCTCGCGTTCGAGAACCGCTTCGCAGCGGCCATCGCCGACGGCGGCGTGGTGAACGTGGGCAATACCTGGTTCAGCCACCTCCCGCCGCAGCTGCTCGATCTCTACCGCTCCGGAGACAAGGCCACCTTCGACCAGTACATGCGCCAGGCCATGGCCGCACCCGGGGCGGAGGCCGAGCGTGAGAACTGGGCGTTCCGAGCCCGTCCCTACGGCGTGGCGGGCTACTCGGCCGTGCTCGACGAGGTCGCCAAGTACGACGTGACGGACGTCGCGGGGCAGATAACGACACCGCTGTACATCACCGACCCGGACGGCGAGCAGTTTTTCTGCGGTCAGCCCGCCGAGCTCGCCGCCCTCGTGCCCGGCTCGACACTCGCGTGCTTCAGGCAGGAGGAAGGCGCGAGCTACCACTGCCAGCCGATGGCGCGCGAGCTCACCGAGCAGCGCATGTTCGACTGGCTCGACGAGCACATCGCCTGACACCGCCGCGTCGCCCCAAGCCCGGACAGGTTCGGGCGACGCGCACGCTTCGGAAGCGGAGCGCAGTCCCACCAAGATCCAGACCGCAAGCTGGCCGCCGACGCCCGTCCGCGCGCCGCGACCAGCGCCCCCGCCCGCGCCAACGAGGATTGCGCATGGGCCTGCGTCCGGGTTCAGTTGCACTGCCGATCAGGATGGCGAGGGCGGCCCTGTGTCGAGATTCCGGGTGCTACGTATCATGCCCGCGCCGTGCCGGTCGAGCGGGGCTGTGGCGAGGTGATCGTGACGACCAATCTCGTCCCTAACGGGGTAGTCGGCCGCTATAGGTTCTGGCGGGCGAGCCGATTCCTGGACCGGAATCTCCGCGGCCAATGTTCATGTGTCGGCTTTGACGTACTGCACGACGATGACGACCTGCCCGTCCGGGCTCTCCGTGACCGTGTACCAGATAGTCAAGCCATCCGACGGAAGATGGAGACGGTAGGCACCTGGCAGCGGATCTGCTTCGGGAAAAGGGTCGGCAAGCGCAGGGGCTGGCTCTTCGAGCAGATGAAAGATCGCCCTCTGGGCGGCGCTCCGAAGGGGCTGCGGCAGTCCTTCAAGCTCGTCCCAGGTTCTGTCCGGGAAGCGAAGGACTCGGTCACTCACTAATTCCCCACGCCTCCGCCAGTTCCTCGCGAGTGAAAGTGCGGCCTTCTGCGGAGTCTGACCGGATGCGCTTCAGGGCCTCGCGATCCCCGGCCTCACGCCGCAGGCGCCGGTTTTCGGCCCGGAGCGCGTCGAGTTCTGCCCGCGGGACCAGCACCATGTCTTCGGCGTGTGCGGTCATGTGAACTCCTCAGCATCACGAGGGTTGTTCGCCTCCGAGTCTACTCATCATGCGTCGCCCGACTCATCAGCGATCCTTTGGGCCCCTGTTGTCGTGCGTCGCCGCCGGGTGGTTTTAGTGGGCGAGCAGGGCGATGTGCTCGGGGCGCCATGATGACAGTTAGGTTGGTGGCTGTGGACGGCACGTCCGGGAAGGTCGCAGCGTCCACCACGAGATCGGCCAAAGCGGCAAGTGCTGGAACCCGCATCCCAGACCCCGCCCCGGGACCCGGTTCACCGGCCGGCGAAGAAGTCGAGGTAGGCCCGGGCCAGAGCGGCCGGGTTTTCCAGCGCGATGTTGTGGCCGGACGCGGGGATGACGGCTTCGCGGACGTCGGAGGCGACGTTTGCGAGCTGCCTGGATACCTGGTCCCCGAGATACGCCTGAGCGCCGACGGCCAGGACCGGGCAGCTGATCGGGTCGGCGTAATGCGGGCGGTTCTGCTCGGCGTCGACCTGGCGGGCGCGGTACATCTCAAGGATGGCCCTGGTCCCGCCTGGCTGCTCGACCGAGTGCACGATCTCGTCGATGTCATCTTCGGACAGGGCGCTGGGGTCCCACATCTGGCGCCTGGCGAAGTAGGTCCAGAACTGCCGTTCCCGCCCGGCCAGCAGCAACTCGGGGAGGTTCGGCAGGGTGAAGAAGGCGAAGTGCCAGCCGGTGCGGCCGTCGTCGGGGGCGAGCGAGGGGTCGGGTTCGCTGGCCGGCAATCCGGGCAGCAGCGTCTCCTGGAACACCAGCTGCTGCACCCGGGGCCGGTGGAAGGCGGCGACGGCGTAGGCGATGGCCGCGCCCCAGTCCTCGCCGGCTACGCGGAACTCCTCGAAGCCCAGGCGGGTGGCCAGCTCGGCGACGTCACCGGCCATGGTGGCGGTGTCGTAGCCGGCCGGGGGCCGCTGGGAGCCGCCGAAGCCACGGTTGTCGACCGCGACCACGGTGTAGTGCGGGGTCAGTAGCGGCACCACGTGGCGCCAGTAGGCCATGGTCTTCGGCACGCCGTGCAGCAAGAACACCGGCTCGCCGGCGCCGCCGATGGCATAGTGGATTTCCACGCCGTTGACCGTGGGCTTGCCGTGCGCGAGCCGGGCGCCGGCGTGGTCAGCAAGGGTGATCGGATCTGTCATGCGTCGAGGCTGTTCTTGTAGAGCCAGTCCAGGCACGCTTGGGCGACGTCGCGCCAGCCGTGGTCGATGGTCAGCGAGTGCCCGCGGTCGGGGAACTCGAACAGGTCGCTGACCGCGTGCGAGTGGCGGTACTGCTTGAGCGTGGATTTGGTGATGGCTTCGGGGACCGTGTGGTCCTGGCCGCCCATGATGAGCAGCAGCGGGCCGCGGTTGTCGATGGTGGTGTTGACCTTGGCCGGGGAGTGCAGGGAGAAGTTGGCCGCGGCGGCCTCGAACAGGGGGCGGCCTGGCGCCGGGATGGCCCATTGCTGGTACAGGGCGTCGGATTCGCCGGGGTCGATGGCGTTGCCGAAGCTGTAGCGGAACTGCTCGGCGGTCAGGGAGACCGCCAGGTGCTTGTTGGCGGGGTTGCGGAACACCGGCAGGGTGGACCGTAGCGAGGATAGGGGCAGCGGCAGCACTCCTTTGATCTGGGCTGCGTCGATGGCGATGGCGGCTGCCGCGAGGTTCTGGCCGAGTAGTTTCTCGGCGATCATGCCTCCGAAGGAGTGGCCGATCAGGATGGGCTTGGCTGGCAGGCCCGCGATGATCGCCGCGTAGTGGCTGGTCACGTCGTCGATCCCGTGGTTTGCGATGCTGCCGGGGTTCGCGCGGGCCGCCTGGACCGTGTCGGGTACGCCGGGCCAGCCGGGTGCCATGGCCTGGTACCCGGCGGCCTCGAACATGCCGGCCCATTCGGTCCACGACAGGTGGTGCAGCCAGAGGCCGTGGATGAAGATGACCGGTGTCGGTGTGTCAGTCATGTGCTTGTCCCTTCTCTTTGCGTCCCCGGGCTGCCAGATGGGGTGAGGCCGCCGCCGATAGTGATATCCGTGCTGCCGGCGTTGCGGCCGTCGGCCAGGATGAGAACCCAGGTCGGCGACCTCCTCCGGCCGTATGAACCGGCCGGTGACCATCTGGTACGCGGCCCGGCTCTGCACAGCGTGGGAACTGGCGCCGTTCGCGTGGCTGACCGGCTTGTCAAGCTCATCGGAGGACTCAGCGTCCCCGCGGTGACATCCACGCCCTCGGCGGCAAGCCTGCGCGTGACCGCCAGCCCGATTCCCCGGCTGGCTGCGGTGACGACCGCCGTCCACCTGTTCAGCCGCAGATCCATGATGTCCTCCTTTCGCCGCTAGCCGCGTCCCACGCTCAGGCGGCGTGCACGCTGTCCGGGAGGTACCCGATCTGCTTCAGGAGTCCGAACTGGTCCTGGAGCGTCAGGATCTCGGTGACCTTGCCGCCGGTGAAGTGCCAGATCGCCGTGTCGCGTACCTCGACCGGCTTGCCGGTCGCCGCCACGCCGCCGTACGGGCCGGTATGTGTCCCGCGCCAGATGAGGGTCACGGCCAGCTTGTCTCCCGAGACGAACATGTCTTGGATGCTCGTAGTCAGATCGGGGAAGCCGGCCAGCCGGTCGCGGATCCTGCCGACCGGCCCGGCCACGCCGACCCGGACGCCGTTGGTCCGCACATCCTCGCTGAAGATGACCCCGGCCATCGCGAGATCTCCGGTCCATCCCTCGGTGAACCACCGCCGCGCTACCTGCATGTACCGCTCGCTAGCATCCACCTCGGCCGGGCTCGTCATGACTTCTCCTCTGGCCTCGTCCGGTTATCCGACAGGCACGTATCAAGGCTTGCCCGCGGCACCCGGCCCGCGCTTGTGTCACGTGACTGAATTTCGGCGGCCGGGTATTCCGGGCGAGCCGGTCGCGGCGGTCAGCCAGGACACGCTGCGGCGGGCCCGGAGTGTCGACGCGCTGGCGAGCGAGCTGGGGGATGATTGGAAGCGAACAACGCTAGAGGGTGGTTGTGGTTGCGATTGAGCACGTAAGGCCGGGCGTTTCATTGGTACCTGAGCGACGGCGGTTCGGTTCGCCCGGTTCACGGCTGCTCGGCCGTGAGGCCGAGACCGCGATGCTCGATCGGCTCGTCGCCCGGATTCCCGAGCGAGGCGGGGCGCTTGTTGTGCGCGGCGATCTTGGCATCGGCAAGACAGCGCTGCTGGCGGTCGCGTCGGCCGCGGCGAGCTCGCAGGGTGTGCCGGTGTTGCGCACGGCCGGGGCGCAATCAGAGATCGGCCTCGCGTTCGCGGGATTGCATCAGCTGCTGCGTCCGGTGCTGGCGCGGCTCGATCGGCTGCCGGGACCACAGCGTGACGCGCTGTCGGCTGCGTTCGGGGCGGCCGATGTCCCAGCCCCGGACCCGTTCCTGATCGCGCTTGCGGCGCTGAACCTTCTCGCCGACGCCGCAGAGCACGTGCCTTTGCTTCTGGTCGTCGATGAGACGCAATGGCTTGACCCGCCGACGGCGAGCGCTCTGGCGTTCATCGCCCGTCGCGTGGATGCAGAGCCGATCGCCATGCTGTTCGCGTTGCGGGACGGGGCCGCTAGCCCGCTCGACGGCGCGGGACTGCCAGAGCTACGCCTCGGCGGTCTGGACGACAAGGCCGCCAGCGAGCTGGTGGACGTGTCGGCGGCGGGCCTCACGCCGAGCCTGCGGCGGCGAGTCCTGCAGATCGCGGCTGGCAACCCGCTCGCGTTGCTGGAGCTTCCGGCCGCGCTGCGGCTCGACGACGCCCGGATCGAGGGACTGTCGTCGGGTACGGTGTCGCTGACCTCCAGGCTCGAGCGTGCGTTCGCCGCGCAGCTGTCCGGACTGCCGGCGCAAACGCGCGACCTCCTGCTCTGCGCCGCCGCCGACGAACGTGCCTCGGCTGCGGAGTTGCTGGCCGCCGCGTCGTTGCTCCGCGGGGCTGAGGTTCGGCTTGATGCGGCGGCTCCGGCGGAGCGTGCCGGACTGGCGAGCATCGTCGATGGATCGGTCATCTTCCGTCACCCGCTGGTTCGCTCGGCGATTTACCAGCCCGCGAGCGCCGGGCGCCGGCGCCAGGTGCACGCCGCCCTGGCGGCCGTGCTCACCGATGAGCCGGACCGGCGCATGTGGCACGTGGCTGCGTCGGCGGCCGGGCCCGATGAGACCATTGCCTGCGAAGTCGAGTTGCTGTCGACTCGGCTTGCCGGTCGCGGTGCGATCGGCGTGGCTGTCGCCGCCGCCAGACGCGCGGCGGTCCTGAGCGGGGATTCCGCGCGGCGATGCTCGCGGCTGCTGAGGGCAGCCGAGCTGGCGTTCGAGGCAGGCGAGCCGGACGTGCTGCTACGCCTGGTGCGCGAGGCCGAGCAGCTGAATCCGGACGGTGAGCAACGCGCGCGATTGACGTGGCTGCGTAATTCGTTCGCGGACACTGTTCCCGGCGATCAGGGCCAGATGCGGTCGCTCGTGGACGCGGCTGAGCTGGCCGCTGATGCCGGGAACAGCGACCTCGCGCTTCACCTGCTGTTCGGCGCCGCGCTTCGGTGCTGGCGTTCGGACCTCGGGGAGCCTGCCCGCGATCGCGTGGCGGTCGCAGTCGAGCGGCTGCCGGTGCCGCAGACGCATCCGCGCCGCGTTGCGACCCTGGCCATGACAGGACCTGTTCGCTGGGGCCCGGTTGTGTCTGAGCGGCTGGCAGTAATCGAAGTATCGGCAGATGAGCTGACCGCTGACGAGGCGTACCTGGCGGGCATGGCGGCACGCGCGATCGGCGACCACGATGTCGCGGTCAGGTTCTTGGAGAGCGCGACGACGAAGCTGCGCACGCAGGGCCGGCTGGGTGCCCTGGTGCAGGTGCTGGTGATGCGGGGATGGGTGGCGATCGCCCTGGGCCGCTGGGCTTCGGCTGAGATGCTGGTCGAGGAGTCCGGCCGGCTCGCCTCAGAGATCGGGCAGTCTTGGTGGCGGACAGGCTCGTTGATCGCGAGCGCCACCCTTCATGGCCTGCGGGGTGAGACAGAGACCGCCGAGCGGCTGGCCGCCGAGGCTGAGAAGACGGCGATACCGCAAGGCCTGAACGATCTCATCTGCATGATCGCGTTCGCCCGCGGCGTGACCTGGCTGGGAGCGGGGCGGCCTGCGGTAGCGCTGGAGCATCTCACCCGGGTCTTCGACCGGAACGATCCGGCGTTTCACGAGGCGGCCCGCTTCATGTCGATTACCTATCTTGCGGATGCGGCCTGGCAAAGCGGACAGCGCCACGTCGCGGTCCCGATTCTGGCTGAACTGGAAACGCTCGCGGAGAACACGCCCTCGCCGACGCTGCACGCCGGCCTGGTGTACGCCCGTCCCGTTCTAGCCCTCGATGACGCGGCTGAGCGGCTGTACCATGCGGCGCTGGGGAGCGGTCTGAGGCACCACCCGTTCGATCACGCGCGGCTGCAGCTCGCCTACGGGGCCTGGCTTCGCCGTCAGCGGCGCGTCAGCGAGTCTCGCGGGCCGCTGCGGGCCGCGCGACAAGTGTTCGATGCACTGGCCTGCGTCCCCTGGGGGGAACGCGCGCGTCAGGAGCTGCGTGCATCTGGCGACAAGAGCGGAGGGCAAATTCCAGCTGCGCGTGATCGGCTGTCGGCTCAGGAGCTTCAGATCGCCCAGATGGCGGCGACTGGGATGACGAACCGCGAAATCGGCCAGCAGCTTTACCTCTCACCCCGGACGGTTGGATCGCACCTGTACCGGCTGTTCCCGAAGCTGGGAATCACGTCGCGCAACGAGCTCACCGGTGCCCTCGGCGCGGCGCTCGAAGCCCCGGCGACGTAGCAATCGCGGTCCACGGTCGCGACTGCCCGTCGCTGGGCTCGCCAAGACGTTGCCGTCGGCGCTAGCCGCCGTCACCGCGCTGCGGTCTCGTCGCTTGGGCCATGGTCGGCGCGGTTGAGTCGAGTGACCGAAGCGGCCGCGGGCGAAAGATAAGACGATCGCTTACAGAAGCAGACAGACGCGAACGCCGACGGCCCCCGGCCGCGTTCCTGGGACGGCCGCGCGATTCACTATCGGCTGGAGGTAATGGCGTGAGGCCAGCGAGCACCTCTGGAGGAGGCGTTCCGCCAATAACCAGGTCGGCGTGGGCGCCGTTCCGTCACCGGTTGTTCGCCGCGATGTGGGGTGCACAGTTCGTCAGCAATGTCGGCGGCTGGATGCAGACGGTGGGCGCGCAGTGGCTGATGCTGACGCTGACCGGTTCTGCGACGTACGTCGCCCTGGTTCAGACCGCCGCGAGCCTGCCCATCGTGTTGTTCGCCGTGGCCGCCGGCACGATCGGCGACCTGGTGGACAGGCGACGTTTCCTGCTGATCACGCAGACGATGATGCTACTGGCCGCGACCGCGCTCGGCTTGCTGGCGATCGCCGGGCTGGTCTCGCCATGGCTGCTGCTGGCGCTGATTTTCGCCGTCGGGACCGGCCAGGCACTGACCTCGCCGACCTGGCAGACATTGCAGCCTGAGCTCGTCGCGCCGGCCGAACGGTCTCAGACGATCTCACTCGGTGCGGTGAACCAGAACCTGGCCCGGGCGGTCGGCCCGGCGATCGGCGGGCTCGTGCTCGCGGCGACTAGCACGGGCACGGTCTTCCTGATCAACGCCGCGACCTTCCTGGCTGTCCTGGCGGTCATCGCGTGGTGGCGCAGCACTCCGCCGGCCCACGCGCTGCCGCGTGAGCATGCTGGTGAGGCGATCCGGGCCGGCGGCCGGTACGTCGCGGCCAGCCCGGCGCTGCGCGTCATCTTGCTGCGGGCCGGGCTGTTCATCTTCTTCGCCAGCTCGATCTGGGCCTTGCTGCCGCTGACCGCCCGCTCGCAGCTGCACCTCGGTTCGGGCGGGTACGGGCTGCTGCTGGGCTGCGTGGGGGTGGGCGCCGTCGCGGGGGCAGCCGTGCTGCCGCCGCTGCGCGCCCGGCTTACCCCTGGCTCGCAGCTGACCGCGGGCTCGCTCGGGCTCGCCTGCGTAGCACTTGTCCTGGGCTACGTCCATGTCGCCGCCGCGGCTG
>Ga0335076_10004570_pt1 | contig 14018 bp, 9 predicted proteins | sample Lox_Sample_25_FD_206717 | JGI IMG/M metagenome (GOLD analysis project Ga0335076, IMG submission 206717) | Soil microbial communities from Loxahatchee National Wildlife Refuge, Florida, United States - Lox_Sample_2.5 | ecosystem: Environmental > Terrestrial > Soil > Wetlands | place: USA: Florida... | reverse complement strand
TGGCCGCGAGCCTCAGCTACCTCGACGGGCGCCACGGCGAGCAGCTCGCGCGCACCAACGAGCTGCTCGGCTACTTCCTGCAGGCCTCGCAGAAGCGGTGACGAGCATGCGAACCCTCAGCTCGACACTCGCGCTCGGACTTGCCTTTGGCCTCTCGTCGCCGCTCGCGGCCCAGCAGCCGAGCCGGCAGCCGAAGCCCTCGCCGCAGCCGCCGTCGCAGGCGCAGACGCCGCCTCGGCCACAGGGCGCGCGCGAGGGCCTCGAGACGCTCGAGGCCCGGCTCGACCGCGCCGTCGACCACGTCAGCCTGCCGCACGCGGCCCGATTGCTCGGCCGCGCGGAGCTGGCGCGCGGCTACCGGCTCCCCGGCTACGGTCTCGTGCTCGTGCTCACGCCGCGGGCGCTGCCGGGCGGCGAAGGCCGCGCCTACACCATCGACAGCCGCGCCCCGAGGCCACGGCGGGTCCAGGTCGAGCCGAGGCCGCGAAGCGGAGCCGAGACCGTGGTCGTGAACGTCGACGACAGCGACGGCCTCGAGACCTTCGAGCGCCAGGTGCTGGTGCTGCAGCACGAAACCGAGGCCGCCCGCGTGGCCGCCGAGGAGGAGATGGACCGCATGGCGTACGCGATGCGGGTGCGGAACGCGCCGCCTCTGCCCGGCGAAGCGGCGGCGGCGCCAGGGTTGCCCGCCGGGCCGTTGCCCCCGGACGCGCCTCCCGCACCGGCGCCTCCGGAAGCGCCCGCTCCGCCGGCGCCGCCCTCGCCCGTAGCGGCGCCCGCACCCGCCGCGATGCCCTCGCCCGCCGCGGAGCCCGCGCCCCCGCCCCTGCCGATGTGGAAGACGACGCCGCCTCCCTGGAAGTACTGGTTCGAGGTGGGCGGCCCGACCGAGACGCGCGCGCCCGAGGCCGTGATCGCCGACGTGCGGGCGTCGCTCGTCGAGACGCTGGCGGCGACGGACGCCGTCGCGCTCTCGGGACTCGCCGCGGACGAGCGCGTCACCGTGGCGGTGGACTTCGTGGCCGGCGGCCCGTTCGTCGCGAACGCGCGTCCGACCCACACGCTGCTCGTCAGCCTTCGGGCCCGGGACGTGGCCGCGCGCGCCAAGGGCGCGATCAGCGCCGAGGAGCTGCGCCGCCGCGTCGAGGTCAGCGAATACTAGCCGGGGCGTGCTGCGCCGCACCCCCCGGTTCGCTTCGCGGGAGTGGTATCCCGGTTCGCTCGCCGTCCGCTGCTCGCTACCGAAGCAGCAGCGCCAGCGTGAAGAGCGCGAGCGTGCCGTCACAGATGGCGAAGAGCAGGTACGAGGACGGCGAGCCGTTGAAGAAGTGGTCCACGACGAAGGTGAGCGCTCCGGCGCTCTTGGCGAAGACGCCCGCCCACCAGAAGTAGCCGCGCCGCGCCGCGGTGTCGCCGGCCGCCCAGAAGTAGCCGCCGGCCAGCGTCAGCGTGAAGACGCCGTTGAGCCACGCGTTGACGAGAGGCACGGGCGCCGGCGCGCCGAAGAGGCGCGCGATCTCGGGAGCCGCCGCCAGCATCGACAGCCCCAGCAAGAGATCGTAGATGCCCGAGACGAGCGCCAAGCCGCGCAGCTTCACCGGGCTATACTAGCCCGCTCCCGAGCCCGACCGAGATCCATGCGCCACGTCCGCCGCCGCTTCGGGAAGCTCCTGCTCGGCGCGGCCATCGCCCTGGTCGCGACGGGTGCGTGCGGCCATCGCGGCGACCCGCTGCCGCCGAAGCGGCACACGCCGCCGCCGCTCTCGGAGTTCCGGCTCGCGCAGCGCGGCGCGACCCTCGAGATGTCGGTGCTCGCGCCCGCCGCCTCGGTGGACGGCCTGCCCTACGACAGCGTGGCGGTCGAGTTTCTCTACGTCGAGGGAGCGAAGGACCTGGAGAAAGTCGGCTCCAAGCGCCAGCTCGAGGCCGAGCCGCGCCAGCGCGTCGTCGAGACGCTGCCGCTGCCGGCGCCTGGGGCGATGGCGCGCGCTGCCGCGCGCGGCGTCTTCGGCAAGGAGCGCGGGCCGCGCACGCTGATCATGGCGCTGGTGACCCAGCCCGAGGTGCCCGCTCCCCGAGAGCTCGCGGCGAGCCTGACGGAGCAAGGCGTCGAGCTCGCGTGGGCGGGGGACCTTCCGGCGCACGCCGACGCGACGGTGCCGCCGCCCCGCATTCCGGGCATGACGGTGGCGCGGCCGGCGTCGGGCGCGACCGCGCCTGTCCCAGGCTCGTCGGCCTCGCCGCCAGGGCCCTCGGCGCAGGGGCCGCCCGCTGCACCGCAAGCCGAGGCCGCGAAGCCGGACGGCGGCAAACCCGCGGCCGACACACCCGGAGCCGACAAGCCCGCGAGCGAGAAAGGCGAGAAGAAGAAGGACGAGCCGCTCGTCGGCTTCCTGGTCTACCGCCGCGCCGGCAGCGCCGCCTACGCCGCGCCGCTCACGCCGCGACTGCACGAGGCGAAAGGCCTCAAAGACACGACCGCGCCCGAGGGCCAGAAGGTCTGCTACGTCGTCCGCGCGGTGGCCTCGCACGAGCCGCTCGTGGAGAGCGCCGCCTCCAACGAGGCCTGCCTCGACGTGCGCGACATCGCGGCGCCCGCGGTCCCCACCGGTCTCGCGGTGCTGCCTCGCGAACGCGGCCTCGAGCTCGTCTGGACGCCCAACGCCGAGGAGGACCTCGCGCTCTACCGCGTCTACCGCGCGGGGCCCGGCGAGGCCAGGAAGCGCCTCGCCGAGGTGGAGGCCGGACTGGCCACCTGGACCGACACCAACGCGAAGCCGGGCGTGACCTACCGGTACACGCTCACGGCCGTGGACCGCTCGGGCAACGAGAGCCCGGAGACGGCGGCCGTCGAGGCGAACCGGGAGTGAAGCAACATCGTCACGGCTCCGGGATATCATCTCGAAAGAGGCGGAGGAGGGCTCGAGCGCCCAGGGCCTCGGAGGCAGGAATCATGAAGATCTTTCTCGACACCGCCAGCCTGGCGGAGATCCGGGAGGCCGCGACGCTCGGCGTCGTGGACGGCATCACCACCAACCCGAGCCTGCTCGCGAAGGAGAAGGGCGACCCCGAGGAGATCCTGGTCGAGATCTGCAAGACGATCGACGGCCCGATCTCGGGCGAGGTGGTCGCGACCGACGCCGACGGCATGGTGCGCGAGGGCCGCCACCTGGCCTCGCTGCACAAGAACATCGTGGTGAAGTGCCCGTGCACGACCGAAGGGCTCAAGGCCACCAAGGTTCTCACCGCCGAGGGCAAGCGCGTCAACATGACGCTGATCTTCAGCCCGACGCAGGCTCTGCTCGCCGCCAAGGCCGGCGCGCGCTTCGTGTCGCCCTTCGTCGGCCGTCTCGACGACATCGCGACGCCGGGGATGGAGCTCGTCTCCGACATCGTCCAGATCCTCGACCACTACGACTTCGACTGCCAGGTGCTCGCGGCCAGCCTGCGCGGTCCGATGCACGTCGTCGAAGCGGCGAAGATGGGAGCCGACATCGGCACGATGCCGATGAGCGTCTTCGTCTCGCTGATCAAGCACCCGCTGACCGACATCGGGCTCAAGAAGTTCCTCGACGACTGGGAGAAGGTGAAGGCCACGATGGGCGCCAAGGCCGGGGCGCGCTAGGAGCCGCGATGCCGATCTACGAGTACGCCTGCAACGGCTGCGGCAGCCGCTTCGAGAAGCTGGTGCGCCGCTTCGCCGAGGAGGTGGCCTGCCCCTCCTGCGCGAGCGAGGCGGTCGACAAGCAGCTTTCGGTGTTCGCCGTCGGCGGCGGGAGCTCCGCCGCCGCGGCCGACGTCTCCTGCGGCGCGCCCGCGTGCGGCGCGGGAGCTTGCGGCAGCGGGGCCTGCGGCTTGCCGAACTAGCCCGCGCATGAGCTCCCCGCTCGACGACCTGCGCGAGCGCACGCGCCGCGCCGAGGCCGGCGGGGGAGACGAGCGCCGCGAGCGCCAGCACCGCGAGGGCAAGCTCACCGCGCGCGAGCGCATCGAGCTCTTGCTCGACGACGGAAGCTTCGAGGAGCTCGACAAGCTGGTCGAGCACCGCTGCCTCGACTTCGGCATGTCCGAGCAGAAGGTGCCGGGCGACGGCGTCGTCTCGGGCTACGGCCGGATCGACGGCCGGCTGGTCTACGCCTTCGCCCAGGACTTCACCGTGTTCGGCGGCAGCCTGTCCGAGACCAACGCCCGCAAGATCTGCAAGGTGATGGACCTGGCGCTCAAGACCGGCGCGCCGGTGATCGGGCTCAACGACTCGGGCGGCGCGCGGATCCAGGAAGGAGTCGCCTCGCTCGGCGGCTACGCCGAGATCTTCCTGCGCAACACGCTCGCCTCGGGCGTCGTGCCGCAGATCTCCGCGATCATGGGCCCGTGCGCGGGCGGCGCCGTCTACAGCCCCGCCATCACCGACTTCAACGTGATGGTGAAGGACAGCTCCTACATGTTCGTCACCGGCCCCGACGTGATCCGCACCGTCACCCACGAGCAGGTGACGAAGGAAGAGCTGGGCGGGGCGATGACCCACAACGCCCGCTCGGGCGTCGCGCACTTCGCGGTCGAGGACGACCGCGCCTGCCTGCTGCTGATCCGCGAGCTGCTGTCCTACCTGCCGTCCAACAACCTCGAGGAGCCTCCCGTCCACGCGAGCGACGACCCGGTCGAGCGCGAGGACGAAGCGCTCGAGACGCTGGTGCCCGCTGAGCCGAACCGGCCCTACGACATGAAGCAGCTGCTGCGCGCCGTGGTGGACGAAGGGCGCTTCCTGGAGGTGCACGAGCACTTCGCGCCGAACGTGGTGGTGGGCTTCGCGCGCTTCGCGAGCCGGGCGGTCGGGATCGTGGCCAATCAACCCGCGGTGCTCGCCGGCTGCCTCGACATCGACGCCTCGGTGAAGGCCGCGCGCTTCGTGCGCTTCTGCGACGCCTTCAACCTGCCGCTCGTCGTGTTCGAGGACGTGCCGGGCTTCCTTCCGGGGACCGGCCAGGAGTACGGCGGGATCATCCGTCACGGCGCGAAGCTGCTCTATGCGTTCGCCGAAGCGACCGTGCCCAAGGTCACGGTGATCACGCGCAAGGCCTACGGCGGCGCCTACTGCGTGATGGCGAGCAAGCACATCCGGACCGACGTCAACTACGCCTGGCCGCAGGCCGAGATCGCGGTGATGGGCCCCGAGGGGGCGGTCGGCGTGCTCTACCGGCGGGAGCTCCAGGCCGCGAGCGATCCCGAGGCGCTGCGGCGCGAGAAGATCGCAGAGTTTCGCGAGAAGTTCGCGAACCCGTACGTGGCCGCCGACCGCGGCTTCGTGGACGAGGTGATCGAGCCGCGCCAGACGCGTCGCAAGATCGTCGCCGGGCTCGAGATGGCGCGCAGCAAGCGCGACCGCAACCCGCCGAAGAAGCACGGGAACATCCCGCTTTGACGCAGAGACGCTTCTCGAAGCTCTTGATCGCGAACCGGGGCGAGATCGCGGTGCGCGTGATCCGCGCCTGCCGCGAGCTCGGGATCCGCCCGGTGGCCGTCTTCTCGGAGGCCGACCGCGACGCGCTCCACGTGCGGCTCGCCGACGAGGCGCTTGCAATCGGCCCCGCGCCCTCGCGCGAGTCGTACCTGCGGATCGACCGCGTGCTCGAGGCGGCGCGCGCGAGCGGCGCCGACGCCGTCCACCCCGGCTACGGCTTCCTGGCGGAGAACCCCGAGTTCGCGCGCGCCTGCGAGGCGGCGGGCATCGCTTTCGTCGGCCCGCGCAGCGAGACGATCGCGCTCATGGGCGAGAAAACCTCGGCGCGCCGCGAGGCGAAGGCGGCGGGCGTGCCGATCGTGCCGGGGACGCTCGCGCCGACCGCCGAGCTCGGGGAGCTCGCGCGCGAGGCCGAGGCGATCGGATACCCGGTGATGCTGAAGGCCGCGGGCGGCGGCGGCGGCAAGGGCTTGCGGCTCGTGGCGAGCGCGCAGGAGCTGGAGCGCGCTGCCGAGCGGGCGCGCTCCGAAGCCGCGGGTGCCTTCGGCGACGACCGCGTCTACCTGGAGAAGGCGCTCGAGCGGCCCCGCCACATCGAGATCCAGGTGCTGGCCGACGCGCACGGCAATGCCGTCCACCTCTTCGAGCGCGAGTGCTCGATCCAGCGCCGGCACCAGAAGGTGATCGAGGAGAGCCCGTCGCCGTTCGTGACGCCGGCGCTGCGTGAGCGGATGGGCGCGCTCGCGCTCGCTCTCGTCCGGCGCGTGGGCTACCGCAACGCCGGCACGCTGGAGTTCCTCGTGGACGCCTCTGGGGAGCCGTATTTCCTGGAGATGAACACGCGGCTCCAGGTCGAGCACCCGGTGACCGAGATGGTGACCGGCGTCGACCTGGTGCGCGAGCAGATCCGGATCGCGGAAGGCGAGCCGCTCGCGCTCAGGCAGTCCGAGCTCGCTCTGCGCGGCCACGCCATCGAGTGCCGCGTCTACGCCGAGGACCCGGAGCGCGGGTTCCTGCCGAGCCCGGGCCGCATCACCGCGCTGCGGGCGCCGGGCGGCCCCGGCGTGCGCGACGACACCGGCGTCTTCGAGGGCGGCCTGGTCCAGGTCCACTACGACCCGCTCGTCTCGAAGCTCGCGGTCTGGGCCGAGAGCCGCCCGGCGGCGATCGCGCGGATGCGCCGTGCGGTCGCCGAGTACCGGCTGCTCGGGATCCGCACCACGCTGCCGTTTTTCGAGCGCGTGCTCCGGCACCCGGCGTTCGTGGCAGGCGATCTCGACACCGGCTTCGTGGCGCGGCTCCTCGAAGAGGGAGCCCGCGAGGCCCCACCCGTCGACGTCGCGATCGCGGCCGCGGCCATCTTCGCCTACGAGGAGCGCCGCCGCGGTCGTGACCGGACGGCCGAACCCAGGGTCGCGCCCTCGGCCTGGAGCGCCGCCGCCCGGCGCGAAGCCCTGAGCGCGCGCATCGGGACGCGCGGATGATCTTCGACGCGAGCGCCACCGACGGCCGCACGGTGCGCGTCGAGGTGCGGGGCGGCGCGGGACGCTATACGCTCCGGCTCGACGGCCGGCCGCTGCAGGTGAGCGTCGGCGAGGCCGGACAGGGCTTGAAGAGCCTGCTGATCGGCGCCCAGAGCCACGAGCTCGGCGTCGAGCGCGAGGGCGAGCTCTACCGGGTGTCGTTCCCGGGAGCGAGCGTCGTGATCGCACTCGCCGAAGCCGTCCGCGGCAGCGCACCCCTCGCGCCCCGCGAGCAGGGGCCGGCGCGGCTCCTGGCCCCGATGCCGGGCCGGATCGTGCGCGTGCTCCATGCGCCCGGCGCCGACGTGGTCGCCGGCCAGGGCCTGGTCGTGATCGAGGCCATGAAGATGGAGAACGAGCTGCGCGCACCGCGCGGCGGCCGGCTCACGCAGCTCCTGGTCCGCGAGGGCCAGGCGGTCGAGGCGGGAGCGCTCCTGGCGGTGGTCGGCTAGGGCCAGGGTCCCCGTGTCCCGCCGGCGCAAGCTCCTGCTGGTCGTGCTCGTGCTCGGGGCGACCGCGCTCTACGCGCTCTGGCGCACGCCCGAGTGGGCGCAGCACGTGATCGAGAGCTCGCTCACGCGCGCCTTCAAGCGTCCGGTCACGCTGCAGCGTCTCGGGCTGCGGCTCGCCACCGCGGAGCTCGAGCTCGTCGGCATGCGCGTCGAAGGCATCACCAAGGACGCGCCGCCGTTCCTGGAGGCGGCCTCGGTGCGCGTGCGTCCGAGCCTCGCGCCCTGGCGCGGCGACCACATCGCCCTCGCGCGCGTGCGGCTCGAGGGCTTGAAGCTGCGGATCCACGCCTTCCCTTCGCCGCCGCTCGGGCCGGGCGGCGACGACATTCCGAAGCTCGGCAGCAGCGGCGGCGGTCGCGGCGGGATCGGCGTTGCCATCGAGCGGCTGGTGATCGTGGGCGGCGAGTTCCTGCTCGAGCACGACCGCGTCCCGCTCGACCTCGACCTGCCCGACTTCCACGGCCGCCTCTCCGGCCGTGCCGAGGGCGGCGTCTTCGGCCACCTCTCGTTCGAACCGGGGAAGCTCCGGATGGGGAGCGGCCCCGAGCTCACGGTCGGCACCGAGATCGACCTGATCTGGAACCACGGGGTCGTGGACGTGCAGGGAGGCAGGGTCTTCGCCGAGAACATCAACCTCGCGTACCACGGCCGCGTCCGCTTCACGGGCCGGCCCCAGGGACAGCTCGCGCTCGAAGGCGCCGCCGACCTGGCCGTGCTCGAGAAGCACGTGTTCCGCTCGGGCCTGGGCTTCGCGGGAGCCGCGCATTGGGCGGGCATCCTCACGATCGACGGCTCGCGGCTGCGGATCGAAGGCCGCATGCAAGGCGAGCGGGGCGGGTTCATGGGCGTCCCCGTCCCGCGCTTCGCGAGCTGGCTCTCCTACGACGGCACCAACGGGCTCGTGATGCGCGAGCTCGACGTCGACACGCTCGGCGGCAACGCGAAGCTCTCGATCGACGTGCCCCCGTCGGCGACCGAGCGCCCGGTCTGGATCCGCGGCCGGCTCGACAAGGCGGACGGCGAAGGCCTCCTGCGCATGATCTTCGGCTGGGGGGCGCTCGGGATCGGCACGGCCGCCACCGGCGAGATCGACGTGAGCTGGCCCAAGGGGCAGACGCGCCGCCTCAGCGGAGCCGTCGGCGTCGAGCTCCGGCCGCGCGAGGACGGGCGCTTCGCCTTCGGCGGCCGCTTCGACTGGCGGGCCAAGGGTGGGCTCCAGAGCTACGATCGGCTCGAGCTCGTGGGCCCGCGGCTTTCGGCGCACGTGAGCGGCGAGGTCGACGCGAGCGACCACGCGCGGCTCGAGCTCGCCGGCGACACGAGCGACATTTCCGAGCTCGAGACGGTGCTGACGCGCTGCCGCCGCGCGCTCGGCAACCCCGAGGCGCAGCCCGCCGGCGTGAGCGGCCGCGGCCGCTTCCGCGGGCGCTGGGGCGGCACGCTCGAGTGGCCGCTGTTCGAGGGCCGCTTCGACGGCGAGGAGATCGGCTACGCGGACGTCGCGTGGGGGGCGGCGCATTGGACCGGGAGCTTCGACACCCAGGCCGAGGCGGTCGAGTCGCACCCGCTGGTGGTGCGCAAGGGCGAGGCCGAGCTCGAGTGGGACGGCCGCACGGAGATCGGCTGGTTCGGAGTGAAGGACGCGCTCCGCGGCCGGGCGCGCGTGGCGGGCTGGCCGGCCGAGGACCTCGTCAAGTTCATGGGCTGGAACCTGCTGGCCACGGGAAGCGTGACGGGCAGCGCGCGCGTCGCGGGCCGCCGCAGCGCGCCCGAGGGCGAGGGCGAGGGCCGCGCACGCGCCGGGCGCTACTACGGCGTCGCCTACGACGAGGCCCGGATCGATTCGCGTTGGAAGGCCGGCCGCGCCGAGATCACGAACGGCGAGGTCCGCCTCGGCGGCGGGCGCCTGCGCTTCGCCGGCAGCGTCACCGACGACGGCGTCTTCGACGGCGGCGGCGAGATGCACGACGTCGACATCGCGGCGCTCCAGAAGGCGCCTTTGGCCGCAGGGGCTTCGCTCGCGGGCCGCCTCTCCGGCAGCCTGCTGTTCCAGGGCACGCTGACGCGCCCGCGCGTCTCGGCGACGCTCTCGTCGCCGCGGCTCTTCTACGGCGACGAGGGCATCGGCGCGCTCGAGGCGAAGCTCACCGGCGACGGCGACGGCAGGGTCGCGCTCGACGGCCGCTGCCGCTCGGCCCGCCTCGACCTCGGGCTCGAGGGCGGCGTGCTCGCGGCGCCGCCCTACGACGCCGACTTGACGCTCAAAGCCCAGGCGACCAGCCTCGATCCCTTCCTGCGCGTGGCGATGCCCGACCTGCCGCTGGGCTTCGGCCTCGTCGCCTCGGGCGAGGCCCGGATCCGCGGGCCGCTCGCGCGCCCGGCCGAGCTCAAGGCGGAGGCCGTGGCGCGGCAGCTCGAGCTCGTCACGGCCGATTTCCCGGTGCGCGCCAGCGAGCCGGTGCGCCTCACGCTCGCCTCGGGCCGGCTCGAGCTCGGCGGGCTGCACCTGGCGGGCGAGGGCACCGACCTGCGCGTCGACGGCGCGCTCGACACCCTCGGCGACGGACCGCTCGCGCTCCAGGCGAACGGGCGCGCCGACCTGCGCGTGCTCGCCGGGCTCACGCGGCGCCTGCGCGGTCAGGGCGACGCACGCCTCGCGGTGTCGGTCTCGGGCACCCGCCAGGCGCCGCTCGTGCGCGGCACGCTCGATCTCGAGGGCGCGGGGCTGCGCGTGCGCGGCTTCCCGCACGGCCTCGAGGGACTGCGCGGCCGCGTCCGCTTCAGCGAGCGCGCGGCGGAGCTCGAGGACGTGCACGGCACGCTCGCAGGCGGCGCGCTCACGCTCGAGGGCCAGCTCGCCTACTCGGCCGGCCGGCTCACCTCCTACGACATCCGCCCGACCGGGCGCGGGCTCGCGCTGCGCTACCCCGAAGGGCTCCGGAGCCTGCTCGACGCGGAGCTCCGGCTCTTCGGCGACGCCGACCAACAGTGGATCACCGGCACGATCGACGTGCGCCAGGCGCTCTACACGCGGCGTTACGACATCGCCTCGGAGCTGCTCGCGCTGCGCCGCTCGCTGCCGGTGCCGCAGACCTCGGCGCAGGGAGGCTCGAAGCTCGACCTGCGGCTGCGCGCGCCGGGCACGCTGCGCATCGACAACAACCTGGCGACGCTGTCGGCGCGCGCCGACCTGGCCCTCCAGGGCACGACCGACACGCCGCTCGTGACCGGGCGCGCCGAGATCGAGCGCGGCCGCCTCTACTTCCAGGGCCACACCTACGTGATCCAGCGCGGTGTCCTCGACTTCGTGAACCCGGAGCGGCTCGACCCGCTGTTCGACATCGAAGCGTCGGCTCGGATCCGCTCCTACCAGGTGACGCTGCGCGTTTCGGGAACGCTCGAGCGCGTCACGCCCACGCTCAGCTCCGACCCGCCGCTGTCGTCGCTGCAGATCCTGGCCCTGCTCGCGGGCCAGGAGGAGAGCGAGGTCGCCAACCTGACGCAGACCCAGGCGCGCCAGGGTCAGGCCCAGCTCGCGGCGGCGGGAGCGGCGACGCTCGCCGCGGGCCGCATCTCGGAGTCGGTCGGTCTCGAGCGCGAGGCCGAGCGGCTCTTCGGCCTCAACCGCTTCTCGATCGACCCCTCGCTCTTGCGCGGGGCCGGCAGCTCGACCGCGCGCGTGACGGTCGGCAAGCGCCTGACGCCCGACCTGAACGTGCTCTACTCGCAGGACCTGCGCGGGACCGAGGAGCGGATCCTGGCGGTCGAGTACACGCTCACCGACCGCTTCTCGCTCCTGCTCACGCGCACCGACCCCGGCACCGGCAAGACGGGCACCGAGCGCGGCTGGGCCTTCGACGTGCGGATCCGGCAGTCACGCTGATGCTGGCGCTCGGGCTCGCGCTCGCGCTCGCCGGGCCGGCCGGCACGGGCGAGCTCGTGCGCGCGGTGCGCGTGGAGCGCGACCAGCAGCGGCTGCTCGCGTTCGTGGCCGTGGCGCCGGGCCAGCTGCTCGACGCCGAGGCCGTGCGCAGCTCGGTCGAGCTGATGTTCGCCACCGGCCGCTACGAGGACGTGCGCGTCGAGCTGGTGCGGGACCCGGCGCGGCCGGGCGTGGAGGTGGTGTTCCGGCCGCAGCTCGCGCCGCTGCTCGTGGACGTGCGCGTGCTGGGCGACCGGGTGATCTCGGCCGGCGCCGCGCGCCGCGCGGCGCGGCTGCGGCTCGGCGAGCCGCTCTGGCCCGCGCGGCTCGAGCGGGCTGGGCGCGACGTGGCGTTGGCGCTCGCCCGGCGCGGGCACCTCGAGGCCCTCGTCAGCGCGCGAGCCGAGCGCGACGAGCAGGGGGCCGTGGCCGTCTTCCAGGTCCACGCGGGGCCGCAGGTGCGCGTGAGCGCGGCCGCTCTCGACTGCACAGGCTCGCCCGCCTGCGGCGACCTCGCCGGGCTGGTGCGGCCGCGGGTGGGCGAGGTCTACATCAAGGAGAAGGCCGAGGCGGCGCGGGAGACGGTGCGTAAGCGCCTCGTCGAAGCCGGCCACTGGCGCGCCACGGTCGAGCTCGCCGAGACCTACGATCCGACGCGGGGCCTGATGCGGCTCGTGTTGCGAGCCGTGCCCGGCACCCACACGAGCCTCGAGCTGCGCGGCGCCGAGCTGCCGGCCGGGCTCCAGGGCCGGCTGCGCCAGCTCGTGCGCGAGGGCGCCGCCTCGGCCGACAGCCTCGAGTCCGGCTCGGACCTCGTCGAGTCGCGGCTCCGCGCGATGGGCCATCGCGACGCGAGCGCCAAGGCGAGCCTCGAGCCGCGCGGGGGCGACGAAGTCGTCGTGTACGAGGTGCACGCCGGCCCGCTCGCGACGGTCGCGAGCGTCGAGCTGCGCGGCGCGGACCCTGCCCTGCTCGAGGACCTGCGAACCCAGCCCGGGCGCCCGCTCGAGGACGCCGCGCTCACCGAAGACGCGCGCGTGCTGGTGGCGCGGCTCGAAGCGCTCGGACACTTCGAAGCGCGCGTGGAGCCGGACGTGCCCGACGGAGGCGGGATGCTGCCCGTCGTGTTCGACGCCCGGCCCGGCCCGCGCGCGCGCGTCGTGGAAGTGCGGGTGGAGAGCCCGCCCCTGCCCACGACGGGCGACGAGCGCGGCCCCGAGGAGTTGGCACTCCACGAGGGCCAGCCCTACCGGCTGGCCGACGTGGCGAGGAGCCGCGAAACGCTCATCTCCGCCTGGCGGCGCACGGGCCACCTGGAGGTGAAGGTTCGCAGCGACGTCACGTTCTCGGACGCGCGCGACGAGGCGCACGTGGCCCTGGTGGTGGAGCCGGGTCTGCGCACGATCGTGGAGCACGTCGTGCTCGCCGGCCTCGACCTCACGCGCGACAGCACGGTCGAGCGGGAGCTCGCGCTGCGGCCGGGGGAGGCGTTCTCGTTCGAGCGCGTGCTCGAGAGCCAGCGCCGGCTCTCGAGCCTCGGCATCTTCGAGCGCGTCTCGATCTCCGAGCTCGACCCGACGCGCGAGCGGCGGCGCGACGTCGTGGTGAGCGTGCAGGAAGCGCCGCGCACGAGCTGGTCCTGGGGGGTGGGCTACTCCGAGCAGGACCTCCTGCGCGGCAGCGTCGAGGTCACACGCCGCAACCTCGACGGAGCGGGCCGCACGGTGTCCGCCTTCGCGCGCGGCAGCTTCCGGGGCAGCCGTTTCCTGCTCAACCTCAAGGAGCCCTGGCTGTTCGGCCGCAAGCTCGACTCGTTCCTCACCGTCTTCTGGGAGGAGGAGCACCGCACGAGCTTCGCCTACAACAGGAAGGGCGGCACGCTGCAGGTCGGCAAGACCTTCAACCCCAGAACGACGCTGGTCCTGCGCTACCTGTACCAGGACACGCACGTCTTCGACATCGTGGGGCCGATCGAAGCGATCGACCGCCAGTACCGGACCTACGCGGTCTCCGGCCCGTCGGCCTCCATACTCTTCGACACACGCGACGACCCGCTCGAGCCGAAGCACGGTGTCTTCCTCGGCGCCGACCTGCAGCTGTCGCTCGACGCGCTCGGCGGCGTGAGCTACTGGCGCAGCTTCCTCCAGGGCACGCGCGTGAGCCGGCTGCGCTCGGACCTGGTGCTGGTGCTGTCGGGGCGAGTGGGGCTCGCCAAGACGTTCGCGGAGCTCGACCCGCTGCTGCCGCTGCCGGAGCGCTTCTTCGCCGGCGGCGACTACGGGCCGCGCGGCTTCCCGGTCGACGGCGTCGGCCCCAAGGTCGTCGGCAGCGACGGCGTTCTCTACCCGACCGGCGGCAACGCCATGCTCCTGGGCGGCGCCGAGATGCGCTACAACCTGAGCCGCTCGTTCCAGCTCGCGAGCTTCGTCGACACCGGCAACGTGTACCTGCAGACGAAGGACGTCGACCTCGCGGAGCTGCGCTGGAGCACCGGGGTCGGCGTCCGCTACCGCACGCCGGTCGGGCCGATCCGGCTCGACTGGGGCTACGTGCTCGACCACCAGCCGGGCGAGGCGCGCTCCCGCTTCCACCTCACGATCGGC